>ENA-ORXT01000053-ORXT01000053.1-marine-metagenome-genome-assembly--contig:-NODE-53-length-163078-cov-27.456605_pt1 | contig 163078 bp, 147 predicted proteins | sample MGYA00237868_ERZ511482 | MGnify/ENA metagenome assembly ERZ511482 | reverse complement strand
AGCGGATGACGAGATTTGAACCCGCGACCCTCACCTTGGCAAGGTGATGCTCTACCAGCTGAGCTACATCCGCAAGACGGTTGAGTGTAGCGATCAAACGCCGTCACGCAACCGGTTTACAAAGGTCGATGCAATCCCAATCGCATCGACGCGACCGTCAGGCCCAGCCGTTCTCAATCACCAGGTCATTCATGGCTACGCGGGTGCGCTTCAGCGGGCTGTCAGGGTGATCTTGCACCGGATAGCCAAGCGTGATGATCATGCCCATTTCCCAGTCCTTTGGCAGGCCTACAGCGCTTCGGGCCTTGTCCTGATGGTGCAGCGTGACTGGGCAGGACCCCACACCCTCAGCGTGAGCAGCAATCATCATGTTCTGCGCCTGGCGCCCCACGTCGAAAGCACGCAACTCCGCACTGGGCGTGGCAAAGCCAACAATCGCCGCGGAGCCACCAATCCAGGACGAGTAGTCGCCGGCTTCCGCAAGAGCATCCTGCATGGACTGATCAGTGACCAACACCAGGCGGTTCACCTCCATATTCTTGGCACTGCCCGCCATACGGCCCGCCTGAAGGATGCGTTGCATCACGTCGTCGGAGATGGCCTCGTCGGTGTAGAACCGCAAATCGCGCTTCGAAACAATTGCGTCATACGGAGTCATCGGTTCAGTCGTCATGAGACGATCCTCCCACAACCACGCGGTGTCAGACACTGTTCGAACCACCACCAACCAGACCACGCGGTGTCAGACACTGTTCGATCCACCACCAACCAGACCACACGGTGTCAAACACTGTTCGATCCACCATCACAACCACGCGGTGTCAGACACTGTTCGATCAACCACCAAGCAGACCACGCGGTGTCAGGCAATGTTCGGTGCGGGGCCAGACTCAGCGGCGCAGGCGGCGCCACCATGGGCCCTGGGACCGGAGCAGCTCGGACGGATCTTCCGGAACTTCTGTTTGGGCCAGGATCGGCGCACGTTTGCGGGCCCTGCGTTGCGCCACCACGGCCTCTCGAACCCGATTGCGGCGCGCCGCTTCCTCACCCGTCGCCCGGAAGTACACCGCCACCAGCATGAACGCCAACAGCGCTATAGCCAACAACGCCAGCATCGCCACGAGCGGACCGATTGTGGGCATCAGCTCTGGTGCTTCGGGCACCAGTAGGTGGTGCGGCCGCCCACTTTTTCCCGACGCAGCTCGGCTCCATCCTTCGGACACCGTCCGTCGGCGCTGCGTTCTTCCTGCAGATCGCCCATGTGCGACCCACCCCGCTCGGACAACTCGTTGAGCACGGCGTGCATGGTCTTGTGCAGCTTCGCGATCTTCGGCTTCGTCAGCTTGCCTGCTCCACGGTGAGGGTCAAGCCCGGCCCTCCACAGCGTCTCATCGGTCAGCAAGTTGCCGAGGCCGGCCCAGCGGGCCTGATCCATCAGCCGGGACTTCAAACTCGTGGTGGAGGTGCCAAGCGCAGCCGTGAGCTCATCGACCGAACCCGTCCAGGCGTCTGGCCCCATCTTCGACAAGTCCGGGTCGAGCGTGACATTTCCCAGCCGACGAGGATCCGAAACGACCATCGTCCCGCCATCAGCGAACTCCACGCCGAAGCGATCCCACTCCGGGTTCTGACGGCTCGGGGCGTACTCAAGCTTCTCAATAGGGCCAGCGCCGTCCACTTCCAGGCGACCGGTCATCCCAAAACGCAGGCCAAGTACCGGGCCTGAATCCACATCCAGCATCATCAACTTGCCCCGGCGACGCGCTGTGGTGAACAGACTGCCCTTCAGTGCCTTGCGCATCTCCGCAGCATCAACGCCGCGCAGATAGTCGCCGTCAGGCATCAGGACCTTCTTGATCGGGCGCCGCAGCGCGGCCTCGCCTGCCCGGCGGTAGTACTCGATCTCCAGAATCTCCGGCATGAAGACTCAGATGTCGCCTTTTTCGACCCGCATCAGGAAGTCACGGATCTGGTCTCCCATGGCAGCGCCTTCCACCAGGAAACCGTCGTGGCCGTGGGGGCTGGTGACCACGTCGTAGTCGCACACGCCGCCAGCCTCGCGGATCCCGTCACACAGCTCCACCTGCAGGCGCGGGTGATAGAGCACGTCGCTGTCGATAGTCACGGTCTTGGCGGGAGCGCGCAAGCGGCGAAGGGCGCTGATGGCACCGCCACGGTTACGGCCCACATCGTGCAGATCCATAGCCCGGTTCAACGCGAGGTACGAGTTTGCATCGAAGCGGCGAACCAGCTTCTCCCCGTGGTAGTCGAGGTAGCTCTCCACCTGGAAGCGGTCCCACTTGCCGAAGACCTCGGCAGGGTCAACAAGTTTGCGGCTGAATCGATCTTCGTACACCTCGTCACTGCGATACGTGATGTGCGCCACGGCCCGAGCGAGAGCGAGACCAACATGCGGGCCCTCGCCGGGTGCCGCATCGTAATAGTCACCACCGCGCCAGTTGCGGTCGAGGGCAATGACCGTGCGACCCACGGCGCTCCAACCGATCTGCCAGGGACTGGCAGCAAGCGTGGTGGCAATGGGCATCAGCGAACGGACTCGGTCGGGGTACATGAGTGCCCACTCGAGCACCTGCATGCCTCCCATGGAGCCGCCAATCACGCTGTTCCACTGCTCCACACCGAGGTGGGTGGCGAGCCGGGCCTGCACCCGAACCATGTCGCGAATGGTGACCACCGGGAAACTGCTGCCGTAAGGCTTGTCCGTCTCCGCGTTGATGGATGCAGGGCCAGTTGTGCCGCCGCAGCCGCCCAGAACATTCGGACAGACCACGAAATACTTGTCGGTGTCGATGGCTCGACCCGGACCGATAATGGCCTTCCACCAGCCCTCTTCCGGGTGACCGAGTTTCTTGGCACCGGCCGCATGCGAGTCGCCTGTCAGCGCGTGACAGATCAGGATCGCGTTGTCTGCTGTCTCGTTCAGCTCGCCCCATGTCTCGTAGGCGCAGACGATGTTCGAAAGCGCGCCGCCGCCCTCAAGGGCAAGGGCTCGCTCCTGCGCAAACGTGACGAACTTACGATCGCCCACCGGCTGACCCGGACCGAGCGCGCCGGTGACCGGAAGCTCGGGCGCCCAGTTGCGCGGGTGAGAGAAAGGATGATCCGACATAGGTGGTAGATGATGGTACCCGCACAGCGCGCAGGTGGGGCCGGGACTACCGATCGAAACGGGGCAGGCGGTGTGCCCACCACCCCAGAACGGTCTCGTCTGTTCCATAGGCGGCGGTCATGGCCTCGCCCAGCGTCATCATTGCCAATCGCCAGGCTGCCGCGGTTTCAGCTGCTGCAGCACCTTTGGCGGCATCCACGCCTGCATCCCAGGCGCCCGCGTCGGCAGGCAATCCGAACGTAAGAACCTGCCTGGCTGATATCTTCAGCGCCTGCACCGTGAGCGCCGCTCCCATTGCTTCGGCCAGTGCGTGTGCACTCAGCGCAGGAGCGCTGAGCGCAGCAGCCAGACGCCAGAGCAGGTCCGGGTCGTACGCAGCATCATCCGAGAGTCGCGGCTCGATGGAGACCAGTGGCGTTGCCGGAATCCAGGTGCCGTGTGCATCAACAGCCACCTCGATCACCTTTGTCTGGGTTGCCATCACCACCTTCGGCCGGAGTCGGTCCGCCGTCCAGCGCGCCAGCCGTTCGTCCGCTGCTGCCAGATCTGCGAGCGCCACGATTGGGCGCCTCCAGGGCTGCTTCGCGAAGCGAAACTCCCGCTCGCCCCAGCGGTTCCGCAGCGGATCGATCATGCCGGTTGTGGTCAGCCGAGGATGAGCGGCTGCGGGAGACGCGGTGTCGTCCTTCTGCTCGCAAACCACCGGGACGAACCCGTAGAACTGATCTCGGAATCCCGCCGTGGCAGTTGCCAGATCGCCGATGGTCTTCGGACTCTCCGGGCGCAGGTGCAGCGTGGGAACCGGCACGCCCACCAGATCAGCAACCAATGGGCCCCACGAGCTGCCGGCCGGCCGGGGCACCGGCGTGGTGCCCGTCACCTCACCGTCGACCCAGCGGGCAATCAACTCAACCGGATCATCAGATTTCGAGACAACGGGAGCGCACACGCGTACTGAGGCCTCGAACAACAGCAGCTCGCTGAACCACAGTCCGCGTAGCGACGGTGCAAGTTGCTCCCGCACGGCTGTCACATCACGGCTGGCAAGAAACGACACCGGCTGGATAAGGACCATCCGACCGTTGTCGCCCAACGCGTTCAAACCGGCGAGCAGGAAGACAGATGCTGCGTCCGCGTAAGGCCCGAGCGCCACCCCGTACCGGGAGCGCATACGATCGCGCGTCTTCGCGCCCTGTGCTGTTGACGCATCCAGTTGACTGAGGAAAGGCGGATTTCCAACGACAAGATCGGCAGCCGGAAGCTCATCTTCGAAGACATCACCGATCTGCAGTCCTGGAACACCAGCAGGACGCTCGCCCGAAACCGCACACCACAGGGCCAGGGCCACTTCTGCGACAGCCAGTGCTTCTTCGTCGACGTCACGCCCCTGGAGCTCTGTGCAGATATCCCGACAGGAAAGATCCGTCGACGTCTTTCGCCACCTTGCGACCGCAAGCAGAAACGCGCCGCCGCCAACCGATGGGTCAAGAAAACAAAGTCTGGCGCTCCCCGGCTGCCACCCCTCAACAGCAGCGGCGACAAGTCCATCTGCCACAGCGCGGGGCGTGTAGTGCACTCCGCCCTGATGGCGGACCGACGCGGCGAGCAGCCGCTGGTAAATCTCGCCCAACACATCCGGGCCCGAAGCAGGATCGAAGCGAGCGCCGAGCACGAGCGGCTCGACTTCGGTCTCAGAGAACAGCCGCAGCCCGCAATCGTTCAGCGTGTGCCCCACCGCACGCGCGAAGGTTTCAGCGAGTCGGGCGATTGCAACACCCGGAGCAACACCAAGCGCCGCCAGGTCCGTGACCAACGCGGGCACAGGCAGAGCTGTCATCGAATCAAGCCGTATCGAATCAGGTTGAAGCGGTCAGTTCGAAGACGGGTTCCAGTTGTGAAGATCGCTCAACCGCTCGTCGTTTGAGAAGACCTCGACGATGGGCTCATCCATACCCAGACGCTTCTGGAGACGCTTGATCTCCAACTCCTGGTTCCACAGCGCCAGCGAAACCGCCACGCCTTTGGAACCGGCACGGGCAGTGCGGCCAGAGCGATGCAGGTAGGTCTTGTGATCATTCGGTGGGTCGTAGTGAATGACGACGTCGATCTCGTCCACGTGAATGCCTCGGGCTGCCACGTCGGTGGCAACGAGCGCCTGCAACTCGCCTGCGCTGAACCGATTCAGCGCCTTCTCGCGAGCGGTCTGACGAAGGTCACCGTGAATGGCCGCAGCCTTCACGCCTTCCTTGATCAGCCGATCCACGAGGCGATCAGCGCCGTGCTTGGTGCGGGAGAAAATGAGCGTGCGGTTCGACGTCTCAGCAATAGCGGCTACGACCTTGACCCGGTCCATGTCGTGCACGGTCAGGAACACGTGTCGCATCTCATCCACCGTGACGGACTCGGACTCGACCTCGAACATCGACGGATCCTCCTGGTATCGGGTGATCAGCTTGTTGACCGCACCGTCCAGCGTGGCCGAGAAGAGCAGCGTCTGGTGCTCACGCTCGACATGGCGGAGGACCCACTCAACCTGCGGCATGAAGCCCATGTCGGCCATCCGGTCTGCCTCGTCCACCGCAACGTGCTCGACGGAAGTGAGGAACACGGCCTTGCGTTCGATGAGATCAATCAAACGGCCGGGTGTGGCGACAATGAAGTCCACGCCACGTTTGATGGCATCAATCTGCGTCTCAATGTTTGCGCCGCCGTAGACCGCGAACACGTTGCGGTCGATGGCTTCGGCAAGGGAGCCGAGTTCGTCCTGAATCTGGATGGCCAGCTCGCGGGTGGGCACAAGCGCAAGCGCCGTTGGATGCTTCGGCTCCGCCCTCGGCATGCGATCAAGGATGGGCAGACCAAAAGCGAACGTCTTGCCGGAGCCGGTCTTTGCTTTGCCACAGACGTCCTTCCCGGTGAGTGCATCTTCGATGGTGAGCGATTGGATGGGAAACGGAGCAGTGATGCCGCGATCGTCGAGGGCCGCAATCAGGTGGGGCGACAGGCCGAGATCAGCAAAGGTTTTGGACATGGGAGGAAGCCGGGAACTTTCGAGCGGTTGGGGGGTCGCGCAGGATGGGGCGACGCTCACCCCGAGGCTACCTGCTGGGCGGTTCCACCCATGGTTCTGCATCCAGCGCCACCCGGACGGACTCAGTCCATAACGACGCGATTGTTCTTCACTGGCACCCCGTCCGCCCTCAGTCGCTTTCGGTGCTCGGCCTCGCCTCCCGGCACCAGGCGACCGTTGGAAGCAACCACACGCCACCATGGATATCCCTTGCCGTATCGACGCAGTGCTCCACCGACGGCACGCGCCGCACCGGGTCTGCCAGCTTCGGCAGCCACCTCGCCGTAGGTCATGATGTCGCCGGGTTCAATGGCGTCGACCACATCAAGAATGGCCCGGGTGAACTCCGTCAGCTCGTGCTCGCTGTCAGGCACGGACACAGGCGTCCTTCAGCGTGCGCTCAGCCGCACGACATCCACCGGCTCGTCCAGGCCCTTGATGTCGAACTTGCCGACGTGATGCACCCGGGTGTTCACCATCAACGTTGATGGGAACTCCTTCGACACGTACGCCTGACCCGGGCCAGCCAGGTCACAAAGGCGTGACGCAAGGTTCACTGAACCGCCGATGTAGTCATCGCCTTCGAACAGGATGACCGGCCCGGTGGCCGCCCCACACCGCAACTTCAGAATCCACTCGTCACCGACGGTGTACTCCTCCAAATCAGTCAGGGTTTCGGCGAGCTGCTCGGCTTCAACCGCGACGAGCATCGCTCCGTCGCCCAACCATTTCGCGATACGCACGCCGTGGTGGGCGCAAACCTCACGGACCAGCGCGCGAAACTTCACCAACACCTGCGAAGCGGCGACGTCGCCGTATTCCTCGTTGTAGTGCGTGAATCCCGACAGATCGATGAACGCAATCGACCTCACGACCCGCTTCTCGTAAGGGTTCTGTCCCGTGATGAAAGACACGTTCAGACCCTAACCGCAGCGGCACCAAGCCAGTACCCCAGGATAACGATCAGGCGCGTGCCTCGGTGGTGTCGTCCTCGCCCCTGCCCTTCGGACTCGTGCTCTCCTTGCCGACTGGGTTGATGTTGCCGAAGTCGTCTTCGCCTTCGGCGCGACGGCCCGATACGGCCAGGAAGCCAAGCGACACGATCAGCACGGTTCCCATCGTCCAGAGGTTGATGCGAACGCCCAGGACCTCGGTGGCATTGTCGATGCGCAGGGCTTCCACCCACAGTCGTCCAAGTGCGTAGCCAGCGGTGTACACAGCAAAGAGACGGCCGGGACGCAGCACTCGCTTCTTGTCCAGCCAGATGAGGAACACGACAAGTCCCAGGTTCCACAGAGATTCATAGAGAAACGTTGGATGAAACGTCTCGACGTTCTCGAAGCCCGACACACGATGAGCTTCGTCAATCTCGACCGCCCAGGGCAGGTCAGATGGCTTGCCGTAGAGCTCCTGGTTGAACCAGTTCCCCCATCGACCGATGGCCTGGGCGAGCGGTAAACCAGGGGCGACGATATCCCACAGCGGCGTGAGCGGGTACTTCTTGACCTTCGCCCAGCCAATCACACCCAGTACGCCGAGCACGATGCCGCCAGGGATACCAAGGCCACCCTCGGTGATTTTCCACCAGGAACCCCAGTTCCAGTCGGTGATCAGGTGGTACAACCGTGCGCCGATGACACCCATGATGACCGCAGGAATCGCAATCTCGCTGGCGACTTCTGGAGCGAAATTTCGTTCCGGCATGCGTCGGGCCACAAGAGCCACACAGGCCATCACGCCGAAGGCAATAGCCATGCCATAGAAGCTGAATGGGCCAACGACATTCCGACTCGGGCTCGGGATACTGGCCAATGGCGAGATGACGGTGCCAATCATCGTCGAAAGGCCCATCAGCGTCGCTGCTCCCGCCGTCAGCGCTGCAGGCATCAGGCGAAGATGTTGACGGCAGTGCCGATGGGGACGGTCTCAGCAATCAGCGTGATGATGTCGTTCTCCACGCGCACGCAGCCCGATGAGACAAACTCACCCATCTTATCCGGTTCATTTGTACCGTGCAGAGCCAACTTGGGCAGCCCGCTGGAGAAGATGTTGAGTGTCTCACTGAAGGCAGCGATACTCAGAATGTAGGGGCCGTAGGCAGCGGTTGGGCCTTCGATGATCTCATCGATGTAGGCCTCAACGACTGGCGTCTCTCGACCGGGGCGACCAGTGATTGCAGATGACTCGACGATGAGTTCGTCGCCTTCCCATACCTTGACCCAGTTGTCGGTCACGTTGATATCGATGTGATAGTTGTGCGTACTCCAGTCGAAGAAACCGGTCTGCACCCATGCTGTCTTGCCGTTCGGGCGGACCGGCAGCTGCACCTTCGCCCAGTCATCACCAGGCTCACCTTCGATCACCATGAGCGCCAGATCATTGCCGAAGTACGTCGGGTTCCGCAGCGGATAGTTGACCGTTGACCCATCGAGGTATTCGTATTCGAGCTGAAAGAATTCGCCCTCGGGGCCGTCGAACACTGGCACATCTACGGTGTCGGTCTTTGCGGTGAGCACATGCACTTCCCATGGATCTTCCGGCGTCTGCGGTTCCGGACTGGGAACTGGCGTGGCAAAAAGCTCCGGTGACACGGTGGGCAGCGGTGTCGGTTCAGCTTCGTTGGCCAGCTCTTCCTCGAGCTCCTCAGCCGTCGGCAACGTCTCCTGGAATGCGAGCGCTGTGGCGTCAGCGGTGATCTCCGCCTCGGTCCGCGTATCCACCGGCGTTGGCACCTCGACTCCGTCAGAAGCAGTCTCGGATGAATCGGCGCCGCCGCACGCGGCAGCGAGCAACGAGAACACGGCGATCATCGCCAGCAGACGAAGACGGAGTTTTGGTGAAGGTCGTTTTGGTGAAGGTCGTTGTGAAGAAAGCATGTGAACCATTTCATTGAGACGGACCCTGAATGGGGCCCTGTCAATCTTGAGGCTGTCAAACTTGAATCGAGATGAGTCCAGGAGTCAGATACTTGCGGGGAGCAGCATCAAGGGAACCCGACGAACGATGGCGTGTGCGCCCAAACAGACGCTGCGAGGTCGCAAGGCCAGGCGCTGCGTGGCTCGTGAGGTCAGGTGAAGATGTCCACCACCGTGCCGACCGGCACGGTCTCGGCAATCAGCGTGATGACGTCGTTGTTGACGCGCACACAACCGGACGAGACAAATTCGCCGAGGTTGGCGGGGTCGTTCGTACCGTGAATGGCCAGTTTCGGCAAACCACCATCGAAGATGTTGATGCTGTTACTGAATGCCGCGATGGACAGGATGTACGGGCCGTACGCGGATGACGGACCGCTGACGATCTCGTCGATATAGGCAGTGACGGCTGGCGTGGGGCGGTCGGGGCGGCCCACCGCTGCAGTTGACTCGACGATGAGTTCGTCGCCTTCCCATACCTTGACCCAGTTTTCGGTCACATTGATATCGATGTGATAGTTGTGCGTACTCCAGTCGAAGAAACCAGTCTGCACCCATGCTGTCTTGCCGTTCGGGCGGACCGGCAGCTGCACCTTCGCCCAGTCATCACCAGGCTCACCTTCGATCACCATGAGCGCCAGATCATTGCCGAAGTACGTCGGGTTCCGCAGCGGATAGTTGACCGTTGACCCATCGAGGTATTCGTATTCGAGCTGAAAGAATTCGCCCTCGGGGCCGTCGAACACTGGCACATCTACGGTGTCGGTCTTTGCGGTGAGCACATGCACTTCCCATGGATCTTCCGGCGTCTGCGGTTCCGGACTGGGAACTGGCGTGGCAAAAAGCTCCGGTGACACGGTGGGCAGCGGTGTCGGTTCAGCTTCGTTGGCCAGCTCTTCCTCGAGCTCCTCAGCCGTCGGCAACGTCTCCTGGAATGCGAGCGCTGTAGCGTCAGCAGTGATCTCCGCCTCGGTCCGCGTATCCACCGGCGTTGGCACCTCGACTCCGTCAGAAGCAGTCTCGGCTGAATCGGCGCCGCCACACGCGGCAGCGAGCAACGAGAACACGGCGAACATCGCCAGCAGACGAAGACGGAGTTTTGGTGAAGGTCGTTGTGAAGAAAGCATGTGAACCATTTTCATTGAGACGAGCCCTCGGGGGCGGATCGGTCAATCTTGAAGCTGTCAAACTTGAGCCCGATTGCGGAAGCGGGTCCACCGAGACCCTGCAGCGACATCCGTGCATTTCGGTTCCCAGAGTGGTTCATATCCACGATCAGCGCCGTGATGTCCTGTCCGGTCCCGCAATGAGAACGCGCGGCATGGCTGCGTTGGAACGCCCCTGCCCATGCATGGGACCACAGCTGGTCTAAACGTGGGGTAAAGCTGGCTTTCGCCCCCAGAATGGTAGGCAATGTCTTTGTTTGAGCTCCTTCCCGGTGTCCATGTCTGGTCTGACTCAAATCTCGCTCCCGGGCGCACAAATGCGGGCGTGATCGTCGACGATGACGGGCTGACCATTGTTGACGCACTGGTCTCACCTGCCATGGCCCGCCCCTTCTTCGATGCTGTCACTGCGCTGGCGGCGCCAATCCGGCGCCTGGTGCTCACCAGCAGTCACCTCCCCCACGTTGGAGGCAGCGGATTGTTCGTGCTTCCCGCTGTCTACGGGTCTGCCCAGATAAGCCTCCACATGGATCAACCTCCAAATGTGGCCGGCTGCACTGCCCTCTACGCCAACACGGATGCGTCCATCAGCGCGGAGGACATCGCCGAACTTGCAGATGTACCCACCCGCGCAGTCACCCACACCATTGGGGAAGGCGCCTGGCTCAGCGCAGCTGCGGTTGCGGCACCGCTTCGCGGCGAGCTCGAGGAGAACCTGATTGTCCAGGTCCCGGAAGCACGAGTGGTCTTTGCCGGAGCCGTGGCCAGCTTTGGTGTGGTTCCCATGGCGGGTCTTGGTGACCCGGCGGCGTGGATCAGCGCGCTTGACACGCTCCTCGAATGGGGCGAGATTATCGTGCCCGGACACGGGCCAATTGGCGGCGAAGAGGAGGTGCGCGATCTGCAGGCTTACCTCCAGGCATGCATCGACGCCGACGGCGATGCAGCGGCCCTTGCGTCCGGCCCGTGGAATGAGTGGGCCGGCCGTCAATTCAACGCCGTGAACGTGGAACGAGCCGCAAAGCTGAGCGCCGGCGACGACAGTCCACCCCCAGCGTTGCTCCGCCTGCTCGGGAACTGACCAGGGCTGGCGCAGGTACCTCAGCGCTCAGCACCGTTCCTCAGCTCGGGAAGAAGCGAGCCGCCCAGGACCGCATGGCCGACGGGCCCGGTGGCGGTTCCGTGTCTGCATCGATCACGGGCACCTCGCCGGTAGCCGCCACGTCGTAGTAGTTCAGGTACGTGGACAGGAATCCCTGAATGGTCGCAGAAGCCGGCAGGGCCAGGAGCGCACCAACCGGACCCAGCAGCGCAGTACCTGCGATCACTGACCCGAAGGCCACCGCCGGGTGAATGGCCATGGTCTGTGCAGTGATACGGGGGGCAAAGAGGTAATTCTCGATCTGCTGGTAAACGATCACCGCTATGAGAACCCAAACCCCGGTGATCGGACGATCGAGCAGCGAGATCACGACAGGCAAAGCACCGGCCAGATAGCTACCGACAACGGGGATGAACTGGGACACCACACCCATCCACAGAGCGAGAGGCACAGGGAACGGGACGTCAAGCAGCACAAAGGCGAGCCAGTGAACTGCGGCCGAAATCAGCGCAAGAATTGAACGGGACAGGATATAGCCACCGGTCTTCTCGACGGCGAGATCCCAGACCTGGTTGATGGTCTTTTGACGGTCCGGCGGAAAGATGGAGCACACTGTGCGACGGAACTTCGGGCCATCTGCTGCCATATAGAACGTGAACAGACCGAGGGTGAACAGGTCGAAGAGCAGGCCGATCGCCGACGAGCCGAAGCCAAAGACATCGCCTGCCAACGATGTGATCCGTTCACCAAGGCCGCCAGCTTCGACGAACTGGTCTCTGAGGTCCGTCAGATCGATCTCCTCGCTGACGTTGTCCTGCAGCCACGCCTGGAGCGAGTTGATCCGGGCCGGCGCGTCGTTCACAAAGTCCGTGAGCTGAGTGGCGAGCACTGACCCGATTGCGATGACAAACAAGGAGATGGCGAAGATCAGCACGAGGAACACTGCTGCGGTGCCCACACCGCGACGCACTCCTCGATCTTCGAGGTAATTGACGGCCGGTTCAATGGCGAACGATATGAAGAGCGACGCGAAGGTAATGATCAGCAGGCCGGACAGCGACTCGACAAGGAACCGCAGAACGAACAGGCCGATGACGCCCATGAAAAACCAGATGAGTGCCCTCCGCACCCAACCGGGCATCCGGTCACGATCTGTCAGCCTGATTGGTGCAGAACCGGCGCTGCCACTCGACGCTGCATCGGGCTGTTCGCCCAGCGGGGAGGAATCGGTCACCCGGAGAGTATTCCACGAACCTTCGCGCTCAACACCGAATACGCCTCAGCTGCAGCCGCTGGTGGATCCGCACTGCGAGCAGACGAAGCACACGCCAGCTCGAATCATTGCTGTGCCGCACTGCATGCACATCGGCGCGTTCTGGTCGACGCGCCCGATCGGCACGACCACCGCCGGGCCCTCCCCCGCGTGTTCGCCCGGCGGGGTTACCGGCTCGACGTTTGACGGCGGGTCAGGCTGGATCTCACTACCCGCTGATGTTGGTGTGACCCATTCGACCACTCCGGGAAGCGTGGGCTGCAACCGCTCTTCGGTGCTGAAAATGTTCAGCTCCTGACGGTCCTCAGGTGACAGGTATTCCAGTGCGAGGCGGCGGAAAAGGTAGTCAATGAGACTGCTTGAGATGCGCAGATCTGGATCATCGGTAATACCCGCCGGTTCAAAGCGCATGCCCACAAAGGCATCAGCGAACGCCTTCAACGGCACGCCATATTGCAAGCCGTGGCTGAGGGCGATGGCGAATGCGTCCATGATGCCGGCCAGCGTCGAACCCTGCTTGGAGACCCGAAGGAACACCTCTCCGGGTCGGCCATCGTCGTACTCGCCGACGGTGACGAACCCCTTACAGTCGGCGACCCGGAACTCGAACGTGCGAGAGCGGCGCGACCGAGGAAGCCTCTCGCGCACCGGACGGGCCATTGCGGCAAGCTCGGCGGGGAGCGCTGTAAGCGTGGCGGCTGCTTCTCCTTTGACGTCAGCGTTGTTCTCGCCCGAAGACAACGGCTGGCCGAGCTTGGAGTTGTCGCGATATATCGCCACAGCTTTCACGCCCAACAGCCAGGCGTCGACGAAGAGCTGCTCGATGTCTTCGGCAGTTGCGGACTCTGGCATGTTGACGGTCTTGGAGATGCCGCCCGACAGAAACGGTTGGACGGCGCCCATCATTGCAATATGCCCGTTTGGCGAAATGGCATCAGTGCCAACGGAACAGGCGAACACTCGTTGGTCTTCGGCCCGCAGATGTGGAGCGCCGACCATGGTGCCTTTATCGGTGACCCAGTCGACAATCTCGTCGATCTGCGCCTGCGAGTAGGACAGGCGAGCCAGGGCACGAGGCACCGTGCGGTTGACGATGGAGAGAGATCCGCCGCCAACAAGCTGCTTGTGCTTGACGAGCGCAAAGTCAGGCTCGATTCCGGTGGTGTCGGCGTCCATCATAAAGCTGATGGTGCCAGTCGGTGCGAGCACTGAAACCTGCGCATTGCGCACGCCGTGCTGCTCTGCCCCCTCGCAGGCGTCAGCCCAGACGGAGCGGGCGGCGCCAATGAGCTCGCCCTCCACCAGTCCGCAGTCGACCTTGGACAGGCTGGCCTTGTGACGATCGAGTACGCCCAAAACCGCAGAGCGATCCTTCTCGAACGCATCGAAGGGTCCCATACGTTCCGCGATGCGCGAAGACGTGCGATACGCCTCGCCCGTCATAAGCGCCGTGATAGTTGCCGCCTTCGCCCGACCCGGCTTCGAGTCATACGGAATTCCCTCCGCCATCAGCAGGGCACCGAGGTTCGTGAAGCCGAGACCAAGCTGACGATATGTCAGCGTGTTCTCGCCAATTGCCTCGGTTGGGTACTCAGAGTGTCCAACCAGAATCTCCTGAGCCAGGATGAGAATGCGCACCGTGGCCCGGAAACCTTCGACGTCGAAGACACCGTCGTCGTCAAGATATGCAAGCAGGTTGATACTTGCGAGATTGCAGGCGCTGTTGTCAACACTCAGGTACTCGCTACACGGGTTGCTGGCCGAGATTGGCCCGCCCGATGGCGAAGTGTGCCAGTCGTTGATGGTGGTTGTGTACTGAACACCCGGATCAGCAACCTCCCAAGCTGCCGCCGCAATGTCGCGCAGCAACGCCCGGGCTGACACCGTTTCGACGGTGTCACCGGTGGTGCGGGCGGTGAGGTTCCAGTCGCCGTCATCGGCAACGGCCTTCATGAACTCGTCCGTGAGGCGGACCGAGTTGTTGGCATTCTGGTATTGGATGGAGTGCGTGTCCTTGCCGTCGAGACTCATATCGAAACCAGCATCGGCGAGGGCGCGGGCCTTGCGCTCTTCGATTGCCTTGCACCAGATGAATTCCTGGATGTCTGGATGATCTGCGTCGAGAACGACCATCTTCGCAGCACGACGGGTCTTGCCCCCAGACTTGATTGTTCCAGCCGACGCATCAGCGCCTCGCATGAAGCTGACCGGGCCGCTGGGTGAGCCGCCACCATTCATCTGCTCGCTGGCCGAGCGGATGCGGCTGAGGTTCACGCCTGCACCAGAGCCACCCTTGAAGATTCGGCCTTCCTCCGTGTACCAGTTCAGGATGGAGTCCATGGTGTCGTCGACCGACAGAATGAAACACGCCGACGACTGCTGGCGGACGTCCTTCACGCCAATGTTGAACCAGACAGGCGAGTTGAACGCCGCCCGTTGGTTGAGGAGCAGGTAGGTGAGCTCGGCTCGAAAAACGCCTTCTTCGTGAGCGTCAGCGAAGTAGCCATCAGCAGCGCCCCATTGGGCGATGGTGTCGACCACCCGGTCAATGACCTGACGCAGCGAGAACTCGCGCTCAGCCGTCCCCAACTCGCCCCGAAAGTACTTTTGAGTGACGATGTTCGTGGCAAGGGTCGACCATCCAGCGGGAAACTCGACGCCTCGCTGCTCGAACGCAATAGAACCGTCGGCCCAGTTCGTGATGCGAGCATCCCGGCGTTCCCAGTTGATCTCATCATCGGGATGGACGCCCTCGATCGTGAAATAGCGACTGAGCTGCAGGGATGTTTCTTCAGATGCGAGGGTCACCGTCACCACCAGATGCTTTGGGGAGGGCACTCCACGCTATCGGCCCGAGAGAGGTGCGAGTCTCTTCGGGCCGATAGCACTGGGATGGTGCGCCCGGGCAGGAAATGAGGCGCATCGCGGCACGTGAACCAGGTTGCAAACCCGTCCGACAGAGCCGATTTGGGTTTGAAGCTTATGAACTGACCCACCACGGTCGAGAACTCAGCCAACTGTTCCGGTAAGTGCGCCGCGATGCGCTCAGTGGATCAACTTAGAGAAGTGTCCCTGTGGAAGGGAAGGGGATATCTGCCCCAATAGTGTGGATTTCTCTGCGCACAACTGGGGATAACTCGTCCGGTACGACTCCGGTTTCCCACAGTCCACCGCCGCGAGCCCGCTACCGTGGCCGATCGTGGATGCACTCTGGCCAGTCCAAGCTGTTGATATCGATGTGACCGACGCGATCGCGAAAGAGGCACGATCGCGCCCGGATGGACGACCGTGGGTGACGATGCTGATGATCTCGTCGGTCGACGGAGCCGCCGCAATGGATGGCGTATCCGGACCCCTGGGCGCTCCGTCCGACAAGGCCGTGTTCGCTGCGTTGCGTTCACTCACTGATGCGGTGCTTGTGGGCGCGGGCACGGTGCGCGCTGAGGACTACGGACCCATCCCCGACCGATCAGCCGACATCGCGGCCCGCCGTACCGACCGTGGGCAGGCGGCGAAGCCACTTCTGGCCATCGTGAGCGGGCGTATGACATTCGACCCGGACGCGCGAGTTTTCGAGAACCCCGACGATCCGCCGCTGATTTACACGAGCGCATCCGCTCCCGTCGCACGTGAAAAAGCACTCGGCGCCAAGGCTGTGGTTGTTCGACTGGGGAGCGACGCTGTGGATCTGGAGGCGGTACTCCATGACCTGGGTGCTCGCGGTGCAAGCCACGTCCTGCTGGAAGGAGGACCATCGCTGAACGGCGATCTGATGGCTGCCGGCCTTGTCGACGAGATTCACCTGAGCCTTGCGCCCCTGGTTGCGGGTGGCGATGCGCCCCGCATCGTCGCTGGTGACGCTTTCAATGAGGCGGTTGTCCTGGACCGCGTGTGGACCGGCGACGGCTTGTTGTTCCTGCGCTACCGGAGGAGCTGACACGTCGCGAAGGAGGCTGGGTCCAGAGCCCAGAGCGGGTGAACATCTCGGCGTGCTGCTGGCGGGCTCAACTCTGCCGCTGGCTATGACGCCAGCCTGTACCACCTCGCCTTCATCGCAACGCCGGCAGGCTCGACGCCAGCTTGGGTGGTACATGCACAGCCCGAAACTGGATGCGCAAACGCCATATGACTCCGTTGGTGCGTCAGTGATGCGCCCTACTCTTCGCAACACTGACACGTCCAACGCAACTCCGACTCCGCACCTGGAAAGCTCCACGATGTACATCCCTCGCCTTGCGTTGGAATGGTCGGGGAACTCGCACTCACAGAATCAAAGTGAAGTACCCGGACTCCGCTCCGGGCAACACTTGTTCACGCAGCCGAAGGCTGAGCCACGCAGCCGAAGGCTGAGCCACGCAGCCGAAGGCTGAGCCACGCAGCCGAAGGCTGAGCCACGCAGCCGGAGGCTGGGCCACGCAGCCGGCTCAGCCATACGCTGCGCGCAGGTTGAGGACCTGGCCGGGCTGGAGTTCGGCGCCTCCGCCGTTGGCTTCACGCAGCGACGCAACAACGGCGCGCACATCGCGGTCGCTGTCGATGCTCACAGCGATGGACCACAGTGTGTCGCCCGATTCAACAACATGGGTCATGGCGGGAGCATCGCCGGTAACCACCGCAGCATCGGCCGTGGTGACGAACCAATTGCCGACCATGACAAGCATCAGCCACGCCATGTAGCCGAGCACGACTGCCGCGATCACCGCGCCAATCTGGCGACGGATATAGACGCCTGCGCCGTGGCGGCGCTGACCAAGCGACCGAGCCCTGTACGGATCAAACGATGCAGGAACCGCTGCTGGGGTGAACCGTGGTTCCGCAAATGCTCCCGGCTCCGAAAATAATGGTTCCGCGAATGATCGTGGTTGCGCACTTGATCGTGGTTGCGCGCTTGATCGCGTTTGCGAGCATGATGGCTCGACGTGTGCTGTCGAGTTGAAGTCGGTTGTGGTGGGTCGCATTGCTGTTGCCATGACTCAGATTCTCCTGAGGGGGTGTGACATTCTCGAAATAGTGCTGCCGAGTTTGTGGTGGAAAGCTGCAGATTTTTCGCCAGTGCAACTGATTTATGACCAGTTGAGCGCAGAAACAGTTGAGGAAACACTTGACGACGAACACTCGTTCGGCGAACATGGGTTCCAGGAACACGTGTTCGGCGCCTGAACAGGACTGTACCGAACAGGTGTTCGATTCGCAAGCACAAATTTCCAAACACGAGTTTCCAAGCACAAATTGCACCGAGACATGCAGAGACACAGAGGCACCATGACCGAGTACGAACTGACCGAACGCCAGGAGCAGATCCTCGAGGTCATCACCACGAACATGCGTGAGCGCGGCTTCCCGCCATCGGTCCGTGAGATTGGGAAGGCCGTCGGCCTCACCTCTCCCTCAACGGTGCATTCGCACCTGGCCACCCTCGAAGAGCGAGGCTTCCTTCGGCGCGACCCGTCCAAACCCCGCGCCATGGAAGTGCGCTATGACCCCCGTTCGGGCAAGGTCGCAGACAAGGGCAACGTCACGCACGTTCCGCTTGTTGGTGATGTCGCTGCTGGTACGGATGTGTTGGCCAACGAGAACGTCGAAGAACTCATGCCGCTTCCGGCAGACCTCACCGGTGATGGTGAACTCTTCATGCTGCGGGTCCGCGGAGAGTCGATGATCAACGCGGGCATCTTTGACGGTGATTTCATTGTCGCGCGAGTGGAGCAAACCGCCAGCAACGGTGACATCGTCGTGGCTGGCATCCCCGGCGAAGAGGCGACCGTGAAGACCTTCAGGCGCGACAACAAAAAGATCGTGCTCGAACCGGCCAACGACGCCCTTGAGCCCATGATCTTTGATGCCGACGACGTGCAGATCTTCGGCAAAGTCGTCACCGTATTGCGCCGGCTCTAGCAGTGCCGGTCGGTGCCCGCAGCGCCTTCGGCGTCAGGCCAGAGGGACCATATCCCTAATCGAAGCGGTGCCCGTTGAGGCGTCGGCCAATGAGCGCCAAACGCTCGACAGGCGAAACAACCGCCACCCGGACGTGGCCGTTGCCTGCCTCGCCGTAGAACTCACCAGGGCTCACAAGAATGCCGGCTCTCTTCGCCAGCTCTTCTGCGAGCGCCCATGAGTCGCCATTCGGAGCGGCAACCCAGAGGTAGAAGCCGCCATCGGGCATCGGCACATCCAAGCCGGCGTCCCGCAAGGCGCCGGCGGCTACATCCATCCGCTCCTTGTAGCGCTCCCGCTGGAGGGCCACATGGTCATCGTCGAGAAATGCCTTGGTCCCTGCCGCCTGAAGCGGGCCGGGGATCAGCATGCCCGAGTGCTTGCGCACCTCGGACAGGAAATACACAAGCGAGGAATCGCCGGCATAAACGCCAACACGGCCACCGGCGAAGTTGTTGCGCTTCGACAATGAATGCAGCGCAAGCACACCCTCGTGGCCGAACTCCAGAATGGAGCGACCGCCCAGAGCCGAACCGCCTGAGCGTGGACCGAACGGGCTCTTCCAGGTGAACTCGATGTAGCACTCGTCACTGATGACCGGCACGCCATGCGCCCGTCCCCACCGGGCTGCTGCTTCCAAATCCTCACAGGCTCCGGCCGGATTCCCAGGTGAGCACACCCAGAGGCACAGTGCACGGGTAATGTCATCGGCGTCCACACCGTCGAGCACCATTCGCCAGTTCTCGTCAACGGGAACAGCAACGGCTCGCAGTCCGTGTAGTTCGGCGCCCATCGCGTAGGACGGGTAGGACACGGCCGGGTAGAGAACCGTGTCACGGTTGGGAGAACGCAAGTGCAAGTACTGGGGTAGTGAAACCACAAATTCCTTTGATCCCACGCAGGCGGCCAGCTGACCGGCCGGCAGCTCAATGCCGAAGCGACGCGCCAGCCAGTCCTGGGCTGCGCCGCGCAATTCAGGTGTTCCCGCCGACGGCGGATAGCCAACCTCTGAGCCGGTTCCCATCATGGCTGCGACCACCGTCTCCGGCGCCGGATCATGGGGCGCGCCGATGGAGAGATTTATGAGCCCGCCATCGAACGCCTCGCCGTGCACCTTGAAGGTGTCGAGACGGTCATAGGGGTAGGGAGGAACCTGGTACGGCTCAGTCATGTGATCTCCTTCACAACAAACTCAGAGAGTCGACCGGCCGCAAACTCATCGAGACGCACACGGAACCGCATGCCCGTCTCCACTGCCTGCTCGCTCATCACCTGCCCGGATCGATGAACCTCTGCCATGATCTCGCCCCGGTCGAACGGGACGACCACCTCACAGAGTTGGGTCATTGAACGTAGCCGGTCGCTTACCGTGTGGAGAAGGGCTTCGATGCCTTCGCCGGTGTGGGCCGACACGGAAACGGAACCATAGTGATCCTGCAGCAGGCGGTCTGCACTCTCGGTGAGGTCGATCTTGTTGAACACGATGAGCTCGGGTATCTCCCCGGCGCCGATCTCGCCCAGTACGTGACGCACGGCCGCAATCTGGCCTTCCGGGTCCGCCGAACTGGCATCCACGACATGGATCAGCAGCTCGGCGTCGATCACCACATCGAGGGTGGATCGGAACGATTCAACGAGTTGGTGCGGGAGCTTGCGCACGAAGCCAACCGTGTCGGTGAGGAACACACGCTCGCCACCCGGCAGATCCAGGCGTCGAGTGGTGGCGTCGAGCGTTGCGAAGAGTCGGTCCTCGCTGAGCACGCCCGCATCGGTCAACTGATTCAGCAACGTCGACTTGCCGGCATTCGTGTAGCCAACAATGGAAACGGCGTGGTTGGCCGAACGACGACGCTGCTTTGACTGCGTGCGCCGGTGGCGCCGAATGTCCTTGAGTTGGGCTTCGAGCTTGTGCATGCGTCGCTCGATGCGACGGCGATCAACTTCGAGCTGAGTTTCGCCAGGACCACGAGTTCCGATGCCACCGCCCTGCTGGGAGAACTGTCGGGCGCTGCGCCGCAGACGCGGGAGGCGGTAGCGCAGGAGCGCCAGTTCCACCTGCGCCTTTCCTTCCTGGCTGTGCGCGTTCTGAGCGAAGATGTCCAGAATGACCGCCGTGCGATCGATGGCGGTTCGGCCAATGAGCTTGTCGAGGTTGGCCTGCTGAGCCGGGGACAGCTCGTCGTCAAAGACCACAGTGTCCGCGTCGAACTTCTCCGATTCCTTTCGGATCTCGTCGGCCTTACCACTGCCCACGTATGTGGCTGCGTCGGGTGAGCGGCGGCTCTGATGAATGCGACTCACCACGTCGGCTCCGGCGGTGTCGACCAGCGCGGCCAATTCGTCCAGCGATGCGTCGGTATCCTCGGTGCGAGTGGGTGGGATGGTGACGCCAGTGAGGATGACCCGCTCGCGGAAAGTCCGCTCGATGAAGGCGCGTTGCTCACCGCCGTAGTCGCCGAATGCGCCACGGTGCGATTCTTCCTCGGCGCCCTTCGGCTTCGGGTCGAACTCGTTCTCGTTCTCGTTCTCGTTGTCACCCATGAGGCATCACCTTCCGCTGAAAGTCGATCTCCGCGACGAACACCGCGGGCCCTCGCAGTCGGATGGAGTCGCCCATCACGACCGTTGCCTCTCCCCCGGGCATGCGCACGCGGAACTCGTTGCCCTCGCTCCAGCCCCAGTGGTGGGCCGCCCATGCAGCTGCGCAAGCGCCGGAACCGCACGCCTGAGTCACGCCGGCGCCTCGCTCCCATATGTTCATGATGACACCACCCGGAACTGCGGGATCAGGAGCGACCATGTGCACATTCATGCCTGTCGCCGGAAAGTCTGCTTCGATCAGTGGGCCGGTTGCAGCCATGTCGTGCGACAGCGGATCTTCGACATGCACGACAACATGGGGATTGCCCATGTCAACAGTGACCGAGGCACGAGAGTCGACAAGCCGGCCCGGGTCCCGTCCGGCAAGGTCTGGACCAGTCGAAGCTGGGCCCATGTCCACCTCGACGTCGAAGGTGTCGGGAGCCGAAGTTTGCTGGCCAACCACCAGGATGTGGCGGTCACCGGCAGGCGTTCCGACCGTGGCATCAAGCTCGGTCACGCCGTTGCGCATGGCGAGGGCCTGCCCAAAGCAGCGCAGACCGTTTCCGCTCACTTCCGGGGCGCTTCCGTCCGCGTTGTGGAGCACAAACTGCGGCGCAGCGCCATCAGCCAGCACACCGAAGACGAGCCCATCAGCACCGAGGCCGGTATGGCGATGACACAGATGCCTGGCAAGGTCGGCTGCGTCGACCGGGACGGCGTCGACCCACGTGATCAGGAAGTCGTTTCCCAAGCCGTGGTGTTTGGTGAGTTTCATGCCGTCATTTCGTGTGCTCGGCGAGCGATGTGACGTCGCCCGATAGAACCTGTTCCGCCAACCGTACGGGGTCAACGGTGCCATCCAGCCACAGAATTCGAGGATCGCGCCGAAACCACTTCTGTTGGCGTCGAGCGAATCGTCTGGTGCGTTGGCCGGCAAGGTCCAACGCTTCGAAGAGCGGGAGGCCTTCTTCAATGTGCAGGAGAAGCTCTTTGTACCCGAGCGCCTGACGGGCAGTCCGCGACATACCGCCGGGGTTGGCAACAAGCGTGCGCACCTCGTCGAGGAAGCCGTCCTGCATCTGTTGGGCGTATCGGAGCGCAATGCGCTCATCGATGTCGTCGCGGGTGCGCTCGACCCCCACTTGCACGAACGGCACCTCGGGATACCGCTCCATGCCCGGACCGAATGATGAGAACGGGCGACCGCTTCCGACACACACTTCCAGCGCACGTGTCACTCGGCGACGGTTCTCCGGGTCCATGCGGCCTGCGGCAACGGGGTCCAGATCAAGCAGTCGGGCATACAGTGCAGCTGTGTTCGGCTCGGCGTCGATCTCTTTGCGCACGTCAGGGTACTGATCCGGAATGTCGAGGTCGTCCACCACGGCCCGCACGTAGAGCCCAGTGCCACCGACGATCACCGCCCGCTTGGCGCGATTATGGATGTCCTGAATGGCCTGGCGGGCGTCACTTTGGAATCGGGACACGCCGTAGTCTTCGTGCGGGTCGATCACATCGATGACGTGATGACGAATCTCTTTCTGTTCGGCCAGCGTGGGTTTGGCCGTGCCGATATCCATGCCCCGATACACCTGCATCGAATCGGCGGAGATCAGTTCGACCCTCGAATCCAGACGCGCCATCGCCATGGCCAGACTCGACTTTCCGGTTGCTGTGGCTCCGGCAACAACGATTGTTTTCGGCGGTTCAGAGCTCGGCGGCGCAGTTTGGATGGGCGCAGACTCCACAGGCGGCATACGGCGTTGCGCAGTCAGGCCGAGACCACAGGGATGCGGGTGCGGTGCGTTGGCAGCGCAGTAATGTCGAGCAACTCGCCACGCAGGTAGTGCATGCCTGAGTCGACAATCTTCACACGTGCGTACGTGCCAGCCTTGAGCGGCTTGTCTGACGCAAAGTGCACAAGCTTGTTCTGGCGGGTGCGACCAGACATCACATCCGGGTCTCGCTTACTCGGACCGAAGACCGCTGCGATCTCGGTTTTGCCCACGCGCTCGGCGTGCCTGGCCCGTGAGGATCGCTCAATCACCGTGCGAAGACGTTCCATACGGTCCTTCGTGACCTCAGCTGGAATGAACTTGTCGGTCCACTCGGCAGCTTCTGTCCCGGGGCGAGGCGAGTAGACAAAGGTGTACGCGCTGTCGAACCGGGCCTCGGCCGCCACTTCGAGCGTTCGGACAAAATCGTCTTCGGTCTCTCCGGGGAAGCCAACGATGATGTCCGTGGTGACCGCGAGATCAGGCACGCCAGCTCGGGCTTCCTGCAGCTTTTCAAGAAAACGCTCACCCGTGTACCCGCGATGCATCTGGGCAAGGATCCGATCACTGCCGGCCTGGAGCGGGAAGTGCAGGTGTTCACAAACAGCGTCAGTCTCGGCCATCGCGGTAATGGTCTCGGGACGAAGATCCTTGGGATGCGGGCTTGTGTACCGCACGCGTCGGATGCCATCGATGGCGCCAACGTCGCGCAGCAGATCACCAAACAACGGGCGCACGCGAACGTCCTCGCCCGCCTGACGCCGAGCCAGTTGGATGTCGCGGCCGTAGGAGTTCACGTTCTGACCCAGGAGCGTCACCTCGGTCACGCCAACGTCGGCGAGAGCCTTCACCTCAGTTACCAGTCCCGCGAACTCGCGACTGATTTCGGGACCACGTACGGCTGGCACGATGCAGAACGCGCAATTGTTGTCACAGCCAATCTGTATGGTCACCCACGCCGCAAAGTCGCTTTCGCGTTTGGCGGGCAACGCCGACGGAAACGCTGCAGCGTCTTCGCGCGCGGTTTCCTCAAGGATCTCCACGATGGGACCGGATTCGCGTGCCTCGGTGAGCAGTTCAGCCGCTCGATGCACGTTGTGCGTGCCGAACACGACGTCGACGTGCCCTGCCTTCTCGCGGATCAGGTCCCGGTCCTTTTGCGCCAGACATCCAGCGACGGCAATCTGAAGTCGCGGGTTGGCTTTCTTGAGATGCTTGAGCTGACCGAGTTGGGCATAGAGCTTGTTGTCCGCGTTCTCACGGATGCAGCACGTGTTCAACACGATGACGTCGGCCTCGTCCATGGCGTTGGCCTCAGCCATGCCATCAGCTTCAAGCAAACCGGAAATCCGTTCGCTGTCATGCTCGTTCATCTGGCACCCGAAAGTGCGCACGAAGTATCGCTCAGTCACGCTTTCAGGCTAGAGCGTTGTGCTTCCAAGTACGCAGGACCGGTTCTGCCTCTGACGCTTGATCCGATACGCCATCACCCGTTTGGAGGCGGGAACGACTTTCGCATGGTGAACGCTTCTGCGGTGACGCCCTTTTCCGACAGCACGTCAAGGCGGTCCTTGGCCTCAGCCAACGTGGGCTGAGTACCAGCGGGAATCCACCAGAGGGCCATGAACCTTCCGCCCAGGGGCTTGAACCACTCCTTGCGGCGCTTCACGTACGGACCGTGTGCTGTTTCGTAGACGAACCGTTCCAGATCCTCAACGGTTTCCCACACGGACATGTTGGCGAGAATATCGCTGCGCCACGGGCCCCGAATGGAAGTTGCGTTGCCGGAGTCGTCCTGCATCCGCCAGATAAATCCGGGGGACGACTCGGCGAGCGCATTGATCTCGTCGAGCGCGTCCATGAACTCAGCGACCACCGGCGAGTCTGTTGGCGCTCGAAGCGTGCCGATGTTGACCTGAGCGAGATGCCATTGCATCGATGCAGTGTGCCACAGACCCGCTCGGAGCCGTGGCGGTGGGTCAGCGGAACAGACGCCGGTTACGTATGGCGAGCAACACGAAGATGCCGGTCAGCACAAGCACCACGGCCAGCGAGGCAAGCGTGCCAGCATTCGAACCGGTGAGCGCCAGCGGTGCGGTAGCCGGCACCGGGGTGCTGGTCGGTTGCGGTGTGACTGTTGGCGCCGCTGTGGGCGCCGTTGTGGCGCCGAGTACCCGGGCCGCTGCGGTGGCGGTCGGTGCGGGCGCAGCTGTTGGTGTCGACGTGGGTGCAGCGGTTGCAGTGGGGACGGCTGTTGCGGTGAGGACTGGCGTCGCCGTGGCCGTCGTCGTCGAAGGCACGACAGCGGTCGGTTCTGCGGTCGGCTCCGTTGTTGGCTCAACAGTCGCCTCGACTGTGGGCTCCGTTGTTGGCTCGACAGTCGCCTCGACTGTGGGTTCTGTGGTCGGCTCGGGATCGACCTGGGCATTGGCCACCGCGGCGGCGAACACCTGAGTCGGCTCATCTGTGGTGAGCTCGAAGACCGCCGTCATGCCGCTGGGGTTGAGCGCATTGTTATCCGGCCCGGCGATGGCGATGACCTGATCCCGAGCTGGCACAACCATGAGAATGTAGGAAGCGTCAATCGGAAGGTCGTTGATTTCGAACCTACCGTCATCGTCGGTGGTGACCTCGGCAAGCTGATTCAATGCTGCGCCGCTCTCGTCGGCTGCGAAGATGCGGATAGTCAAACCTGTTGCGGCTTCTTCGCCATCGTCCAGAGTTCCGTTGTTGTTGGCGTCAGCAATGACCGAACCGCTCACGGTGCCCGGTGCCGGTGTCGGGGTGGCGGTTGATGTGGGGATGGCCGTGGGCGAGGCAACCCCAGTGGCCGTGGCGGGAACCGGAGTCGCCGTGGCAGGAACCGGAGTCGCCGTGGCAGGGACCGGAGACGCAGGAACCGGAGTCGCAGTCGACGGAACCGGAGACGCAGGAACCGGAGTCGCAGTCGACGGAACCGGAGACGCAGGAACCGGAGTGGCAGTCGACGGAACCGGAGACGCAGGAACCGGCGTGGCCGTCGACGGGACAACGACGGGTTCGAAGACGCCGGCGTCGATCGTCAGGCGCTCTTCACCGGACGTGAGGTTGGTGACGGGCGCCAGTGCGCCAGCATCGAAATCGCTGTCGACGGCGTCGTTGGCGCCAGCGTTTTGAGGAGAAAGAACGAGCCCGCTGGGGGTCTCGATCTGCACGAAGTAGTCCAGGGACGGCTCTGCCTCGAAGCGATAGCCGTCTGCGGTTGTTACGGCGGTGTCGAGGACCTGCCCGGGAGCACCAGCACCGTCAACGGAAAGCAGATTCACCGTGACCCCAACTCGGGAAGACTCGCCGGAGCGGACACCATCTTCGTCCTCGTCGTTCCAGACGAGGCCGCCGACGATGGCAAGTGCGTCCGCAAGACCGGCATCAACGGACGACCGGGTCTCGGCGGCAGCAAGGACGATTGGTCCGGCAAGACCTGTGGCGGTGTCGAAGTCGGAGTCGACCGTGTCATCTGGGCCGATGTTGGCCGGAGTCAGCACCTGGCCCACAGCAGGAATGATCTGCACGCTGTAGCTGCCTGCGGCCAGTCCGGTGAAGGAATAGGTTCCGGCGACTGAGGTCACCGTCTCGGCAACCAACGTGGCACCATCGGCGGAGAGTAGGCGAACAATCAATCCGCCGCCCGCGTCGGCTTCGCCTGCGTCCCGAACGCCGTTGCGGTTGGCATCTGTCCAGGCGCGGCCGGTGACAACGCCGGTGGCGTTCGCCACGCCGAGGTGGTTCGTGGCGTCGGAGTCATCCACTGCTATGGAGGGAGCACCAACAACAACGCCGACTGCGGAGCCGATGTTCTGGTACGCGCCAAGCGTGACCGTCGAGCCGGTGAGCACGCATGCGGCGGAGGCTCCGGGAGCGAGGCTGGCGATCTGAGATGTGCCGTCACCGCAATCCACGCCCGCCAGTTCGCTGTCGTTGACCACGATGGATTCGAGCGCAGCTGTGCCGGTGTTGGTGACCACGTAGCTCCATTCGAGGGAAGTGCCTTCGAAGAGGCTGTTGCCAGGTGCCGTGTCCGATTGGGCACCGTTGGTGGCGGTTTCGATGTCGATGGAGGCGTCGATGGAATAACCGAAGTCAACGTCAAGCACGTCGGCTCCGTCGAGAACAACCTGGGCTGAGCCGTCCACTGCACCCTCGGGGTCTGCTGTGACAGCGAAACCGAGCGGGGCTGCGCCCATCGTGACGGTGTACGTACCCGGGTCGAGGTCGTTGAAGAGGTAGTTGCCAGCCGTATCCGTAACCAGGCTCTGGGGGCCACCTGGTCCGACGAGATTCACGGTGATGCCGGGAACCCCCGCTTCCGTGCTCTGCTGCACGCCGTCCTGGTTGGTGTCGATCCAGACCACACTGCCAATGGAGGCGACGGGTCGTGGCACACCGGTGTAGTTGGTGGGGTCGCTGGCTCCGGGCGCCTGACCGCCTGCAGCGTTCGCGGTGACGGTTCCTTCGGTGGCGAACGCTCCGAGGCTTGCGGTTCCCGTGGCAGCACAGGTGACTGTCTGTCCAGGGGTAAGCGACGCTATGACGTTTGCGGTGAGTCCACCACAGTCAATGCTGGCGCCTGCGGCGTCAAGAACGACGGCGTCGGTCACCGTGATTGGTCCGGTGTTGGTGACGGTGTAGGTCCAGGTGATCTGAGAGCCGACCTCGACTGTCACGCCGGGAGCGGTGTCAGCATCGGATCCGTTCGTGGAGGCTTCGATGGCCACGGATGCAGCTGGGGCGTATCCAAAGTCGTGATCCAACGCGCTGGCAGATACGGCGAGCGTTTCAGTGGAGGAACCGTTGGCGGGTCCGTTGAGGTCGAAGGTGGCAACGAAGCCAGCGGGCAGGGTGGCCGCATCAACCGCGATGGTGTAGTCGCCGGGCGGCAATTGCGAGAAGAGGTAGTTGCCATTCGCATCCGTCACTGTTGAGCCCGAGGCCGGGCCGCTGAGAGTGACCGTCACGTTTTCGATACCGGACTCGGTTCCGTTCTGGGTGCCGGATCCGTCGAGGTCGACCCAGACAGTGTCGCCAATGGTGGACCGGGCGGGAACGACGCCGGTGTAGTGGGACAGATCAGAGTCGCTGACTTCGACGGTGAAGCCAACCGCCTGAGCGGTGACTGTGCCCGTGTTCTCATACGCACCAATGTTGACGGTGGCGGTCAGTCCGCAGACAACCGTGCGTCCTTGCGGGAGATTGTCGATAGTGTTGGAGCCAGTTCCACAGTCGATGAGCGCGCTGTCCTCAACACTGTCAGCGACAACGAGACTTTCGAGGTCAACGTTGCCGATGTTGGAGATTGTGTACTCGAAGAAGACGGATTCGCCGGCCACCAGCGTGGGGCCGGGTGCGGCATCGGCGTCAACACCATCGGTGGTCTTCTCAATGGTCACGACCGGCACAGGTACGAACGGGTCGCTCTTTTTGACGAGCACCGCATCGATCTCAAGTGAAGAGTCAAGCAGGCCCTGCGACGTGCAGGAATCGACAGTGGATCCGAGGATGCCGTCATCGCGCAGCGCAATCTCGGTGACCGCGCCCGTCCAGCCGGGAACGGTGTCGAGGTCAATGGCGACGACAATGTCGTCAGCGCCGTCGCGGGTGGCCGGGTTGAGCTGGAGGTCATCGACAGCAATGGCTGTGGAGAAGCCCGCGTCATTGACGAGGGTGATGGTGTATCCGCTCAGCTCTGCGTCTTCGAGAATGAAGATCTCCGCTCCGTCGAGGGAGTCAGAGGCCGAACCGGGCACGCCGGTGCTGATGACACCGTCGGCAACCAGGACCTGGGGGCCGGTGATGTCAAGTCGGATGGCACCGCCAGTGCCGGTGTCGACGTTTGCACTGTCGTCGTCACCGTTGGAGAACTGTCCGAAGTCGTCAATAGCGCTGAGGCCGGTGACGACCTCGGCGGTGGTGGTGTCGATCTCGCCGATGTTGGGTGTTTCGGCCGAGGTACCGGATGTGTAGCTTCGAACTTCGCCAGCACTTGAGCCGACGAGTGAGAGGGTGCCGTTCTGCTGAGCGGCTTCGAGAATGTTGTCGATGCGTGCGCCGGCCGGGTCGCCCAGGCAGTCAGCGGGACTGGAGAGACCAGCTGCGTGCAGCCACACGCCCGGCGTGTCGTCGTTGAGAGAAGCCGGGGCGCCCTGCGCAGACGCAGGAGAAGAGGTGGACACCATAAGTCCCGCGGCCACTAGGGCAATGGTGGTGATCGCCAACAGCAACATCTGACCTCGCCTGAGGATGGTGTGGTGTTGCTGTGAGGTTCTTCTGGTCATCCGGCTGCTCGCTCTCATGGTTTCGACGATGTCCAGACCCAAAGGTCCAAAGCAACACTGTCGAAATCACGCAGTCAAAGTGGGGGCCGGTTTCGCCTTACTCCCCGCAGATCAGGCGACCAGTTGGCAACCTGCGGATCAATGCATCCCCAAGGGGTTTGGATTTCTACTCCTAAGGCAAGCGCCTTTCGACCCTGCTCGCAAGGCAGTTCACGGTATTGGGTCTAATCACCCAGCCGTTTGTCCCATGCGGTACAGGCGCCAAATGACGCCGCTTTTCCGTTGTCAGCGTACCCGCCGGAACGACGCTGGGCCCGGCACCGGGCCGGATTGCCCCAAGCTGCGCTTTGCGGCTAGTTGCACTGGGTACTCAGCCGAAAACGACCCGATCGCCGCCTGGGATGGTTGGCGGCGATCGGGCACCTACTCACGGACCGGCGAGAAACCGTTCATGAGTGGTTGGCTGGTGAGGTTTGGGATTTCCCAAGAAGGGCATTCCCGGGGAGTGTCTCGGAAATGACGCCACCCACCAGATCTGTTGACTTTCCGGACTGATTCAACCTGAAGTTCATGTTCAGGTTGAAGGTTCAGTCCTCAAGGATCTCGAGTTCAATAGGCGCATCGTCAGCGTCAGTGAACTCATCAGCTTCTTCGACAGCTTCATCACTGGGCATGGCGATGGTCATGACCCGATCAGTGACCTCGACCATGATCTCCGGATTCTCCCGAAGGAATGCCTTGGCCTTTTCACGACCCTGACCCAGTTGCTCACCTTCGTAGGTGTACCAGGCGCCGGACTTCTTGACGATCTCCAGCTCCACACCAAGGTCGAGGACGCCGCCTTCACGACTGATGCCCTGTCCGTACATGATGTCGAACTCAGCCTGACGGAACGGCGGCGCACACTTGTTCTTGACAACCTTCACCCGGGTGCGGTTACCCACAACCTCTGCACCATCCTTGAGCGACTCAATGCGGCGGATGTCCAGACGAGTGGATGAGTAGAACTTGAGTGCACGTCCACCCGGAGTGGTTTCCGGAGAGCCGAACATTACGCCAATCTTCTCTCGCAGCTGGTTGATGAAGATGCAAATAGTGTCCGTCTTGCTCAGGTTTCCGGTGAGCTTGCGCAGTGCCTGGGACATGAGGCGGGCCTGGAGGCCAACATGGGACTGGCCCATCTCGCCTTCGATTTCGGCCCGCGGCGTGAGTGCGGCCACGGAGTCAATGACCAGCACATCGATGGCACCGGAGCGCACAAGCGTGTCCGTGATTTCCAGAGCCTGCTCACCGGTGTCCGGCTGAGAGATGAGGAGTTCGTCCACGTCCACGCCAATGGCACGGGCATAGATGGGGTCCAGTGCGTGCTCAGCATCGATGAAGGCGCAAATGCCGCCGTTGCGCTGGGCTTCGGCCACCACATGGAGCGCCAGGGTGGTCTTACCGGAAGATTCCGGACCGAAGATCTCCGCAACACGACCACGAGGCAGTCCACCAATGCCGAGAGCGACATCCAGTGCCAGCGCACCAGTGGGGACGGTGCCGATAGCCATGGCCCCCTTCTCACCCATCTTCATCACGGCCCCCTGGCCATGACTCTTCTCGATCTGCTTCATTGCCATCTCTAGGGCTTTTTCGCGTTCCACGGCGGGCTTCCTTACGTTTGATCCGCTGCTGGACAGCGGGTGGTGGATCTGTGTTGTTTCTTCTGGAGACCAACCTAAAAACGGGGTGTGACAGTTTCGATCCCTGATCTTCGATCAGAGCGTTTCGACCTCCGACTTTTGATCGGAGATTCGTTTGCCTCACACCCAGTGTGGCTTCCATCCCATTGGAATGACATCACTGTAATTCCGAACACCTGTTCGGTCAAGTGTTCTGGCCCGAATTCTTCTGCACTGCGTCAGAAGCGCCCCAGTGAACGCATACACCGCTGCCCAGGTGGCGCCCACTTCGCCCGGTGTGTTTGTGAATCTTTTCACGAACTGTCACAATGGAGATATGACACAGGAACGGGTTGTCATCATCGGTGCGGGATTTGGTGGTCTGGCCGCGGCCAAAGCTCTCAAAGATCACGACGGTGAGGTTGTGGTGGTTGACCAGCGCAACCACCACACGTTCCAACCGCTGCTTTACCAGGTGGCCACCGCAGGCCTCGGCGTCGACGACATCTGCTACGCAACCCGCGGCATCTTTCAACGCCAGCGAAACGCCCGAGCCCTGCAGGCCACCGTCGTCAACGTGGACCTTGCATCCCAGCAGGTGGAATTGGCCGGAGGCGAACCACTCCCCTATGACCGGTTGATCCTCGCCATGGGCGCCGTCACGGCGGACTTCGGCGTGCCCGGTGTTGCCGAGCACGGCTTTGGTCTCAAGAACGCCCAGGAAGCCCGCTCCATCCGCAGTCATGTACTCCGGATGTTCGAACAAGCTGACCAGACCCAGGACCTCGCCATCCGCAACCGCGCCACCACCATCGTTATCGCTGGCGGCGGGCCAACCGGAGTGGAAATGGCCGGAGGCTTCGCCGAACTGTTTCACCGGGTACTTCGCAAAGATTTCCCCCGCCTCGACATGGACAACGCCCGCGTCATTCTCGTCGAGGGTCAGGAACGACTCCTCGGCGCGTTCGCCCCCAAGCTCGGGCAGAAGGCACAGCGTGAACTCGAAGCACTCGGAGTGGAGGTCATCCTCGGTCGTCAGGTCGCTCGGGTGGACCCGAATTCTGTTGAGCTCAATGACGGCACCCGCCTGCCCGCCAACACGCTCGTGTGGGCCGCCGGCGTTCGCGCTCACCCAATCGCCGAACGGCTCGACGTGGAACTCGGACGAGGCGGACGAATCGTCGTGAATGATGACCTCACGCTTCCCGGGCACCCAGAGGTGTCCGTCATCGGCGACCTCGCCGCCACAACTGGACCCGATGGCGAACTCCTCCCGCAGGTTGCGGCCGTCGCCGTGCAGGGCGGAAAGCACACGGCCCAGAACATTCGCAGCGGCTCGGCTGAACCGTTCCGCTATTTCGACAAAGGGTCCATGGCCACCATTGGCCGCAACGCCGCAGTGGTCGAACTCCCTAACGGCATGAAACTGTCCGGCTTCTTGGGATGGGTCGCCTGGCTCGGCCTCCACCTCCTGATGCTGATCGGTTTCCGCAACCGCGCAAACGTACTGGTCAACTGGGCCTGGAACTACCTGACCTATGACCGCGGCAGCCGACTCATCGTCGAAGCCGATACGCCACTCGACGCGCTCGCCGGCCAGCCTCTTGACGACACCCCCCTCCACGACGGAAGGTAACCAAGATGATTTCGCGAATTCTCAACGGCTTCACAAGTCTGGCCTCCTCAGCCCGTCTGCTCGTGCACGACCCCTATCCTGCATTCATGGCTGAAAAGACGTTTACCGAAGAAGAACTCCGCGAGCGACTCTCTCCCGAACAGTTTGCGGTGACCCAGCAGTCCGGCACCGAGCGTGCCTTCACCGGCAAGTACTGGGACGCCAAAGAAGATGGCACCTATCACTGCGTTGTCTGCGACGAGGCTCTGTTCCGCTCCGACACGAAGTTCGAATCCGGGTCCGGGTGGCCCAGCTTCTGGGAACCCATCGAAGAAGGAAGCGTTATCCGCAAGCGCGATGCCTCCCACGGCATGGTTCGGGTGGAAGCTGTGTGCGGAAAGTGCGGTGCCCACCTCGGCCATGTGTTCCCCGATGGCCCTCAGCCCACCGGCGAACGCTTCTGCATGAACTCCGCTTCGCTCAACCTCGAAGCCGACGGCAGTGTCTCAGAAGCAGCTGACGAGGGCTGACAACTCAACAGGCTCAGGCGGTGATTTCCCCAGCTGCGTCGATCTCCACGGGCAGGTCGAGCGCCGATGCCAGTAGATGGCATCGCTCGCGGGCCGTGTACAGCTCGAGGCTTGCGTCGGCGCCTTCCTTTACTGCCGCGATGATCTTGATATGGTCGGACACCGAGGCCCCTACGAACTGCACCGCCCGCGATCGGGTGCGGTCCAGCGCAATGGCAATCCGCAGTATCCCGGAAAGCACCTTGACGCGACGTTGATCGTTCTCGCGTAGACGAGTGAACGGCATATGGGTGGGCTTCGGCCCGCTGCGCCGGTGGTATCGCGCCACCTGAGCAATGAGTTCAATCTCGTGGTCGGTGAATCCGTTCAGGCGGTCGCTGTTTCGAATCACGTAGTAGCTGTGCTTGTGGTGCGCCGCGTGCGAGATGAACAATCCCACGTTGTGCAGTAATCCGGCCGCCTCAAGCAGGTCCCGTTCGAACTCGCTGAACCGGTGCAGGTCCTGGAGCGCGTCGAACATCTGTAGCGCCAGTTCCGTCGCATGTTCGACATGGCTGCGGTCTTCTTCGAAACTGTCAGCGAAACGGAGCACGCTCTGGCGTCGAATATCGCTCAACTGGTGGACTCCGGCGTCTTCGCCGTGAAGCCTGTCGAGGATCACTCCCTCACGCAGAGCAAAGTCGGAAACGGTCATCTGTTCGATTCCAAGCTGATCAAACAACTCCTGCAGAAGAAGTGCTCCAGCGACAATGACGTCAGCCCGGCGATGCTCCAAGCCAGCGACAGCTTCGAGGCGATCCTCAACTGTCTCGGTGCTGATGAGAAGTTCCACCAGGTCGTGGAGGCCATCAACCGTGATGACGTTGGGATCTCCGACTCGCGCATCGGCGTCGGCGCCGCGCATGCGTGCGGTCAGATTCGCGATCGTGGTGATGGTTCCCGACGAGCCAGCGGACACGTCAAAGTCCAGCTTCCGGGTTGCCTGCGTGGCGGGCACGAGAAAGGCACGAAGGTATGCACGGCAATCAGCCACGGCCGCGGGAGTAACAAGTCCACCGGGGAAGAACTGGTTGGTCAATCGGATGTGACCCACCTTCACGCTGCGGGCCGAGAGCATCTCGCCGGACTGACCAACGACGAGTTCGGTGCTTCCGCCGCCGATGTCGATGACGAGTGATCGGTCGTTGTAGATGGGCAGTGCCTGGAGCACACCGAGGTGGATGAGACGGGCCTCCTCCGTACCGGCAATCACGTCAACGGCAATGCCTGCTTCGGTTGCCGCGCGCTCTATGAAGTCGCTGCGGTTCGGCGCCTCGCGCACGGCGCTGGTTGCCACAGCAACGATGTCTGCGTTGTAGGTGCTGGCCACCTGCTTGAAACGCTCCAGCGTGGAAACACCGCGCTCGATTGCTGCCTCGTCCAGTTCCCCTCGAGGTCCGGGGTTCTCGCCAAGACGCACCGACTCCTTGTCGGTTGTCAACACCTCGAAGCCGCCGTGATCGTCCACGCGGCCCACAACGAGGTGGATGGAGTTCGTGCCGATGTCGATTGCGGCGTGCACTTCTCCGCTCTCAGGACCAGGGTGTGGATTGTCATCGTCGCCCCGATCGTTTGGGTCGTCGGCTCGAGCGGTCATGGCGCATCTCCTGCGGCGCTGGTGGTGTCGGCGGATTCGGCTCGGGCGATAAGGCGGAGGCGAAGCCCGTTGAGCGCATTGATCACGGTGAATTCACGGATTCGGTTGCGATCGAATGGCCACTCGACCTTTGTGGTTTTGGCGACGCCGTCGAGCATGGACGTCATGTACACCGTGCCAGCCTGCACGCCCTGCCACGGCTCTGGTCCTGCCACACCGGTGACGGCAACCGAACAGTCCGCACTGAGAGCAGCGCACACTCCACCGGCCATGGAGACGGCAGCAGCTTCACTTACGTCCAACGTTTCGGTCACGCCGAGAAGACTCGACTTGACGTCGCTGGCATACGAAACGATGGAGCCTTTAAAAACGTCGCTTGACCCGGGCACCGCCGTCATGCGTGCCCCAATGAGACCGCCGGTGAGTGACTCGGCGAGAGCCAGTGTCAAACCCTGTTGACGACAGAGGTCAAGGACGGCATGTTCCATGGTCTCACCGTCGATACCGAAGATCAGATCATCACCGACGATGGCGCGAACGCGAGCCTCGCCGTCCGCCAGTTGTTCATCGGCATGGGCTTCGTTGTCGCCTTTGGCGGTGAGCCGGAGTTTGAGTCCTTCGATGCCACTGGCGTTGTAGGCAATGGTGGCGCCACCCGCGCTATCGATCCGCTCCAGTTCCGGGCCGAGCTTTTCGGCCAGACCGGATTCGCTGGATCCCCACGTTCGAAGCGTTCGGCTTTTGATCACCGAGGTGATGCCGCCGCGCTCGCGCATGTCACCGATCACGAAGTCGGTGACCATCTTCTTCATTTCCCACGGCACGCCGGGTACGGCGTAGATCACCCTGCCATCGCCGACGGGGCAGACCAGGCCTGCCGCTGTGCCGGGCTGGACAGGAATCGGTTCGGCGCCGGCCGGGACATCGGCCTGCAGCAGATTGTTCTGCGGCATCTTTCGCCCGTGGAGTCCGAACATGGCTTCGATCTTGTCGACGATCTCCTGTCGGCGAATCAGTTCCACACCCAACAGGTCTGCGATGACGTTGCGCGTAATGTCGTCCTGTGTGGGGCCAAGCCCGCCCGTGACGATGACGGCGTCGCTGCGCTCAAGCGCCTCGCCGAACGCAACTTTCATCCGGTCAAAGTTGTCGCCAACCTTTGTTTGAAAGAACGAGTCAATCCCGGCCTGGGCAAGCTGTTCACCAATCCACGAGCTGTTGGTGTCCACGATCTGCCCCAGGAGCAGCTCAGTGCCAACCGCAACCACTTCACACTTCACAAGATGTCATCTTCCACGCCCTGAACACTACCTGCTCCACTTGTAACGCTTCCTCTGAGGCAGCGCACTTGTAACGCTTCCTCTGAGGCAGCGCACTTGTAACGCTTCCTCTGAGGCAGCGCACTTGTAACGGTTCCTCTGAGGCAGCGCACTTGAAACGCTTCCTCTGAGACGACGCACTTGTAACGGTTGCTCTATCGCTTGCCGGTTGTGCGGGTGGCGGTGCGTCCGTCGTTGAAGTACTGCCAGCCGGTGAAGACGGTGAAGGCCACAGCGAACCAGAGCGCGCCTTGCACGAGCGTGTTCTGATTCTGCAACGGCGGGGCGGCAGCCATCAGCAACGCTGCTGCCTGAACCATCGCCTTCCACTTGCCGGAGTTGCGTGCCGGCATAGCCAGGCCTTCAGCCGCAAAGCGAACCCGCATGAGGCTGACCGCCACTTCGCGGGCTGTCATGACCGCAACCGGAACCCACAGGTAGCGGCCGATCCACACATAGGAGATGGCCGCTCCCAGGACCACGATCTTGTCTGCCAGCGGATCGAGAAAGGCCCCGAGGCGGCCCACGCTGTTCGTCCATCGAGCCACATACCCGTCGAGAAAGTCGGTCAGGCCGAAGACGACAGAGACGATGAAGAGGAGCCAGCTCGTACCGCCAACATCGCGGTTCGAAATGATCATCCAGAAGATCCACGGCGACAAGACGATGCGCCCGATGGTCATCAGGTTCGCAGGCGATGTTGCCCCGTACAGCGGGTATTGGCGTGTTACCGGTTGCACCACGTCTTCCGCCGTCACTGCTCGACCGACTTCACCGCTTGACCGACTTCACCGCTCACTCAGCCTCGAGATCCGGGCCCACTGCGTTTGTCACCGTGACGGTTGCGAACTCGCCCACCGGCAGTGTGTCGGGCACGGTGATGATGCCGTCGATCTGGGGTGCTTCCCGGTGGCTGCGGGCGATTTCGGGCTCGTCCACGAGCACACGGATTTCCTGGCCAATCAGTTCGTCACGCTTGTCCTGGGTGATCCGGTCCTGGATCTCGCTCAGCTCACGCAGGCGCTCGGCCATGAGGTCAGCGTCCACCTGGCCGTCGAGGTCATAGGCATAGGTGCCTTCCTCGGCGCTGTAGGAGAAGAACCCGCACCAGTCGAGACGGGCCGATTCCACAAAGTCCAGCAGAGCGTCATGGTCTTCTTCGGTTTCGCCGGGGTACCCCACAATGAAGTTCGAGCGAAACGCCGCGTCAGGGTGCCGATCACGGATGGCATCGATGCGGTCCATGAACCGCTCGCCGTCGCCCCAGCGGCGCATGCGTCGCATCAACGGACGGCTCACATGCTGAAGGGACAGGTCGTAGTACGGGACGCCGGTGGCAGCGATGGTGTCAATCAGCTCGTCGCTGAGATCTGACGGGTACAGATACAGCAGGCGCACCCAGTCAACCCGCTCAGCCACGGCGTTGACGAGCGGCACGATGGAGCGCTCGCCCTGTCCCTGGTCTCGGCCGAAGGCAGCCAGGTCCTGGGCAACAAGCACAATCTCCTTCGCGCCGACGTCGTCCACTTCATGACAGATGTCATCAATGGTTCGAGACCGCTGCGGCCCGCGGAAGGTGGGAATGGCGCAGAAGCCGCAGTTGCGATCGCAGCCTTCGGCAATCTTCACATAGGCCCACGGTGCCGCGGATTTGGGCCGAGGCAGGCGAAGCAGGTCAAAAGCTGGCGCCCGGTCGGCCTTGGTTCCGAGCGTGACAGGCACGCCGAAGCCGGCCACCGCGTCCACCTCGGGAAGCGCCTCGGCCAGCTCCGATCCGTAACGCTCGGCCATGCAGCCCGTGACAATCAGTTCTGCGCCGTCGCGCTTCACATCCTCAAGAGCCAGCACGGTGTCGATGGATTCCTGCCGGGCCTCTTCAATGAACGCGCACGTGTTCACAAGCACCAGATCGGCTTCTTCGGGCGACCTCGCCGCCACCATGCCGTCAGCCGTCAGGGTGCCGACAAGCTTGTCCGAATCGACTTCGTTCTTCGGGCAGCCAAGCGTTTCAACCCAGTAGCTGCGTTCGGATGTGGCAGCGGTGCCTGCGAGGCCGTCCTGTGACATCTCAACAGGATACGTTCGCGCACTGCACATCAGCGGATCCGCCGCTGGTCAGTTCGGATTTGCACTCGACGCCCGTTGTGCCGGTTGACAGTCGCTCAGTACCTACACGGACTTCGGGAGCGTCGGCTGCGTCGCAGACGGTCACTGGATGGCTGTCCGAACCGATATCGATCCCAATCACCGAGAACCCAACCAACTCCAACGCCAGAGCCGCCGCGATCGAACCTCGGGCAGAACGCCCCCGTCACAGTCGCGCTACCACCAAGGACCGCCGAAACGAAATGGTCAAAAAGGTAGTCTTCGAAACCAGTTGCTTCAGCTCGCTCGCACAACTTCGCGGCGCTCGAAGAATCCTCGAACAGAACACACAATGCCGCCAACCAAATGAACACCTCGCTGCGTCCGGTTGTCGGATCGACCTGCGGAGCGTCCGCCAAACCGTTCGCGCTGTCCGCCAACCTTTCGGCCACGACACCAAGAGCGTCGCCAGCCGAGTAGCGACACAAAAGGATCTCGACATGCCGCGACCATCGCGCGGAAAGAACCCGGTTGGCATCTTTCGGCGTCACCCCTTCCGAGAGGCTAACGATCGACTCCTCCAGCTCTTGTATCTTCGCGTCAAAGTGATCACGCCCATAGTGCGAGTCACGAACCATCATTCAACCTACCACCCAGTCCAGACACCGGAAACAGACGCGGTGTCATCAAGTACAAGACTCTCGTCTCAGTTGTCCTTGTAGTTCTCGTCGGTGACCGGGCTGGCTCCAAGTCCGCTTTCTGGGCGGACAAACTCAAGCGTCGCGCCGTTGCCTGACCAGCGCATCCATTGGTCGTCGAGGGCGAGGCCGTTCACCTTGGAGAGCGCAGCGAAGAAATCGGCTTCGGAAATGGACGAGATGGTGCAGCCCTTTTTGGTCCACGACAGCGTGTTCACCGCGCCATCGTCGTAGCGGCCGAAGAAGGTATTGCACACCGCAGTTCCGGTGATGCTCAGGTCGGCTGCCAGATTGATCTGCGGAGCCATGCCTCTCTCACCGGTTGGGTTCGTGAAGAAGACTTTGCCGTCATCAACCTCGCCGTGCACGAGAACCCACTCCCCCAGCCAGGGCGTTTCGGGCGACAGCACATCGGTGGTTGATGATGCCGTAGTGGTGTTCGTGACGGCTTCGTCATCCGAATCGCTCAGCGACACAAGAACTACGAACAACGCAATGAGCCCGACCAGGAAAAGGCCAATCAGGGCGAGCTTGATGGTCTGCGTAGAGCGCATCAGATTGCCACGAATCAGAGTGCGTGGCCGGCGGTGGTGTCGACGTGGTCCGGGATATCGTCGCTGTCGCCGGTGGACAGCGTGCCGCTCGGCTCGAACATGAGGATGGATGCGCCGGGTGAGAACGGCCGGTGTTCCATGCCCTTCGGCACCACGAACGTGTCGCCCAAGCCGAGGGTCACGGTTGACTCCGCGCCGTCTCGGTCACGCAAGCCGATGTGGAACTCCCCATCGAGCACCATGAAGAACTCGTCGGTGTCCGCGTGAGAGTGCCAGACGTGTTCGCCCTCCACTTTGGCGATGCGAACGTCATAGTCATTTACCTGCGAAACGATGCGCGGGCTCCACAGATCCTCAAAGGACGCAAGAGCTTCGGTCAGGTTTGCCTTCTCCGGTAGAGCCATATCTCAGTATGACCGAGCCCTCCACAAAACCGAGCGCGACAAAACCGAGCGCCGCAAAACCGAGACCGCCCGGCCAGAGCTTTCGCTCGGACCGGGCGGTCGTGTTCGTTGTTCGAGTTACCAGGTGCTGGACTCGCTGGGTCCGCCGGAGCCGTTGGCTTCCTCAACCTCGATGGCCGAGCCAGCTTTGCCGTCCTTGTTGAGCACCGACAAAATGTTCACGCCTGTTGCAGCTTCGATCTGCTCGGTGACCGCAATCACGGCGGCTGGCATCTGGGCTGCCACGCCCGGCAGGCCGCCGGAGCCAGAACCGTTGCCGTTGTCGATAACCGTCATCTTGCCCACCTCGATGCCCTTCACCGTTGAAGTGATCTGGTCCACCAGGTCCGGCAGGATGTTCAGCAGGAAAATCTCCTGGGCGTCGGCGCCGGCGCTCTTGTACTGCGCCGTGAGACGCTCAAGCACTTCAACCTGGGCTTCACCGTCGGCAATGATGGCCGCCGCTTCACCCTTGGCTCGAAGCTCTGCAGCTTCTTTCTCGGCCTGAGCGGGGGCAATCACGTCAGCTTCAAGGCGACGCTTCTGCAACTCGATACGGGCCGTTTCCAGTTCCTGCTCAGCGGTGACCTTCGCCTTTTCACCAGCAACAATCGCTTCCTTCTCAGAGGCGACTGCTGTGGCTTCCAGCTCGGCCGTGCGAACGCGGAGCTTGTTCTGCTCCTCAGCAATGGCCAGGTCAGAGTGCACTCGTGCAAGCTCGGAGCGCTGACGTGCCGTGGCTTCTGCTTCTTCAGCGTCAGCGGCCTGGCGGGCTTCAGACTCACGAGCTTCCGTGAGCACCTGTGCCGTGCGGCGACGACCAACAGCTTCGAGGTAGCCCACCTGGTCGGTGACATTCTGAATCTTCAACACGTCGAGCTCAAGGCCGAGCGTGCGGATGTCATCGTCTGCCTCGTCGATGAGGGTCTGGGCAAACTTGAGCCGATCCTCATTGACCTCTTCCGGGGTCAGTGTGGAGAGCACACCACGCAGGTTGGCTTCGAGGTTCTCCTTCGCAATCTGGCGAATGAACTCTGAGTCACGGTCAAGGAAGCGCTCAACGGAATTCTCGAGCACGCCTTCGCGGCTGGAGACCTTCACGTTGGCCACACCCTGCACGTCCAGCGGGATTGCTCCCTTGGAGTAGGCGTTGTGAACAGACACGTCGATGGCGATGGTGTTGAGGTCCATGAAGTCGACCCTTTCCAACACCGGAATACGGATTGTCCGTCCACCCTTGATCACCCGATAGCCGACCTTGCGGCCGTCGGACAGCGCACGGTTACGCCCAGAGATGACTGCCACTCGGTTCGGCGGACAGATGACGATCAGACTCTTGATCGCTGCCGCGACCACAAAGATGATCAGCGCCAGAACGACGAGAATGGGGAGGATAATTTCCATGAATTCCTAACTTTCCAGACTCTGGAGCGGCGAGATCATCGCCGTGCCATTGTCGATTTCCACTACAACTGCTGCGTCGCCAGCATCGAAGCTGGCGGCACCGTCCCGACCCTTCCAGGGCAGGGCTACGAAGTACTCGGTCTGGCCGGCAATCTGGGCACGGATGCGGCCTTTGCGACCGGGGCTGACGGGCATGATGACCTCGGCCTGCACACCCTGCATGTCGCTGGTTGTCAGGTGCGAAGACGCTTCACTGCCCGATACAAACTGCATGATTGAGCCGTTCAGCACGGCGGCGAAGATGGCGGAGATGATCGCAGCGATCAGCGTGACCGTGGCGCCAGATCCAAAGAGCGTGAACACCAGCCCGGCGACACCGAAGAACATCGTCGCCATGACGATTGATCGGAACGTGAGCAGCGAGCCCACAAAGTCGCCGATGGTCTCAACAAAACCGCCGTCGGCCACGTCAAACCCTGCATCGACGTCGACATCAAAGTCTGCGCCGCTGTCCAGATCGAAGTCACCGCCACCATCCATATCGGCGTCGACACCCACGTCGAGGTCAAGGCCACCAAGGACCATCGGGACAACGAAGACGCCGCCAAAGATTGCTGTTGCGAGGTAAAGCCAGATCATTTCACTGCCATCGTACCTGTTTCGCCAATCTGCGTTTTTCGATTTCAACTACAGCTTGTAACGGTGTGTCTGACACCGCGCCCAGTGAACGCGTGCCTAACGGGCATCCCCCTGGCACCTGTTCGTTAGCCGGGTGCCAGGGATGCAGCGGCGTTTTCTTTCTCGGCGCAGTCGGCGATTTGTTCTGCGTTGAGGTCGGTTGCGTCGCAATCGATGCCGCCAGCCGTGAACGGAATGGACAGGAGGTACACGGCGAGCAGGACCATGGCTTCCCAGGCCACCACCCGTTTGCCGGTCATCATGAAGATGCCCGCAAGAAGCGCAATGCCAACCATGATCACCGCGGCCAGTCCGGTGAGGTTTGGGTCCAGAACCGGGCCCGGCCCGACGAAGCCGATGACAGCACCTACGGCGAGCGAGTTGAAGATGTTCGAGCCGAGCAGGTTGCCAACGATGAGATCGGTGTGGCCCTTGCGGCAGGCGACGATCGCTGTGACCAGTTCCGGCAGCGAAGTTCCAATGGCGACCATGGTCAGGCCGACAAAGCCGTCACTCAACCCAAGACTGTCAGCGATGGTCGTGGCCCCCTCCACCAGCAGATAAGCACCGCCAACCGTTCCAACCAGGCCAATCAGCGTGCGGATGGCTTCAGTGCCGGTCGAGCCGCCTTCTTCGAGGTCGGCGAACTCGGGTTCGTAGTCGGTGCCGTCATCAGCGGTCGGTCGAACCAGCAGGAACAGGACACTCAGCATCACGACGGTGAGGACCACCGCGTCCAGGCGACTGATGCCGTTCTGCATGAGCACGGCGAACAGCACAACAGAACCAATGGACAGCGGCAGCTCGCGTCGCAACGTGAGCCTTGAGACGCCGATGGCGACAATGATGCCGCTCACGCCAAGCACCAGTGACAGGTTGGCGATGTTCGAGCCGATGATATTGCCTACGCCGAGGTCACGATCACCGCTGCCAGCCGCGATTCCAGACACGATCATTTCCGGCAGGCTCGTGCCGAAGCCAATGATCATTGCGCCCACCACAACCGGCGAGAGCTTCATGCGCACAGCCAGTGTGGCAGCCCCTTCCACGAAGTGATCTGCCGCGAAAGTCAGCAGCAAAATTCCAACAAGAAGGAGGACAACCGCAATCAACATCCCGCAACCCTACAAACAGACCGAGCGAAGCTAGAGATCCTCGGCAGAGATGAGCACTTCGCGGGCCTTGGACCCAACGCTCGGGCCAACAATGCCGTTCTCCTCCAGAATGTCCATGAGTCGGCCGGCACGGGCGAACCCAACCCGCAGCTTGCGCTGCAGCATGGAGGTGGACCCAAGCTGAGAGGTGACCACAAGTTGCTTGGCCTGCTCGAAAAGTTCATCGTCGTCGGCACCGCCGTTGCCGCCGCCACCTCCAGAAGTTGACGCTGTCTCCACGATCGAATCCGCGGTTACCTCGGCAGCTTCGTCCACGTCTTTCACCTGCTTGCGCCAGGCGGAGACCACGTCCTTGACTTCTTCCTCGGTGACCCAGCAACCCTGGATGCGGTTTGCCACGCTGGAGTTCGAGTCGAGCAGCAACATGTCGCCTCGGCCAACAAGACGCTCGGCGCCGGGCTGATCCAGGATCACGCGGGAGTCGGTGAGACTGGAGACGGAGAACGCCAGTCGGGCTGGCACGTTCGCCTTGATCACGCCCGTGATGACATTGGTGGACGGACGCTGCGTGGCAATGACGAGGTGGATGCCCACCGCACGAGCCTTCTGCGCGATGCGGCAAATCGAATCTTCCACGTCGCGGGCCGCAACCATCATGAGGTCGGCAAGCTCGTCCACCACAATCATGATGAATGGGAGCCTCGGGTAGTTCGTACCGTCACCGTTTTCGTCGATGGGTCCCGGCGGCAAATCGTTCTTGTCGTACGCCTTGTTGTAGCCACCGATGTCGCGGAAGCCGCACTTGGAGAGCAGTTCGTAGCGACGATCCATCTCGCGGCAGGCCCACGACAGTGCGTTGGCCGCCTTCTTCGGGTCAGTCACAGGCTGAGTGAGCAGGTGCGGGACCCGCTCGTACTGCGTCATCTCAACCATCTTCGGGTCAATCAGGATCATGCGCACTTTGTCAGGCGTGGTGCGCATGAGGATCGATGTGACAATCGAGTTGATGCACGACGACTTACCGGAACCGGTGGCGCCAGCAATGAGCAGGTGCGGCATCTTGGCAAGATCCATCAGCTTGGCCTTGCCGTTGATGTCGCGGCCAACCGCAACCTCCAGCGGACCGGTTGCCTTGCGTGCCTCAGCCGAGCGAAGCAGATCACCAAGTGCCACAATCTGCCGGTTGGTGTTCGGGACTTCAACACCGATGGCCTGACGGCCCGGGATCGGAGCCAGGATGCGGACGTCAGCTGATGCCATGGCGTACGCGATGTCCTTGTTGAGCGAGGTGATCTTCGCCACCTTCACGCCCTCGCCCAGCTCAAGCTCGAAGCGGGTGACAGTGGGGCCGACAACCATGCCGACCAGGCTCGCGTCCACGCCGTGAGCAGCCAGCGCTCGTTCCAACGTGCGACCGGCCTCTTCAACTGCGGTCTTGTCAACGTCGGCTTTGTCGCCGCCGCTGAGCAATGCCATCTTGGGCAGCTTCCACTTGGTGCCCTTGACAGCCGGACCGAGATCGATGGCGAGTTGCCTGCCTGGGCCGGAGTCAACTATTTCTGCGCGCGGCTGAGGTACCTCGGGCACGACAACGCTCGGAGTGGATGGCTTTGGTTCAGGCTTCTTCGCCTCGGACTTCTTTGGCTCATCTGGCTTCGCTTCAACCGGCGCCTTCGCGGCAAAGGGCTCTGCGTCCTGATCGTTCGGCAGCGGCGCCGGAGCCGTCTTTGCTTTGGCCTTCGCCGGGATGAGTGGATCAACCTGGCCGACATCCTGATCCAGGACGGGTTCATCAAGCTTGAGCTTTCCACCCTTGCCACGGTCGCCGTTGCCATCAAGAAGCATCTGCTGCTCAGACTCGAAGACGGCAACCGTCTCCCCGCCGACCTTGATCGGCGCAGTGCGCGGTTGCGTCCGAGGTTGCGGCGTGATGGGGATGGCGTGGCCGTCGACCGTGCGGATGGCGGCATCGTTCGGCTGGCGGTTGATGTCGATCAATTCAGGGCCGAGGAGACTCGCCCACCAACCACGCAGCATCGTGGTTACCGGCTCACTGCGCTCTGAGGTGCGACGGAACCAGCGGTTCATGGAAACAGCGGTGAGTATGAGCACGCCCACAAGACCAACAGCAACCAGAATCACTCCCGCTGCAATCGGACCGAGCACTGCACGAAGCGGCGCACCGGTCAGCCAACCGGAATAGCCGCCTGCATCAGCGAAGGCTTCGAGAGGATCACCGACAGACGGGAAGCCCCGGGTGAGGTGAAGCATGCCGGTCGTCGCAATGAAGGCCAGGACGCCACCAATCCCCAAGCGGATCAAATGTTCCTGAGGATTGGTGGTGTCGTTGGTCTCGCCGGTACGACCACGGATGAGAGCGATGCCAATCACGACAAGTGCGAATGGGACGACGATTCGAGCCCAGCCAAGGAGAGCGCCAAACCCGTTGCGAATCAGCTCGCCAAGCGGACCGGCTGCCTCAAAGTAGATGGCGAGGCCGGACACGAGGCCAAACACGACGAACGTGATACCCCACACGTCCGCCCAGTGATGCCGGAGCAGGCCCAGAAAGGCAGATTCACGGCGAGGAGGTGGCGGGGGCGTCGCTTTGGATCGAGACGCAGGCTTGCGCGCCGGAGCCTTCCTGGATGCCGACTTCGAAGCCTTGGAATTTCGGGGCGTGGACGCCTTCGACGCCGTCTTCTTCTTCGGCGCCGCCTTCCTGGATGCAGCGCTCTTGGACGCAGGCTTCTTGGAACCGGAGTTTCGGGAGTGTTGTGTTGTAGCCACAGTAGCAACAACAGTAACAGCAGCAACACGAACCGGCGTGGCACCAGTGGCGGCGCAGTCTGCGGCGGCGAGCCAAACGTTGGTGTCAACAAGCAGCACAGAAGCTGCTCAGGGCGGTAACCAACAGAGGACTCGCCCGCCTGAATCGCCCCGGGTTTGGTGTCTGCTGTTTCCAGTGGCTTTGGGCGACCTGTTTGGGTGCCTGTGGTTGCTCCCAGCAGCACCCCGAACCTGACCAAACGGGAGTTGCACAACCCAACTACACCACCACACGGGACTCGATCGCAGAAACGGCGGTGAGACTGTCTCTGGAAAGCCGTCACGAGTGGCTCGGTTCTCAGCAGAGAGCGGCTCGCAGGATGTCATTCTCGGAAACCAGGACCAGGTTTGCCGCGTTGCCGAGTGGGACGAACGAATCGTGGGCCGCCACCCGGTCAACCCGGCCCGTGAACCCGTTGCCCACCAACTCCGACACGACGGCCTCGCCTACGCCTCCGCTATGTCGAGTCTCGTCAACAACGAGGACCCGGCCGGTTGCTTCGGCCTCGCGCATCATGTCTGCAATCGGCAGAGGTGCGAGCCAACGCAGATCCAGGATGCGAGCGTTCACGCCCTCTGCAGCGAGACGACGCTGCGCCCGGAGCGACAGATACAGTCCGTTCGCCCACGTGATGATCGTAAGATCCTCGCCATCGCCATGGGTCCGGCCCGTGCCTATGGACGAACCGGCGGGCGGCAGCGGTTGCACCCACTGCTCGTCGCCTTCCGTGTGCAGGTCGGTGGTGTGATAGAGCGCAATTGGTTCGAGAAATACGCAGACCGAACCGTCCACCCGGGCGGCGGCCGCACAGGTGCGAAGCATTGCTGCTGCGTCCGTGGGGTGCGACGGAGATGCAACAACGACTCCCGGAATGTCGCGTAGAACCGCCGCCGAGTTGTCGTTGTGGAAGTGTCCGCCGAACCCCTTCTGGTAGGCATACGCAGCGATGCGAACGACCATGGGATTGCGGTACTGACCTCGGGAAAAGAACTGCAGCGTCGCGGCCTCACCACGGAGCTGGTCCTCAGCGTTGTGGAGATACGCAAGGAATTGGATTTCCGGTATCGGCAGGTGACCGGCAACCCCTGCGCCGAGAGCGAGCCCGAGTATGGACTGCTCATCGAGCAGCGTGTCGAAGACCTGGGCGGAACCGAACTTCTTCTCCAGCCCGCGGGTGACGCCATAGACGCCGCCCTTGCGAGCCACGTCCTCACCGAAGATCAACGCTTCGGGGACGGCATCGAGGATGTCGCCCAGCGCAGTGTTGAGGGACTGCGCAAGCGTCAGCGGTTCGCCCGAGGCGCCAGGCTGCGCTGTTGAGCGGCTGAGCGGTCCGATTCTTTCCACCTGAGCGGCGACCGGGCCGGGGCGAAGCTGGGCGATGGGGGCCATCACTTCTGCGGCAGTTTCCAACTCGGGTCGGTCACACAGATTGAGAGCGAACTCGCCAATGCGTTCCCGTTCATCCAGGTACCATTCCACGAGGTCCGTTGGGGCGCATGCGCGGGTGTCCACGAGTGCCTGTGCGGTGCCGACGATTGGGTCACGAGCAACATCTGCCTGCAACTCCTGCGGCGTTCGGTAGGCGGCTTCCACATCGGACCCGGCGTGACCCAGAAACCGCACGGTGCGCAGATGCAGGATGCCTGGCTGCCCTTCGTACCGAGCGAGGTTGGCCAGCGTCTGCGTCGCTTCAAAGACAGCCGCGGTATCTCTGCCGTCCACGGTGAGATGAGCGAGCGGACGGGACGTGATGGTGCGCCCCACCCACGCTGTGGGAGATTCGACGCTGATGCCAAGTCCGTTGTCTTCACAGACGAAGACCACCGGCACGAAGGCTCCCCTGTGGGCCTCATAGGCCGCCCAGTTCAAGGCGCCCTGTGCGGTGGAGTGGTTGAGGGAGGCGTCACCGAAGGAGCACAGGACAACCGAGTCGTTGGGCCACTCCAGTTCCACTCTCCGGTCCGCTGCCGCCGCTATCGACAGCGCCAGGCCCACCGCCCTCGGCAGGTGAGAAGCAATTGTCGACGTCTGCGGAATGACGCTGAGCTCAGCGCGGCCGAAAACCTTGTGACGGCCCCCGGCCATCGCTTCGCTTGAAAGGGCGAGCATTCCCGACAATATGTCCTCCACCGGGTCGATCACCGGGGACTTTCCATTGACGCCGGTGGGAGCCTGGCCGGCCCGAGCCACGTAGAAACCACCCGAGCGATAGTGCAGGAGCGCAGGATCGTTCGGCCGAAGGGCCATGGCCACCGCAGCGTTCGATTCATGACCAGCGCTACCAATCGTGTAGAAGCCTCGACCCATACCCCGCAGCACGCGTGCCACATGGTCGACAATGCGACTTCGCGCCTGCGCTTCGAAGATTTCCTCCATGGGTACGGCGCCGAGCGGTGCGTAGCCCGGGCGGGGACGGAGCGCCTGTATCTGGTCGAGAAGTTGGGCCTCAAGCGGATGAAGATCGCCCGGGCGCGAAACCTGCGCGGGAACATCCGGATGAAGCGAAACAGTCACGTCCCAACAGTAGTTTCGCCCCTCTCCCAGAACGGGGAGCCCCCGTTGCCAGACACGTCGTTACAAGCTGCAGGATAAACCAGACGCCCACCACCGCTGCAACGGCGACCGCCACCCACGACAGAAGCGCGTTCGCAGACGTCCATCCATAAGCGCTTACGCTTCGATCACGACCGGCACGATCATCGGTCGGCGACGAGACCGATCGTTCACATACTGACCCGTGGCTTTGCGGACCGCGCGGCGCACGTTCTCCGGTTCGACATCCTTCTCGCGAAGCGCCTTGGCCACCCAGTCCGAGACCTCGCTGGCAATCTCTGCGTGAAGCGACGACAGCTGAGGCGTGTCGAGCCAACCCCGGCTGATCACGACAGGGGCGCCGAGCATGACGCGGTCTTCAAAGTCGACCGTGACGATTGCGCTGACCATGCCAGCGTTCTGCAGAATGATTCGCTCTTCAACCACACCACGGTCCGGGCCAACGAAGTTGCCGTGCACCAGCATGTGCGTGCCGGGCGTTATTTGACGGTGCACCTTCGCTCCCCCGTCGGTCAGACTTACCTGGTCACCGTCACGGGCCAGCAGCACACGGTCCTGGTCCATGCCCAATTCCCACGCAAGGTCCATGTGGGCACGCATGTGTTGTTCTTCGCCGTGAACCGGCACGAACCATTCCGCGTTGGCGGCCTCGTGGAGCAGAGCAAGTTCACCGCGCTTGCCATGACCGCTGGTGTGCACGTCCTGTTGACCGCTGTGCACGACACGAGCGCCAACCCGCATGATCCGGTTGATCATGTTGGCCACGGCTTCCTCGTTCCCCGGGATGGCGGTGGAACTCAGAATGACCGTGTCGTTGTCCGTAAAGTTGATCCACTTGTTCCTGCCAAGCGATGCCTGGGCCAGAGCGGCTCGGGCTTCGCCCTGCGAGCCGGTGGAGATGATGAGCAGGTCGCCATCGGCGTAGTCGTCGATATCGGCAATGTCGATGAAGTCACGATCGGGAAGATCGAGCACGCCGAGTTCACGGGCAAGACCGACATTTCGCTTCATCGAAAGACCCAGCGTGGCAATGGTTCGACCATGCGCCTGCGCTGCATCGACCATTTGTTGTACCCGGTGGATGTGGCTGGAAAAGGCGGCGCAGATAATGCGTCGACCCTCGTTGTCCGCAAAGACGTCTTCAAGCACAGGACCAATGTCGGTCTCCGACAGCGATTTTCCTTCCTGATTGGCGTTGGTGGAGTCGCACAACAGCATGCGAATCCCGGGGTCCTCAGAGATCTCAGCGATGCGGTCAAGGTCAGTGAGGCGTCCGTCAACTGGATCAGGGTCGAGCTTCAAGTCACTCGAGTGCAGCACCACGCCCTGCGGCGTGGTGATAGCCGAGATCAGCCCATTGGGAATAGAGTGCGTGACCGGCAGGAACTCGACGGAGAACGGCCCGATCTGGTGCGTCTCACCGTCGGCAACCTTGTTGAACTCCGCGCCTTTCAGGTGACCGGCTTCGGCCAGGCGATGACCGATCATTCCCAGGGTGAACTCGGAGCTGTAGATCGGGAACTTCACGCCCGCTTTGAACAGGTAGGCAATGGCGCCAATGTGATCTTCGTGTCCGTGCGTTGCGATCATGCCAACAATGGAGTCGGCCCGCTGCATCAGATAGTCCAGATCCGGGAGGATTGCATCGACGCCCGGCCGGTCGTAGCCGGCGAAGAGCTGCCCGCAATCCAGAATGAGCAGCTTGCCCTCTGTCTCGAGCGCCATGCAGTTACGGCCGATATCACCGAGACCGCCAAGAAACGTAATCTTCGTCTCGGAGGCCACCTATGCCTCTTCGCCGAGGTCGACGCCAGCAAGGATCTCACGGGCCTGGTCTTCAATGTCGGCTGGCCCAACATCCATTGGCGGCCGGCCGTGTCCAGCGGGCAGACCGAGGACACGGAGCATGGCCTTCGTGGGAATTGGATTCGGGGCGAGATCGCCGGTCTCGAAACTGAAAGATGGCAGCATGCGCTGGTTCATGGCGATGGCGGTCTTCACGTCACCGGCTTCCCACGCGTCGAACATCTTCTGGTGCTCGGAGCCGGTCCAGTGCGTGGCGACGCCAATCACTCCAACACCGCCAACCGCAAGGAGCGGCATGGTCAGCACATCGTCGCCGCTGTAGACCTCGAAACCGTCGGGGGCTTCGCGAATGAGGTGAGCTGTCTCGCCCGGGTTTCCGGCCGCGTCCTTGAGCGCGACGATGTTGTCAACCTCGGCGAGGCGCAACAGCACGTCCGTGTTGATTTTGCGGCCCGTGCGCACCGGAATGTCGTAGACGATGACCGGAAGGTCGGTTGCCCCGGCGACGGTGCGAAAGTGCGACTCCAGACTCGCCTGGTTCGGCCGGTTGTAATACGGCGTCACGACGAGCACGCCGTCAGCTCCGGCCTCGGTTGCCTTGATCGTCAGAGCGACCGCTTCGGCGGTGGAGTTGGAGCCGGTTCCTGCAACCACCGGCACGTCCACGGCGTCAGCGACAGCCGCCACGAGGTCGATGTGTTCTTCGTGCGTAAGGGTTGGGGCTTCACCGGTGGTCCCAGCAATCACCAGTCCCTCATTGCCATGAGCAACGAGCCACCGGGCGAGCTTTACTGCGCCGTCGATGTCAAGGGCGCCGCTGCTGGTGAAGGGCGAAACCATGGCGCTCAGAATTCTTCCGAAGCGGGGCATATCTGATCAGCGTTCCTCTGGAGAGTTGGGGTGAGTTGTCTTTGGTCTTGCTACGGGCGAACCCGGCGTTGTTCATCAACCCGGTTCAGTCCGAGTGTGGCGAGAAGATCTTCGTGCAACTCGAACCACACGGAGTGATAGGAGTCCATTCCCGGCCTGGTGAACCAGTCTTGCAGGCCTGATTCTACGTGAGCGAGTGCTTTTGAGAGCCGATCCTCGTAAGTACTGAATCGGGTCAGGCATTTGGTCAGTTCGGCCAGCACTGGCGCAATGCGCGCGTGCATCTGGGCGAGGCGCTTGACCACATGGCGATCATAGCGATCATCGAGGTGATCGTTGAGGCGACGTTCTCCATTGAGCGTCTTCGTCTGCCAGTCAGCGCACAGCGCAAGGAACTGGCCATTGAGCGGGAGGAACGCGTTGTATGCATCGGTCAGGGCCGGCCTGCAACCGTGGGAGTCCACCTCCGAAGCAAGCAGCTTCTGGCCCTCGACGCGGCCTGGCTCGGTGGCCTGCCATCCTGCATGGGTTCCCGCCCACTGTCTCGCGTACCCGTGTTCGGCCAGATCGGTGAGCACCGCGAGAACATCTGCTTCTGACATACCTGCGCGTTCGGCAACGGCCACCGCATCGCTGACCCCTGCGAGGCGCAGTGCGTGAAGCACTGCACTCTGTCGAAGACTGCTGCTGGTTTGCTGGTCCTCGCCACTCATGCCTCGACCGTTTCTCGCTGGGGCGCAGCGAGATCGACCTCAGCCTCCGTTGCTTCTTCGAGCGATCTGGCCCTGCCCTGAGCAACACGACGCAGGATGAGCGGATAACCGACCAGGGCGATCGTCGTGAAGATGAACCACTGCGCTGCGTAGCTGAGGTGCGGACCGTTGTCGAGCGGGGGTAGTTCGAGCGGCAGCGGTAAGGCCCCGCCCGGCGGCTCAACCGACTCCATCTGGATGAACAGTGGGAGAAGCTTGTAGGGCGTCTGCTGGTCAAGCCGGGCAATATTCGGCCGGGCGACCGTGGTCAGCACGCCATCTTCGGGGTCATCAACCTGCAACCCAGTGGCGGTCTCGGTGGGGCGAACAAATCCCGCAACGGTGACGCGACCCGCAGGTGGATCTGCATCCGGACGCGGCTGCTCCGGACCCAGCGAGTTCGGAATCCACCCGCGGTTTACGATCACGGCACGACCGTCGTCAAGAACCAGCGGTGAGAGTATCCAACGACCAGGACCGCCTTCAAGCGGACGATTTCTCACCAGAACCTCAGCGCCGCGGTCGAAGGTGCCGGTCGCTTCAACCCGGCTGTACTGCAGCTCTTCACCGATGGTCATCGCTGCGTCCGCGGGCACCAGGTCTGCGATATCGGCACTCAACACGGCACTGCGCAGCTCGATGCGGGCGTTCTGATCCTGGCGTTCGTTCAGCCGGTTGAGCTGCCAGACCCCGGCCCAGATCATGGCGCCCACGAGAGCGAGCACAAGCAGGTGCGACAGCACCCACCTGGGCCTCGTGGCGAATCGATACACCCCTTCAGCGTACGAGCATCGCTCCAGTTGCAGGCCGCGGATCAGACCTGTGTTCGTGCAGGTTGTGAATCGCTGCCCGGCGGTGGTTCCCTGAAGTATCAGCAGCGATGACACCACCACCGATCTGGCATGGGAACAGCGAGCGGTCGACCGCATCCGCACCGCCCACGCCAAACATGTCGAAGCCGCCCGCGCCACCGCAACCCGTCTTGCCGGCGACGCAGCCGAGGCGACAGAAGACGGTATCCGCGACCTTGTGGATGAAGACGCCGAAGCCGACACGGCAATTCGAGCCGCCCTCGTGCGTCAAACCTCGAACGCCGCCATGCAGGCATTTCGTCGCCTGACCGAGTTGGAGATGGCCGGAGATGCGCTGGCGTTCGGCCGCATCACCCACGATGACGACGAAACGCTCTACATCGGCCGACTCAGCGTCCTCGACGGTGACGAAGCACTTCTGGTTGATTGGCGCGCCGGTGCTGCCTCCGCCTTCTACCAGGCGACACCGATTGACCGAATGGGTGTTCGCCATCGCCGTCACCTGATGTACGGCGACGGCGTAACCACACTCAACACGCAACTCATCGGCTACTCCGACGAGGTGTTCGATCTCGATCAGGTCACCGAAGCAGACCAGCTGCGGGGCGAGGCCGCAATCCTTGCGACCATCGAGGCGCCCACCGAGCAGCAGATGAAGTCCGTGGTGGCCACCATCCAGGCCGAACAGGACCGCATTATTCGTGCCCCGAGCACGGGGGCGCTTGTGGTGCAGGGTGGACCGGGCACGGGCAAGACGGTTGTCGCGCTGCACCGCGCCGCATACCTGCTGTACAACCAGCGCGCCGCGCTGGCCGAGAACGGTGTGCTGATTGTTGGGCCAACAAACGAGTTCCTCACCTACATTGCCGGCGTCTTGCCGTCGCTGGGCGAGACCGGCGTCGTGTCCGTCACCGCCACCGGATTGTTCGGCGACATTCTGCTTGGCCTGGATGAGCCCGAGGAGCTTGCGTCGCTCAAGGGTGAGGCTCGCATGGCCACTCTTTTGGAAAAGGCCGTCAGCGACCGGCAACGCCAGCCAACCCGGGACCTCATTGCCTGGTACGGGTCTGACCGGGTGAAAGTCACCGTCGATGAACTGATGCCGCATTTCGAGACTGCCCGCCGCTACCGCACGCACAACGACGGCGCCGAAGCATTCCGCACGTCGATCATCGAGATGTTCGTTGCGAAGGTCTACGACGAGGCGTTCTCCAACTACGAAGATGCCTGGCGTACGTTTCAGGCGTCACGCGAGATCAAACTGTTCCTGCTTCGACACTGGCCCACGCTCACGCCGGAGCAGGCCTTGAATGACCTGTTCGGTTCACGCGCTCTCCTGCGTCTGGCCGCGACTGCCACGGACCACACCGCGCAGGAGATCGCCTCGTTCGAGCGGGCGCGCGAAGACGAGGCCTCCCTGGCGAACACCCGGTGGAGCGAGGCTGATGTGCCGCTGCTCGATGAGCTTCTGGCACTGGTTGGCATCGTTGGCGAGAACCGCAGCGGTGATCGAATTCGGGAGCGCGACGAGCGCACAGAATTTGAACTGGCCGCCGATGCCGAAGACGAATTTTTCGACGAGGACGACGAGTTCGAACCGGCCGAGGTTGCGGCGAGAAGCCGCGAGAACGACGAGACAGCGCGGCTGGGCGACCTTGGATATGCCACGGTTGACGAAGAGGATTTCGCTCCAATTTCTCCGCTGCCGAACGAAGGATGGTTGGGCGGTGAGCAACTTGGCTGACGACCGTTTTGATCCAGTGCTTCGAGCGCCGGACAACGCCGAACCGCTCCTCGACAACGATGGTCTGCCCATCACCGAACTCGATCCGGACTCGTCTGACGCGTTGGCTGAGGCAAGCGCGACGATTGCAGAACTGGCCGCAGGCAAACGGTCGTGGCGCTACGGCCACGTGATTGTCGATGAAGCGCAGGACCTGACGCCCATGCAGTGGCGCATGATTGGCCGTCGCGCCCGCGGTGGTTCCATGACCATCGTCGGCGACCTTGCCCAGCGATCGGTTGGCGAGCCCGGATCGTGGTCGGATCACCTCCCGGAAAGCGCTGGCGACTTCGCCTACCAGGAGCTGACAATCAACTACCGCTCACCGGCCGAGATCAACGCCGTCGCGTCAGTCGTCCTGGAGGAGCTGGCGCCCGAGCTGAACGCGCCCCGTTCCATCCGTGCCTCAGGCCATCCGCCCGAAGTTGTGGCCATCCCTGATCTTGGCAGCAGCCTGCATCATCTGGTCACGCAGACACGCGCCGCTCACCCGGTTGGACGTCTCGCCGTCATCGGCGCCGAGGGCATTGAACGTCAGAAGATCGAAGGCGTGCAGTGGGTCACGCCGTGGCAGTCAAAGGGCTTGGAGTTCGACACTGTCATCCTCGTGGAACCGGCTCGCATCCTCGAAGCCGAGTACGGACTCAGCCTCCTCTACGTTGCGCTGACCCGCACCACCGACCGCCTCACCGTCGCCCACCGCCGCGACCTACCACCCCTCGTCGCCAAAGCCCTCACGACCTAACGGACTTGTGTCTGGCACATGTCCGTTAGCGCTGGGCGCGGGTGGAGAGGAGCGCGCGGGTGCGGGCCATGTCTTCGGGGGATGCCGCGAGTTCCATGGCGCTGAAGTCGGTGGTGCCAGCCTCGGCGAGAGCGTCGAGTTGGGCGTTCACCTCGTCCTCGTTTCCCTGGATGCAGACATCGCCGGGAGTTGCTGCACCTTCGCGGTCCAACATGGCCCGGTACGACGGCAGCTGGCCGTAGAGCTCGAAGACTGCGTTGTGCAGGCCCTTTGCCGCCTCGGTATCGTCGGTGACCGCAACCGGCAGGCTGCACACCACGCGTGGCTTGTCTCGACCCGCAGCTTCAGCAGCGGCGTTGATGGAGGGTGCAATGTGTTCAGCAATGGTCTTCGGGCCGACCATCCAGAGGATGGTTCCGTCAGAGTGCGCTCCGGCAACCTTGAGCATCTGCGGGCCAAGAGCGGCCAGCATCACCGAGGGAGCGGCCTCGGTTGGACGTTGCCCGTCACTCTTGAACGAGAAGTACTTACCCTCGTGGTCCGCCTTGCCTGAGCTCAGCACCTGATTCACAATGGTGAGGTAGTCCCGCATGTGACCAATGGGCTTCTGCCATTCCATCAGCAGGCGGTCTTCGACGACGGGCTGATGGGACAGCCCCATGCCGAGCACGAGTCGATCGCCGAGTGCACTCTGTGCGGTCAACGCCTGTCCGGCCATGGTCGACGGGTGGCGGGTGTACGTCGGCACGACGGCCGTGCCCATCTCGATGGTGGACGTCGCTCCGGCAGCGACCGCAATCGCAGCGAGAGCATCGGTCGGGCCAATTTGCGCAAGCCACCAGGAGGAGAACCCGTCTGCCTCGCATTGTGCGGCGTGAGCGCCGAGTTCCTGCACGCCATTGGTGCCGAGCTGACTTGAAGCGTTGATTCCGATTCTCATGGCACGAACCTACTTCGGTGCCAAGAGCGCTGATGTCAGAGCGCCGATGTCAGAGCGCGGATGTCAGAGCGCCGATGTCAGAGCGCCGATGTCAGAGCGCCGATGTCAGAGCCCGGATGTCAGAGGACAAGGCGCGCCACGGTCTCGCCGTCGTCGATCTCACCGGTCGGCACGAAGCCCATCGCCCGGTACAGCGGTTCTGGAGAGCCAACCCCGGGCACCCACGAGACGGCCAGCGATTCGCTGCCCCAGTCTCGGGCCTGCTCGATGACCATCTCGATCACGTGCTTACCAATCCCCCGCCGTTGATGACGACGATCGATGAGCAGCCTCCACAGGTACGGCTCGGGATTGAGGGCGGTCGGTTGCGCCATCATCACGAAGCCAACTGCTTCGCCGTCCGCATGGATGATTCGGGGCCAAGGCACAACCCTTGGCCCGTCCGGGTCATCGTCGAAGCCCTGCTCCGGCGGAGGTACGGCTACCTGGGCGAGGGACGTGGCGATCGACGACACGAACTGTTCCTGTGAACGGTGCGGAGCAAGCTTCAGGACGTCACGCAAACCAATCGGGTACGGCTCCACGAGTTCGATGGTCCCAGGAGCGTTCCGAGGCCGGTTGTTCCAGTCGGAGCGGCGCTTCGGGGTGAGGCCGTAGACAAGATCGTCGGAGTTCTCTTCGCCCACCCAGCAGGCATTCTGCAGATGCCCTTCGAAGACGAAGCCAGCGTTTTCGAGAACCCGCGCCGAACGGTGATTGTCGGGGTGCAGTCGCGCTTCCAATCGAGAGATGCCACGAACGTCAAAGATCCAGTCCACCAGCGTGGCCAGCGCCGCTGTGGCAATCCCCTTTCCCCAGTGATCCGGGCCAAGGTTGTAGCCCACCTCAGCGGTACGTCCCCCGTTCCCGAAGTTGAAGACGATGTCGCCGAAGATGACTTCGTCATCCAGATCCGTGATCGTCAACATCCACCAGCCAACCTCGGGGGGTTCGTCTGTTTCCATGCAGGCGGCAATCGTCGCATCAGCCCGTTCTCTGGTGTAGGGCATCTCCCAATCCTGGAGTTCGGCAACCCGTGGGTCGCCACGGCGGATGAAGAGCGCGTCGGTGTCGCTCTGCCGGACGGGGCGCAGCATGAGCCGTTCGGTGATCAGAGGCGTGAACATGCATTCATTCTTGCGCAGGTCTTTGCCACGCCGTTGCTATTCAAGGCCGAAGAACTTCCGGATGAGCGCGACGATTGGGTCATCCTGTCCCTTGGGCGAATGGTTGCCGGGAACCCATTCGAACTCGACCCGGCCCTTGATCGCCTCGACATGCTCGGTGAACTCGGCCTCGGTTCCGAACGGATCTTTCACGCCGGAAACAAACAGTGTCGGCACCTTGACCTGCGGGAAGTGATCCACCCGAAGTTTCTCCGGCTTGCCCGGCGGGTGCAACGGGTAGCTGAGCAGGACCAGCGCCGAAGCAGGGAGCCCCTCGGCCACTGCCACAGAACAGGAACGCCCGCCGAAGCTTCGACCGCCGAAAGCGATCTCCTTTGGCGCGACGTCAAGTTCCTCGGCCAGCTCTTCGGCAGCGGCCACGATCTTGCGCACTGCGCTCGGCACGCTTGTGGTCTTCAGGGTCAACCGCTCTACCGCTATCTCCGGCAGGCCCTCCTCAATGGCCACCAGTGTGGCGTGATCCCGATCAGCACTCGCCCCCGGCGTCACAATCAGACCTGCCGGCACTTTCCGCAGCTTCCTCAAAGTGTTGCCCTCACAGGGATGACCTCACCATGCTGATGTCATGATGATGACCTCATGCCTGCGGTGCAATCAAGGACTCGCCGTTGGTCGTCATGATGGTCAGAATGTCTTCGTCGCTGAAGAGCCAGCCAGGTCGGCGTGTAGTAGTCGTGATCGCAGCAGTGGTGATCGCAGTAGTGGTGATCGCAGTAGTGGTGATCGCAGTCGAAGGGCACGAAGCCGAGAGCGTCGTTCGTCACCGATCCGGAATCCATCGTCGCGGTCATGAGAGTGATTATAGATTCCGCAGCGACCCGGCCAGAAACCGGCCGGTCTGCATGCCCAGATCAGAGCACGTCGTCGAGGGCGTTGAGCAGCTGGTCGATGTCGCCGGGCGAGGTGTAGTGCACCCACGACACACGGACAACGCCGCGGTCTGCACTCACGTCCAAACCCTCGAGCAAGCGCACTGCGTAGTAGTCGCCGGAACTGGCCTGCACGCCACGGTCGACCAGACCCTGCGCAACGTCAGCCGGTTCCTTCGCCAGCGGAACGAACGCAACAGTAGGGCATCGGTGACCCGGCGCCGCGTCCAGCGTTGCCGGCCCAAGCAGACGAACATCTGAGCGAGCACCAAGTTGTTCAAGGACCGGCTGCAACAGCAGATCTTCGTGTTGTTGCCAGATGGCCGTGGTGGAAGCAGCTGCCTCGCGATTGGACCCGGCCACTCCCCCGTGATGCAGATGGAACGCCTCGACGTAGTCCAGGACCGCTCCGGCCGCCGCTTCCTGCGCATGGTCCGGACCAGCTGGGGTGAGGCGCTTGTTCGGGTTGCCCGCGTTGAAGTAATGGCCCTGGTTCGGCAGCTCATCCAGGATGCCATTCTGCGTAACCATCAGTCCCTGATGCACGCTGTAAACCTTGTAGAGGCTGAACAGATACACGTCGCAGCCGAGCGCTCCGACATCGGCGAGACCGTGCGGGGCATAGGAAACACCGTCGACAATGACCCGGGCTCCGTGGGCATGTGCTCGCGCCGTGATCTCACGTGCATCGTTCTCCTGCCCGATGATGTTCGAGCAGTGCGGGAACGTGACCAGCTTCGTGCGCTCGGTGAGAAGTTCGGACAACCCGTCCGGGTCGAGCAGACCTGTCTGAGGCTCAATGCGCCACTGGATGAGCGTTGCCCCGCAGCGCTCAGCCATTCGCCGTACAGCGCCCGTGTTGGCCTCGTGATCCTGGTTCGTGACGATGACCTCATCGCCTTCCCCGAGGATCTCCCCAAACGCCTGGGCGAGCACGTAGGTGTTCATCGAAGTGGATGGCCCGAACTGCACATCGTCGGAACTCACACCAAGCGCTTCGGCCCACCTCGTGCGGGAGCGATCCATCTGCTCACCAGCGCGGGCTGACGTGCTGTAGGCCGCATAGGGCTGCACCTTCGTCTCGACGTAATAGGTGTGCAGGGCATCGATGGTCTGCTTGCAGGCGAACGACCCGCCAGCGTTCTCGAAGAACGCCTGACCCTGACTCTCCGGCTGGGCAAAGGCGGGGAACTGCGAGCGGACCCAATCCAGGTCAAGCGCAGGGGTATCGGCAGAAGAGATTCCAGACATGGCGAAAGCCTAATGGGGTTGGCCAGCTGCCGATGTTCTGCGAACTACGCGCCGAACACCTTCAACAGCGCACTGAGATTTCTCGGGTTGGGTCGGTTGGGTGTTGTCAGCGACCCTCAACGACACGAGGTAGTGAAGTTCTCCTACATGACGAAGGAGCCGTCATCTCCGGGGAGTGTGAAGGGGTTGTGGGCTACTTCCCACAGGTGGCCGTCGGGGTCGGCGAAGTATCCGGAGTAGCCACCCCAGAACACCTTCTCCGGCGCCTTGACCAGGGTGGCGCCAGCGGCGACAGCGGCTTCCAGCGCCCGGTCTGTCTCCTCATCAGATGACGTGTTGTAGGCCAGGGTCACGCCGCCGGTGCCGACGGTTGCTGTGGCCGGGTCGATACCGATGTCTTCGGCCAGCGCTTCCAGCGGATACAGGCCAAGCACCATCTGCGCCATCTGAATGAACACGATGCCATTTGACTCCTGATCCACCTCGGCCCATCCAAGTCCGTCGAGATAGAACCCACGGGCTACACCAAGGTCTCGCACGCCGAGCGTCACGATGGTGAGTCGCTGTTGCATCTCAAACACCCATCAGTTCGTCCAGCCCGAGCGTGAGCCCGTCCTGTTCAGCAATCGAGCGAATCGCCAGAACCACGCCGGGCATGAACGACGTGCGGTCGTAGCTGTCCTGGCGGATGGTGATGGTCTGCCCTTCGGCGCCAAGGATCACTTCCTGGTGCGCGACCATGCCACGCATGCGAACCGAGTGCACCCGGATGCCGGCTGGCCCCAGTCCGCCTCGGGCTCCAGCGATGACTTCGGTCTCGGTGGGATCGACGCCCCACTCCCCCTGCGCGGCTGCCATTCGCTCAACCGTGTGCATTGCCGTGCCGGACGGGGCATCAATCTTGTTGTCGTGATGAAGCTCGATGATCTCGGCGGTGTCAAAGAACGGCGCAGCCATCTCGGCGAAGCGCATCATCAGCACTGCGCTGATCGCGAAGTTCGCAGCGATCACACAGTTGGCTTCGCCCGCCTCGAACTTCGCCCTGAGCGACGAAAGGTCTTCTTCGCTGAAACCTGTGGTGCCGACCACGGCATGGACGCCGTGCTCAGCAAGCCATGGAAGCGTCACGTTTGCAGCCTCGGCGATGGTGAAGTCCACAGCCACATCTGCCTCGGCAGCGGTTATGGCGTCGAGTTCGCCGGACACGGCAAGATCCGAGGGAAGTCCCAGATCCCGCAGCAACCATTCAGCGTCTCTGGCTCGAACGTCAACAGCGGCAACAAGGTCCAGGCCCTCTTCCTGCAGGACAGCCCGACATACCGTCTGGCCCATCTGTCCCAGGGCTCCGACCACAGCAATCTTCAGTGTCATGGCGTCAATCTAACCGGGTGCATCATCGGGCAACTCGGCACCGAAGGCAATCGCCGCACCGACAACACCACTGAGCGCGAAACCGGCGTGTATAAGGTTCGCGCCATGACTCGTCCTCCCTCCCCGCCGATTCCTCGTCAAGCCGATGAGCTCACCATGCTCAACGCCTTCCTCGACTACTACCGGGACGCACTGCTTGATCGCGCCTGGGGTCTCGACCAAACCCAGCTCGCCACACCTCTCGCTCCGTCGACGCTGACCATTGGCGGGCTCATCACACACATGGCCATGGTCGAATACAACTGGTACCGCTCGCGCTTTGCTGGTGGCGAACAACACGAGGCGTTCACGTCGCTTGATTGGGACACCGACCGCGACGCCGAGATGTCGCTCGCTGCGACGATGACCGTTGACGAGTTGCATCAGCTCTTCGAGGCAGCTGTCAGCGATTCACGCAAACACGTGGCCAACGCATCCTCATTGGATCAGGTGTCGGTGAAAGATCAGAACGGCGATGGCGAGAAGTGGAACCTGCGGTGGATCATGATCCACATGATTGAGGAGTATGCGCGGCACTGCGGTCACGCCGACCTCATCCGAGAGTCCATCGACGGCGACGTCTGCGGCAACGACTGAGCTGCCCTGCACCGCGATCCTGATTGGATCGCATTTTCTTCGAGAAAATCTCTTCTGAGCTGGGGTTTTGGGGCGAGATTGTCACACTCCGCTGTCAGTGTGGGGGTATGGAAAGCCGAGTCCGTCAGAGCGAACCAGATGCGTCGGTTGATGCGGCCGCCGCCGCGGTTGATGCTGCAGTCGGTGCCGTTGATGCGGCGTTGGATGCGTTGGCGGCAGCGTTGGTTCCAGAGCACGGGTGTGAGGCGATTCGATGCGTGAAGACAGTTGAGCGCTTGCGGCGCCGGTTCGACGCTGTCGCTGTTGGGCTGCTCGGGCATATCGATACGGAGCTGCTGTTCATCCGGGATGGGCATTCGTCAGCGAAAGCCATGGTGCGTCACCACGGCGAACTGTCCGGGGCCGAAGCAGCCGGTCGCGCGAAGACGGCAAACGTCTGCGCGGATCTGCCTGATGTCGCCGACGCGTATCGGGCTGGTTCGATTGGGACAGATCAGATGCGACTGTTGGGCCGGGTTCATGCGAATGTGCGAGTGCGCTCGGACATGGTCGAACACCAGGACTGGTTCCTCAACCTCGCGGCGACGCAGGATTACAAGACGTTCGAGAAACACGTCCGACGGTGGGAAACGCTCACCGACGAGGACGGCGCCGAGCCTGTCGGTGAAACCTCGCATGAGAACCGCAACGCGCAACTGATCCAACAGTTTGACAACACCTGGGATTTGAAAGGCCGCTACTCGCCATTGCAGGGTGCATCGATGCGGGCGATCTTCGACTTCTATGTCCAGGCTGAGTTCGAAACCGACTGGGAAAAAGCGAGAGCCGAACACAGCGACACGGCTTGTGCTGACAATTTGCCTCGCACCCAGTCACAGCGACGAGCAGACGCTCTCTGGCAAATCTTCCAGGACGCAGCCGCAGCACCCCACGGATCAGTGCCGCCGGCGTTTGTGCACAACATCATCTGGGACCACACCAGCTTCGAAGAAATGATCCGCCGCCTCGACGGCCAACAACCCCAGACGCTCAACGTGGACACCACCCGCTGCGAAACGCTCGACGGACACCACCTCGACCTCACCGAAACCATCACCAACGCCGTCATATCCAAAATCCGCAGGGTCATCGTCGACGCATCATCCACCGTCATCGACCTCGGCACCGCACGATTCTTCACCGGCAACGCCAGACACGCCATCAAACTCACAAACACAACGTGTATCTGGCCCGGCTGCCACATCCCCACCACACAATGCGAAGCCGACCACAACCACAACCACGCAAAGGGAGGCATCACAAACCCCGGAAACGGCGCACCCATGTGCCGAAAACACAACCGACACAAACACAACCAAAAATTCACCGTATGGCGCGACCCCACCGGCCACTTCCACATCCTGCGACCCGACGGCACCCCACTCGAGTAAGCACGGATACACGAAGACGCGCCGAAACATGAAACCATTTGGCAAGGCGACGAGTCCAACCATGAACCGATCTCTGCGCACGTCGGCGCAGGCGAAGAGAAGAGAGCACGCGTGATTGCATTCACCTATCCGGGACAAGGATCACAAACGAGCGCTATGGGCGAGCCCTGGACCGGCCATCCGTCGTGGGAACTCGTTGAGGAAGCCTCGGATGCGAGCGGCCGTGACGTTGCAGGGCTGCTTCTCACCACCGACGACGACGAGCTCCGTCAGACCCGCAATGCTCAGCTGGCTACGTTCACCTTGTCGATGGTGATGGTCGATGCCGTGAACCGAATCGGCGTGGAAACACGTGGCCATGCTGGACACAGCCTCGGCGAGTACACGGCGCTGGCGTCATCCGGTTGCCTCGACTTTGCCGATGCCGTGCGCCTGGTAGCCGAACGCGGCGAGGCCATGCAGGTGGCTGCCGAGGAGCACGAAGGCACCATGGCCGCAGTCCTCGGACTCGCCGATGCGCTTGTGGAACAGGCAGCCCATGCGGTGGACGATGTCTGGGTGGCCAACTACAACGCTCCCGGCCAGGTCGTTATCGCGGGAACGCCATCCGGAGTGGAAGCTGGCGGCGAGAAGGCGAAAGAGCTTGGCGCCAAGCGGGCAATGGCCCTCAGTGTTGGCGGAGCGTTCCACACGCCGCACATGATGCCGGCGCAGGATCGCCTTGAGAAGGCGCTGAGCCAGACCGAATTCCGCAACCCGGACCATCCCATCTACAGCAACGTTGACGCCAGTCCGCACAGCTCCCCGGAAGAGATCGCTGAACTTCTCGGCCGCCAACTCACCTCACCGGTCCGGTGGAGCCACGCCGTGGAACGGATGGTCGCCGACGGATTCAGCACGCTTGTTGAGATTGGTCCCGGCACCGCACTCAGCGGCATGGCGAAGCGCATCACGAAGACCACACGCAACCTCAAAGTCAATGTGCCTGGAGATCTCGACGCTCTGCTTGAGAGTCTCGGCGCCCACGACGCCAGCGAACGAGTCCTCGAAGGAGAGGTACTCTACGCCTATGAGCGCATGGTTGTCAGCCCTGGCAGCGGCGTGTTCACCCCCGTCACCAATGTGGCCGCCGGGTCCGTGGTAAAAACGGGTCAACTGATTGGAACAGTCGGAGACAGCGACGTCCGCACGTTATTCAACGGAGACTTCATGGGATACCTCGCCCTGCCAGGTGAGCGAGTACACCCAGCGCAACCAATTGCCTGGCTGAGGACGACATGACCGCTTGGACCGGTTCTCGCATCACAGGGTGGGGCGTTGCCCTACCCGAGAACATCGTCACAAACGACGATCTTTCGAAGACACTCTCAACGAGCGACCAATGGATCCGCGAGCGGACAGGTATTGGCGCGCGTCATGTTGGCGGAAGCACCGAGCAGTGGGCCACGGAGTCCGCAGCGAAGGCACTTGCCCAGGCCGGATGCGACCCGAGCGACATTGACTTTGTGATTCTCGCCACCACGTCGCCCGACAAGCAGTGCCCGGGAACAGCAGTGCTCGTGCAGAAGAACCTCGGTTTGAGCTGCGGCGCGGTCGATGTGCAAGCTGCCTGTTCCGGCTTTGTGTACGGACTCAACATGGCCCACGGCCTTATTGCCACTGGCATGAAGAAGATTCTGGTCATCGGCGCTGAGACCATGAGCCGCATCACCGACTGGTCGGATCGCAACACTGCGATCCTGTTCGGCGACGGCGGCGGCGCCGTGGTGCTCGAAGCGACCGATGGACCCGACGCGATCCTCGGCCACTCCATGGACGCCCAGGGCGCTCTCGAACACGTCCTGTACGCCGACCACGATGGCGGTTGCCTGATCATGGAAGGCAAGGAAGTCTTCCGACAGGCAGTGACCGCAATGGTGAAGTCAAGTCGTGACGCAATGGAAAAAGCTGGCGTGAGCATCGACGACATTTCACTCATCGTGCCGCATCAGGCCAATATCCGGATCATCGAGTCATCCTGCAAGCGGCTCGGAGCGGACATGGCCAAGACAGCCGTCGTGCTCCATCGCACCGGCAACACCTCGTCTGCTTCCATCCCCCTCGCCATGGTCGATGCCATCGAGAACGAGCGCATCAACCCGGGAGAACTCATGCTGCTGGTCGGTTTCGGGGCCGGCATGACCTCTGCGGCCGCAATCATCCGTTGGGATCCCTGAGCAGTGCAGTTCAAGCGCTGTAGGTATCCAAGCTGTAGGTATCTAAGCAGTCGGACCTCAGAAGTCTGCGGTGTAGCGTGAAGCCAGTCCCACCGGTTTCCCTTCACAACATTCCCGTCCATCACAGTTTCTTTCAACAGACGGCCGAGGCGAGCGCATGACAACAGAGGAAGCAGCCGAACCTCAACCCCGGGTTGCGCTGGTCACCGGCGCCGCGAAGGGAATCGGCCTCGGCATCGCCAAAGAACTCGCTGCCCAGGGGCACAAGGTTGCCATCACGTACCGCTCGACCACTCCTGACCCCGACGAAACTGAGGGCCTGTTCGCGGTGCAGTGCGACGTGACCGACTCAAACAGCGTCGACACAGCGTTCACCGCGATTGAAGAGGAGCTCGGCCCGGTCAACATCGTTGTTTCGAACGCAGGGATCACCAAGGACGGCCTGCTGCTGCGCATGGCCGAAGACGACTTCACCAGCGTGATCGACGCCAACCTTACGAGCGGTTATCGGCTCGCAAAGCGCAGCACCAAACTCATGATGAAGGCCCGATGGGGACGCATCATCTTCATCGGCAGCGTCGTTGGTATCGCCGGCCAGGCTGGCCAGGCGAACTACGCCGCATCGAAGGCCGGGCTCGTAGGACTTTCGCGATCGCTTGCCCGCGAGTTCGCATCCCGAAACATCACGGTGAACGTGGTCGCTCCCGGCCCCATCGACACCGATATGCTCGCCCAGCTCTCCGAGACGCAGACCGCAGCAATCGTGGACGCAGTACCGGTCGGTCGCGTTGGTTCCATAAAAGAAGTCGCCGCCGCTGTAGCCTTTCTGGCTTCGGACTCCGCGAGCTACATCACCGGTGCCGTCATCCCCGTGGATGGCGGCCTGGGAATGGGCAGCTAGCGCTATCTGTTGGATGCAACGATCACCAAGTGCAATGATCACCAAGTGCAATGACCCCCAAGTGCAATGACCACCAAGATCTCATGCGAAGCTCCAGCTTCGTGAAACACAAAGAAATATCAAAGGAAGTAATGCTGTGAGCGACGCCAATTTCGCCCGGTTCCAGAAGTGCGCCGTAGAGGTGCTCTCCGTCGAGGCCAGCGTGGTCACCAAGGACGCCAAGTTTGCTGAGGATCTCGACGCAGACAGCCTCGACCTTGTAGAACTCGTGATGGCTCTGGAAGAAGAGTTTGATGTGAGCGTTGACGAGAGCGAGCTGGAAGGCATCACCACCGCTGGTGGCGCCTTCGATCTCATCGTTTCCAAGCTCGGATGAGCGCGCGCCGCGTCGCGGTGACAGGCATAGGCGTTGTTGGGCCTTGCGGCGTTGGCCGTGAATCCTTCTACGACGGTCTTCTTTCCCCCTCCCCGGACGGCTCTCGTTCGGTAGAAGATTTCGACCTGACGCCGTATTTCTCGAGTCCGAAAGAGAGCCGACGGCTCGACCGTTTCACGCATTTCGCGCTGGTCGCCGCCTCGGAGGCTCTGGAGATGGCCGGCGCACTGGACGCTGACCCGGAAAGAATCGGCGTCATCGTCGGAACCGGCGTTGGCGGACTCACCACCATTGAGACGCAGGTCCTCGTGTTCCATGAGAAAGGTCCCCGACGGGTCAGCCCATTCCTTGTGCCCATGATGATGGCGAACGCTGCGTCAGCGAACATCTCCATGCGGTACGGCTTCACTGGACCGTGTGAGACCACTGTGACCGCGTGCGCGGCCAGCAATCAGTCCATCGGCAACGCCGCCAACATGATCCGTTGGGGGCGATGCGACGCCATGATTACCGGCGGCTCTGAAGCTCCCTTGACCAACACCGGCCAACAGGGCTTTATCAACATGACCGCCACCTCAAACGCTGGCATCTCGCGCCCGTTCGACGTTGAACGCGACGGGTTCATGCAAGCGGAAGGCGGCGGAATTCTCGTCCTTGAAGAAATGGAACGAGCCAAGGCTCGCGGTGCCACCATCCTTGCCGAGGTGGCCGGCTATGCCACCACGGCAGACGCAGGACACATCACCGCCCCTTCGCCGGGCGGCGTTGGTGCCATCCGGTGCATGGAAATGGCCCTCGAGGACGCTGGCATGGACGCTGGCGACGTGGTCTATATCAACGCACACGGTACCTCAACGCCGCTCAACGACGCCGCAGAGGCCGCCGCCATCAACCACGTGTTCGGCAGCCCAGGACCGCTCGTGAGCTCCACCAAGGGCGTTACAGGCCATGCTCTCGGAGCTGCAGGCGCACTGGAGGCCGTCGCCGTGATCATGGCGATGGAACGTGGCGTCCTGCCTCCAACGGCAGGCCTCGCCAACCCCGACCCGGACATGCCAGAGATCCGCCACATCATTGGTGAGGGTCAGGAATGGACCCCTGCTCCATCGCTCTCAAACTCGTTCGGATTTGGCGGCCACAACGCCTCGCTGGTCTTCACTCCCCCAAGCTGAGCTCGAGTTCCCTTCCGCAGAGACTCCCTGCCACAGCGAGCCTCTTCCAGGGCTCCCTATACAGCGACGAACATCAGCTCGCACCTGCATGCGAGCTCGCCTCCGACCGAGGCAGTGCCTGTGGCTTTGCCCGCCCGGCCTGACATGCGGGTCACCTCGATTGTCAGATCCAATCGTTCGCCTGGCGTGACCTGACGGCGCCATTTGACCTTGTCGAGCCCTCCGAACATCGGAATTCGCCCTTCGAACGCCCCACTTGCCAGCACGGCGTAGGCACCGAGCTGGGCTATGGACTCCGCCATGATCACACCCGGAAGCGTTGGTCGACCGGGAAAGTGACCGGCAAAGAATGCTTCGTCGCCCGTTACGTGCCAGAAACCCTCAGCTCGCTCGTTGGGGACGAGGAGCGTCACCTCGTCCAGAAAGAGAAACGGGTCACGATGTGGAATGACATCTTTCGGGCTGGCAAGATCAGTCATAGGGAGAGCTCCCGGTAGTTGTTGGTTGGATAAAACCAGGAAAGGCCACGCCGAAGCGCAGCCTTTCCTGGTTCTTACGAGAACGGAGAGAGTGAGCTCTCTCAGCTTCCCTTGGCGGCCTTCTTCAGCTTGGAACCAGCGGTCACCTTGATGGCCTTGGATGCCGGAATGTCCATGCTTTCACCGGTGCGGGGGTTGCGACCCTTGCGAGCCTTGCGGTCGGTGCGCTCAAAGGAGATCCAGCCGGGGACGGTGATCTTCTCATCGCTCTTGGCGACATGGCCGGCGACGACCTCGAACATGCCCGTGAGTGAAGCCTCAACATCTGACTTGCTTACACCGCTCTGCTCAGCAACTGCGTTGACGAGTTCTTGCTTGTTCATCGTCGTTCCTCCTATGGAAAATGCGACTCTTTTCAGCGATCCGCCCTGTGCGAACTGCTGATGTGTGACCAATTGATCGGAACCGGGCATCGAAGTCAAGCATTTCGGCATTGTTACATTCAAATCAGCGTGTTGTGTGGCGGGCTTTGCCACCCTTAGTGGCAATCAGACGGAAAAACCCCGAAAAACAGCGGTCTCAGGGAGCGCCCAGAAGTTCGGACATCACCCAGGATTCCAACCGGGCCAGAGCCGCTGAATCTCGCGGTTCTTGCGCCGCTGGGTGTTGAGCCAGCAGTGACTTTGTCCAAATCACCATCTCAAGCTCCGACACACAATCGACACATTCGTCGAGGTGGCGTCTGACCATATCGGCGTCGGCATGGCGCAGCTCCTCGTCGGCAAACGCGTCGAGCTGGCGGCTGGCGAGCATATGGCGCACAGTCCTCATCGCCTGTTACCAACCCACCACGATGGCTGACCATTCCCCTATGATCTTCAGGTGTCTGAAGATGCGCTCACCCCAGCTGCAGCGAATGCCTCTCCAGCAGAGTCTGAGGCGGCCTTCAAGAAGTATGTGGTCCCCGAAATCGAGGTCATGTACCGCGTCGCCCGTTCGATCACACGGAACCCCACCGACGCGGAAGACCTGGTTCAGGACACGCTCCTGCGCGCTTACCGGTCCATTCACCGCTTCGATGGTCGATACCCCCGGGCGTGGCTTCTTACAATCATGCGAAATGCGCAGTTGAACCGCGTCCGACGCAAGCGTCCGGAACTGATGCGTGATCCCGACGTGACCATGCGACGGGTTGCCGACAGCAGCGACGACGGTCAGGGCGTCGAAAATCAGGTAATGCACAACGAGTTCGATGCGTCGATCGAAACTGCGCTCAACGCGTTACCCGAGAAGTTTCGTGCCATTGTCCAACTTGTTGACATCGACGATCTCTCATACCAGGAGGCAGCCGACGTGCTGGACATCCCCGTTGGCACGGTGATGAGTCGACTCCACCGGGCCCGCAAGCGTGTCCGTACCGATTTGGAAGCAGCCGGTGTCACCGGCCCGTTCGGCAGAAAGAGCCAGTCATGAACCGACTCCGCGGCCGGCCGTTCAGTAACCGATCGAACCCCTCGTGCAAAGACGTCGCTGAGGTGCTCCAAACCTATCTCGATGGCGAAATGGACCATCGCGACCTGGATGCGGTCGAGCAGCATCTGCAGAAGTGCCGTGATTGCGGCCTCGAAGCCGAGACCTACACGGCCGTGAAGAACGGGCTCGCCCGGCAGCGCATGTCCATCGCTCCCGACGTGATGGACCGCCTGCGCGAGTTCGCCGACAATCTGGTCAGCGACACCGAAGCTGGCTGAGGAAACCTTGTCGACAGGGTCCACCGAATCCACCAATACAGCGACGTCCACCGATACCACGTCGTCCATCGATACCACGTCGTCCACGGCGTCTGCCGCGTCCATGGGGTCCGCCGACACCACGACGTCCGCCGCGTCCATGGGGTCCGCCGAGTCACAGAGAGCGCTGCCACAGAGCGCACTGCTACAGAGCGCACTGATGCAGACCGGGTTGTCACCGAGTGCGCTGCCACAGACAGCAAGAGCAGAACCTCGCGTTGCGTTGCCAAAGCCCACACGGACTGACCGCTGGGGCATGAACCCGGAAGATCGCCTCCGCGTCATGGAGGCGTGCCTGCTGCTCCAGCGTCGGGGCTGGAAAATGAACTTCGGCCTGATGATGGCGATGGCCGCAATTGTCGCTGGCATGGGGCTGGCCGCAGACTCGCCCGCCCTCGTCATTGGCGCCATGCTTATCGCTCCGCTCATGACACCGGTGCTCGGCATCGCCGCTTCGATTGCCATGGTGCTCGGCGAGGCGCTGATCCGATCCGTCATCACTGTTACGCTCGCCACGCTCGGCGTCATCGGCCTCGGCTTTCTTGTTGGACTGGCCCTGCCCGGCGACCTCATGCAGTCCTCCGAAGTTCTGGCGAGGACGAGCCCTGACATCAAGGACCTCGTGGTTGCAGTTGCTGCCGGTCTTGCCGGTTCCTATGCGACGGCTCGTCCAGATATGTCCAGCTCGCTTCCGGGAGTGGCCGTGGCGGTCGCCCTTGTGCCACCGCTGATGGTGGTCGGCATTACCGCAGAAGCCGGCGAGTACGCCCTCTCCGGCGGAGCGCGTGGCGCTCTTCTGCTGTACCTCACCAACCTTGCGGGCATCGTCACACTTGCCACCATTGTCTTCATCGCAACCGGATTCGTCCCTGCAGCTCGTCTCGCTCGCATTGGACCGCGGGTTGTTCTCGGCATCCTCGTGGGCATGGCGCTGGTTGTCGCGGTAGCCGTACCCCTGCTCACCGCCAGCATTCAGGCCGCCCGCGACAGTGATCAGAACACCATTGTTCAGGAGGCGGTGAATGACTGGAACAAGCCCCTGAACCGGGTGTCGGACATCGTGCTGGATGACAGCGAGATTCCCTACAAGATCAATGTCGCGGTTATCGGCCTCGACACTCCCGACTCCGACTCAGTCCTCGAACTGGAGCTTGAGGAAGAGCTGGGCGAAGACGTCGTTGTTGATGTGCAGTGGACACAGGCCCAACGAGCATCCAACGACGCTGTCACCTTCGGGCCCGAAGCGGCTGAAGCAATCCGCCCCATCGTTGTTCAGTGGATTGAGAACAAGGTGGCCGACACGTCCTACACCATCCGGAGCTTCGAGCTGATTGACAACAAGCTGCTCATCGATGTGCGATCCAACGCCGAAGGTCCCGCGGTCCCCGACCTCACGGCAGCCATCGAAGCCGAGTTTGGAAGTCACCCCGAGGTGGAAGTTGTCTGGCCCTCCTACATCGATGTCACCAGCGACGAACTCCGTCGCATAGCCCAGGAGTGGGCCGGAGAGAACGAAATGATTGTTTCCGATGTTGGCTACGATGGCGCTCGGGTGAGCGTGGATATCGTCGGCCCCGCGGTGCCCAACACCGACTCCCTCAAGGCGAGCCTTGCGGCCAGTGCCAACAAGATTGTGGACGATATCGATGTGTGGTTCAGCCAACGGGTCCTGGTCCAGCCGACGCCCGCACCCACGGCCGTTGTGACCGTGGTGCCCACCCCCGACCCGAACATGCCCTGGTACGAGCAATACATTCCTGCCGGCGGCTGAGTCAGACAACGCCTGAGCTTCCGAGCCATCGTCCTGAAACAGAATCGGCCCGTAACAGAATCGTCCAGCAACAGAATCGTCCAGCAACAGTAAGGTTTCACGCAGTATGGACCATCCGGTGCTCTACAAAATCTTTGCGGTGGATCTGACCGATGCCGTGCTGAACGTACTGTTGCCGTCCACTGACAGAGTGGTGTTCATTCAGTGGGCCGTGTGCGCCCTGTTCTGGCCGCTTCCGCTCTGGTGGGCATCACGTCAGGATCGCGACAAGAAGCACTTCATCTACGGTCTGGCGATGGCCAACCTTGCCTGGTTCGCCATTCGTACCGTCCACTGACCTGACCTGACCTGACCTGACCTGACCTGAGCTCGGCCCGGCGCTCCGCTGAACGTGCATCTCGTCTGTACGGGATCCTCAGCTGTATGCGGCATCCAGGGCGGATCGGAACTCGGCACACAGGGTGCCGACAGCTTCGGGACCATGCTCCATCATCTGACGGACAACCGCTGAGCCGACAATCACACCATCGGCCACCGAGCAGGCCTCCACGGCCTGCGCTGGCGTGGAGACGCCAACGCCGACCAGAACCGGCTTGTCCGTCACGTCCTTGAGACGACGGGCCATCTCAATGGCACTCGCGGCCAGCTCCTCACGTTCACCGGTGATTCCGAGCAGGCCCACGCCGTACACGAAACCCCGGCTGCGTTCGCAAATCGCCGGAAGGCGCGCGTCTGGGGCTGTCGGGGCAGCAAGAAGTATGGTCTCGATGCCAACCTCGTCGGCCACCTCGGTCCACGCACCAACCTCTTCGAGCGGAAGATCAGGCAGGATGGCAGCCATCACGCCTGCTTTGGCCAGAGACTCAGCGAAGCGCTGATGTCCCATGCGAAACGCAATGTTGTAGTAGGTCATTGCAGCCATTGGAGTCCTGGAGTCAATGTCCCTGACCTCATCCAGAATGGAAAGCGGAGTGGCACCAGATCGAAGCGCGAGCTCGCTGGCTTCCTGAATGGTGGGGCCATCCATGACCGGATCGCTGAACGGAAGACCGATCTCCAACGCATCAGCACCGTTGGCGCACGCAGCGTTGATTGACATCTGCCAAACATCCGGGTACCCGCCCGTGATATAGGGCACAAAGGACTTGCGTCCTGCATCGCGCACGGCTCGAAGCGCTGACTCAAGCGGGCCAACAGGCAGAGACCCGATGGGCACAGATCCAGCAGCATCAGTCACCGAGAATTCCCATCATTTGTACTGCGTCCTTATCGCCGCGACCGGACAGGTTGAGCAGCACTGTCCTGCCAGCCAGCTCCTCACGTTCACGAGACATCCACGCCAGGGCATGTGCCGACTCAAGAGCAGGGATGATCCCCTCGGTGCGAGCCAGCAACTGGAACGCTTCGATCACCTCGGCATCGGTTACTGACTCATAGCGGGCCCGGCCGACCGCAGCGAGGTGTGAGTGCTCAGGACCAACACCCGGATAATCAAGACCGGCCGAGATGGACTCGGCTTCGAGCACCTGACCGAACTCGTCCTGCATGAGGAACGACTTTGAGCCGTGGACCACGCCAGGTACGCCTCGACCAACCGCAGCACCACCCGCCGGCTCCACACCCACCAGCTCTGCGTCGGTATGGACAAAGCCAGCGAAAATGCCAGCCGCATTTGAGCCACCACCCACACACGCCGTGACAACATCGGGCAGACGTCCCAGTCGCTCCATGCACTGTTCGCGAGCCTCATCTCCAATAACCCGGTGGAACTCACGCACCATCCAAGGGTAAGGATGGGGACCCATCACCGAACCGAGGCAGTAATGGGTGTCCTCCACTGCTGCCACCCAGTAGCGCATGGCTTCGTTCACCGCGTCCTTCAACGTGCGACTGCCCGTAAGCGCCGGGCGCACCTCGGCGCCAAGCAGCTTCATGCGAAACACATTCAACGCCTGGCGCTCAATGTCCACCTCGCCCATATACACAATGCAGTCCATGCCCATGAGCGCGGCGGCCGTCGCCGTTGCGACACCGTGCTGGCCTGCGCCGGTTTCCGCCACCAGCCGGGTCTTGCCCATACGCTGCGCCAACAGCGCCTGACCGAGCACATTGTTGATCTTGTGGGAACCAGTGTGGTTCAGATCCTCACGCTTCAGAAGCACCTCATGCCCAATCTCTTCAGACAACCGCGGGCACTCGGTAAGCGCCGAGGGGCGCCCGGCATAGTCCTTGAGCAGACGACTCAGCTCCGCCCGGAATGCGTCATCGTTCCACGCTGAGCGGAACTCGTCCTCGATCTGTTGGCAGGCAGGGACGAGGGTCTCAGGTACGTAGCGACCGCCGAACTCGCCGAAGCGTCCCGTCGACGTGGGATCAGTCATTGTCATAGGACGATTCTCTCGCAATTTTGGCGCCAACGCGCAATCAGAGCCTCAGCTCTCGCTGGGACAATCAGCTCTCGCTGGGACAATCAGCTCTCGCTGGGACAATCAGCTCTCGCTGGGACAATCAGCTCTCGCTGTCACGCCAATCGTAGGGAGCTTCTTCGCTGGTCAGGCTCGCAGGGTCCACGGCGGGAGTCGGAGCGGGCGCTGGGAGATCTTCGAGTTCGCCCCACGCTGCTCGCGCGTTGGCGATGAAGTTCTTGACGCTGGTCACATCTTTGCGACCGGGCGCCTTCTCCACGCCTGACGACACATCGACACCCCAGGGTCGCACCTGTTGAATGGCCGCAGCCACGTTGGCGGCGCGGAGACCGCCCGCAAGCACCACACGAAGGCCATCAGGAACCTGCGCAGCCATCGTCCAATCGAACACCTCGCCCGAACCGGGAGCCGGCGCGTCCAACAGAATTGGATTGCTCTTCCACTCGTTCGCTCGTGCAGCCTGTGCGGATCCGCCAGCAAAAGCCTTGATTATGCGAGGCACACGATCAGCCACCCAGATGGTCTCCTCAGCCGACTCGTGGCCATGGAGCTGCGCGCCGCTGAGACCGCTGCGGTTGACGATCTTTACCACCCGATCAGGCGATTCGTTCCGGAACACGCCAAAGGTCAGGATCTCCGACGGGATGCGCTTCGCAATGTCAGCCGCTCTCGGGGGTGCAATCTGCCGCTTCGACGGCGCAAATACAAACCCAAGCGCGTTCGCTCCCATCGCAACCGCGAGCAGCGCATCATCCTCAGTGGTGATCCCACAGATCTTCACAAACACCGCACCCACAGTACTGCGTCAACAACCGCTGACTACTCGATATGCGGCGCTTCAGCCTCCGGCAGCCACACTCAGCCTCCGACAGCCACACTCAGCCTCCGACAGCCACACTCAGCCTCCGACAGCCACACTCAGCCTCCGGCAGCCACACTCAGCCTCCGGCAGCCACATTCAGCCTCCGGCTGTGCGCAGAGCTTCGACGGCGGCTGCAGGGTTGCCGCTCGTCACGAGCGATTCGCCCACGAGAACGGCGTGATAGCCCGCTGCGGCCAGAACGGCTGCATCCTCAGGTCCGCGGACGCCGCTCTCGGCAACCCGAACCACAGACCCGGGAAGCAGAGAACCCATGCGTACCGCCCGTTCGGTGTCGACCTGGAAGGTCACAAGGTCACGCTGATTCACGCCAATCAGAGTTGCATCGACACGAAGCGCTCGCTCGAGTTCAGCCTCGTCATGGATCTCCACGAGTGCATCAAGACCGAGTTCAATGGCCAGGCCATGAAGGTCCGCAAGCTCATCGTCGTTCAGGGCAGCGGCAATCAACAGGACGCAATCGGCACCCATTGCACGCGCGTCGAACACGTCAGCCCTGCACACGGTGAAGTCCTTGCGGATAACCGGCAAAGCCGTTGCGTTGCGGGCCTCCCGCAGGTCAGCGACAGACCCGCCGAAGTAGTCCACGTCGGTAAGCACAGACATACATGACGCGCCACCGGCCTCGTACTCCCGGGCAACATCAGCGGGCGTCAGATCGGCGAACAGATCGCCCCTGGACGGCGACCGCCGCTTGATCTCTGCAATCACCGCCAGGCCATCGGAATCCGCAAGTGCAGACCGGAAGCCCCGAGTCGGCCCCGCATCCTCAACCGATGCGCGCAGCTCTGCAACAGATCTCGTGTCGTTGGATGCGGTTGCGCGATGGGCCTCGAGAATCCTGTCGAGGTACGTGACCGGAGACGTCACAGATTTGGATCCCGTTCAGCTCGGCTCATGGCAAGCAGAGGTACAAGAAGGAAGCCTGACACCGCCACCACCCCGATGACAATCGCTATGACGAACATTGGACTGCTCTTCACCAACGATGCGAAGAAGCCAAACACCACGGCGAGGGCAAGCATGGCCGCAGGCGCCAGCGTGATGAACCGGGGCAACGGCTTCGTCCCGGTGGGCGTGTCGTCGAAATCAATATCGGTGGGTTCCGACGTATCGAAGGGCACCCAGTCTCGGGCCGTCCTGTTGTCGCCAGTTGCGGACCCACCGGTGTGCATCTTCGAAGAGATTGCGATACGCCGGTCGTACTCGCGTCGCAGGTCCGGATCACTGACGGTGGCCCACGCCTCATTCAGCGCGCGCATTCTTCGAGTCGCCTCAGCTTCATTCACTCCGCTGTTGCGATCCGGATGGTACGACCAGGCCAGCTTCACATAGGCCTTGCGGATGACCGGTGTGTCCTCATCCGGGCGAACGCCAAGGATCTCGTAGTAGGTTCCATCCACCCTGTTCAGGGTACGAGTGCGCAGCACTGATCCGCACTGTGAGCGCCGATCAGAGGCAGGCGAATCACAGACTGCCCAGCGGCCGCAGTTGATGCTCGGCCGAGCCAATCGTCACGTGAGCGTCGTCTCCGACGCCACGTGCAACGTAGGCCAGCGCCACCAGCGCCTCAGCCGTTGGCGAAAACGCGACAGAGGTCACGTGACCAACGTCCTTGCCGGCAGCACTGAGCGTGTCACCAGCGACCACTGTCTCACTGGGCGTTACCCGCACGCCAAGGAGTCGCTTCGGCGTATTGCTCCCTCGACTGTCGATGCGAGCCACCAACTCCTGGCCGGTGTAACACCCCTTGGTGAAACTTACCGAACGATCCACGATGCCCGCCGCGGCTGGAATGGTCGACTCGTCAAGCTCAGCACCCATCATTGGTTCACCGGCTTCAATACGTCGAGCTGTCCAGGCATCGTCAGAAACCTCCACCACGCCGGCGGGGAGCTCAAGGTCCGGGCCAAGGTGGTCAATGCCCGACGCAACGCCCCAGTCCACGACGTTTGAAACGATTGCCCCCGGAACGTCCACGGCCATGGAGTCGGGGCCACGAAGAGAAACTGAAGTCCAGTTCATCAAGTCGAGATCGCACCTGGTTCGAAGCTTGAAACGGGCCAGCCGAGTCATCACGACGTCGGCGAAACCCCGGTCCACGTCGAGAAACAGGTGATCGTCGGCAAACCGACTGACTCGCAGCCACGCAACCACCTTGCCCTGCGGAGCGAGCAGCAGCGTCCAGGCAGAGTCGCCAACGGCGAGACCAGCGATGTCCTGAGAAAGCTGACCCTGCAACCAGGTGATCGTCTCAGGTCCGGAAGCCGAAAGTACCTCTCGGCGGCCAAGGCTCGCACCGACCGTGGTACCCATCGCCTCATAACCTGCAGTGCTGTGACCTTCAGTGCTGTGACCTTCAGTGCTGTGACCTTCAGTGCTGTGACCTTCAGTGCTGTGACCTTCAGTGCTGTGACTCATTCGGTGTTCCTGGGTTTCTCTTCGATGCCATCGGGATCGCGGCGCTGCTGCGCCATCTTCTCCGCCGTGGGCACTGCCGTCAGAAGCGCCCGTGCCTTGTGCGCGCACTCGGCGTTCTCGTGCTCCGGATTGCTGTCCACAACAATGCCGGCGCCCGCCTGGACTGAAGCCTTACGCCCCTGAATGACCATGGTGCGAATGGCAAGGGCAGTGTCCACGTTTCCGGAGAAGTCGAGATAGCCGACCACGCCGGCGTACGGACCTCGCTTGGTCGGTTCGAACTCGTCGATGATCTCCATCGCCCGAACCTTCGGCGCACCCGAGACGGTGCCGGCTGGAAGGGTGGCGCGTAGGACATCAACTGAGCTGCGACCCTGCGCCAGGGCACCTGACACCTGCGACGTCAGGTGCATGACGTGGCTGTACTTCTCAAGCGTCATCAATTCGTCAATTTTCATCGTTCCGTACTCGATGACGCGACCAATGTCGTTGCGAGCCAGATCAACCAGCATCACATGTTCGGCACGCTCTTTGGGGTCCTCGCTCAACTCTGCGCCAAGGCGACGATCTTCAGCTTCAGACGTGCCACGGCGCCGTGTTCCCGCGATGGGACGCGAGATGACCCGACCGTCGAGCACCTGCACCATTGGCTCGGGCGACGCTCCCACCAGAGTGAGCTCGTCCATCCGGACGAAGTACATATACGGACTGGGATTCACCTGTCGCAGGACCCGGTAGACATCAAGCGGTTCGGCGTCGATTTCGAAGTCAAAGCGTTGTGCCAGCACGACCTGGAAAATGTCGCCGGCAAGTATGTACTCCTTCGCTGCGGCGACAGCACTCTGGTACAGGCCATCTGGCATGGATGACGTCACCTGCGGCAGGTCGGCGCTCAGATCCGGGGGTTCAAACATGGGCTCGTCAAGCGGGTTGGCGCCCGCCGCAGCCATGTCGTCGAGACGACTGAGTGCGTCGTCGTAGGCGGCATCGATCTGTTCTGTGCTGGCATCAGCCGGGAGCAGAGCGTTCGCCACGAGCGTGACGCGCTGGCGCCAATGGTCGAATGCAGCGAGTTCGCCGATAACGCCGAGCACCGCATCAGGCAGGTCGCCGGGCGAGGGCACATTCGGGAGATCTTCCACCTCGCGGACAACGTCGTACCCCAGGTAGCCCACCACTCCGCCATGGAGCGGCGGAAGATCCGGAAGGTGCGGTGATGTGAACGCTTCCAGCAGCACTTCCAGCGCTTCAAGAATGCCCTTGTCGGTGGGGATCTCGACCGGTAGGTCACCTGTGACGGTGACATCCAAGCCATGTGCTTTCAACGTGGCGAGCGGGCGCCGTCCGACAAACGAGAACCGGCTCCACTGCTCCGCCCGCTCAACGGATTCCAGGAGGAAACCCGGCTCTTCGCCCACCGTGCGGGCAAACGCAGCGAGCGGCGTGGTCATGTCGGCCACAATCTCGCGCCAGACCGGGACAGCACGATGCTCAGCCGCCATCGCATGAAAGTCGGATCGTGAGGAGGTCACAGTGCTGGTTTCACAGGGCTGGTATCACAGTGCTGGCATCACAGTGCTGGGCTGGTTTCACAGTGCTGGCTTCATATGTACAAACCGGTGCTGCCTTCTTCGAGGCGGTCCGATGCCACGGCGTGGATATCCCGTTCCCGAAGAATTATGAAGTCGTGGCCGTGTACTTCCACCTCGTAACGGTCGTTGGGGTTGAACAGAACCTGATCACCGATTTCCACGGAGCGAACGTTCGGTCCGACGGCCCTGGCCTCGGCCCAGGTCAGACGCTTGCCCACCTGGGCGGTGGCGGGAATCAGGATGCCGCCTGTTGATCGCCGATCGCCATCACCTGCGCCCATCTGCACCATGATGCGGTCATTCAGGACCTTGATGGGAAGACGGTCTTCGCGTTCCAGTGATGCGCCCCCATTCGGCGCTGGTTCGGCACGGGATTTATCGGCACTGGAATTCGTGGCACTGGCTTTGTCGGCACTGGAATTGTCGGCGCTGGGGGTCTTTGCTTTGGGCACTCCGGGAACGCTATCGCTTTCCTGCTGCGGGCCGCACGTTGATTCCTGCGCTACTCATCTGTGCCTTTGCGTCGGCCACGCTGTATTCACCGAAATGGAAGATGGACGCGGCCAGCACCGCATCGGCACCGCCTTGGGTAACGCCTTCCACCAGGTGATCAAGATTGCCAACACCACCGGAAGCGATGATGGGGATATTCACGGCACTGCTTATGGCTCGGGTAAGTTCCAGATCGAAGCCGTCCTTCGTGCCATCCCGGTCCATGGACGTGAGCAGCACCTCTCCTGCGCCTCGGCTGGCGGCTTCCTCGGCCCATTCGATTGCATCAATTCCCGTGGCGGTGCGTCCTCCCCGAGTGAAGACCTCGAACCCACTTGGGGTTCCGGCATTGGACCGCCGCGCGTCGATGGCCACGACCACGCACTGCGAACCGAAATCGCCTGCTATCTCTGTGAGTAGCTCCGGACGATTGACGGCAGCGGTCATCACGCTCACCTTGTCCGCACCCACACGGAGCAGGCGGCGGGCGTCTTCAAGCGATCGCACTCCGCCGCCGACGGTGAACGGGATGAAGACCTGCTCGGCAACCTTGCGTGCCATTTCCACGATGGTGTCGCGGTTGTCTGATGAGGCGGTGATGTCGAGAAAGACCAGTTCGTCTGCGCCCTCGGCGTCGTACCGAGCGGCCAGTTCGACCGGGTCGCCTGCGTCACGGATCCCGACGAAGTTCACGCCTTTGACGACGCGGCCCGCGTCGACGTCCAGGCACGGGATGACTCTTGTTGTCTTCATACAGGTGTTGTCTTCATACAGGTGTTGTCTTCAGTGCTGCGAGTGCTTCTGCAACGGTGAAGCGGCCTTCGTAGATGGCACGACCGGTGATGGACCCGCTGATGGACTTCTCCCCAACCGAGACGTCAGCAAGAGCCAGCAGGTCAGCAATCGTCCCCACGCCGCCTGAGGCGATGACATCAACATCGGTTGCATCAAGCATGGCGGTGAGACCATCCACGTCAGGCCCTTCAAGCGTGCCGTCTCGCCCAATCTCGGTGACGACGAACGCATCCACGCCCATGCCAGCGAAGGACCCAGCGGTCTCATAAAGGTCTTTACCGCTCGAGGTCTCCCAGCCGTGCACCGCAATGTCGCGACCGCGGGCGTCGAGGCCCACAGCCACGCGATGGTTTGCCGCGAGCGTCTCCACAAGCGATGGATTCTCGATGGCTGCAGTGCCGATGACCACTCGCTCCACCCCCAGATCAAAGAGGGCATTGGCAGCTTCGACGGTCCGAACTCCTCCCCCGGTCTGCACGGGGATGGAAAGCGCCTCAGCGATCGCGCCGACGATTGGTCGGTTGGTTGCCTCGCCGGTGCGGGCGGCATCGAGGTCCACGACATGGAGCCAGGCCGCACCCTCGGCTTCAAAGGCCAGGGCCTGAGCAACCGGGTCATCGCCATAGACGGTCTCGCGGTCATAGTCGCCCTGGTAGAGACGGACACAACGTCCGTCGCGCAGATCAATCGCTGGATAGAGATCCATTATGAGGTCTCCGCCCTGACGAAGTGGACAAAGTTCTCCAGGAGCAGACGGCCGGCGTCGCCGGATTTCTCCGGATGGAACTGCGTGGCCCACACTGAGCCGCGCTCCACGGCGGCGACAACTGGACCGCCATAGTCGCAGGTGGCCGCAATCAGGTCACCGTCGACCCTGGCTGCGTAGGAGTGAACAAAGTACATCCACTCTCCATCGAGGCCCTTCAGCATCGGGGAATCACGCACGACACAGAGCGCGTTCCACTGCATCTGAGGAACCTTCACAGCATCATCATCGAGGCGTTCCACGCGACCGGGGAAGATGCCGAGACCGGGGTGGTCAGGAGCCTCGGCAGAACCTTCGAACATCAGCTGCATGCCAACACAGATGCCGATGAACGGTCGCCCTGATGCGGCGGCGTCGACAGCCACCGTTCCGAGACCCGTTTCGGCAAGCGCTTCCATGCACCGTCCAAAGTTGCCGACGCCCGGAAGCACAACGCCATCGGCGGCCTCCACATCTGCAGCGGAGCTTGTCAGCGTGGCGTTTGCGCCGGCCCGCTGGAGGCCCTTCTCCGCCGAGCGAAGGTTGCCGATTCCGTAGTCAAGAACCGCAATCCTGGGGGCAGCCACGCGCCTACAACACACCCTTGGTCGAGGGCACGCCTGTACCTTCGACTCGCACCGCATCACGCAGAGCACGGGCAACACCCTTGAAGGTCGATTCAATGATGTGGTGGGTGTTCTTGCCGCGCACCATCACGACGTGCAGTGTGATTCCGGCCGACGTCATGAAGGCGCGCCAGAACTCTTCTACAAGCTGCGGGTCGAACGGCGGATCTCCAAGGATCTTCTCACCGGGGGGATCAGCCTCCCAGTGCATGAAGGGGCGCCCCGACAGGTCCAGTGCGATCTCCACCAGAGCTTCGTCCAGCGGACACGCTGCAGTAGCGAAACGGCGCACGCCGGCCTTGTCACCCCATGCTTCGGAGAAGCACTCGCCGATGGCAATGCCAACGTCTTCCACTGTGTGATGCGCGTCGATGTGCAGGTCGCCCTTCGCGTGCACCTTCAGGTCAAATCCGCCGTGGCGGCCGAGCTGATCCAGCATGTGATCAAAGAAGTGGAGACCAGTGCTGATGTCGGTCTGTCCGGTGCCATCGAGATCAAGAGCGATCTCGATGCTGGTTTCTTTGGTTTCGCGGTGACGCGTGGCAGTTCTCATGAGGCTTCCAGTATCTCGGAAAGTGCAGCGATAAACGCGACATTTTCCTCAGCGGTTCCCACGGTTACTCGGAGCGTTCCGTCGAGGCGTTCCCATGAGGCGCAATTCCGGACCAGAACACCGCGTTCGAGCAACTGCTGCCAGACGTCGTTGCCATCGAGTGGCGCTGGCCGGAACAGGATGAAGTTGGAACCGGAGGCCCAGACCTCCACGCCCAGTCGTTGCATCTCTGACGTCAGTTTCTCACGTTCACTGACAATCATCTGGATGCGTTCGTGCATCGCGTCCTGGAACTGCAACGCCGCTGTTCCGGCGGCCTGCTTGACCGCGTCGAGGTGATACGGCAGGACGACCGCATGGAGCTTCTCGACAATCTCGGCAGGTCCAATCAGATAGCCCAGTCGGGCCGCAGCCATGGCCCACGTTTTGGAGAAGGTGCGAGACACGACGAGCGGCACATCCTCGCCGAACATCTCCAGTGCACTCCATGGCGAGAACTCGGCATAGGCCTCGTCGACCACGAGCATTCCGCCCACCTCGACGACCGCGTCAAGAACACCCGCGACAAGCTCGCGCGACTCGACAATGCCCGTGGGGTTGTTGGGCGAACACAGGAACGTGACGGTCGGCTTCTCCCGGAGCACCACGTCACGGGCATGTGCGAGATCAAGCTGGAACGCGCGGTCACGCTCGCCGCTGACCACCGGCGTACCCACGATGTTGGCAATGTGGCGGTGCAGCGCATAGGTGGGCTCAAACGTCGCCACCTTCCGAGCTGGACCGCCATAGGCGAGCATCAACGTCTGGAGGACCTCATTGGATCCGTTCGCTGCGAAGATGTTCTCAACTTCAAGGCTGGCTTCCAGCCTACCGCTGGTTGCCTCAGCGGCAATCTGGGCAGCAATCGCGGAGCGCAGAGCCGTGGCACCGCGATCGGGGTAGCGATGCCATGCGACGCTCGCGACGGCCTCTGCGACCGCTTCGCGAAACCCGGAGGGCGGTGCGACTGGCGACTCGTTTGTGTTGAGCCGCACTGCGACGTCAACCTGCGGCGAGTGGTAGCCGCTGAGCATTTGCAGGTCTTCGCGAACGTTGGGCAGTCTTCCCTGAGATGCTGGTCCCTGGCTCATGAGTTGTCCTTCATTCGGAGGCGAACAGACTGGGCGTGGGCATCCAGACCCTCGGCGGCGGCGAGGGCTTCAACATGGGGGCCGAGCGTGCGAAATGCCTCTTCCGAGATGCGAACAACATGGTGGTGCTTCACAAAGTCGTCCACACCCAGAGCGCTGGCAAAGCGGGCCGTTCCATTCGTCGGCAACACGTGTGATGGTCCAGCGATGTAGTCCCCAAACGACGCGGGTGCCATGGGACCAACGAACACCGCCCCTGCGTGGCGTACACCGGCAACCATCGCATCGGCATCGGCGGTCATGATCTGCAGATGCTCCGGGGCGATGGCGTTCGCAACGTCAACGGCTTGTTGGGCATCTCGCACAATGGCGATGTGCCCGGCCACAGCCATGGTGGCTTCGATATCTTCACGTCGCGGTGCGACGGCCACCTGTTCACGAATTGATGCGTGAACCGCTTCGGCCACCTCGTCATCCCAGGTGATGAGCCAGGCCATGCCGTTGGGCCCGTGTTCGGCCTGGACGATCACGTCAATGGCGGCCAGGTCAGTGGGTGCGGTGTGGTCGGCGATAACCACCACCTCAGACGGGCCGGCGAATGCTGCGGCGATACCGACCGTGTCTGCCACTTCGCGTTGGGCGAGAGCCACGTAGATGTTGCCGGGCCCGGCGATGACATCGACCGGAGTGATGGTGTCTGTGCCGTAGGCCATTGCGGCCACCGCCTGTGCACCGCCGACGGCATACACCTCGTCCACACCAGCGACCGCTGCGGCAGCGAGCGTCACGGTGGCCACGTGCCCATCGGGCCCCGGCGGAACACACATGATCACCTGTTCCACACCGGCAGCCCGGGCGGGCACGGCGGTCATGAGTACGGTGGAGGGGTACGATGCCCGGCCGCCGGGCACATACAGCCCGGCCCGATCAACGGGACGTCGGACCGATTCGATCTTGAGGCCGTTGTGCTCGCGATGGTGCGAAGCGTCACGATCTTCTCGATGAAACGCAGCGATTGAAGCTTGTGCAGCGACCAATGCCTCACGAACATCATCGGGAATAGCTTCGAGAGCAGCGGAAATTTCTTCCTGGGAAACACGCAGCGTCTGCGGTGCCGCTCCATCGAAACGTTCTGTCAGCTCAGCCAGTGCAGCGTCACCGCGCATGCGAACGTCAGCAATGATGGAACGCACCGCTTCGAGTGGTGCCTCCGGGGCTTCTGGTGTGGCAGGCAGAGCGGCGCGATAGTCGCCGTGCACTGCCCGTAGATCATGGGTTGCGAGCACCCGGCAAGAGTATCCGGCCAGCGGGAACCGCCAGCCGTCTTATCCGCGTTATCCCCGGTGCCTACCCAGTGCTGTCAACGCAGTGCTGTCAACGCAGTGCTGTCAGCGCAGTGCTGTCAGCGCAGTGCTCGCATGACACGGGCCAACCGGCGCTCAGCAGTTCGCATCGCTCGCTCAACTTCGAACAGGTCACCGGCGATGTCCATCCGTTCGACGGCCTGGTAACGCTCAGCCACGTCCGTCACACGTGCCTTCATCTCCGTGGTGACGCTCGCCACCGACGACAACTCGGCAAGGTCGTTTGAGGCATTTGGCGGTGGCAGGTCCATGCCCGATGTCTAGGGCCGTTCTGACCCAAAAACAAACCAACGCCCCGAAGGGGCGGTGGTTTGGTGACTCTGGGCGGCGGATCCCAATACGAGCCACTTTTCGGTCGAGCGGCGGGTGCTCGACCGACAGGAAACATAGCTGAACCACATCCAAAAGAGACTCATCACCGATTGAACCGTGACATTTCAGCCGCCCAGAGTGCAAAAAGCCGTTCGCCTGGGGCGATGCACCACAAATCTCCGTAACTTCCAACACCTTGCAGACACCAACATTGGTGCCCACCCTTGCGAGCACAAAACTCGGTCCTGATCTCACCCGCACTACGGTGGGCGCCATGTCCGCAGACAGCCCGAAGCTGAGCCCAAAGGTCTCCACGCCATCGCAGGGGGCGTTTGCTCGCGTGGTGGAGTTTGCGGAATCTGAGGAACGTAACCATGCGACACTCCCCGCTGCGCTCATCGATCTGCGTGCGCTTCTGACGAAAGAAGCCGTCAGCGGCGATGTACAAGTCTGGCTCGCCGCCGTGGACGAGAAGGAAGACGCGGCAATGCGAGGTGCCGGCTGCGAGCCCTATCGCGATCTGTGGCAGTTGCGCGTGGACCTACCAATCACCGATGAGAAGGACCTCGTACCCACCCGCCCATTCGTCGACGGCGACGCCGAGAACTTTCTCGCAGTCAACAACCGCGCCTTCTCATGGCATCCGGAGCAGGGTGGCATGACCCTTGCAGATCTTCGCAGCGCGCAGCAGGAACCGTGGTTCGATGCGGACGCCTTTCGGATCCATGAACACGACGGACAGATTGCCGGCTTCAACTGGCTGAAGGTGCACCGACGTGAAACCGGCGGCAGCTTCGATGAGCCGATGGGCGAGATCTATGTCATCGCTGTGGACCCGGATTTCCACGGCCTCGGTCTTGGCTCGGGGCTTTCCCGAGCCGGCCTGCATCATCTGCACGGCATGGGTCTGGCCCGGGCAATGCTGTACGTGGAGTCCGACAATGAAGCCGCGAATCGTGTGTACGAGCGAATCGGTTTCACTCGCCATCAGACAAACCGCGCCTACCGCATGACGCTGTCCTCATGAAGAGGACATCATCCTCATGAAGAAAGCATCCTCATGAAGAAGACGTACGAGCGCTCACTGTTCGACCTTTCCCGCAATGAGTTCTCCGAAGCACTGTCGGACCAGCCAGCCTTTCGGGTGAAGCAGGTCTGGGAAGGGCTCTATGAGAATCTCAAGCCGATAGAAGAGATCTCGAATCTGCCGAAAACGCTGCGCTTCGAGTTGGCGCAGACGCATCCAATGGCGCTGACGGAGGCACGCAGCTCCATCACCGACGACGGCGACACGCACAAGTGGCTGTGGAGCCTGGTCGACGGATCTCAGGTCGAAACCGTTCTCATGAAGTACCCGAAACGCGCAACCGTGTGCGTCTCAAGCCAGGCGGGCTGCGCCATGGCTTGCAGCTTCTGTGCAACGGGTCAGGCCGGCTATGACCGCAACCTCACGGTTGGTGAAATTATGGAGCAGGTCATCCGCAGCGCCCGCGCCGCAGCGCCTCGCCGAGTCTCAAACGTGGTCTTCATGGGCATGGGGGAACCGCTTGCGAACACGGACGTGGTGTGGGAAGCAATCAATCGCATTCACCGCGATATTGGTTTGTCCGCTCGCTCCATCACACTTTCCACCGTGGGCATGGTCCCTGGCATTCGCAAGGTGACCGAGTTTGACCTGCCAGTCACGCTGGCAGTTTCGCTGCATGCAGCGAACAACGAACTGCGCAACGAGATGATCCCCATCAACAAGCGCTACCCGCTGGACATGTTGGCCGATTCGCTGATTGCCTATCGGTCTGCGAAGGGCCGCCGCGTGTCGTTCGAGTGGGCGATGATCGACGGCGTCAACGATCGCACCAGCGACGCCCACGAGCTGGCAGAACTGTCTCGGCAGGTGCGAGCCCACGTCAACCTGATCCCCCTGAACCCCACTCCCGGCTTCGGCGTACCCGGGACGCCGCCGGCCCGCATCGCCGCTTTCGCGGAGCAACTGGCTGACCTTGGGGTGAACGCAACGGTTCGGCGCACCCGGGGCGTTGAGATCGACGCGGCCTGCGGACAGCTTGCCTTCCGAGCCAGGCAGGAGGCTGGCGAGCAGATCTCAGCCCCAGTCTCCATCTCCACGCGAGCCGGGGGTAACGCTCCGTCTTCGCCTACCGTGTAGGGCGTATGCGCGCATTTGGTGGTGGAGAATTCGGCAAGAGCGACGATCCGTGGTTTCGGGTCGGCCAGATTGATGTTTCAACAACAATCCTGATCTGCGCCACCGCGATCCTCACCTTTTTCATCTACGCAGCAGAGCGAGCTGGTGGACCGATCTTTTCGGCGCTCTCCCTGTCTCCTGCCAAATCGGCGGCTGGTCAGATCTGGCGAATCTTCACGTGGTTCATACCAACAGCACCGAGCTTCTGGACCGTCATTGCCATCGTGCTCTTCTACATCTTTGGGTCGCTGCTTGAGGCACACATGGGGCGTCGCAAGTACACGATTCTCATCGCGGGCATGGTTGTTCTTCCGGCGCTCTTCATGACCGTGTTGAACCTGTTCTTCGCACTGCCCTCCATCAATACCGTTGGCACCGGTCGGGGAAGCGGCATCAGTCTGCTGGAACTTGGCCTGCTTGTGGCGTACATCGCCGTCTTTCCCAACACACGCTTCTTCTTCGGCATCAAGGGATGGGTCCTTGCCGCCGTGTTTGTGGGCATCAGCACACTGCAGCTCCTCGGCGTCGGGTTCCTCAGCGTGTTGCTCTTCCAGTTGCTGGTCGTTGGTGTCGGGCTCCTCGGCGTTCGAGCCATGGGATTCGTCGACGAATGGGAGTGGATCCCGAAGGTGCCGCTTCCGGCCAGCCTGGGCGGAGATCCCTATTACAAGGCCAACAAAGAACGCACTGCACAGCAGAAGCGCACTGCACAGCAGGACCGCACTGGCCAGCAGAAGGGCAGGAAGCCGAAGGCGCGCCGCTCGCGGGGACGCGCCAACCTGCAGGCCGTTCCTTCCGCACCGCCGGTGTCGGCCGCTGACGAACTGGAAATGGACGCGCTTCTTGACAAGGTTGCCGACGGCGGACTGGAGAGTCTGACCCGCGAACAGCGAAAGCAGCTTGAGGACTACTCGAAGCGTCTCCGGAAGCGAAATCAGTGACCACCACCAACTCAGCAATCCCGAAGGCCTCAGATCCGCTTCCCACCGGCGAGGAGAAGGCCAAGTCGGTTCAGGCACTGTTCGACGCAATCGCGCCGCGTTACGACCTTGTCAATCGGTTGATGACATTCGGTCTTGATGTGACCTGGCGCAGGAAGACCATGAAGATGCTGAGCCTCAAGCCCGGCTCGCTCGTGGCTGATCTCGCCTGCGGTACCGGTGACTTCTGTCGTGAGATTCGCCAGGGCGGTCATGTCCCGGTTGGCTTCGACCTTGCGCTTGGCATGCTCCAGGCTGCCCGCACCGACGCGCAGCTGGTGCACGCCGACGCGCTGCGGTTGCCGGTGCTGGACGCATCATTCGATGCCGTCACCTGCGGCTTCGCCCTTCGCAACTTTGTGGCGCTGGACGGCTTCTTCGACGAAGTGGCCCGCATTACACGTTCGGGAGGCCGAATTGCCTTCCTCGACGTGAGTGCGCCATCCTCTCCGCTGCTGCGCGGCGGTTTCGACTTCTACTTCGGCAGGGTCGTCCCCAAGATCGGTGGACTCCTGTCCAATGCCGACGCGTACGAGTACCTCCCCCGCTCGGTGGCCTACCTTCCTGAGCGCGACGAACTTGTCCGGCTCGTGGAGACCGCTGGCTTTACCGACGTCGAACACCACCAACTCACCGGCGGCCTCACCCAACTCATCATCGCCAACCGCGCCTGAGCGGCGCCGCGGCGCCGGTTGCTATATCGCCAACGGGGTTTCGCCGGCGAGGAAACGCTGGGCCATGACGGCCAGCACCGACCAGTAGCCGTCGGTGTCAGCCACCAGATCAGTGCGAGCAATGGTGGATGGCGCTGGTTCCTGGCCCGGGGTCCACCTGGTGCAGGGCTGGTCGCCTTTGTCGCTCAGCAGCGCGGCGAAGCTGTCCGCGTTGATCTCCACAAGCGAGGAGACCTCGCCGGCGAATGGCGTGTACGCATCGATTGGGCGGTCATCAGCAGCGAAGAACAGGTGCACTCGTTCGTTGTTGCGGTGGCCTTCACCCGAGGTGTCTGAAAGCATCCGGACTCCGATCGGCACAAGTTCATCCGCGGAGATGTCCGCGCCGAGCTCTTCGTGAAGTTCCCGGATGCCATCTTCAGGCGTCTCGCCTGCTTCGAGGTGACCGGTGGCCGACAGGTCGAGTTTCCCCGGGAAAGCCTTCTTCGCCAGGGAGCGCTCCTGCAGGACGATGGTGCCAGCGCTGGGCCGCACGATCAGGCAGTGGAACACCCGGTGCCACAACCCAAGCTCGTGCACCTCCTCGCGGGTGCGCTGCTCCAGGATCTCGCCGGTGGCGGAATCGATGACATCAAGCATCTCTGTCTTTGGGTCGGCCATCAGCTGACTCCTGAAATCCAGAGGCCGATGCTCAGCAGCAGCCCGAAGACCATCTGGGCCCGGCCGGTGCCGCCGAGCACAGGGATGAGCGCTGTGCCTTTCGCTTCGGACCTGACGGTACGGACCGGAGCGAGAACAGCGGGAACGGCCCCAAGAGCGATGATCGCCCACCGGCGCTCCGGCACCATGATCAGGGCCAGAACGAAAGGACCGGCCATCAGCACGCCGTAAAGGACTCTCGTTCTGCCATCGCCCAGCCGCACGGCGAGCGTGTTCTTTCCCGACTCCGTGTCAGACGGGATGTCCCGCAGGTTGTTGATCACCAGAAGTGCGCACGCCAGGCACCCGACCGCACATCCAGCAATCACGCTGAGTCCGGTGAGCTCACCTCGTTGGACATACGTGGAACCGGCCGTGGCCACAAGACCGAAGAACACAAAGACAAAGACCTCGCCCAGACCCATGTAGCCGTACGGCCTTGATCCCCCGGTGTAGAACCAGCCTGCGGCAATGGAGAGCACTCCGACGATCAGCAGCTCCCACCCCACAGCAGCCGCGAGGATCAGCCCGGCCACTCCAGCCGCTCCGAAACATGCGAACGCGGCCCGCTTGACCATGGACGGCTCGACCAGCCCAGAACCCACCAGACGAAGCGGGCCAACCCGATCCTCGTCCGTGCCGCGGATACCGTCGGAGTAATCGTTGGCGTAGTTCGTGCCAATCTGCAAAGCCAGGGCGACCATGAGGGCCAGCGCCGCGCGCCACCAGATGATGGATCCGTCCCACCCCGCATCGGGAAGCACGGCCGCCGCCGTCCCAACCGCCACCGGTACAGCAGCCGCCGGAAGCGTCTTCACTCGGGCGCCCGCCAGCCACAGCGCAAACCCCTCGGGCTGTTCCCCTTCGCCGCCACCGGGACGACCCGCATTCATGCTCGGCCGCCCCATCGTCCTCGATGGACAATGTCAGCCAGCGGACGTCGGCCTCGCGATACTGAAGCGCTGGGGCGATCCGTTGCAGCCGGCCATCCCAGTGCGACTGCGCCGATGGGGCGCACGCCGTCAGGGATACCAGCCATGTCGCAAACGGTGGCTTCGTTATCGAACAGGCCAAAGAACAACGCACCCAAACCCCGGTCCACTGCGGCGAGGAGCAGATTCTGGGTGGCCATGGCGCAGTCGACATGCCAATACGGGATCTCCCAGGCATCTGCACCAGTTCCAAGCCCGGTGCGGGCCTTGTCCGGCTCTGCGTAGCGCTCGACATAACGTTCGGCATCGCCAAGCGGCAGGATCATGACCGGCGCGTGCAGCAACCCCGGCCAGGGAAAGGTGGCTCGCTTCTCTTCGGCAAGCGTGGTGTCCCAGAATGCAGCCACATCCTGGCCTTCGAGCACCAGAAACGACACACCCTGGGAGTAGCCCGCTGATGGGGCGCGACGCGCCAGGTCCAAAAGCTCATCGACGAGCTCGGTGGGAACCGGCTCGTCGGTGAAATTCCGCACCATCCGACGAGCCCGGACGGCCCGTTCAAATTCCATGTGCGGCTGAAAGTTGTTGGTCGATGCGATCAGACCGGCTGATCAGACCTTGCCGAGCTTGAGCAGCGAGTCAGCGGGAGCCCAACCGAAAGCCACGAGAGAGTCGCCGTCGCCGACGTTGACGTCAGCGAAGAGTTCAGCCACGGCAGGGTCGGTCTTCTCGGGCTTGGAGCTTTCGTGATCCAGGACTCGGGCCTGATCGTCGCCACCGCGCGCGATGAAGACTCGGTCTTCATAAGAGCTGACACCGATACCGAAACGCTTGGCGAGACGACGACCCCAGGCACGCTCTTCGCCATTGGCGCGATCGGTGGGGTGCGGGCGGATGCCATCGAGATTCTTGAATGCCTCAAACCCGGAGGGATCATTGAACTGGGTGCCGACCAGGACATCCTCGTCGGGGAATGCCATGAGTGCACGACGCATATGCTCGGTCATCAGCGCACGCAGCACCGTGTCGCGCTTGGAGTTGCGTCCAACGCTGGAAAGACCAATCAGAACACAGGGTGTTCCGCCAATTCGCTCAAGCGTGAAGAAGGCGTAGCCCTTGAGCTTGCCGTTGTCACGAGCCTCAGCCAGCAGGACCCACTCTTCGGTCTGCTTCGAGAGAAGGCCGATGGAGTACGGGTTGGATCCCTCCGAGCAGAGATCCGCGAGCTCTTCAAGCTCAGCATCCGTCACAGCCGTGCAATCCCGCGATTCGACTTCGATACCCACATTCACTCCTTGAATAGGCCCCACGTACAGCTATCCAGTCCAGTCGCGAATACCCAACTTTGCAAATCGCGCAGATTTCAACGGCCCGGAGCCGTCATCCAGTGCCCCAACCGGGCTCAGACAAGTACCGCTTCGACACCAAACAGCACGCGAACCTCGGCCACCATGCCGGTGCCGGTGCTGACTCTGAACTGTTCAGGCAGTCGGGCCACCTTTGACTGACCGAGGTGCAGGTGGATGTGCGACTCCCCCGGATGCTGGCCAATGAGTTCTTTGAGTCGCTCGAGCGCTTCGTCGGTCTGATGTTCGGGCTTCAAACGAACGCGGAGCGGCGCCGCCGATTCGGTTTGCTCGAAGATTTCCACCTCGCTGCACGAGATTTTCTTGATGTCGTCACGACCGTTCACTCGGCCCTTCACAATCACCACGGAGTCGTCGTTCAGCAGATGCCCGAACGACGCCATGGTCTTGGGGAACACCATCACCTCAACGGAGCCTTCGAGATCTTCCAGCTCAAAGATGGCCATCAGGTCGCCCTTACGGGTCCACTTCTTCTGCAAGTTGGTGATGACGCCACCGAGGGAGCGGAACTCGCCGTCGTTCAGGTCTTCGACGTCCGCACAGCCGATGTCACATCGGCGGCGCAGAGCGGCATCGATACCGAACAGCGGGTGGTCGCTGATGTAGAGCCCGAGCATTTCCTTTTCGAGCTTGAGTTTCGGAGACTTCTCGAACTCCGTGTCCGGGATGGGCGGCCGATCCTCAAAGCGTTGCTCGACTGGGGCAGTGTCGAACAGGCTGAAGACGCCCTGGTCTTCTTTGCGTCGACGCTCAACGGTGAGGTCCACAATCTGCTCAAAGACGCTGAGGAGCCCTTTGCGGGGATGGCCGAGCGAGTCAAAGCCGCCAGCCTTGATGAGAGACTCGATGGCTCGCTTGTTGAGGACACTGAGCTCGACTCGCTCGACGAAGTCATAGAAATCTTCGAACGGTCCGTTTGCCACGCGCTCCGCAACAATCGGCTCCACGACACCTTCGCCGACGTTGCGAACGGCAGACAGGCCGAACGGGATGACGCCCGGGCCGAGCGACGCAGGGTCATCCGGGTCATTCGGGATTGCTGCGAAGTCCACCGACGAGAGGTTGATACACGGCACCTGCACATCGATCTGCTGAAGCCGGCACTCGTGCAAATAGATGGCGGCCTTGTCAAGGTTGGACTTCACACTGGTGAGAAGCGCTGCCATGTATTCCACCGGGAAGTGGGCCTTGAGGTACGCAATCTGGAAGGCGACGAACCCGTAGCCGTACGAGTGGCTCTTGTTGAACGCGTAATCTGCGAACGGCTCGATGATCTCCCACCAGGCCTCGCCCAGGTCGGTGCCGTAGCCCGTGTTCTCGCAGCCCTCCACGAAGGCGACTTTCTCCTTCGCCATGACCTCACGAATTTTCTTTCCGCAGGCCTTGCGCAGATTGTCGGCCTCGGAGAGGGAGTAGCCGGCGAACTTCTGTGCGACACGCATCATGGATTCCTGATAGATCATCAGTCCGTAGGTGTCGCTCAGCATCTCCGCTGAGTCTTCGTGCAACAAGGTGACTTCCTGGCGACCGTTTTTGCGGTCGGCGTAGTCGTTGTGCATGTTGGCTTCCATCGGCCCCGGCCGATAGAGCGCCACGAGAGCAGCGACGTCATCGAAGCATGTGGGTGCGAGCGAGCGCATCAACGCGCGCATCGGTGTGGACTCCAGCTGGAAAACGCCAATGGTGTCGCCCCGCTGCAGAAGTTCGTAAGTCATCCGATCTTCAAGGTCCACGTTGTCGATGTCGACTTCGATGCCCTGGCTCTCCTTGATCAGCTCAAGCGCATCACTGATGATGTCAAGATTGCGCAGACCAAGGAAGTCCAGCTTCAAAAGACCGAGACCTTCGACACCGTTCATCTCGTATTGCGTGACCACCGGGGCATCTTCGGGGTTGGTGCCGGCTTTCGGCTTGCGCTGAATGGGCACGTACTCGGTGAGTGGTTCGTCGGTGACCACCACAGCCGCAGCGTGGATCCCGTCGCCGCGACGCAGGCCTTCCAGGCCACGGGCCACCTCGATGACCTCGCGGGCCTCCGGGTTCGTGGCGTACATGTCGCGCAGCTCACCAGCCATGGCGTAGCCGTCTTTGTACTTCGGGTGCTCTTCCAGACAGGCAGAGAGCGGCGTGTCACGTCCCATGATGAGCGGCGGCATGGCCTTCGCCACGATGTCGCCCACCGCGTAAGGGTGACCAAGCACGCGAGCGGCGTCACGCACGGCAGCGCGGGCTTTGATGGTGGAGAACGTGACGATCTGAGCGACGTGCTCGCGGCCGTACCGTTCCGCGGCATAGCGGATCATTTCGTCCCGGTACCGGGAGTCAAAGTCCATGTCAATATCGGGCATGGACTTGCGGCCCGGATTCAAAAAGCGCTCGAACAGAAGGTCGTACCTGATGGGGTCAAGGTCGGTAATTTCCAGGCAGTATGAAACGGCACAACCAGCTGCGGAGCCACGACCGGGACCCACGCGAATACCGAGGTCTCTGGCGTGCTTGATGAGGTCCCACGTGATGATGAAGTACGACGAGAAGCCCATGTCGTCGATGACTTTCAGCTCGAATGACAGCCGATCGGCAACCTTGTCCGGAAGTACATCGCCCCAGCGTTCGCGAGCGCCTTCCAGGGTGAGGTGACGGAGGTAGTCGGTGTCGTTGTCGAACCCTTCGGGCAGGGGAAACCGAGGCAGTTTCGGGTCGCCGAATTCGATCTCGACGTCGGCTCGTTCGGCGATCCACAAGGTGTTGTCGCACGCACCGGGAACGTCGGCGAAAAGGTTGCGCATTTCGGCCGCACTCTTCAGGTAGTGCTGATCGCCGTGGAACTTGAAACGGTCCGGGTCAGACATCAGCGACCCGGTCTGCACACACAGAAGAGCGTCATGGGCAACGCTGTCGTGTTGGTGCGTGTAGTGGCTGTCGTTGGTGGCCAGCAGCGGTGCTCTGATTTTCCTGGCGATCTCCAGCAGCTGCGGGTTCGTCTTGTGCTGTTCCGGGATCCCGTGGTCCTGAATCTCGATGAAGAAGTTGTCTCTGCCGAAGATTTCCTGGAAGCGTCCGGCGTGCTTCATCGCCAGGTCGAAGTTGTCCTGCATGAGCGCCTGGAGGACGTGGCCTCCGAGGCAGCCACCCGTGGCGATCAGGCCTTCGCTGTGGTCGGCGAGCACTTCCCAGTCAATGCGAGGCTTGTAGTAGTAGCCCTCCATGAACGCGCGACTGGCCACCTGGATGAGGTTCTTGTACCCCGCATTCGATTCCGCAAGAAGGCACAGGTGGTAGTAGAGCTTGTTTCCCTTGTCGGTTTCGCCGCCGGAGTCGTCCATCTTGCCACGGCGACTCGGCCGCTCGGACCGGTGCTCGTAGGCCATGTAGGCCTCCATGCCGAGGATCGGCTTGATGCCAACGTCCTTGCATGCCTCGTAGTGCGGCAGGATCCCGTACATGTTTCCGTGGTCGGTAATCCCAAGTGCAGGCTGTCCGTCGGCGGCCGCAGCAGCTGCTGCTTCCTCTACGCGCGACGCTCCGTCGAGCATCGAATATTCGGTGTGAACATGCAGATGTGTGAATGAGTCACCCAACGAACGAATCCCTCCAACAAGCCGGACCAACGGATTGGCTGGCCCCAGGCGACCCTAGGCCGAGTCACCAGTGGACAAACAGGGCCTCTTTTCCACAGCCCCCTGTGGACACTGTGGACAAGTTACACCTGTGTAATTAGACTCTATCGATTGCGTAGTCCTGCGTCCAACGGCCGGGTTGGATGCAATGTCGCGGCAGTGGTTAGAGATAGTTGCCGGGGCGATCGTCGGGGGTGGGGACGGTAGGACCTGCGGGGAGTTCGCCGCGCATGCTGGCGAGTTGAGCCTGAGCCTGGGCCTGTTGGGCAAACATCATGGCCTGGATGCCCTGAATGAGACCTTCGAGCCATCCAACGAGTTGAGCTTTGGCAATGAGGATCTCGCCGTCACTGGGGGTTGCGGTGTTCTCGAACGGGGACGACAGGCGAAGCAGTTCCGCGTGCAGATCGGGAGAGAGTGCCGAACCGAGCTCGGTGATGGACTGGTCATAGATGGCCGCCAGGCGGTCCCGGCTCAGATCGTCAAGCTCCGCGCCGCGAATCTCTTCAAGGAGCTGGCGCACCATGGAACCGACGCGCATGACTTTGGCCGGTTGCTCGATGGACTCTCCGCCAGCTGTTGGCGCAGTCTGGTCGCCGGACTCGATCAGCTCATCAGCGGCAAGGACCTCTGATGCCTGATCTTCAGAGGCCCCGTCGCTTTCAGTGACTTTACTCATTGCGGCGAACGTTATCGGCTGGCCAGAAGCAACGGTACGCGCATCTCTGCTGCGGTCAGCGAACCATGCCGGCCAATCAGGCGCCGGCCCATGTCAGCAGGCTCCACAAATGCTCGCACACCGTGCGCGACGACTGCCACATCGCCGAGTCGTGCTCGCGCGGCATCGCAGACCTGAGGGCCAAGCCAGCCTCCGTCGACAACGGCCTCGACCGGCTCCACCCAGGCTTGGTGACCGTGTGCGTCGCGCGCAGCCGCTAGCAGGTCTTCGGTGCGACCCGGACGCGCATGCAGCCAGCGGAACCGTGCCTCGCCCGACATCGCGTTCGTGAGACGCAGCACATCATTGTCAAACTCCACGCAATCAGTGCCGGTGACCACCTGACCATGATCGGCAGTAATCAGCAGTGCTGCCCCATCGGGCATGCGTGACCGGATTGCTTCCACCATGGCATCGACATAGGCAAGCTCAGCCAGGTAGTGCCCCCCATGGCCGTACTCGTGCCCAATGCGGTCCAGGCCGTCGTAGTACGCGTAGACGAACCGATCGCCACCGTGCAGTCGGGTGGTGACCTCGTGGATCATCGACGCAGTAGTCCGGTACCCGACGTAGTTGCCTGTATCGAGGTGGGCCGACGTGAAGCCTGACTCATGGAACTCACTGCGAGAGATGACGGCAGGCTGTTGAGCGAGGAAGAGGTCGCTCGTCTGGAAGTCGCTGGGCACGATGCGATTGCGGGCATCGCCGTGCTCGGTTGTCCACCGCAGCACATTGAGGGTTGAGCCGTCGACTCGAATGCGATAGCCGACCACGCCATGTTCACCGGGGGGCGCACCCGTGGTTAGCGAGGTGAGCGCTGTCGCAGTTGTCGAGGGCACAACGGTGGAGATCGGGCCACCGCTCAACGATGCGAGCACCGGAGCAACCTCGGCATGGGTCTGCAGTTGATCCCAGCCAAGGCCGTCGATTACCAGGAGCACGACCTGGTCTGCGTCCTCGACGCCTTCCGGCATCCATCCCCGACCGATCTCGGCGTGGCCGAGAAGTGCCGGAATGACGTTGCTGATGCATGCCCCGGAGTAGTCGGGAAGCAACGGAGCACTGGTCATGATCTCATCTTGGCACGCCGAGCCCCGGTTACCACCGATGAACCGCCTACGATGAACCCAGCTATGGGCCCGCATCATCTGTCGAAGTGTCAGTGGTTACCTGCATGAAGGTTTCCACGCGTGGCGACTACGCAAGTCGAGCGCTGCTGTCGTTGTCGATGCACCCCGATCTCGGTCCCACCTCGGTCCGTGACATCGCCGAACGGACGGGTCTCCCCCAGCCCTACCTGGAGCAGATATTACTTGCGCTCAAAGGAGCGGGCCTGGTCCGGTCCAAGCGCGGAGTTGGCGGGGGCTATCTGCTCGCCCGTGAACCTGACGAGATACGACTGAGCGAGATCGTGTCTGCGGTCGATGGGCCGATCGTGGCCGGCGACTTCGGCCAGCCGCATACCGACGGGGCCTGTGATCATGAAGGCCAATGCGTGCTCCTGAGCATCTGGGGTCACGTGGGTGAACAAATGCGCGAGCTGCTTGATTCCTTCACGCTCGCCGACATCGCAGAGATGTCCGCTGGTGAAGCTGCCTGGCCCGGCTGAGCAGCGCCAGCGTGCCAGGCCGACACTCAGTCGCCCGGCAGAACAGAACGCACAAGGTCCGCGAAGTCGCGTGGGCGGGGCGAGCGAAACTCCACGAACTCTTCGGTGACCGGGTGGGTGAAGGCAAGGTACTCCGCGTGCAGCGCGGGCCGTTCGAACGGCAGGGCAAGACGGGCACCCCGATAGGAGTCATCGCCAACGACCGGATGACCAATGGCAGCCAGGTGCACACGGATCTGATGGGTGCGCCCTGTCTCAAGGCGGCACGTGAGCAGTGATACCTGCGGGTCATCGGTGCGACGGCTGACCACTTCGTAGTGGGTTCGAGCTTCCTTGCCGCCGGTGGTGACGGCCATGCGGGTCCGGTGCTTGCCGGAACGACCAATGGCAGCGTCGACCAGGCCGCGATCGTTCTCGACCACACCCCAACAGAGAGTGATGTACTGACGGGTGACCTCGCGAAACGACAACGCTTCCACCAGCCCGTCATAGGCCGCCTGAGTGCGCGCCACGGCGAGCAGACCCGTTGTGCCTTTGTCGAGGCGATGGACGATGCCCGGGCGCATTGGATCTCCCACACCGGCAATCTCGGGAAAGCGAGCGAGGAGACCATTCACCATCGTGCCCTCGGTGTTGCCCGCGCCAGCGTGCACGACCTGGCCGTGAGCCTTGTCGACCACGATGATGTGGTCATCTTCGTGCACGACGTCGATAGCCACTGACGAATCGGCCTCGGGCGGCAGGAGCACCTCAGCTGCCGGGTTGTCGACAACGATCCGTTGGCCCGTCTCGACTCGAACCTTGCCTGACTTCATGACGCGACCGTTGAGCGTCACCCGTCCGTCCGTCACGTACTTTGCCGCAGCCGAACGCGAACAATCCGAGACCATGGCGACAAAGCGATCAAGTCGTTCACCGTTGAGAGCTTCAGGAACCTCTTCTTCAATCATCGATCGTCACGCCTTCAACGTCGGCTTCGGTGTCCGGATCACTGTTGACGCCTGGTTCGCCCTCAAGGAGCAGGTGGATGCCGAGCAGGATCGCTCCCCCCACAATCGCCATGTCGGCCACGTTGAAGATTGGCCAGAACTGGAAATCGATGAAGTCGACCACAGCTCCCTGCATGAAGCCGTCGCCGCCTTCACCGCGAAAGAGGCGATCGATGACGTTGCCAACGGCACCGCCAGCCACCATGCCGAGCAACACGCCCGGGATGGGACCGACCACCGATCGCGCATACCACATCAGGGCGACGGACACGATCACGGCAAGAACGCCAATGAACTGACCGAGGTTGGGTCCAAGACTGAACGCAGAACCGGTGTTGAAGTGAAGATTCCACTGCAGTTTCCAGAACACACCAATGGGTGAACCCTTGGTGATGTTGTCAACCGCAAGCTGTTTCGTGACCTGATCAGCAACGATGACGAAGGCGCCGACACCGAGCGCGACAGGCAATGCACTTCCGGCCAACGCAGGCCTGCTCTCTGGCGAAGCGACCGAAGCGGAGCTCGAGTTGGTGACCTCGGCCGTCATGATTCGGTTTGCGATGCTGACACTCGTGACGTTGCCGTCAGCGGCGCCGGAATCCGGCAACCTTGTACTCGACACGCTCAGCGGCCCACGGAATTGCCTTCAGGCGTTCCTTTGGAATGGGCTTGCCCGACCCGGTACAGATGCCGTAGGTGCCGTCCTCAATGCGTGCGAGCGCTGCGTCAATCTGTTCCACGGCCGCCCGCGCGTGAGCGCTGAGCGCCAGGTCTCGTTCGCGTTCCACGGCAAGACTGTCACCTTCGCCGGACTCCTCGTCGAATTGCACATCTCCCGGTTCACGGCTTTCCATAAGCGAAACAGCCTCGGCCCGCCATGTCTTTTCCGACTGGACGTAGCGCTCGCGTTCTTTCAGGAGGGTGGCTTTCTGAGCGTCAACGAACTTCTTATCGAGCTTCGACTTCACAGGCTTGTCCTTGACCGCGGTCTTCTTGGTTGCCGGCTTCTTGGCCGGTGCCTTCTTTGCGGGAGTTGCCTTCCTAGCAGCAGGTTTGGCCTTCGCGGCGGTCTTCTTTTCTGCGGCTTTCTTCGCAGGAGCTTTCCCGGCCGCCGCTTTGGTGGCTGGCGCGGCCTTCTTTGCAGGGGTCTTTGCTTTGCTGCTGGTTGCCGCCTTCTTCGTGGCCATGTCGAACCCCTTCTTGTCCTCGCAGGCGTGAGTTGACTGCGAACTACGCTCCGGCTCGTACCCGACTCGGCGGCGTGAAGCGGGAGTATAGGCCACCACAGGGCTGTCTCCCACAACGGGTAAATTCTGCGCTTTACAAAACCGGGCTGCCTCGGGCCGCAGAGCGCTAGATTTACGGGTCTTATGAGCGAACAGAAGCCGTACCCCGATGTGGACGCCCGCCCGAACTTCCCTGAAATCGAGCGCTCCATTCTCCGCTCCTGGGATGAAGCAGGCACATTTCAGCAATCCATCGACGACCGCCCCATGGGCGAGGACGAGTTCGTCTTCTATGACGGCCCACCCTTCGCCAACGGCCTCCCCCACTACGGGCACCTGCTGACCGGCTACGTCAAAGACGTCATCCCGCGCTACCAGACAATGCGAGGCAACCGGGTTGACCGCCGTTTCGGCTGGGACTGTCATGGCCTGCCCGCCGAGATGGGCTCGGAGAAGGAACTTGGGGTCTCGGGTCGCAGGAACATCACCGAGTTCGGCATTCAGAAGTTCAACGACCACTGCCGCACGTCCGTGATGCGCTACACGGATGAATGGAAGCGCTACGTCGATCGACAGGCTCGGTGGGTCGACTTTGAGAACGACTACAAAACGATGGACACGCCGTACATGGAGAGTGTCATCTGGGCGTTCAAAGAGCTCTGGGACAAAGGCCTGATCTACGAGGCGTACCGAGTGATGCCCTACTCGTGGGGCGCAGAGACCGTACTGTCGAACTTTGAGATTCGTCTTGATGACGCCACGCGCCCTCGCCAGGATCCGGCCGTCACGGTGGGCTTCACCCTTACTCCCGCCGATGGCGACCCCGGCCCCCTCACCATTCATGCATGGACCACGACGCCGTGGACGCTGCCATCAAACCTGGCCCTCGCCGTTGGACCGGACATCGACTACGCAATCGTCGCAGTGGACGGTGGCTGGACCGTCGTGGCGGATGCAATGCGAGCAAGCTATGAGCGCGAACTCGGAGACGCTGAGGTACACGCTGTGGTGAAGGGCGCAGATCTCGTGGGTCGCACCTACGAGCCTCTGTTCCCCTACTTCGCTGACCAGAAGAATGCCTTCCGCATTCTCGGCGCTGATTTCGTCGAACTCGGCGAGGGAACCGGCATTGTCCACATGGCCCCCGGCTTCGGCGAGGACGACCAGATCGTCTGCGAAGCGAACGACATCAGTCTTGTCGTCCCGGTGGATGACGAAGGCAGGTTCATGGCGCCGGTTACCGACTGGGAAGGCGTCAACGTCTTCGAAGCCAACCCGGGCGTGATCGCTTACCTCAAGGAGCAGGGCCGCATCCTGCGCCACGAAACCTACGACCACAACTATCCCCACTGCTGGCGCACCGGTACGCCAGTGATCTATCGCGCCACGAGTTCGTGGTACGTGAAGGTCAGCGAGTTCCGTGACCGCATGGTGGAACTCAATCAGGAGATCAACTGGGTTCCCGATCACATCCGCGACGGTCGGTTCGGCAATTGGCTGGCCGGCGCACGCGACTGGTCCATCAGCCGAAACCGCTTCTGGGGATCACCCATCCCCGTCTGGCAGAGCGACAACCCGGAGTACCCGCGCACTGACGTGTACGGCAGCCTCGACGAACTTGAAGCGGATTTCGGCGTTCGTCCAACAGATCTGCACCGCCCGGTCATTGATGAGCTTGTGCGCCCAAACCCGGACGACCCAACCGGCAAATCCATGATGCGCCGGGTGCCCGAGGTATTCGACTGCTGGTTTGAGTCTGGTTCGATGCCTTACGCTCAGGTGCACTACCCCTTTGAGAACAAGGAGTGGTTCGAGAGCCACTTCCCCGCCGACTTCATCGTCGAATACATCAACCAGACACGCGGCTGGTTCTACACACTGCATGTGCTGTCGACCGCACTCTTTGACCGTCCGCCGTTCCGTAACGCCATTGCGCACGGCATTGTGCTGGCCGAGAACGGCGACAAGCTCTCCAAGAGCAAGAAGAACTACCCGGATCCTGAAGGCGTCTTCGACGACTACGGCTCCGATTCGCTTCGCTGGTATCTCATGGCATCACCCATCGTGAGCGGAGGAGATCTCCGCATCAACGAAACCGATATGGCCGGCATCGTGCGCTTTGTCCTCAACCCGATCTGGAACGCGTACTCGTTCTTCACCATCTACGCGAACGCCGACGGACACAGAGCCACGTACCGCACCGACTCGCCGGAGACGCTTGACCGTTACATCCTGGCCAAGACTCGCGAGATGCTGGAGAGCGTCACCGCCGACATGGACCGGTACGACCTGCCGGGCGCGCACTCACATGTGCTCTCGTTCATCGATGCGTTGAACAACTGGTACATCCGCCGCAGTCGCGATCGGTTCTGGGCGCCCGCTGGCGGGGCAGACGCAGAGACGAAGGCGAATGCTCACGACACGCTCTATACGGTGCTCGTCACCATGATGCGAACGCTCGCTCCGTTTCTGCCGATGATCACCGAAGAAATCCACCGGGGCCTTACCGGAGAAACAAGCGTTCATCTGACCGACTGGCCTGACGCCGAGATGCTGCCAGCCGACCCGGAGCTTGTCGCCGCCATGGATCGGATCCGTACCGTTTCCTCCACTGCTCTGAACCTGCGCGAGGAGGCCAGGCTCGCCGTGCGAGTTCCGCTCGGATCGCTCACCGTCGCCGGCGCAAACGCAGCTGCTCTCGCCCCGTACACCGACCTGGTGCGCGACGAAGTGAACGTGAAAGAGGTGATCCTCAGCGACGACCTCAATCAGTTTGCGTCCTTTATTCTTCGCCCCGACGGCAAGGTGCTCGGGCCGCGCCTGGGTGGTTCTGTCAAAGATGTCTTTTCGGCGGCAAAGTCCGGCGACTGGTCCCAGAACGACGACGGATCGGTGACCGTCGGCGAGCATCGACTCGACGTCGGCGAGTTCACCCTCGGTCTCGAACCCGTGGGCGACCACGTCAGCGGGGGCCTTCCAACAAATGACGCTGTTGTCGTGCTCGACACCCACGTCACGCCCGAACTTCAGGCCGAAGGCTGGGCCCGCCACTTCGTCCGCCTGGTGCAGAACGCCCGCAAGGAAGCCGACCTCGTCGTCACCGACCGCATCGCCCTCTTCGTTCAGGCCGAAGGTGACGTCGCCGACGCCCTCCACACCCACGAAGACTGGATCAGCTCCCAGGTACTGGCCACCTCAACCGAATGGGTCACCAACGACGGCGGCCTTACGACCACTGAAGACATCGACGGCACTCCCGTGCACTTCTCCATCGCTGTCGCTGAGCGCTAGTTCCGGGCGATGACTGCGGCCAGGATCCGGACAAATGACTACTTGTTGCGGCGACCGAAGCGGGACTTGGGCTCTTCGATGGCGGATTCGAAGAAGTTTGAGATGGCCCGGTCTTCGTCTTTGTCGACCTCACCGAGTCCACCGTCGGTCTCAGCTATTGCTGCCTGACGAACGGTGTCGAGGAAGTTCCCGTCTTCTTTGGCTTCGGTGTTCTCACCCATCAGGTGGAGTTCGTCGCCGGAGTCGTCCTCGAGTTGGTCGGCGAATGCGCCGGTGATGACCCGTCCGGGCTTTGCGTCCGCATCGGCACCGTTTGGGGTTTCATCGGAGGCAATGTCGTCGGAGGCAATCTCGTCGAGCGTGACGATCCTGGCTGCGCTGGTGGACTCGGGCACCTCTGCCTTGGCTGCTGGAGCGGTTGCGGGTGCACGGGTCACACCACGCTTGTCGGCCGGAGCATCCGCCACCTTCGTTGCGGCTGCGCGCTCCGCCTTGGCCGTCTTGTTTGCCTTCTTTGCCTTGGCGGGCCTGGCCCTGGCTTCGGGAGCGGCTTCGGGCTCAACGACTTCAGCCTGCGGTGCGTCAGCGGTGCCTGGCTCGGCCTCGTTCTTGTCACCATCACGCAGGTCAATCTCCGCGTCAGGAATTTCGATCACGAAGTCATCGTCAAGGTTGACCTCGACCTCGGTACGCGGACCGGGATCACCAACGCGGAAGACATCCGGATCATCAGCAAGGGATCGGAGCGAGTCCGACGCCTGGCGGACGCTTTCGCGATGGGTTGAGAGCAGGCCGCGGAGGTTGTCGATTTCAAAGCGAAGGGCGTCTCGGGTCTCACGCAGTCGCTTGACTTCACGCGCAAGCGGGCCACGAGTCTCTTCGACCACTCGACGGGCTTCCGTGACCGCTTCCTTGCGGATGCGTTCGCCCTGGCTTTCAGCATCGGAAACATGAGCGTTGGCTTTGGTCTCCGCCTTGTTGATGCGATCAAGTGCCTCATCGTCGGCTTCAGCGAGGACCCGCTCGGCTTCGGCTTCGGCCTCATAGACAACGCGGTCTGCGGTCTGCTGAGCAGCTGCCAACATGCGTTCAACGGCGCGATCAGGATCATGCAGCCGGTCGGTACTCTTGGCCCCGCGACCCTTCTTCAGTGCAGCCAATTCGGCGCGCATTGACGAGACGGCGGCGTCGACCTCAGCCGGGTCATAGCCCTGCCCCTTGGTGGTGAACTCGACCGTTGCTTCCGAACCTGGCGTATCCATAGCTGAATCGTAACACCCGACGCACTGACGGGTGTAGGAACCAAACGGACTATTCGCTCACGGTGGCATTCATGGGTCGTTCAACCCACGCCCACCCCCGGCGCGCGTTCGAGAACACGGACGCAAGTGTGAGAGAAAGTCGCCGGAGCCGGCACCTGGCGCGAAGTACGGTCCTGTGATGCGCTCGGACCACTCGAAACCGCCATCACGGTGAAACCACAGTCGCACTGGGGAGCGATGGCCGGTCTGTTGAGACCTCATCGGCTTCGGGTCACCGTCATGGTTGCGGTGTTGGCCGTTGCCGGAGCGCTTCCGCTGATTGGGCCGATTCTAATCGCCTGGTTCATCGATGAAGCGATTGCTGGTGCGTCACGGCGAACGCTGCTGACACTCGCCGGCATCTACATTGTGATCGGCATCGCTCGCCAACTCATGGCCATTGCTGTGGCCTGGACGGCAACTGACCTCGCGTGGCGGGTCACCAACGAATTGCGGTCGACCCTGACGCGTCATGTGCTGAATCTTGACCTTGCTTTCCATCGATCGACGAGCCCGGGCGAACTTGTGAGTCGAGTAGACGGGGATGTCACCGCGCTCAGTGACTTTGTGGCCAGTTTTGCGGTGAAAGCCGCCGCGGCAGTCATAACGCTCCTCGGGATGGTGGTCGTGATGTCCGTGCGGGACTGGCCCGTTGGGCTCGGGCTTGGCGTCTATCTCGGCCTCGCAATCCTCACGCTGTTCCTGGTGCGGAACAAAGCAGTTGATGAGGCTGCGTCGGAGCAGGCTGCCACCGGGCGCATGCTCGGCGAAGTTGAGGAGCGCCTTACCGGAGCCGACGATCTGCGCAGCAACGGGGGCGGCAGCCACGCCGTTGCTGCCTTTCAGCATGCGAGCGCTGCGGTACTGCGATCTGCGCTGCAGCGAGAACGAGAGGGCGTGAAGCTGTGGGTTATTTCCAACGCCGTGTTTGTGTTCGGCGGTTTGATAGCGCTGGCCGTCAACGTGAGATTGCTTCGGCAGGGCACGATCAGCCTGGGCACCGCGTATCTCATCTTCCAGTACACCCAGATCCTGCGTCGCCCGTTGAGCGACCTGTCCGACGAGACCGAACGAGTGCAGCGAGCCGCTGGTGGCATGGCACGAACGCTGAACCTGCTCGGCGAGAAGTCCTCGATCAGCGACACCGGGTCGTCGCCGCTTCCGTCTGGTCCGCTGAGTCTGAACCTTCATGAAGTGACGTTCCGATACGACGACGAAGAGGACCCAGTTGCGGTCATCGACAATCTGACCCTTCATATCGCAGCGGGCCGAACGGTCGGCGTGCTTGGGCGCACCGGGAGCGGCAAGACCACACTGGCTCGCCTGCTTCTGCGCCTGGTGGAGCCCACGCAGGGATCGATTGGACTCGGAGAGACCGACCTTTCCCATGTGGCGCTGGCTGATCTGCGAGCCCGTATCGGCGTCGTTTCTCAGGACGTGCACCTGTTCGGTTCAACCATTCGTGACAATCTCACCCTCTTTGACGAAACCGTTACCGACGCCGAGCTTCGGGCCGCGCTTGACGAACTCGGTCTTGTTCCGTGGGTGGACGCCATGCCCCAGGGTCTGGACACCATGCTCGGCCCGGCGGGTAGTGGATTGTCGGCTGGCGAAGGACAACTCATCGCCCTCGCCCGATTGTTCCTGCGCTCTCCTGACTTCGTGCTGTTGGACGAGGCATCATCTCGCATTGATCCTCTTACCGAGGCTCGCGTCACGCATGCCATCGACCGACTCCTCAAGGGCCGCACGGCGATCGTGATCGCTCACCGGCTTTCCACTGTCGAACGACTTGATGAGATTCTGGTACTCGACGCTGGTCGCGTGGTGGAACGGGGACCGACCGCGAAGCTTCGTGCTGATGCATCCAGCCGGTATGCCCAACTTCTGGCGGTTGGCGGAGATATCGCGGTCGACGAGGCGGTCACGGGAGGTGGCGGGTTGTGAGTCGGCCATCGACGCCTCCGCCGCCTCGCTCGTCAATCCATCCGTTTGCGTTTGGCTGGAAGACCGGCGTCTTTCGATCCGGGCTGTGGCTTGCCACCTGGATCAGCTGGGCGTTGTTCTTCTCCATGCCCCTGGTGACAGGTTGGTTGCTGAAGCTCGTGTTCGATGCTCTGAGCACAAACGCCTCTATCAACGGGCTCCTCGTTGCCATTGGTGTGACCGAGGTCATTCGGTGGGCACTCTTCGGCTTCGCTGTCTGGGTGGTCGTGCGATGGTGGGTCGCAGCGCTCACGCTGATGCGAACGAACATGTTGCACGCGCAGACGGTCAGTGGCGGACCGCGGGCGGCGTCACTGCCGTCCTCCCCGAGTGAGGCCATCGCCCGCTTCCATCAGGACACCCGTGACGGCGTGCTCTGGACCGACGCCTGGGTGGACGGTCTGGCCAGCATTACCTATGCAGTCGGAGCGCTGATCATCATGTCCACCATCAACCGCAGCGCCGCACTTGTCGTTCTGTTGCCCCTGGCTTTCGTGGCGGTGGTGACCCGACACCTCACACCCCGCCTCTATGCAGCCCGCTCCGCTGATCGAGCGGCCACGAGCGAGGTCACCAACTTTCTCGGAGAGACATTCGCCGGACTGCTTGCATTCCGACTTGCCGGCCGCGAGGAAGCTGCTCTCACGCGGTTGGAGACACACAATGCGACGCGCCGCAGGACAGCGGTGCGTGACACCGTGCTCCAACAGACAATTGACGGCATCTCTTCGTCCACCACCGACGTGACCATCGGCTTGACGCTGCTCGCTCTTGTACCTGCAGTCCGGTCGGGCGACTTCAGCGTCGGCGATCTGGCCTTGTTCGTGGCGTATGCAATCGACCTTGGATCTGTACCCAGGTACCTTGCCCGACTCATCTCAGCTCGGGAACAGGCGATCGTGGCCTACGGACGACTCGGCGAGATGGTGGCGGAGGGAAGAACTGGCGACGTGTTCCGCGACTGCGAAGTCACCATCGAGCCTAGCGATGAGATGCGCAGGCGCAGCCCCGACCCACAGCGCCGCCCGCTGGACCTGCTCAGCATCGACGCACTGACAGCTGTCCACGCCTCCACCAATGCGGGTGTACGAGATGTGACCTTTCGTGTGCCGGCGGGCAGCTTTACCGTCATCACTGGCGGCGTTGGTTCGGGCAAATCGACGCTGGTGCGGGCCCTTGTCGGTTTGGAACCAAGCACCGGGACAGTCCGCTGGAACGACGAGGAGATCGATGATGTGGCCGCCTGGTTTGTACCACCGAATGCGGCACACCTGCCGCAACTCCCCCGCCTGTTCAGCGAAACACTGGCGGAGAATATCGCACTGGGTCGATCCCGCGATCGGCTGGCCGATGTCCTCGACCGGGCCCGCCTGCGCCACGATCTCGATGCGATGCCAGATGGCATGGACACAACAGTGGGTTCGCGCGGCTTGAGGCTGTCCGGCGGTCAGGCTCAGCGCGTGGCAACCGCCAGGGCGTTGTTGACACAGCCGGAACTGCTTGTTGTCGATGACCTGTCCAGCGCGCTCGACGTGGCAACAGAGCGGGAGCTATGGGACGAACTTGCCCGGGAAGGGCGCAGCACCGTGATAGCTGTGTCGCACCGCCAGTTCGTCATCGACCGCGCTGATCAGGTCATTACCCTCGACAGCGGCCGTGTCACGTCGATCTCCAGTGGATCAAACACAGAGCGCGCTGCGCAGCAGGAAGTTGAGCCCCACGATGACGACAATGGCCGAAAGATCCAGTGAGATGCTTCCGAGGCGCACAGGCGGCAGGACCTTGCGAAGCGGCTTCATGACCGGCTCCGTGATCATGTCCACAACATCGACGATCTGTCCCATAGCTCCACCTGAGCCGGGACGGGCGATCCAGCTCAACAGAACCCGCGCATAGATCGCATAGACGTAGTACTGGAGGAGGAGACAAATGATTTGCACGCCTCCGGTCTACCCGAATGACGACGACAACGCGCGTCGGCATCCCTCAATTTCCGGTGGTCACCCGTTGTGCAGGCCCTGTTCATGGAGCTCACGACGATCCTCAGGCGACAACTCAACGTCATCAGGACTGAGCAGGTAAACACGGTCGCCGACCTTCTCCATCTGGCCACCGAGTCCATAACACATGCCGCTTGCGAAATCGATGAGGCGACGACTCAGGTCACGCTCAACGGACTGCAGGTTCATGATGACGGGCGAACCGCCCTTGAAGCGGTCTGCCACCTCCTGCGCATCATTGAAGGCGCGAGGCGCAACGATGTGGGGCTTCGAACTCGAACTGCTGCTTGCGGGAAGCGGGCGCACCGTGTTTATTCGCGACGCGGATTGTGCTGAACGCGCAGCAGCTGCTGCGTTCGTGGAACTCGCGCCCACCGCGGTGAGACCTGACGGCTCCGGAGCACTGTCCATCGGCCCAAGGGCACGCACCGCAGACGGTTCGCCCTGCTGCGATTCAGGGGCGCTTGCCAGGGCTGGAGTGACCTGCATGGTGCCGCTGGCTGGTCGGTGGGAGGATTCGGCCGGAGGGGCCATCCCTTCCTCTGGGTTGAGACCCATGGGAGGCGGCGCGTTCTCCATCTCGTCTTCAGGTCCGAGCCCGAGATAGAACATTGCTTTCTTCCACGCTGACATCGACGTCGTGTTTCCTCTCACATGGGCATGATGCTGACCTGTGCATGATGCAGACAGGTCCATGATCTTCTCCCCACACTAGGCCCTCGGCGTGGGCAGAGCGAGGCACCCGCGCGCAAGCCCCTGTCCATGGAGCTCCAAAGGAGTATTTCAAGCGCACCCGCCCGGGTGGCGATCTCAGCCGGGGCGCGCCGGTCGAGGACCGAACAGGCCGGTGCCAACGCGAATCATGGTGGAACCTTCAGCGACAGCAGCAGCAAGATCGCCCGTCATTCCCATGGATCTGCGAGGTAGCTCCCAAAGGTCGGCCAGGGAGCTCACCATCGCAAACGCTGCTCTGGTCTGGGGGTCGTCCCCTTCACGGCCCACGGTCATCAACCCGCTCACGTGCAGACCGAGGTCACGCGAAGAAGAGATAAGGCCACCAACATCTTCGGGCTCGCAGCCGGCCTTCTGTGGTTCGCCCGTTGCGTTCACCTGAACCATGATCTCGGCTCCGGGCGCATGGTTTGCGATCTGGCGGGCAACCTTGAGCCGATCAACCGACTGCCACACTGCGACAATTCCAGCCACGGTGCGCACTCGCTTGGACTGGAGTTGTCCAATGAAGTGGACACGCAGGTCCCCGGCCACTGAAGCGATAGCGGGCGAGTCAATCTTGGCTGCCATCTCCTGCGCGTAGTTCTCACCCACATCAACAAGACCCAGTGCGTAGGCGGCTTCCATGGCCGAGGGTCCGAACCCTTTGGTGACGGCCAGGATTTCCACATGGTCGCCGCCAAGGTCGGCGAGCTCGTTGCGAAGGCGATCGAGTCGTCGGGCAACGTCCGCCATCTCGATCTCGGGTTGGGCTGTATCACTCATGCTGGTGTGCTCATCATGACGCTGGGTCCATCAGGACAATCATCGCCTGACGGCTGGACTCGGCACGAGCCCTCCAGGACCAGAAGCGTTCAGGATGACAGCTGGTGCAGTCGTTGTGCCACTCCACATCGTCGATGCGCATGTCGCGCAGCGCCGCTGCCACACCAGCGGCCATGTCCATCGCTGCGGTACCCTCTGCAGTCTGGCCGCGCACCTCTGGGCCGAACTGATGTGCCAGTGCAGTCAGCTCCGGTTCGCCAAACTCGTAGCACCGCACGCAGATGCCTGGCCCGACAATTGCTCGGAAGCTCAGCGCTCCAAGCTCGCTCATGGCGTCTCGGGTCGCCTGCAGTACGCCACCAGCCAAACCCTTCCAGCCCGCATGCGCGACGCCGATGACACCCTGATCACTGAGCAGTGCGACCGGAACACAATCGGCCACCTGCACTGCCAGGACTGCGCCCGGAACACCGGTAACGGCGGCATCGGCCTCGGCTCCTGCCCCCTCGCCTGCAACGTTGACGGTGACAACTGCATCGCCGTGCACCTGACGCAACCAGGTCCACGGTGTGGGAGCAAGCAACATCCGCACAGAGTCGACCACTGCCCGGTCCTGGACGGAGGACAAATCTCCATCGCTGCGATCGGACATGAGCACTCGAGCCACTCCTGGTCCAATCGCTGCTTCAGCAAGAAGTTGCATGAGGTTGATTGTACGACCGCCATCGCTGCGCAAAACCAAAAACGACCGGGCACCAGGCCCGATCGTTCTATGGAATTGGTGACTGCAGATGTCAGCGCAGGAACGACGGCACGTCGAAGTCGTCGTCGCCACCGGTGTCTTCGGTTTCGGCGAACGGATCGGCGAGATCTTCGAATGCGTCTGCTGGCGCATCTGCGGGCACCGGCGCGGCCGTGGCTGCCGCCGGAGCCGTTGCGGCACTCAGGTTGACCTCCGGCTGCGGGCGAGCTGCAGAGGACGGCACTGCGCCGGCGTTGGCGCCGGCGCTGCGATCGCCTTCCCAGCGGTCGAAGCCCGCAGCGATGACGGTGACACGGATTGCGTCGCCGAGAGTTTCGTCGATAACCGTTCCGAAGATGATGTTGGCATCCGGGTGTGCGACACCCTGAATAACTTCAGCTGCTTCGTTGACCTCAAAGATGCCAAGGTCCGAGCCACCAGTGATGGTGAGAAGAATGCCTCTCGCACCTTCGATGGATGCTTCAAGCAGAGGTGAGGAGATGGCCTTGCGGGCTGCGCCCACGCCTCGCTCTTCACCCGAGGAGACACCAATACCCATCAGCGCTGAGCCGGCGTCGCTCATGACCATCTTCACATCGGCGAAGTCGGTGTTGATCAGACCCGGCGTGGTGATGAGGTCAGTAATGCCCTGCACACCCTGCAACAGGACTTCGTCCGCGAGATGGAACGCCTCAAGGATGGACGTCTTTGCGTCGGAGACAGTGAGAAGGCGATCGTTCGGGATGACGATCTGGGTGTCTACCTTTTCGTGAAGTGTGGCGATGCCCTGCTCGGCCTGAATCGCACGGCGACGACCTTCGAAGGCGAACGGACGGGTGACCACGCCTATGGTGAGTGCTCCGAGCGAGCGGGCAACATCGGCGATAACCGGGGCGGCGCCGGTTCCGGTTCCGCCACCTTCACCGGCCGTGATGAAGACCATGTCTGCTCCTTCAAGAGCAGATCGGATTTCGTCCTCGTGTGCCTCGGCCGCCTGAGCACCGACTTCGGGGTCACTTCCAGCGCCAAGTCCACGGGTGAGTTCGCGGCCGATGTCGATCTTGACCTCGGCATCGCTCATGAGCAGGGCCTGGGCATCGGTGTTGACAGCTATGAACTCCACGCCGCGAAGGCCGGCGTCGATCATGCGGTTGACAGCGTTGACGCCGCCGCCGCCGACGCCGACAACTTTGATCACTGCGAGGTAGTTGGTGGGCGCACTCGCCATGGTTTCTTTCCTTCGGTCTGGCCGGATAGACTCTCAAGTTGTACTTGAGGGTATGGTTTCCTGAGCCTTGGGTAGAGATAGATACTGGTATTGCTGGAACGCGTGTTGCTGGTGATGGTATTGAGCGTAAAGCGTAAAGACTACGAGCAATCGGGGCGAAAGGTCAACACTGGCACACTCGGAGCCCGGACATCGAGCGCATCGAGGCATCGGAGATCGACTTCAGCAGCGAAGGCGCGTATCGCCCAAACCTTCGCTTCGAGCTCGCGAACGTCGCCCAGAATGACGCGTCCCACACTCGACCCGAGGTACAGCTCGAGGCCTTCGGGAGTGGCATCGAGAGCCCAGGTTGCGCCAGCAATCTCCGGCGGCAGAGCAACGGAGGCACGAACAAGGTCGAGGGTGGCGTCATCCACCCAACGTCCGGGTTTCGTCACGATGTCCACTCCCCCGATTGCCATCACATTCTGCACCAGCGACGGCTCCAGATTCGGCCCAACCGAGAGCACGCGACCGTCGGCGTCGACGAGTATGTTGGCGTCACTCGTGACCAGAACCGCAGCAGGAGTGCGCTCCGTGATCGAGATCACGACATCGCCTGACATGTAGTGCGAGACCTTCGCCGTGGCCACCCAGGGAATGGCGGCAATTGCTGCCCCAGCCTCGCCCAGGTCCACGTCGATCAGAGCATCCCCGATGACGATCCCACTCGCTGCCTGGATGTCAGATGCAGTCACCTGTTGTGCTCCGCGAACAGCGACCGTGTCGACGTCAAGCAGAGAGGACTGACTCGCCGCGACAGCGGCACCGATCATTCCAACGATGAAGGCAACCATGGCGATGTTTCCCAGCCAGCGGTTTCGCCGATCAGTTATCACGGCCTCGCGCCGCTCAAGGATACGCGGGTCCACGTCGCCAGGGCTGCCGCTGCGTGAGGAGGTGTCGAAGGGGCCGGAGATGATGGTCATGATGCACGTCCCGCGCTGTTGGGGTCGATCGATGGGTAGCCCACAAGGTGGGTCTCTGCATGGAGGCGTACACCAGCGTCAGCTTCCACAAGATCTCGGACGGCAATCATCAGAGCGCGAATATCGTCGGCTCTCCCATTGACGTCTGCCTGAATGAAGTTGGCGTGTTTGGTGCTGACCTCGGCTGTCCCGATGCGAAGGCCCTTTCCGCCTGCGGTATCGATCAACCGGCCGGCTGAGTCCCTGGCTGGGTTGGTAAACACTGAACCGGCGTTCTGACCGCCCGGCTGGTGCTCGCGGCGCCAGCGCACAATGTGGCTCAGTTCGGCGCTTCCTGCTTCGGTATCGCCCGGGTCGAGAGAGAGGGTGCACGACACAACGCAGTGGTGGCGGTTCAGCTCAGAGCTGCGATAGGCAAACCCGAGTTCGGCGTTCGTCCAGACGCGACGGTGACCGGTTCGAAGGTTGATGACCTCGGCGCCAAGCACGGACGCGTCCATGTCAGAACCGTGGCCTCCGGCGTTCATTCGTACGGCACCGCCGACCGAACCCGGAACCCCGACCGCCCACTCGAAACCCGTCAGGCCGGCCCGGACAGTACGGCGCGCCACGAGTGGCAGCGCGGCTGCTGCGCCAGCACAAACATGTGCGCCGTCGATCGTGACTTCTGAGAAGACCGAACCGAGATGGATGGCCACACCATCGAAGCCTGCGTCGGCCACCAGCAGGTTGGAACCCAGGCCGACCACAACCGTGGGCACGGATTCCTCGCCAGCGTCCGGCGCCAGCAGGTGGGCAAGGACTTCGAGATCCGCTGCGTCGGCTGGTTCGACGTACACAGATGCTGCGCCACCGACCCGATAGGTCGTCATTGGACCGATGGGATGATTGCGGTGCACAGTACCTCGCAGCGTTGCCGTGATGCGATCAATCAGTTCTTCGGTCACAGGTGCACTCATCGCAGCGCTACTTGTTCGATGAGCGCATCGGGGAGGGCCGTGAGATCGCCGGCGCCGAGGGTCAGACAGAGATCGCCATGCGACAGCTCAGCCACAAGCGCTGCGACAAGATCTGGCAGTTCTTCGACGTAGCGAACGTCGGCCTCGGGGTGCGCTGCAACGATCGCATCAAAGACGATGCGACCAGTGACACCGGCGATGGGCTTCTCGCCGGCGGTGTAGATGCCGGTGACCCAGACCTGATCAGCAGCAACAAAGGCATCGGCAAAAGTTGCCCCGAGAGCACCCGTGCGCGTGAATCGGTGCGGCTGGAAGACCGCAATGACGCGAGTCCAGTCGCCTGCCTTGGCTGCTTCGAGCGTCAGTTCCACTTCAGACGGTAGATGGGCATAGTCATCAACGAACGTGATGCCTGCGGCCTCTCCACGATGTTCATACCGACGGGCGACGCCAGAGTAGGTACCGATGGCGGCGGCTATGTGGTCGACCGGATGGTCGGGGGCAACCTCCATCGCCATCACCACTGCAGCCGTGGCATTGCGAGCATTGTGAATGCCGGGAACCTGCAACGCAATATCCATCGGCGGCGCGTCAATGTTGTGCTTGTTGCCCGGTTCGATGACGAAGCGTGAACCGGTGCGGTGGGCTGCGTAGTTCGTGATCACCCAGTCAGCATCAGGATTGGTGCCGTAGGTGGTGCACCGGCTGCGTGCAGCCAACTGCACCGCTGCTTCGTCATCGACACAGACGATACGCGGGCCGGTGAGCGGCCCAAGGAACTCGGCAAAGGCCTTCTCGAAGTTCGCGACAGAGCCGTAGTAGTCGAGGTGGTCGGGGTCGAGCGAGGTCACAATTCCGGCCCATGTGTCCAGGCGCAGGAACGTGCCATCACTCTCGTCTGCTTCGACCAGAAGGAACGGGCCCTCGGTCAAAGCCGCGCCAACGCCAAGCCCCTGCACGCGCCCTCCAATGATGAACGAAGGATCAAGACCGAGTTCACGAAAGATCACGGTGAGCATTGATGACGTTGTTGTCTTGCCATGAGTGCCGGCGACCGCGATGGTCTGGCGCGTAGCGGTGATTGCGGTGAGTATCTCGTCGCGCCGATGAATCAGCAATCCGAGCTCCCTCGCGGCGATGACCTCAGGGTTCGTGTCTGGAATTGCGGTGGAACGCGACACGATCTCCGCGTCGGCTACCTGAGCGCTCTCGTGGCCAACGTGAACGGCGATGCCAAGGCCCCGAAGCCGTTCGAGCGCCGCAGAGTCCTTTTGATCGCTGCCGCGGACGTCATGCCCAAGACCATGCAGAATGGTGGCAATGGCACTCATGCCCGCTCCCCCAATACCAATCAGGTGGATGCGCCGCCGATCAGCGAGGCTGATCGGACGAACCGCTGGCGTGTTCTCGTAGGTCGACTTGGACATTGGACTTGTTCAGATGCTCCGCTATTGAAGTGGATCGTGCTGTTGACGTGCATTGTGCGGTTGACGTGCATTGTGCGGTTGAAGTGCATTGTGCGGTTGAAGTGCATTGTGCGGTTGAAGTGCATGGTGCGGTTGTCGCGCGATGTTGAGCACAATGCCCATCGCCATCATCGTGGCGACAAGGGACGAGCCGCCAATGGATACAAACGGCAGCGGGACACCACTGATGGGAACCACGCCCAGGACGACGGCAATGTTGATGAAGGCCTGGACAGCGATCCACGTGGTGATACCAATGGCGAGCAGCATGCCGAAACGGTCAGGCGCCGCCAGTGCGGTTCGCCACCCAAAAAAGACGATCCCAACGAATGCAAGCAGCACGAAGACAGATCCAATGAGTCCAAGTTCCTCTGCAATCACGGCGAAGATGAAGTCGGTATGGGCGAACGGAAGAAATCCCCACTTCGCCCGACCAGCTCCAAGTCCCACACCGGTCACGCCGCCCGATGCAACACCCACCAGAGACTGAATGGTCTGGTAGCCACTGTCGAGTGGATCTGCCCAGGGGTCAAGAAACGCAGTGACCCGGGCTCGGCGGTACCCCTGCGTCAACGCGAGAACGGTGGCAAGCGTGGCAAGCGCCAGACCAATTCGCGCCAGCGGCAGGAAGGGAACTCCGGAAGCGAAGAGCATGACAAAGGCGATGGCCACAATGATCATGGCGGTTCCCTGGCTGCGCTGCAGCAGGACAAGAAGAGCGACGAACCCGCAGATCAGCAGGACCGGCCGCAGTGTGACCCGGGTATCGGCAAAAACATCCGCTCGGTCTGCCAGCCATGCGGCGCAGAAAAGGGCTACGGCAACCTTGGCGAACTCGGCCGGTTGGACCGAGACTGTGGCAGTCCCGAGCCACCGAGTAGAGCCGTGGGCGCCGACGCCGATGCCGGGTAGGAGAACGAACATCAACGCGACGCCCATGACGATGAGCGCCAGCTGGGCATGCTGGCGCAGGCGGCGATAGTCGGTACGCATCAGCGCGACCATTGCAATCAACCCAAGTGCGGCCCAGATGAGCTGACGCTGGAAGAAGTACCAGGTGGATCCGGTTGTTTCCAGGCCGGTGATCGTGGATGCCGACAGCACCATGACCAGACCGACAACGTTCAAGATGATGGTGAGTACGAACAGACCGACAAAGTTGCCGGATTTGTGTCCGGGAGGCGCCATCGATCGACGCGAGGTGATGGCATCGGGACGGTTTGACCCCGGGTGCCGGTGACCTCGGCGACGCAGCGCGAGGCGACGCCCGGACCTGGCCGAGACCTCATTGCGGTCGACGGTTTGAACATCCACAGCGAGTTCGTCAACCGACCTGCGGCGTCGTTTGCTGACTCGCTGACGGGTGGGCGTCTCAGTCGACATCGGTCTTCCTTTGCAAGAGCTGGTCAGAAGAAAGGAGTGCCTGTACCTGGGCGGTGAAGTCGCGTCCCCGCTCGGCGTAACCGGAGTACATGTCAAACGACGCGCACGCGGGCGAGAGCAACACATGGGTGCCGGAGGCAGCGCTGTTGGCCATGGCAGCGGCCTCAGCCACCGCCGACTGCATGGATGCGGCGACCACTACCGGCACGTGTTCACTGAAGGTGGCAACAATTTCTTCTGCCGCTTCGCCGATGGCGACGACACCAGCGACACGGTCAACGTGATCGCGAAGCGGATTGAGGTCCAGACCTTTGTTCCTGCCACCGGCGATCAACACCACAGACTCAAACCCGGAGATGGCCGCGTTGACGGCATGGGTGGTGGTGGCTTTCGAGTCGTTGTACCAACGCACTCCATCACTGCTGCCAACCAGTTCAACCCGATGCGGCAAGCCGCGAAAGGCAAGGAGCGCAGAACGGATGCCCTCAATTGTGGCGCCACCTGCGAGTGCGGTGGCAGCAGCGGCAAGGGCGTTGGTCTGGTCGTGTGGCATGGTGCGCCAGAGTTCGTCCACGTGCAGGAGATGCTCACCGTGCAACGTGAGAGCGCCGTCCAGAACTTTGTGGGTGCCAGAGTGAAGGCCGAAGGTTTCCACCGGCCGGTCCGATCGGACGTGACGCATAACGACTTCGGATTCTGCGTTGGCAACAGCCAGACCGTCCGGGGGAAGGTGGGCCCAGATGGACGCCTTCGCGGCTTCGTACGCGGAGAGGGAACTGTGTTTGTCGAGATGGTCGGGGCTGAGGTTGAGCCAGGTGCCGACCTTCGGAGCGAAGTGAGCGCTGTATCCGAGTCGAAACGACGACGCTTCCACGACGAAAAGGTCGTAGGTCGTGTCACCGATCGCCTCCACCAGGGGGGTATCGGTATTCCCGACGTCAATGGTCTTTCGACCGGAGGCGTTGAGCATGTCCACCGTCATCGTGGTGACCGTGGTCTTGCCGTCAGTGCCGGTAATGGCCACGACGTCGCGCTCATCCCATCGGGCCGCGAGGTCGAACTCGCTCTGAACCGCAAGGTCTGTCAACGCAGCGGCGGCAATTGCCGGGTGGGAGTCGGGCACACCAGGGCTCGGCACGAAGGCGCCTGCTTCAGCGAGGAGCACCTGCCAGCCCTGCGGGTCGAGCGTGCCGCGCAGCTCCAGTCCGTGCTCGGTTGCAAACGCCTGCTTCTCATCGGTGAGGCTGTCATCCACCACAATCACGTCATGGCCGTGACGCACCAGAGCACGCGATACCGAGCGTCCGGTGGCGCCGAGTCCGAGGACCACTGTGGGGGCCGACATCAGCTGGCCAACCCGAGGCTGGTGAAATCGGCGTAGAAGATGCCGAGGGCGATGGCGGTGAGGAAACCGGCGATGAGCCAGAAGCGGATAATGACGCGCGTCTCCGGCCAGCCCTTGAGTTCGAAGTGGTGGTGAATCGGCGCCATGCGAAACACGCGCCTGCCGCCGGTGACCTTGTACACGCCGACCTGAATGATGACCGACAGGGTGACGGAGACGAACAGGCCGCCGATGATGGGCAGCAACAGCATGGTGTTTGTAGCAAGCGCAAGCGTGGCGAGAGCGGTGCCGAGTGCGAGCGAGCCCGTGTCGCCCATGAAGATTTGTGCCGGAGCTGCGTTGAACCACAGGAAGCCCACGGTGCCGGCCAGAACCGAAGCCGCAACAACGGCCAGGTCCAGGGCATGGTCGACGTCATAGACGCCCGGGTGCCGGAACATCCAGAACGCCATTGCGGTGAAGGCAGCGCATCCAAAGATCGAGGCACCGGCGGCAAGGCCATCGAGACCGTCCGTGAGGTTGACGGCATTGCTTGTCGCAAGAATCGTCAGGACACACATGGCTCCCCAGCCCCACGGGCCGAGGTCCCAACCAATGCTGTCGTATCGCGTGAAGGAAAGCTCGGTATGCACATCGGTGAGGTTCAGCATGAGCACGGGGAAAAGAACCGCCACCGCAAGAAGGCCACCGAACTTGGCCCGGCTACTGAGGCCGAGATTGCGTTCGCTGCTCACCTTGATCCAGTCGTCAAGAAAACCGACAAAGCCAGCGAGGATGATGGTGGCCATGACAATGAGCCCCGTGCGCGTATAAATGCCGCCCCACAAATCACTGATGGTGTAGGCAGCCGCGGAGCCAGCGACAATTGCGGCACCACCCATGGTGGGCGTACCGGCCTTTGTTTGGTGACCTTCGGGACCGTCCTCGCGGATCGGCTGGCCAATGCGGTGGCGGGTCAGCCAACCGATCAGAAACTGCGTGGCAGCAAGCGAAACGAGACCGCCAATGGCAACAGCGACAAGGAGTCGATTCATGCGCCACTCTCCCCCATCGACTCAGCAAAAACTTCGCGGGCCACGGCAAGATCGAGGAACGGATGGGCAACCCCGGAGATTGTCTGGGTCGCCTCGTGTCCCTTGCCAGCGATAACGACGATGTCGCCGGGTCGCGCCTGAGTCACAGCAGCGACGATCGCCGCACGGCGGTCCGGCTCCTGGACCACGACGGCAGAGGTTTCCTCCGGGATGCCGGCAACGACGTCGGCGATAATTGTCAGCGGGTCTTCTGAGCGCGGGTTGTCCGACGTGACGATGACAACGTCGGCCTGCACGGATGCTGCTCCCATGAGCGGGCGCTTCGCCCGATCTCGATCTCCACCAGCACCAAAGACAATGATGAGTGAGCCGGTGTCCGCAAGCAGAAGTCGGCAGGTTTCGACGACTTTCTCAATTCCGTCCGGCGTGTGGCTGTAGTCGACGAGAATGCACGGCGCTTTCGCAGATGGAGCAACTGCAATTTCCATTCGGCCGGGGATTTGTGGAACCTGCTCCAGTCCGGCGACGACGTCGACCTCGTCGAAACCAAGAGCGAGGGCTGCCTCGGCCGCACCGATGGCATTCGAGACGTTGAATGCGCCGCTCAGTGGGAATCGGATTTCCTGGCCCCGCCATTGGAAAACGGAATGATCAGCCGCCATGGACACCATGGTGACATCAGCCATGGAATAGCCCGTGACAGATCCATCAGGTCGAACAAGCTCATCTGCCAGTCGGGCACCCCACTCGTCGTCCATGTTGACAATGGTGTGCCGGGTGCGACCGTCAAAGAGCACCTTCTTTGCGTCGAAGTAGGCCTCCATGGTGTGGTGGTAGTTGAGATGGTCCGGCGAAAGATTCGTGAAGAGAGAGACGTCGAACTCAATGGCGTCCGCTCGATGTTGATCCAGCGCGTGAGACGAAACCTCCATGGCCACAAGCCCCACATCAGCAGCGACAAAGTTGGCAAGCTGAGGTTGCAGATCGGTTGCTTCAGGAGTTGTCCGCGCCCCCGACAACGTGCCGATGACGCGAGTGGACATGCCGGCATGTTCAGCGATGGATTCCACCAGGTGAGTAATCGTGGTCTTGCCGTTGGTACCCGTGACACCGAAGACTCTCAGCTCGGCCGTTGGATTGCCGGCGATCACGGCAGAGAACCAGGCGAGGGCAGCGCGAACGTCTGCAACGACGACCTGGGGGACATCAAGAGGAAGTTCCGTCTCGACCAGGAGTGCGACCGCACCGGCAGCCACGGCCGGGGAAGCAAACTCGTGCCCATCAAACGACGCGCCGCGAACACACGCAAAAAGAACACCCGGCTGCACCTGTCGGGAGTCCTGAACAACGCCCGTGACGATTGGGCTGTGCATCTGGCGCTGCGACGCCAGACCGCTGAGGGGTGGACCGGGCTCTGGTACCGCATCAGGGGCGCCGAGAGAGCGGGCCATGGCGTGCGCTTGTGCCCACAGCGTGGCGAGCGACATGTCAGCCATTGCCCTGGCCAGCATCACCAGCGGTGTTGTCGAGTGCGGTGTTATCGAGTGCGGTGTTGTCGAGTGCGGTGTTGTCGAGTGCGGTGTTGTCGGCAGTTGGAGCAGGCGCCGGGGCGGCGGATGGCGCAGCTTCCTCGATTTGAGCATCGGTTCCAGCGATGGCTTCGGCGGGCATCGCGTCGATGGGCATCGCGTCGATGGGCATCGCGTCGGTGGGTTGGACACCGACCGGGTCAACAGCTTCGGTGACCACGCTCGGAGCGATGGCTCCAACCGGAGGCTGTGACGTCTCTGCGGCTCCCCCGTCGATTGCGTCAGCTGCGGGCAACAGTTCATCGTCGGCCTCAGGAGCCTCGGGAAGCGGGGCCGGGTTGTCGGCAATGATGCCGTCTTCGGGAATGGTGTCGCCCGCGATCGTGAGGGGCGCCGCTTCGAGCAGAGCGGCGGACGGCGGAATCGAAAAGTGACGCAGCGCATAGTGCGCAATTTCGGAGAACACCGGGGCCGCCACAACACTGGCATAGGTCGAGACGGCCGGCTCGTCGAGCGTCACCAGGATGGAGATCTCCGGGTCGTTCGCAGGAAGGAATCCAACGAAGCTTGAAACGTAGTGGTACTGCCCGTTCGCATCCTGGTAGCCACCGGTTGGTAGCGGCTTTCGAGCCGTTCCCGTTTTGCCCGCAACCTCATAGCCATCAACCGCTGCAGCCTGGCCGGTACCGGCGGCAACCACATTGCGAAGAATGGAGCGCATCTCACTGGCGGTCCCCGCGGAGATCACGCGCTCCGGCTCAGCAACCGCGAACAACTCCACCTCACCATCCGGGGACACAGTTTCTTCAACGAGCCGGAGGGGAACCTTGATGCCATCGTTGGCAATGACGTTGAAGGCCTGAATCATCTGCAGGCCAGATACTGAAATGGCCTGGCCGAGGGCGACAGCCCCGATTTTCGTGCCGTCCCAGTCTTCGCGATCCTCCAACAACCCAGAGGTTTCGCCGCCGAGTCCGAGCACCTGATCGGTAAGGCCGAACGAGCGAATGTAGGGCTCGAAGCGGTCCGCTCCCAGTTCGGTTGCCCACATGACTGAGCCGACGTTGGAGGACTGGGTGACGATGTCAGAGACGGTCCAGTCGGTTGTGGGGTGATCGTGAATATCGGAGAAAGTTTGATCGTAGAGATCGAACGTTGAGGCAACAGGACGCACCGTGTGAGGTTCAGCGAGCCCAGCATCCATGACCGACGCAAAGGTGATTGCCTTCATGACGGACCCGGGTTCAAAGGCCCAGTTGGCAGCCTGATTGGTGGGCGAAAGAATCACGTTGAGCTGACTGTCACGGGTGACAGAGGCCACGGCGAGAATGGCGCCGGTGTCTGTTTCAGTAACGATGGCGATGCCGCCCTTGGCGACCATCGCATCAACCTGGCGCATAAGGATCTGCTCGACCTCGAATTGCAGCGAGCGGTCCACCGTCAGCACCAGGTCGCTCCCTGGTTGCGCAGGCTGCACTTCACGAGGTCCAACAGGAATTGTCTGCCCCTGCGGCGCTTTCTCAACGATCAACTCACCGGCCACACCCGCCAGCACATCGTCGTACTTGTACTCAAGGCCGGACAGCGGTTGAGAGTCGATCCCAACCCGGCCAATGAAGCTGCCACCGAGATCGCCGCCTGCGGGATTGAACCGCGTGGGCTCCTCAAGTGAGTAGACGCCCGGCACGTCAAGTGCCTGAATCGTGTGCGCCATCTCGTCGCTCACCTGGCGGGCGAGGTAGACGAAGTGGCTGTCTGCCGTGAACTTCTCATACAGGGACGACACGCTTTCCCCCAAAACCGGTGAAAGCACCTCCGACGCTGCCCCGGGATCGATCACGAGCTGCGGGTCAACAAAGAACGTGTTCTGCGGGATGGAAATCGCAAGACGGTTCCCGTTGCGGTCCAGAATCTCACCGCGTGGCCCGGGCAGAGCAATCGCGCGGGTCCGCTGCTCAAGGCCCTTGGCGACGTAGCGCTCCGGGGACAGCACCTGCAGCTGCACCAGACGAAAGGTGAGTCCCGCAGCTGCAAGCACCACGATGACCATCAGGAACAGGAGACGAGCATTCGGACCGCTTGGACCGGTCGGACGCAGCGGTGTGACGACAGGACCGGGCGTGTCGCGCGCCAGTGTTCGTGCTTCATGACGTGGCCGGTACCGCGCGCCATCGGCCGACCTCGACGGTCGGCCGGTGCGGCGGGTGCGTGTGTCGTCATGGCGGGTCTGGCGCGTCACTGGTCCGCACCTGCTGGCGTTCGATCGTTGTTGGTTCGACCAAGAAATGCGTTGCGAACCTCATGAGCACTCAGGGGTTCGGCCGGCGGTGTGAGATAGTGGATTTCGAGCGGCTCGACCATGCCCAGGCTGCCCTTGGCGGTGGCCACAATCCGAGCCGGCGACTCGAGCTGACCCACGGCCAATTTGAGGCGGTCATTCTCAACTCGAGCGTCTTCAAGGGTTGACTCGAGCTGATCGAGCATGTTCTGCTCTTCGGCAATCTTGGCATGAAAGCCAACCAGCCCGAAGAGCGCAGCGACAACGAACGCGAGACAGATTGCGCCGATCCACTGGCCAAGGCGTCCCGGGCGCGGCGGTACAGACTCGAGCGAGTCGTCTTCACCTCGTGGCCGGAACGAACCGGTTTCGATTGCACTCATGCCGACGCCAGTACGCGCTCGAAAACACGCAACTGGGCACTCGCAGCACGAGGGTTGCGGTCCTGCTCGTCGGCGCTCGGCGTGCGACGCCGAGGAGGAACGATCTTCACCCGGCCGACTGCACCGCACGCACACGGAAGACGCTGCGGACAGGTACACCCTCCGCTCTCCTCGTCAGCTATGACATGCTTCACAATGCGATCTTCGCCACTGTGGTAGGCGAGCACCGCCCCGCGTCCACCTGGAACCAACTGGTCCACAGCCTGGCGCAACGCCGACTCAATCTGATCAAGTTCCTCGTTCACTGCAATGCGCAGCGCCTGAAAGGTCCGCTTGGCGGGGTGTCCGCCAGTGCGTCGGGTTGCGGCGGGAATAGCGGCGCGCACGATCTCGGCCAGCTCCACCGTCGTTTCCACGGGCCGGGCGTCAATGAGCGCAGAAGCGATGCGACCGGCAAAGCGCTCGTCGCCGAACTCCGACAACACGCGGGCAATTTCGCCGTGGGACCAGGTGTTCACGATGTCGGAGGCCGTCACGCCGTCACGGTCGTCCATGCGCATGTCGAGCGGGCCTGTTGCGCGATAGCTGAAGCCACGTTCTGAGCGGTCGAGCTGCGGCGAGCTCACACCAAGATCGAGTAGCACGGCGGACACAGATCCAGCGAAGGGGCTGGCGTCAACAACTGCGCTGAGTTCGTCGAAGCGAGCCCGGGCCAGGTGCACGCGCTCACCGAAGGGCGCCAGGCGCTGGCTGGCTGCGTCAAGAGCCATGGCGTCGCGGTCAATGCCAACGAGTGTCATGTCGGAACGGACGGAGAGAATGGCTGTCGCATGGCCTGCCCCACCAAGAGTGCCATCGACATAGGCGCCAGCGGGCACATCCGCAAAGGTGTCCAGAATCTCCTGGAGCATCACCGGATCATGCACGAAATCGCCCGAACCGCCCGAATTGCGATCAGGATCAAAAGTGCCAGTGGCACCCGCATCCGGGGCGCCGTGACGTGAGTTGCGTCTGTTGTCGTCAGTTGGCACGCCGCACCGTCCGCAAATGGGAATGGTTCCGGGGCACGAATTGGGGGGACGTTCGCGCCCCGGAAGAAGGAGATGAATGAAGAGACTGGGTACCGCTTTGTTGGGCACGGTTCGGGTATTCACACTGTGAGGGCAGCCCATCGGCAGTCCCTCGATCAACGAACGCACGTCGGGATTTCTCCCCCGATCGAGCTAGATGGCAAGCGGGCGGAGTAGGGGCCTTCCATCTTGTTGACCGAGAGACTGCGGATGGGCAGCCCTCGAGTGTGTGTGCAGGTGCTTCTTCTTCAGTGGTGGGTTCTTGGCTGTGATCCTGGGTGGTGCTGTGATCCTGGGTGGTGCTGTGGTCCTGGGTGGTGCGGGTTCGCTTCGCCGAGAAGGCGCCGCGATGACGAGGGCCAAAGCCACGATTGGTTGCGGGCATCATCCGAGCCACGATCCGTCCCGGACTTCTGCTTCGTCGAATTCGTCATCAATTTGCTCCCAGGCCTCCGGGGCCCAGATTTCGATGCGAGTGACTGCACCGTTGACGACTGCTTCCCGGTCGATGTTGAACTTCTCGCGAAGGGCGGCGGGCAGGGTGACTCGACCCTGACCATCGATGCGCAATTCGGTTGTGCTGGCGGAAAACCGGCGCAGCGTGTTCGGTGAGGCCTTTCCCTTTGTGACGCGTTTGCGGAGGCGTCCGACCACTTTCTCGAACTCGGCCTGCGACCACATTGCCAGTGCAGGAACGTCCGTCGTGTGGGACACGAGAACCACGGCACCCAACTCGTCGCGAAACTGCGACGGGAGTGCTATGCGTCCTTTCTCGTCCAGCGAACGCTGGTGTGTTCCTACGAACAACGTTCCATCCCATTGGCTCGTTCCATTCGACTCGTTCTGGAGGGACAGGTACACCGCATTCCGGTCCCCCAGCGCCTGATGGTTAGTTCCGACGTAACTACCTGAGCTGGGTTTGACTACCGAAGTACCGTAGGGCCTGTCCCCCACTGATCCCCACCCTAACCCACCACCTGCCCCCTGGCAACCACATTGACAACATGATCCACACCAGCAACAACGAGGATACGCCGCGTATGGTGCCAACAGTGCTGAGATAGCAACGATTTCGGTGCACAAAGTTTTCGCCCTGACAAAACCCGTGTCTTCGAAGAGGTTCCGAGTCCCGAGCGCACTCATGCCAGGGAATTGCGCGCTGAGATCGGCTTCGCAGTAGCGATTTAGGGACGCCCAATTCCTGTTGTGGGAAGAAGTGGGGAAGCCAGTGCATATTTCGCTGCTTCCCTATTTTGCTGCGTCAATCAGGATTTCTGCGTCACTCAGGTCAGTCGGTGCTGAGTTGCCTCACAAACGCTTCGACCAGGGCAGCAAGCGTGTCTGCGGCAAAGAGTTCAACCGTCGATGCCGCTTCTGAGGAATGCATGCTCAAAGCGTGAGGGCTCCCGGGTTGCGCGCGCTGGGGAGTCCGAGCCTCGGGCCGTCCCAGGATCGCAGCTACGTCCTGCGTGTGGTCGCGGTTCACTATCAGACACTGCAGGCGGGTTCCCCACCGAGTGCGGCGCTGCGAGAGACCGAGCACCTTGGTGGTGCCACTCAGGGCTGCAGCGCCCAACCCTCGTGGGGCGCTCGTCGCAACGCCAGGGGAATCCACGAGCGCCAGTTCTCCCCAACCCATGCCAGCGAAACAAACAGCCTCACTGAAGTCACCACTGGTGGGACGGTCGTTCCAGACCCGAGTCTCGATTCCATGGGAGGAGAATGCACGCTGCCAGTGTTTGCCAACGACGCGGAAGGCCTCGGTGAGATCGCCGCCCCATGCCGGGCCCGCAGCGGGAACGAGCACATCAACCCATCGCGTCGACGCGTCGATCAGCACCGCTCCCCCGCCGCTGCGACGATGCACGAGCGACAGGCCACGAGCTGCAAGCTCATCGGGAGAAATCACGAGATCCCGCTGTCGACTGCCGAGCACCAGAGCGGTGTCGATGGGATCCATCAGCCAGATCGTTGGCGTTGGAGCGTCCGGCACATCCGGAGCGTGCAACTCGGCCACTGTTTCGCGACGCGTCTCGACTCGCCACTCAGTCGCCCAACCTTCAACGCTCACGTGCAGTGCTCCCTCTCCGTTGCCTCCCCGCAATGACACTTTCTGCGGTGACTCTTTCGTGCGGCGTCTTTTCGGTTCTGGTCAGGCCGTTTTGGCGTGATTGGCGTCAAATCCCGACTGTCCCATGGACAGATACTCGTGCCATTGTTCGGGAACAGTACCGACGGCAGTGGCCACCCATGCCGTGCGTCCCGGCGCCAGAGGCTGAGACCGCAGACGCATCGCTATCTCGCTGAGTAGGCGGTCACGCTTTCTGGAATTGCATGGGCGGCAGGCCGCCACGACGTTCTCCCACGTGTGCTGTCCCCCTCTGCTGCGCGGCTTCACATGGTCGATACTCTCCGCCTTCGAGTTGCAGTACTGGCATCGGCCTCCGTCGCGGGCGAAGACACCACGTCGGGTGATTGCGTTGCGGCGCGGATACGGCACTCGCACGTATTTGCGAAGACGAATGATTGAGGGCACCTCAACCGCAGCGCGGGCCGAATGGAACACCAGACCCGAAGGAGCAATCATCTCGGCCCGCTCATTCAGGACCAGAACAACAGCCCGCCGGGCAGACACCACACTGATTGGCTCATACGTTGCATTGAGAACCAGTGCGGGCGCCATAGGAAGAACTTAGACCTGAGACCGGTCAGCCTGCGACGGAATTTGCGGTGTCGGAGTTTCAGCGAGAGGCTCATGGCCCGACGACGTGACTGACGCCCACGACCGGGCCCATTCCAACCAGGTCACCACGTCACCGGGCATCGGCGGCTGCTCGGCGTCACCGTAGGCTGTCAGCATGCGAAACCGGAGATAGCCCGGAGCAGGCATGGGGACCGGCGGCCATTGTCGCCACCAGCCCCTCGGAGCGAGAAGCACCGCCTGCCGCAGAGCCGTGACCCACAGATCAGGTCGGCCGGCCACCGCTTTGACGACCGGCTTCCACTCGGTCCAGACGGGTGTCGAGTCCGCAGACGCAACCCCGGACTGGTCAGACGGAGAGTCGGTTGGGCCAACAGGCATGGCTCCATCGTAGAACAGTGCGGTGCGGATTCTGGCCAAAGGCCGTGCAGTTTCCGCCGAAGGCCGTGCAGTTTCCGCCGAAGGACAGCATCCGTAGAGCAATTTGTCGAACCGCGGCCCACGACGCGGGTCAGCTGACTATCGTGACCGGGGACCAAGGAGATGCTGTGGTAACGAATGAGGCGGATCTGGCTGCTCAGCCAGAGCCGAGAACAGAGTCCTTCACAGATCTGTTCAACGGTGTGATGCGAAACATCGAACAGGTGATCCAGGGCAAGACCGAGGTCGTGCATCTGATGCTCCTGTGCCTTCTCGCTGAGGGCCACCTTCTCCTTGAAGACGCCCCCGGGACGGGCAAAACCTCGCTCGGCAAGGCGCTCGCTGCATCTATTGACGTCCCATTCGGTCGCGTGCAGTTCACCCCTGACCTTCTGCCGTCGGATGTGGTCGGCGTCTCGATCTGGAACCGCAACGAGAACCACTTCGAGTTTCGGCCCGGCCCGATCTTCAACGGCGTCGTACTCGCCGACGAGATCAACCGCACTTCTCCGAAAACCCAATCTGCGCTCCTCGAAGCAATGGCGGAAGGGCAGGTCACTCCGGACGGTATCAGCCGTGATCTTCCCAAGCCGTTCATGGTGATCGCCACCCAGAACCCGCTTGATCATGAAGGCACCTATCCGCTGCCTGAATCCCAGCTCGACCGCTTTCTGGCCAAGACAAGCGTCGGCTACCCGGCCCGCGATGCCGAGCTTGCGATCCTCAACACGCACGGTGCGGCTGCTGGTTCAACCAACATCGGGCCCGTGCTTGATGCACGCTCGGTGCAGTCGATGATCGCCGCAGCGCGAGGCGTACACGTGGCTCCAGCCCTGCAGGGTTACATGATTGATATTGCCGACGCCACCCGCCGCCACCCGGGCCTGACCCTTGGCGTGTCGCCGCGTGGCACCCTGGCACTCCAGCGGATCATCCGAGCCCGAGCCGCTGCGCTTGGCCGCAACTATGCGACCCCCGATGATGTGAAGGCCCTGGCCCCTGCGGTGCTCTTACATCGCATGATGCTCTCCACCGACGCACAGCTTCGGGGGGCCACGGCTGCCCAGATCCTCGGGGAGATTCTTGCAGCAACCCCCGCACCCGAGCGGGCGAATTAGAACGCAGTGCTGACACGCAGCGGTTTCACCACCGCAATCGTCGGCGCAGTCCTTGTCTTCGCCGGGCGCGTCTTTGGACTTCTGCAACTTTTCGTACTCGGACTCGCCGCGATCGCGATCGTGGCGGTGTCTGCGTTGTGGTTGGCGCTGCGACCTCGCGGCGTGAGCATCCAGCGCCAGGTGTCATCGGCACGGCTTCATGCGGGAGACTCCAGCCAGGTCCAGGTGCAGGTCCACAACACAAACACGATGAAGAGCCCGGTTCTGCGCGTCACGGACGACGTCGCTGGCACACGCGGCGCCGAGCTTGAACTCCCGCCGCTTCGTCACGGCGAATCGCGCGTTGTGGGCTACCGGCTCCCAACCGAGCGTCGAGGCCGCGTCAGCGTCGGCCCGCTGCGGGTACATCTGGAAGATCCGCTGTCAATGCTCAAATCCGTGAAGACCGCTGCTGGCACGTTGGACGTTCTCGTATATCCGCGCATTGATCAGGTTGCGCCCCCACCGAGACCGCCCGGCGACGATGCCCGCCTTGCTGACCAACAGGCCAGCCAACTGGGTCACTCGAGCAACGAGTTCTACGCACTTCGACAGTATGTGCTCGGCGACGATATGCGTCGAGTGCACTGGCCAAGCACGGCCCGATCCGACGACCTCATGGTGCGCCAGGACGAGCTTCCCCAGCAGGGACGAACCACCATCCTGGTCGACACCCGTTCCCCAACTGTCGACGACACCGCGTTCGAGCAGATGGTCTCGGCTGCCGCCAGTCTGGCAGTGGCCTGCCGCCGTCGAGACGACCTGGTCCGTCTGGTCAGCACGGATGGGCTCGACACTTCCTTCACTCCTCTGACCGCGCACGACCCGGTCCTCGACTATCTGGCCACTGTGGAACAAAGCAGTGCCGGTGCCATTGATCGAACCGCTGCACTGATTGCGAAGGGCAACCCCGGCAGCATTGTTGCGTTGGTCGGTGCCGACGGCGCAGGCGCCATGTCGAGTTCGCTGGGCAAAGGCAGGCGCAACGCGAACGCCACCGTCATCTTCGGCTCCAAAGGGGCGATGCCGCTGACTTCCGGGCCAGCACTATCCTCCAGTCTCGTGATGCAGGTCGGCGCTCAGGACGACTTCGCACAGGTATGGACCGCCGCGCTGGGGGCCTACACGACGGGACGGAGTCAGCGATGAAACCGACGAGCAGACCTGGCCGCAAGCCCGCCGCGGGAAAGCGCTCTTCCGGGCAGGCGGCAAATATTGAACTGCCAATGATCGTCAGCGAGATCGCCCTCACGCTCGTCACCATCACCGCACTCCTCGGGTTCGACCGGGTGTTCATTGATACGGACCATCGGGTGCCACTCATCACGACTGCGGTTGTCACCCACGTCGTGCTTGCTGTTGTGCGCCGTCTTCGCGCTGGCGTCTGGCTGGCCATGGTGGTGAGCGCCATCGCCGTGATCCTGCAGGGAACGCAAAGCCTGTTCGCTGACAGCAGCCGGTTCGGTATTCCCACCCGCGAAACAGTCGACGTCTTCACACAGACCATGCGCGACGCGTGGTCAGATTTCAACTCCGTGCGCGCTCCCACAATCACCACCACCGGCTTCATTGTCGTGATGATGGGTGCGGTCTGGGTTATCGCCTTCCTGAGCGACCTGGCAGCGTTTCGGCTTCGCTCCTCCGGTCAGTCGCTGGCTCCGGGTGTCTCCATCATCATTTTCACTGCACTGATGACGTCATCGAGCGTGATCGGCGGCGAAGTTCGTCACGTCATGTTCTTCCTCGCCGCATCCGTGCTGTTTCTCGTGGCTCATCGCTCATCGCTGCGAGTCAGCACCGGAACCTGGCTTGGCAACGAAACAAACGGCGCCTGGCGGTCATTGATCGGTGGCGGCTTGATCGTCGCTGCCGTTGCGCTTCTCGCCGGAGTTGTCGCTGGACCCCGCCTGCCCGGCGCGAACGATGAGGCTCTCGTGCAGATCAACGAGTTGGGCGACAGCGGCCCGTCTCAGCGGATTGCAGAGAGTCCACTCATCGACATTCGCTCCCGACTGGTCGACCTTCGCGACGTTGAGGCCTTCACCGTGGAGACGAACTCGCCCGGCTATTGGCGCACCATGGCGCTCGACTACTTCGATGGCAGTACCTGGACGCTCGACGCAGGCTTCTCAAACGCCGACGGCAACCTCGAGAGTGAGCTGCAAACCGATGTCACGACCGAGAATGTGCAACAGGAGTTCACGATCACCGGTCTCGACATGGACTGGCTACCCGCCGCCTACACCGCAACCCGCATTGAAGTCGCAACGGGCCAGAAGGTGACCGTCGAACGAGCACTGTCCACGCTGATCGTCGAGGAAGCCAACACCATCAGCGGGATGCAGTACACCATCGAGTCTTCGCGTCCTCTCGTCACAGCATCCGATTTGCAGAACTCGCCGCCTTCCTCGCTCGATGAGCGTTACACCGTTGTACCCGGTGACTTCGACCCTCGTGTCCGTGATCTGGCCCTTGAGGTGACCAGCAACGCCACCGACGACTTCGGCCGGGCGCTGGCTCTGCAGGACTACTTCAGAGAGACGGGCGGCTTCAGCTACTCGATCGCCCAGGTCCCGCCAGGCCATGACAAGAGCGCAATCAATTCGTTCCTGGACTCGAAGGTCGGCTACTGCGAACAGTTTGCAGGAACGTTTGGCGCCATGGCACGATCCATCGGCCTTCCCACCCGTATTGCGGTTGGATTCACCGAGGGAATACCTGATGCCTCCAATCCCAACCTGTACCGGGTGAGTGGCAAACATGCCCACTCCTGGCCCGAGGTCTACATCGAAGGTGCCGGATGGCTGCACTTTGAGCCCACCCCCGGGCGAGGCGATGCCTCTTCCGCCGCGTACACCGGCTACCAGCAGGCGCAGGTTGGAGAGGCCGAAGATGCCGCCGCGGAGAACGTCGAATCGCTTCCCGATCCCACACCCGGCCCCGGCGCCCTGGGGATCGAGACCGAACCAACCCCTGTGTCAGAGACGCCCGAAGAAGCCGCCGCAGCGCCGCTACTGGACACCGAGACCGGATTGCCGCTCGGCCTCGAGATCGACGAACCCGGTTTCTCACTGACTCGGAACTGGTGGATCGCGCTCGCTGGTCTCGCTGCCGCATTCGTCTACGCCGCTGGTGTTCCGTGGCTCAAACGTCGCCGCCGCTCCACCGACCGGCTCCGCGCGACCGGCACACGCGACCGAGTCAACGTGGCGTGGCGTCATGCAAGCCACGACGCCTCACTTCGCGGTCTCGAAAAGCTCTCCAGCGAAACGCACACCGAGTTCGCCGATCGCGCCGCCCACGAGTTGGGCCTCGAACAGATCGCCAAGCTCGGCGACCTCGCTTCCGCCGCTGCCTTCAGCAAAGAAGACCCACCCGATTGGGTCGCCGAAGACGCCGAAACCTTCGAAGATGCCATCAAATCCATCCTCGACGCCCGCACGTCACGCATGGACAAAACCCTCGACGACCTCAACCCCAAACCCCTCCTTACCCGCCGCTGAACGACCACCTCAGAGCGATGCCCCGGCGACGGATTGGCCGAGCGAGTTCGGCGAAGCCGCGTTTGGGGAAGTAACCACACCGACAGGCCACCGCTCGGTATCAGAAAGTCCTACTCCGGATCAGAAAGTCCTACTCCGGATCAGAACGTCCTACTCCGGATCTTCGGGGTTCCGGCGTTCGCGAAAGCGCTGGCCGGGTTCTGGCATCCGTTCAGCGATACCGCTGGCACGAACGCGCTGGGAGATCTGTGCGATGCCGGTTTTGCCCAGGTGGCGGGCGTTGCGCTCAACAGCCAGGGCTGCGACGAGCATGATCAGAAAGCCGACAAAGGCAAACAGGAAATGACTGGACAGGGCCATCACCATGACCGCAACGCCAGCGAGGAACGCGGCCGTGGCCCACTTCACATTGCGCAGGGCCTGGGAGTAGACGGTTGTCTTTGCCACCTCGCGCACCAGCCCGGGGTCGCTTTGGGCGAGCTGCGCCTCGATTTCGCTGAGGATTCGCTGCTCGTTTTCTGACAACGGCACATCGCCAGTCTCGCACAACGCCAGCTCTTCAACAACGCGGCATGACCCATAAGTGCCGAATATGTGTGGTCTGAAATACCTATTTGAGGTACGTCTCAGGGCGGATCGGATTCATGACGGCTGTCTGCGGCAGTTCTGTTCGGACCCCACTGCTGCTCGCCGCCAGTTTTGACGCGGACGCTGTCCCCCTCAGCGAGGATCGCTGGACCAATAGCGTCGGCGCCGAAACGTCTGCGAATGTCATCAATTGCGGCGTCCGCGTCCTCCCATTGACCGTTCTGTGCAGCGTCGAGCGTCAACTGGCGAGCGCCAGCCGGTTGCAGTCCGGTTGCGCCGACGCCGAGCAGGCGAACCCCGCGATCGACAGGTATCCGCGAGACAAGCGTCTTCGCTTCCCGTGCTATTTCCACACCGCCATCGCTCGGCTGCGAAAGTGTCACGCTTCTGGTGATGGTGTCGAAGTCCTTGAATCGAACCTTGATCGTTACGGTCTTTGCGCTCAATCCGGCGGATCGCAATCGCGCTGCCACGGCGTCGGCCATACGCACCACATCACGGCGGACGCTGTCGAGCTCATACTTGTCAGCGGCGAACGTCTCTTCGTGACTGATGGACTTCGCGGCCGCCACCGGCTCGACCGCACGACCGTCGATGCCGTTGGCAAGGGCATGCAGGTGAGCACCCACCGCCTTGCCGACGGAGCGCTCGACAATGGGCAGCGGCAATGCGGCCAGGTCACCAACGGTCTCCACACCAAGTGCCGCCAGCTTCTCAAAAGTTGCCGGACCCACACCCCACAACTCCCGAATGGGCAGAGGATGCAGGAAGGCAGTTTCAGTTCCGGTGGGGACTTCGAAGACACCGCTGCCGGGGACTGGTCCTGACCGACTCGCACTCGGTTTGGCCTTCTCCGTTGCCAATTTCGCCACGAACTTCAGTGACGCGACGCCAACCGAACACCAGAGCGCCTCCTGCTCAAAGATCTGCTGGCGGATTCGGCGAGCGATGGTGACGCCATCGCCCATCAACCGGCGCGACCCGGTGACATCAAGAAACGCTTCATCCAGCGACAGCGGCTCAACATGTGGAGTGCAGGACTGGAAGATCTCCATGATCCGGCTACTGACCTCCCGGTAGTGGGCATGTTCACCGGGGATGAACACCGCATGCGGGCAGAGTCGCGCGGCACGCACTGACGGCATTGCACTGTGGATCCCAAAGGACCGAGCGATATAGGACGCAGCGGCAACAACTCCGCGTTGGCCTGTTCCGCCGACAACCACGGGCCTGCCTCGCAGCTCCGGGCGTCGTAGCAGTTCCACGGACGCAAAGAAGGCGTCCATATCGACGTGCAATATGGTGCGTTCGGGGGCAGCCAATGCTGTCAGCCCAGAAGCCGGACGGTCATGGAGCGCTGGTCGCCCTCTCTTTCAGACGTTGCTTCGTAACGCCATGAGCGGCCAGTGGCGGTAGGGTCCGCTATCCAGGTCCGAACGGGTTCTGCCACCCACCGCGGAGCAAGGTTGAGACACGCTGCACGAGCGTCGCCGTGCACGAAAGCCGCATCGACAACTACACCGTCGGGGTCATCCACGTGCAAGGTGCCACTCCACTGTTTCGCCTGAAAGACCTCTGCGCGCAGCGTGAAATCGCGTCCGACGAACGCCACGCTCACGTCGTACAGTTTCGGACCCCAGTCAGTGACGCTGAGCTCCGTCTCCTCCATGACCTCTCGGGTCAGGCCTTCAATGACGCTCTCACCGGCGTCGACAATGCCCCCGGGAGGCGTCCAATCAAGTCGCCCGTCACGCCGCTTGTTGCAAACAAGAAGCAGTCCGGGGTCGCCAGCATCGCCAGCATTGTCAGCATTGTCGGCATTGAACAGGATTCCGCCGGCCACAGTGAATTCGCGCATGAGAAAGTATCGCGCAGCAGTGTGGGCTCCGTACGCTGGGGGCAGTGAGTGAACGATCCACCCCGTCCGATCCGGTGCCCTCTGCGCTGCCCAGTCGGTGGGCACGTGCAGTTGCCGTCTTCTCCATTCTTCTCGGCGGCCTGTGTGGCGGTTTGATCGGATTTGCGTTTGCCGACATCCAATGCCGCGGCGACTGCACGTCCTGGAAGGGACTGGGAATTGTGGTCGGAGCGCTCGCGACCGCCGCAGGGGTGAGTATCGTCGCAATCTTGACGTTGCGTGCCATGGACGAATGGGAAACCATCAAGGTCCGCGATGCCGCTCTTCTCAGCAAAGATGCCGCTCTTCTCAGCAAAAAGGAATCCCCATGACCGATGGCCCTGCCGAACTCCGATCTCTCGCCGAGAAAGTTGCCCGTGCTGCAGCTGACCTTGTTTCTCGCCGAGTGGGCACTGTGATGTCGATGGAGACCAAGTCGTCGCCGGTCGACATGGTGACCGAGGTGGACCAGGCCGCTGAGCACATGCTGGTTGAGATGATTCTCGCGGAACGTAGCGATGACAGCGTCGTTGGCGAAGAAGGCACTGGGATCGAAGGCACGTCGGAGTTCACGTGGGTCCTCGACCCAATCGATGGCACCACCAACTTCGTATACGGCTACCCCGGCTACAGCGTCTCGGTTGCAGTCAGGAAGGGCAAGACCACCGTCGCCGGCGCAGTTGTTGACATAGCCCACCACACACAGGGCAACGGTCCCGGATCCACACCTGATTCCTCCGGCGACCTTTACAGCGCGGCACTCACCATGGGTGCAACCCGCAACGGCCTCACCATCCGCTGCTCAGATCTGAATGCGCTCGACACGGCGCTCGTCGCCACGGGCTTCAGCTTTGACGCCAGGCGTCGCGGCTACCAGGCATCAACATTGAGCCGCGTGCTGCCTGTCATTCGCGACATTCGCCGCTCCGGGTCGGCGGCCGTCGATCTCTGCTCGGTTGCCTGTGGACGCGTTGATGCCTACTTCGAGTACGGCTTGAACGAATGGGACTTCGCTGCTGGCGCCCTCATCGCGTCCGAAGCGGGAGCGAAGGTCACCATCACCCCGGTCGAAGACGGTCAGCAGTTCCTGGTCGCGTCGGCACCGGGACTCGAGCCGGCGTTCTCGACACTTCTGGAGAACACGGGCGCCACCGACGTCTGACCGCCCCGGGTTGGTCAGACGCTTACGGCCCGGTCGAAGTGAATTGCCCGAAGTCAGGTCAGGATTGCGGATTTTTGGCAAGTGGCTCACTTTCAGTGCGAATTTGGGGCACCATGGCAGGGATGTCTATTCGCATAATGACCGTTGAAGATGACAACTCGATCCGCACCGTTGTGCGCATGGCGCTCGAAGATGAGGGTTGGGATGTGCTGGAGGCTGACAACGGCGAGGACGCGCTCGCACTGTTCAAGCGAGAAGGCGCCAGCGTGGTCCTGATCGACATCATGTTGCCTGGCATCGATGGGTTCGAGGTCTGCCGCTCGCTTCGCCGCACCACCGACGTTCCGATTGTCATGGTCACTGCCCGAGCCGACACCCACGATGTGGTCGCCGGCCTCGAAGCAGGCGCCGACGACTATCTGACGAAGCCGTTCGAACCGAAGGAGCTCTCGGCCCGGATTCGTGCCCTTCTGCGCCGTGCCCGTGCTGCTGATCCGGAGATGACCACGATGGTCTTCGATGATCTTCACATCAGCCCGGATGAAGGTGTGGTGACGCTTGCTGGTGAGATCGTGCACCTCACAAAGACCGAGTTCAGACTCCTTGTTGAACTTGCTTCAAGTCCGGGACGTGTCTTCAGCCGCGAGCAGCTGCTCGAACGGGTCTGGGAGTACGGCTACTTCGGAGATGGACGTCTTGTGGACGTTCACGTTCGCCGGCTGCGCACCAAGATCGAACCCGATGCCGCTGACCCTCGCTTTGTTGTGACGGTTCGAGGTCTCGGCTACAAGCTTGCGCCGTAGTTTGACCTCGTGATCGCGGTCACTCCGAGGACGAGACGGTATGGCCTCCGAACGCGCCTCATCGGCGCGTTTGGTCTGCTCGCACTCATCCTGTCGCTCATCCTGAGTGTGGCCACCTACCTCTTTGCGCGCGACAGCCTTCTGGATCGCCGCGAGGAGGTCGCAATAGAGCGTGCTGTCAACAATGCAGCGTCGCTGTCGGAGCGCTCCGGCGTGCTGGCCGAGCTGTCAGAAGAAGAAGTACGCGACCTGCTTGAGACCGTGTTCACCCCCGAGGGCTCCGCTGCGCTCCTCCAGATCCGTGAGAGCTACTTCTCCTCCACCGCGCTGTTGTTCTCGGAGGAGGACCTCAACGACGATCTGCAGGCGATGGTGAATGGTGGCACCCCAGTGCAGATGACCTCCGAGATTGCGTCTGAGCCGAGCCTGGTGGTTGGAATTCCTCTTCTCAAAGCCGGCGTTGCTGCCGCGTACTTTGAGGAGACATCGCTGTTGGATGTATCGGACACACTTCGATCACTTTCCCTCGCATTGCTTGGCGCCTCGGCCCTCACCACTCTCGCAGGCGTGGGCCTCGGTTTCTATGCCGGTCGAACCGTATTGGCACCATTGACGGACATCAGCAGCGCCGCAGCCCGCATTGCCAGCGGCGACCTCTCAACTCGTCTCACCGCCGATCCGGACCGTGATCTGCAGCAGCTGTCGTTGTCGTTCAACAACATGGCCACCGCGCTTCAGGAACGTATCGAACGTGACGCTCGTTTCGCATCAGATGTGTCCCACGAGCTTCGCTCCCCACTTATGACGCTCACCGCGTCCATCGCCGTGCTGGAACGACGGCGCGAGGAAATTCCGGAACGAGCCCGCGTGGCCGTGGACCTGCTGTCGACCGACGTCGCCCGGTTCGCCCAACTCGTGGAAGACCTACTCGAGATCTCCCGATTCGACGTCGGCGCCGCCGCTCTGGAGTTGGAACCTCTGCATGTGCCCGAGTTCGTTCGTCAATCTCTGAAGTACGCCGGTCACGACGACATCCCCGTCGTCATCGCTGACAAAGCGGAAGATCTCATCCTCGAAGGCGATAAGAGGCGTCTGGGGCAGGTCATGCGCAACCTCGTTGACAATGCTGCCCACTATGGAGGTGGTGCCACAGCGGTGCTCGTCGACCGGGTGAGCGATGACGTTGAGATTGTGGTGCAGGACCAGGGGTCTGGTGTCCCCAATTCCGAGCGCGATGTGATCTTTGATCGCTTTGCCCGCGGAAGCGCAGGCGGCAGGCGCGGCTCCGGCACCGGGGTGGGGCTCGGCCTTGCGCTCGTGCGGGAACACGTCCGTCTTCATGGTGGCGACGTACGCGTCGAAGACCGGCCCGATGGAAAATCAGGCGCCCACTTCGTCATGACCCTCCCGGGAGCCGAATGATGCACTCATATCCAGCTGGTCCACACACCAGGGGCTGGCGCCCACTCGGGAGCATCGTGGCCATCACCATGTTGGTCGTCGGCCTCGTTGGATGCGGGGACATCCCCATCGACGCACAGCCGGTTGAGATCAGTCAGGATCTTCTGGCCGACGAACTCCGGCCCGCAGAGCCGGAATCCACCACGATTGCTGTGCAGTTCGACGCGGAAGCCTTCAACATCTATCTCATCGGCCAGAACGAGAGTGGGGAGATTCTCCAGGCTGCGTCGCGGGAGCTGAGCGTGACCGCGAGTGTCGCTGACGTGATCGAACAGCTCCTGGCTGGCCCGCTCGATGAGCAGTCCGAGGAATCGCTGACAACGGCACTTCCTGCGGACCTCACACTGATCGAAGTACAGGAACCTCGTGGAGGAACCGTGACGGTCAACGTCGCTGGCGGAAGCCTTGAGCGCCTCAGCCCCGAGGAGCTGCGCATCGCGGTGGCCCAGCTCGTGTTCACGGTCACTGACCTGGCTCAGATCTCCAGTCTTCGCCTTCAAGTGGACGGCGTTGCCTCGTCCCTCCCGCGCGATGGGCAGGACTCCAGTCCCGAAGAGCCAGTCACCCGAAACGACTACCGTAGTGTCGACCCGGCCGCCGTGGACGAGGACGACGGCTAGCCGCACAGCTCGTGCCTGGACGCAGCGAGAGCACCCTGCTAGGCGAAGAAGACCTTTGCAGTTTCCCAGATTTGTGGATTCACGTGTCGCAGATCCCTGGTTGCTTCCGACAGTGGGACTCGCTTCATCATGTCCGCGTCGAGGGCAATCATCTGGCCGAAATCTCCATCGTGCACGGCGTCAACTGCGGCGACACCAAAGCGTGTGCAAAGCACACGGTCGTATGCCGTCGGGGTTCCGCCGCGTTGCACATGTCCCAGCACGGTGACCCTCGTCTCAAACCCGGTGCGGTGCTCCAGTTCCGAAGCTACGGCTCGACCAATTCCACCGAGGCGCTTGTGTCCATACTGGTCGATTTCCGGTTTCGGCATGTCCATCGTTCCCGGAACCGGTAGTGCTCCTTCGGCGACGACGACGATGGAAGCGAACTTCTGCTGGTGACGCCGGGTCAGGGCCTCTGCCACCGCTCTGATATCGAATGGCACCTCGGGGATCAGCGTCATGGTTGCACCGCCGGCCATACCGGACCAAGTGGCGATATGGCCCACGTGACGTCCCATCACTTCAACGACCATCACACGGTCATGACTCTCGGCAGTGGTGTGGAGCCGGTCAATTGCATCGGTTGCGATGGAGACGGCTGTGTCGAACCCGAAGGTTCGCTCCGTGCCACCGACGTCGTTGTCGATGGTCTTTGGCACGCCAACCACCCTGGTGACACCGTCATTTTGAAGCGCAAGAGCGCACGACAGGCTGCCCTCCCCGCCTATGACCACCATGGCTTCGATCTCCAGGGCATCGAGGTTCGCCTTCGCTGTGGCAAGGCCGCCTTCGACCATGTACGGCGTTTGTCGTGACGTGCCGAGAATCGTGCCTCCACGCGGCAGGGTGCCTCGCAGTCGGAGAATGTCGAGTTCCTCATACTCGTTTTTCATGACGCCGTTCCAGCCATCATGGAAGCCGATCACCGTGTCTCCGAAGCCTTTGATCCCGCGCCGAACAACGGCACGGATCACTGCGTTCAGGCCAGGGCAGTCGCCGCCACTTGTCAGAACTCCAATGCGCACGTTGTCTCCAGCTCGCGTCCCGTGTTGTTGCGATGTAGTGTCGCAGATGATGGGAATTGTAATTGCGATAGATGCAGGCACCACGGGGATTCGGTCCACCGCGATCGATGAATCCGGACAGATCGTTGCGTGGGCGTACCGAGAGTTCACCCAGCACTTTCCTCGGCCCGGCTGGGTGGAGCATGATGCCAACGAAATCTGGTCTACCACCTGTGAGACCCTTGCCGAACTACGCGGCCAGCTGACTGAACCGGTGGCCGCACTCGGCATAACCAACCAGCGCGAAACCCTTGTCGCATGGAGCAGGTCGACGCATGAACCATTGCACCGTGCGATTGTCTGGCAGGACCGTCGCACAACCGCCGCTACTGACGCACTTGAGGCCGCCGGCCACCTGGACATGGTGCGGAGCCGCACAGGTCTTGTTCTGGACCCGTACTTCTCCGGCTCCAAAGCGACGTGGTTGCGCCACAACGGTGGGGTGCCCTTCAACGACGACCTCGCCCTCGGCACAGTCGACACCTGGTTGATCTGGAAGCTGACATCCGGCACGGTCCACGCGACAGAACCGTCCAACGCCAGCCGGACGCTCCTTCTGAATATCGACACTGTCGCGTGGGATCAGGACCTGTGTGATCTTTTTGAGGTTCCCATGTCCTCCCTCGGCGACATTCGCCCGAGCAGCGGTCGCTTCGGAATGACAACCGACGACTGCCCGCTTGGGGCTGGCATTCCAATCAGCGGAGCGGCAGGGGACCAACAGGCAGCATTGTTCGGGCAGGGGTGCTTCACCCCGGGTGACGTCAAGAACACATACGGCACAGGTTCATTTGTGGTCATGAACGTTGGAGAGGTGAGGCCCGAACCCGTCGACGGTCTGTTGACCTCGATTGGCTGGCAGCTCGCCGACGGCACTGTCACCTACGCACTTGAAGGTGCCATCTTCGTCACCGGCGCCGCCATCCAGTGGCTGCGCGACGGCCTCAACATCATCAACGACGCGTCCGAGCTGGAAGATTTGGCCCTGCAGTGCGAGGACACCGGTGGCGTGGTGTTCGTGCCCGCATTGACCGGACTTGGCAGCCCGTGGTGGGACCCCCGTGCCCGAGGCACCGTCCTTGGCCTGACACGCGGCACCACTCGCGCCCACCTCGCCCGGGCCACTGTGGAGTCAATTGTGTACCAGACGCGCGATGTGGTCGAAGCCATGACAGCGACATCAGGCGCCCCTCCAAGGCGACTGCGAGTGGACGGCGGTGCCTCTGTTATGGATTTGCTGCTCCAAACCCAGGCCGATCAGCTCAACGTCACTGTGGACCGACCGACGATTCAGCAGACGACGGCCATGGGTGCTGCATTCCTCGCTGGCCTCGCCGAAGGCGTTTGGTCTTCACTCGACGATGTATCCGACCGCTGGTCACTGGACACCTCATTCACCCCTGCTGCTGTCGATCGAGACAAGGGCTATGCCCGGTGGAGACGTGGCGTCGACCGAGCTCGCGACTGGGCCGACGAAGACGACGAGTAGTGCCGGTCCTCCCGCTCCGTTAGTGGTTCGTCCTGCCTGTTCGGTCATATGCGGTTCAGGATTGTGGGGTCAGGGTTTTGATCATCAAGCCCGGCCCGGCCGTGCCGATAGAACACCTATGAGCGCAAGCCGAAGCCCATGCCCTCGTGTTGCATGTGAATATGGTTTTGGCGGCACCCAATGTTGGGTAAACGCCTGTACCTTGTGCACCATGCATGTTTTGAGAATGATAACCAAACTCCATTTGCTCCTCCTCGGCATCGCTCTGAGCGCCTTCGTTCTCGCGAGTTGCGCCAGCACTACCGAACCGGTCGCAACCGCAAGCGTCACCGAACCCGAAACCGCCGAAGAAGTCGTCGACAAAGGCGTCGACGATGAGCACGCCGACGATAAGCACTCCGATCACGACGATCACGACGATCACGACGATCACGACGATCACGACGATCACGACGATCACGACGATCACGACGATCACGACGATGATGAGGCAGCCGGAGGCCTTGACGCCCATGTGCACGGAGTCGCCGAACTGTTCGTTGCCTGGACCGGCGCCGATGTGGTCGTTGACCTCGTGAGCCCGGCCATCAACATTGTCGGTTTCGAGTACGAACCAGAGACTGACGAGGACAAGGCTGTCGTCGCAGATCAGTTCGCCACCCTCGGCGAGTCTGGCATCATCGCCTTCAACGACGATGCGTCCTGCACCCGCACCGGCACCGTTGATCCTGGCCTTGTGGTCGACGGAAGCCATGCCGAGGTCACTGCATCGTGGATGTTCACGTGCGACAACCCCGATGACATAAGCGAACTGGACGCCAGCAAACTGTTCCAGAATTTCCCGGGCATTCTCGACCTCGATGCCCAGTGGGCGTCCGATACCGGCCAGTCAGCAGCCGAGCTCTCCCCCACCTCGACGGTCCTTCGGTTCGGCTAGGTGTCCAGTCACGACCATCCTGTCGTCGAGCTCGACCGAGTGACCTTTCGGTGGCCGGGCCAGACGACGGACACCGTGGCCATTGATGAGCTGACGCTATGGGCCGGAGAGCACCTCTTCGTCCGAGGCGCCAGCGGGAGCGGCAAGACAACGCTGCTGAATCTGCTCGCCGGGATTCACGTACCAACGAGCGGTCAGATCAGGTTGCTCGGTACCGACGTTGCGACGCTCTCCCCCAGCAAACGTGACCGGTTCCGAGCCGACCACATCGGCGTCGTCTTTCAACAGTTCAACCTGTTGCCCTACCTGTCCATTCTTGAGAACGTGACGGTGTCTTTTGCCTTCTCACGCCGCAACCGCGGACGGTCGTCACGTTCAGCTGACGTCAACGCAACTGCCGGTCGGTTACTCCGATCCCTGAATCTGCCTGACGAACTCCACTCCGCTCCGGTGGCCGAGCTCAGCGTGGGGCAGCAGCAACGCGTGGCCGTGGCCAGAGCGCTCGTCGGCGGTCCCGAGATTCTGATCGCTGACGAACCCACCTCCGCGCTCGACGCCGACAACCGCGATCGCTTCCTTGATCTGCTCTTCCAGGAGGTCAGCGCGCAGGGTTGCACGCTCATCTTTGTCAGCCACGACCCCCAACTTGCGGGACGCTTCGATCGGGTCATCGAACTGACTGAATCGGGTACTGCAGCTTCGGTATCAACATGAGCCTTCTTCGCATTGCGCTCAAGAGCGCCCGATCCCGCAAGACAAGTTTGTTTCTCACCATCTTGTCCATAGCGATAAGCGTCGCCCTTCTCCTCGGTGTCGATGTGGTGCGTAAGGACGCAAAGGGCAGCTTTCTGAACACCATCTCCGAGACGGACCTCATCGTTGGGGCACGGAGCGGGCCGACGAACCTTCTGTTGTACAGCGTGTTCCACATCGGGAACGCAACCAACAACGTCACGTGGGAGTCCTACGAAGAGATCTCCGCCATGGACGAGGTGGCGTGGTCCGTACCCATCTCCCTTGGCGATTCGCACCGCGGTTTCCGCGTGATGGGCACCACGGCGGACTACTTCAACTTCTACCGCTACGGCGACAGGAAACAGCTCACCTTCGCGAGCGGTGCACCGTTTTCCGAGGTGTACGACACTGTCCTGGGTGCCGACGTGGCCCGTGACCTCGGCTATGAGCTGGGCGACGAGATCATCATCTCCCATGGCCTGGTCTCCGTGGACTTCGCCGACCATGACGACAAGCCCTTTACTGTCGTGGGCGTTCTCGATAGGACAGGGACGCCGGTCGACCGTACGGTGCAGGTCACGCTGTCCGGGATCGAAGCCATCCACGTGGACTGGCAGAGCGGCACCCGTTCGCCTCTCACGGTCAACGCCGAGCAGGCGCTCAGATTCGACCTCACGCCGAAGTCAATTACTGCCTTCATGGTCGGGCTGGAAAATCGGGCACTCACCTTTCGCGTGCAGCGCAGCATCAATGACTATCCGGCCGAACCCATGTCGGCCATCATTCCCGGGGCCACACTCGCCGAGTTCTGGCGCACCATCTCCACAATCGAACAGGTGCTCTTTGTCCTCTCGGGAATTGTGCTGATTGCCGGCCTCCTCGGGATGCTGACCACCATCCTCTCGACGTTGAACGAACGCCGCCGGGAGATCGCTGTTTTGCGGGCCATTGGAGCGAGACCGGTAAACATCGTGATGCTCATAGTGTTGGAGACACTGATGGTCGTCGTTGCAGGCTGCGTTGCTGGCGTGGCAATTCTCTATGCGCTACTGGCTGCGACGCGCCCGCTCGTCGCCCGCCGCTTTGGCGTTGACATCTCGCTGTCCTGGCTTGATTCGACGCAGGCTCTCATCCTCGGAGCCGTCATCATCGGAGCTACGCTTGTATCCCTGATTCCGGGTTGCATCGCCTACCGCCGATCTATCCAGGACGGACTGGCGATAAGGGTCTGATCACATGACAAAACCTCACTTCACAACACAGCAGGGCCGCACTCGGCGCAACCTGTGGATCGCTGTTCTGGGCCTGTTTGCCCTCCTGGCGTCCGCTTGCAGCTCTGAGCCCACACAGACAGCAACGTGGCCGCTGCCGACACTCGTACCCGAGGCTCCGGCGGACTCGGCGGATTACGGCGACGCCGCTGCTACCGGGACCACGGATGCAGGAGCGACACCAGAGAATACTGGCGTGATCGGCGAAACCGAAGTGGCCGGCACTGCATATGCATCAACGTCACAGCACGGCCAGACTCTCGACCAGTGGACAGCGAGTCAGGCAGCCCCGTCGAGTGCCGATCTTGCCGAACAGGCCCCAAGCGAAGGAGTTGCAACCATTGCGTGGAACGACCTGATCCCCGATGGGCAGTCCTCGCAGGATCTCTATGAGCGCTTTGAAGACCGTTTGCTTGAGGTTGAGTTCGGCTCTGAAGAGGCGACCCTTCTCTACCAGGAGATGGAGGCCGAGTTCGACACCGAGGCGGTCAACGAGGAACTCGAAGGCCAGGCCATCTGGCTGGCGGGCTTTGTCGCACCTCTCACCTTCCAGGATGAGCGTGTGACCGAGTTCCTACTGGTCCCGAACTTCGGCGCGTGCATCCACGTCCCGGCGCCGCCTCCGAACCAGACCATCATGGTCACCCTTGAAGGCGGTGAGGGTCTCACGGTGGAAGAAGCCTGGGGCGCCGTGTGGGTCGAGGGAACCCTGACGCTTGTTTCGGCTGAAACGGAGCTTGCTCCGGCGAGCTACACCATTACCTCCGCAAGCACGGGTGTGTACAAACCCACCTGACCAACCGAGCGCACGCTCGGTGATCCGGTCTCAGTCGTCCTCGGGCGCTTCGAGGCGGGTGAGTACGGCCCGCATGTTGCGGATGGCCTGATTGATCCGCTGCTCGTTCTCGATCAGCGCGAAGCGAACGTTTCCTTCACCGCCAGGCCCGAAACCAACGCCGGGTGACGTTGCCACCTTCGCCTCTTTGACCAGCATCGAACAGAACTCGACCGAGCCCATTTCCCTGTACGCCTGCGGAATTGGAGCCCACACGAACATGGTGCCCATGGGAGGCGTCACCTCCCAGCCGATACGACGCAGGCCATCACAGAGCGTGTCGCGTCGGCTCTGGTACACCTTGTTGACTTCGCCGGGGTGGTCTGTCTCTTCGTTCAGGACCACTGTTGCGGCGATCTGAATGGGCTGGAACGAGCCGTAATCGAGGTAGGACTTGAGCTTGGTGAGCGCGGCAATGACCTCCGGGTTGCCAGACATGAATGCAACACGCCAGCCCGCCATGGAGAACGACTTCGTCATTGAGTACAACTCGACAGCCACATCCTTGGCCCCCTCTGCCTGAAGGATGGAGGGGGGCTTGTAGCCGTCGTAGCCGATGTCGGCATACGCATTGTCATGAACGAGCAGGACGTCGTTGGCTTTCGCGAACTCGACAGCTCGTTCAAAGAACTCGACGTCAACGCACAGCCCCGTGGGATTGTGCGGGAACGACAAAACGATGACGCGAGGACGAGGCCAGGAGTACTCCCACCGCTCGGCCATGGCCGTAAAGAAGTCATCGGCGTTGGTACTGAGCGGAATCTCCCGCACCTCTGCGCCAGCAAACAGCGGTGCATAGCGATGGATTGGATACGACGGCGTCGGCACAAGCACTGCGTCACCGGGCTGAGCAAGCACCCACATGAGGTGAGACAACCCTTCCTTGGCACCGATCGTATTGATGACCTCTGTCTCAGGATCAAGGTGCACACCGAAGCGCCGCTCGTAATAACCGGCCATGGCCTCCCGCAGCTTTGGGATACCGCGACTCGATGAGTATCGGTGATTGCGAGGGTTCTCGGCGGCCTCGGCCAGCTTCGCAACCGCGGTTGGGTGCGATGGCAGATCCGGGTTTCCGAAGCCAAGATCGATGATGTCGTCGCCTGCTCGGCGACCCGCCACCTTCAGCTGATCAATGATCGTGAAGACGTACGGGGGCAGGTTGGTGATGCGTCGAAACTCCATTGCTCAACACTATCCACCCCGCGTGAACCCCCTGTTAAGACTTGTGTGGAGGGTGGGAGCTATTCACCAGCCAGGAGGGCAGCTCCAAGGGAGCCAGCCAGCCCACCGTGCGCCGCTGCAACGATGGGCAGCGAATCGCGAACTTCGATGTCCACCATAATGTCGGCATAGCCAGCACGGATTGCCTCGATGAGTGGAGCACCAATCTCGGCCAGTCCTCCGCCGATGATGACGATGGCTGGGTCAACAATGTTGACCAGATTGTTGAGGCCAACCGCGACATGACGGCCAAATTCTTCGAGAATGCCGAGCGCGTCGGCGTCTCCTGCTGCAATGAGTTCGCTGAGGTGCTCGCCCTGCACGTCTTCAGGGTTGCCAGCGGCGAGAGCCAGCAGCGCTGGCGCTCGTCCCGCTCGAGCCGCAGCACGCGACTGATTGCCCAGTGCGGTACCGGATCCGAACCGTTCCCAACAGCCCGTTCTACCGCACACACAGCGCGGTCCCGCCGGATCCACAATCATGTGGCCAATCTCACCAGCGAACCCGCTGGTACCGCGACGGACTTCGCCGTCGATGACCAGACCTCCGCCAATTCCGGTTCCAAGTGCCACAAGGATCACATCGTCGTATCCGACGCCGGCGCCTGTGGCTGCCTCGGCCCACGCCGCAGTTGTACCGTCGTTGTCGGCGATGATTGGAAGGTTGAGCCGGTCCTCGAGGCGCGCTCGGATGGGAAAGTGTTTGAGCGTCGGGATGTTCGGCGAGGTCCGAACCACACCTTCGCCATCGACAATGCCTGCCATACCAACCCCGACGGCAGCAATGGGCTCTGCGGAACCCGCAGCGAGTTCCTCGACCATTTCGACCATTGCTTCGACCATGTCTGCGGGATCACTCGCGCGCCGGCGGTGCGAACTGCTGAGCACATCGCCTGCGGCGTTCACCAGTACGGCACGAATGTTCGTGCCGCCGACGTCGAAACCGATTGTGGGGTGTCGGCGAAGCACAAACTCACTCACAGAGCAGTGACCGCCTCAACACGTTGGCGAAGATCTTCCAACGCGGTTCTCATGATGCGCGACTCAGCGCGACGTTTCACGAACCCTGTCATGGGGACGATGAGCTCGGCATCAAGCTCGTACAGAACCTGGGTGCGGGTGGCATCACCGTCGAGAGGCGCAAACACATAGTGCCCGTCCAGTCGCTTGAGGAGATCGCCCGTGACCAGGCGCCAGCCCACACGAAGCGGGTTTGAGCCATAGAAGTACTCCAGCTCGTAGCTGGTGCTGCGTCCCATCGCGGCTGCACGAAAGGTAACCAGACCACCACGATTGTCGTCATCAGTGCGCGTGACGTCGACACTCTTGATATCACTGGCCCACTCGGGATAGCGGATGAAGTCACAAATGACGTCGAAGCAGGCTCGCGGCGGCGCATCAATCACCACTGTCTCTTCTGCGTGGTCACCCATCGTTGTCTCCCTGCTCCGGGCGAGCGTGCTCCGGCCGTTTATGGTCAAGATCCTGGCGTGGTGCGAATGTTCCGTGGATTGCTCCCCAGAGTCCGGTGACACCAAGTCCGAACATCGGTACGAGGATACCGAAGGCCAGGGCGGTGAACGGGCGAATCGAAGAACCAATCACAGCAACAACGGTTTGGATGAGCGTCAGGCCAAGGAACGTGCGCTGGGTGGATCGTCCGGCGGAGCCGACCAGCAGGAACAGCCCCGGAACGTGAAGCAGCTCCCTTCGGCTCCGATCGACTCCCACCACAAAAGCCCACAGCATTGCGATGCAGCCAACGACGAAAAGTGCCACAGAGAATCCGGCGAACACCGACCTCGTCGTGCCGTCCACCAGCACCGCCGCAAGGACCGCGACAGTGAACAGCGCTGTCCCAAGAAGGAGCACCCTCTTCAGGCTTTGCGAGCTGGGACGGATCATGCGCTTCTCGTGTGGTTCTCGACCGCGTGGAGCAGGCGTTGTGCAAGCAGGTCGTAGCTGAATTCAGCAACCGCCCTCTCCCGAGCAGCCGTTCCCATCCGGGTACGCATTGCAGCGTCGGCGAGCAGCGTGCGCAGGGCGTCAACCGCATGGTCCGTGCTGTTCGGTTCCTTCACAATCAATCCAGTTGATCCGTCAGCAACTGCCTCTGATGCACCGCCGCTCGCCCCTGCCACCTGAGCTACGCCCGCCGCTGCAGCTTCGAGAAACACGATGCCAAACCCTTCCTGTTCGAGACCACCCCAACGAATTCGACAGAGCATGGCGAAGACATCGGCACACCCGACGAGCGCGGGCATATCTTCATCCGGCACTCGCCCGAGTAGACGCACTGGGGCCCTGTGACGGGTGATCATACGGCGGAGGCGCTGCTCATCACGGCCACCGCCGATGATGACCGTCTCAAGACCAGGGAACTCCGGTGCCAACCGGACGCTTGCTTCGATAAGACGATCCATCCCCTTGCGCGGCACCAGGCGACTGACACTCACGATGAGTGGGTTGGTTGGGTGAAGACCGTGACGGGTGCGTGTCGCCTGACGCTCCTCTTCGTCCAGAGGCAGGAAGCGATCCACATCCACGCCGGGCGGCACATAGACCGTAGGCAGGTCCTGGTTCACCAGTCGCTGAGCTTCTGATAGCGCGTAGTTGCTCGCCGAAACAACCAACGACGCTTCGGACAGCGTTTTCGCGAACACAGATTTGGCGGCTGGCAGCCGGGCCGGAACCGTGGTTTCTGCGCCATGGACAATCAGCCCATAGGGCACGGACAACGACGGACCGAGACAGCCAACCGGGAATGCGGGATCAAACAGGACAAACGATGCGTCAAGGCGTTCGACCATGGTTTCGATATGGGTGCGCACCTCAGCAGTCGGAGTCAGCCAGAACCGCTTGAACCTCTCAATGCGATAGCCCTGCGATGCGTCGAACGCCGCAGCGCCAACGTAGGGCGTGGTAAGCACACCAACCGAAGCCGGGGGCATTCGTCGGTACAACTCCCAGAGGTAGTTCTGAATACCGCCGACCTTTGGCGGGTAGTCATTCGTGACAAGCAGGTGGGTGCTCAAAACTGACCTGCGATTGCGAGTTCCGCAATGACCAACGGATCAGTGTCATTGGCGACCAGTTCCGTGAGACCAGGTGCGCCAATGCGATGCGCAGCCCAGACCGCGTGTCCGCGCAACATCGCCGACTCATGTTGCAGCATGTCCGCAACAACGCGCTTTGTTTCTGCATCCGGTGTTCCCGGTTGGGTATCTGCACTGGCGTTTGCAAGGGCAATCAACGCATTGCGTCGAATGTAGGCAACCTCTCGTTTGGGGATGTACCAGCGGCCATGCCGATCGAGGATGTCCTCGTCCCCAGCGTCGAGAAGCGTCACCAGGTCCACGGTTGCCACGGCATCATCAGTCCGCGCCGGTCGATTAGACAACGTCACCCTGTGCGTCGGGTTCAGACGGCTGGGCGGGCACACATCCTGACAGTCATCACAGCCATAAATCCGATTACCCAGAGCCTTTCGGTACTCGGCGGGGAACATCCCTTCGCGCTGCAACAGCCACGCAAGACAACGACCGGCATCGATGACACCGGGCGACACGATTGCGCCGGTGGGACATCCGTCGAGGCAGCGCCGACAGGTGCCGCAGTCCTGCGTCAACGGTTCATCTGGGATGAGAGGTGCATCTGTCACCACGCTGCCGAGCACGAAGAACGAACCTGACCCCGGAAGGAGCACGTTGCTGTTCTTGCCGAACCAGCCGATACCGGCGCGCACCGCGGCGGCGCGATCAACGAGTGCGTTGTCGTCTGCAACCACTCGGGCAGTCCAGCCAAGGTCGCGCAACAACTCCGCAATGGCCTCAAGCGCGCTCCGAAGGTCCCGGTAGTGATCGCGCCACGCGTAGGAGGCAATGCGACCCCGACGAGCCGGATCTATTTCATCGGCAAGGGATCCTGAGGGGTACGCACGCGCTCCGACGATGATCGAGGACGCATCGGCAAGGATGCGAGTGGGTGTGGTGGAGCGGGGCGGGTTCCGGTACGTGAACTGCATCGTGTCATGGAGTCCAAGGTCGCGTCGTTCTTCAAGATCGCGTTGAGTTCCGGCAAAGTGCTCTGCCGTCGTAATGCCAACGGCAGTCAGACCGTGCTCACGCCCGAGAGCCTTGATCGTGTCCGGGTCAGCTGGCCGCGGCCCGTGGTTGTCCATGTCTGTTGAGGCTACGACTTGATGACTTCGCACATCTGGTGGGCGGAAACCGTGTTGAACCTGGCCTTCGCTGCGGTGTCGCGTATCGACGGTGTACTCGTTACAACCACGATCGGTTGCTCGACCGGGAAGGCGTCGGCAAGACGAGACACCACGTCGGACACGGTCACGCCACCGCGAGCGAAACGAACCCGAACTCGGCGCCGCGATACGAGTGTGGGCGTAACGTCGGTCTGTGCTCCATCGAAGACCACCTCGAAGCGAGCGTCGGTGCGGTCCGCCACTGCCGCAAGCCCGTTGACCAGGTGATCAGCCGGCGACAGGCCGGGGCCGCGCTTCCAACCTTCCGCTGCAACGCTCTCGCCATCCACAAGCACCATCATCGACGGAATCGACAGCAAATATGCGGCTGCGCCGGGGTCGTTCGGTTCAAGGTCCGACGGCAGCTTGATGAGCTTGCGAGTTGGCTTGACAAGACGGCGGCGCCGCTTTTTCGAAGCCTCAGCTGATTTCTGCGCCGGAGCCTCGCGCCCCTCCATGCCTTCAAGCGTCTCTTCGTAGAGCGCAAGGATCTCCTCGCGTGCATCGGAGGGCTTTGATTCAGTGGACGCCAAAAGGGCTGCTGTGGCCTGCTTTGCCTGGACATCATCGACCGGAATCTCAAGATCGGCCCCCCATCCATCGGTCACGCCCGAAGCAACGGCACCGGCCCCGACGGCAGCTGCTGCGACGGCGCTGGGCGCTCCCACTTTGGCAGCAGACGCCCTGGCGTCTGACTTGGATTTCACCGGAGATGACTCCGGTGAAGCCATCTTGGCGGCGCGGCGTTTGATGACCGGTTGGTCCTCAGGACCCTCGATCGATGAGGTGAACGCCCCCGGCTTGGACTTCGGCTTTGCGGACGCCGCGATAGCGCGCTTGTCAGCGACAGGTTCGGCGATATGGGCACGCGTGGGCTGCACCACCGGTGCCGGCACGGTGGGCGGCGCTGTCGCCGGCGCCTCGACTACAGGAGTCTCCACAACAGGCGGCTGCACGGTGGGCGGCTGCGCGTCAGGAGCCTCCATAACAGGAGCCTCGACAACAGGCGGCTGCACGGTGGGAGGCTGCACGGTGGGCGGCTGCACGGTGGGCGGCTGCACGGTGGGCGGCGGCGCAACCGGAGCCTCTATAACAGGAGCCTCCACAACAGGCGGCTGCACGGTGGGCGGCTGCGCAACCGGAGCCTCCGTAACAGGAGCCTCCACAACAGGCGGCTGCACTGTGGGAGGCTGCACGGTGGGCGGCTGCGCGTCAGGAGCCGCCATGACAGGAGCCTCGACAACAGGCGGCTGCACGGTGGGCGGCTGCGCATCAGGAGCCGCCACACCAGGAGCCTGCACAACAGAAGCTGCGACAGCTGGTGGAGCTGGGGCGATGCCGGCCCCTGGAGCGATGGATGCAGGATCATCACCAACGATCCCCCACACGTCGGCACCCGGTGGCGGGCGCTGTTCAGGGCTGATCGTCTCTGAGGCGACAGGTGCACTCTGGGCCCACACAGGTTCCACCGAGTGGTCCACGGTCTCACTCTCAGGCACCGTTGGCTCGCCAGCAGGGACAACAGGGTGCGATCCTGTGTCGTCCCAGCTCTGACTGATGTCAGCATGGGATTCCACCGCGAAGGCGGGCTCGGGGGCCTCAAGCGCGGGCGCGGTAACGGCTGGAGCCTGGGCGGCGGGTGGCTGTTGGACTGGCACAGCGCCGGGCTGAAGCAGATGAATGGCTGCGCTTTCAAGCGATTGGCGCATTTGCACTGCCGCCGCGACTGCTGCGTTCACCGCCTCCATCGCCCCGCTGCGGTCGTAGTCGGGCGAAGAAATGGCAGCAGTGGCTCGACCGAATTGGTCATACATTCGCTGCTCGAGCTCGGCGATGCGTCCACCAAGATCCACACCGGAAACTGCAACCGGGACCTCAACTTCAACGGGGACCTCAACTTCAACGGGGACCTCGACAGGAACTTCGACGGGCACTTCAACCGGGACTTCGACGTAGACCGGCGCAGGGGCAGGCAGAGCCTTCAGTGCAGCGACCTCGGCTTCAAGGCTTCGAACGAGCCGACCAAGGTCGTCACGGTCCGCCATGGCGCTGGCGGCAAGATCTGCAGTATTCCTCCACTCCTGTTGCTCGGCCGTGAAGCCAGCAACTCGCGCCTCCAGTTCGATGACTCTCTGCTCGAGATAGTTGCGTTCCTCCGTTCGTTCCTTCAACTCCTTCGACGCAACCGCTCCGCCTTCCACAGCACCGGCGGCCGAGCTCAGCTCGCCTTCGAGCTCCTGCACGCGTTGCTCAAGTTGATCGCGCTCGGCGGTGCGCGCAGCAAGAAGTTCCAGAGCTTTCTTCGATGCGCCCGCTTCGGTTGTCTGTGCGGTGAGCTCCGACTCAAGTCCTTCAACCCGTCGTTGCAGGCGATCACGTTCCTCGGTGCGAGCCGCGAGATCCAGCACAGCAGAGCGTGACTCCTCAAGCTCCACCGTGTCGCGATCAGCCGACTTTTTCAGGTGTCGAATCTCATTGGTGCGTCGTTCAAGCTGCCCCTCAAGTTCGTTGACCCGCGCGCCGTATTCGGCGATGACCGCCCGATAGTCCGTGGCCTGTTGCTGCTCGGCTGCTGCCTTCTCCCGGAAGGCCGCGAACTCGACGACGAGTTGCTCCTGTTCCCGGTGCGCTCGTGCTGCAGCGGTCTCAACCCGTTGCACCTCCTTTCGGAGCGTCTCCCCTTGAGTCACGGCACGATCGCGTTCGGCGCCAAGCGCATCGATCGTGCGTCGGAGCTGCACTTTTTCGACTTCGAGATTCCGGAGTGCGGCGCTCATCTCCTCCAACTCAACCGTGCGCGCATCAACCAACGTCCTGTTGCGTTCCCATTCCCGGGTTGCCTCTCGCAGATTGGTCTCAAGGTCGGTCACTTTGACGCCCTGCTCCGAGGACCGCGAGATCCGTTGCTCCAATTCGTCGATTTGGTCCCGCAACGCCATGACATGCTTGTCACGCGCACCAAGTTCAGAGGCCAGACGTTGTTGTTCAGAGGTCAGACTCACGACCTGACGGACCAGTTCGGCGCGATCGATGGGAGACTCGGCCAGCGCTTCGCTCTCACGGCGGCGGTTTTCATCGTCGTCGGCAATGGCGGAACGAGCGCTGCGATACTGCGATTCAAGGTCGGCCAGCTGATCGCCCACCTCGTCAACCAGGCTCTCGGCCCGTTCGTTGGATGTCTCTCCACTCGTCACTGCGGGGTCCTACTTTTACGAATTGGTCGTGCAACACAGACCAGAAGCATCGCGGTTGGCACGGTCTGAACCGTGTCGGTGGCGACCTGGTGTCTGACACCGTGCGCGGCGCCACAGCCGAGACCGGGCACTCTCCGAATCATAGTGCTCAGAGCATTCGCGACGGGGTGACTGCCAAGGTATTTCCCGGCCTGTGAACCCGACTTCCAGACCGACCACAGACTCAGACATCGGGGGTTCGCCAACCAGCAACCTGCGCGATCTTGTCCGCCAGGCGGCCGTCATCGATGGCGTCGGTGGCCGCCTGCACGCCAGCCTCCAGCGTCTCTGTGGTACCTGACACGACGAGGCCGGCCGCTGCGTTCAGCACGACGATGTCTCGGGCCGGGCTCTGCGCTCCCGCAGCCATCGCATGGAAAATGTCCAGGTTGGCCCTTGCATCTCCTCCGCCGAGTTCGTCCAGTGATTGGATCATCGGCACGCCAACATCTGAAGCGACGACGCTGCGATGTTCCACGCCCTCGGGCGTGGCAACCCAGACATGGTTTTCACCGCTGGTTGAGAGCTCGTCAAGCGAATCCGCCCCAGCGACGACCCAGGTATTGACGCTGCCCATCCGGTGGCGGACGTGCGCCATACGTTCGGCCAGTTCCGGGGCAGCGGTGCCAAGCACCTGGCGGCCCAGCTGGCCCGGGTGAGCGAGTGGCCCGAGGACATTGAACACGGTAGGCACGCCAAGCTCGGCGCGCACCGGACCTGCGTGACGCATCGCTGGATGGAACGAGCGGGCCAGGGCGAAGCCCAGCCCTGTCTCGGCGACACATGCGGGCAGCTGAGTGCCGGAAAGCTCCACCTGTACGCCGAGTGCACTGAGTAGATCGAAGCTGCCCGAAGTGGATGAGGCCTTGTAATTGCCGTGCTTGCATACCGTCGCCCCTGCGGCTGCGCACAGGAAACTCGCCATGGTGGACACGTTCAGGGCGCTCTTACGCCGGTACGCCGATCCGCCAGTGCCCACAATATCGATAGCGTCGGCCGGGAGATCGAGTGGCTCTGCCGCCTCCAACATGCCCGTGGCAAGGCCTTCCATCTCGTCGACAGATTCGCCTTTCACCCGCAGCGCCAGGATGAGTCCGCCAAGTTGCGCGTTTGTAGCCTCGCCGGCCAGGACCGAAGCCATGGCGGCGCTGGCCTGCTCGCGCGTCAGGTCTTTGCCATCACCAACAATGTTGAGGATGGCGGGCCAACCGCCGTGGTCATCCACCCGTCCCGTCAGTTGTGATCCTGAGGTCCCCGAAGTTGATGTCATGACGCAAGCGTAGAGCTCCGGCGATCTCCTGTCGGGCCGCCGGTCCCTATCCAGGGGAAAAGACAGGATGCAGACCATTACGATCTGCATCCTGTTCGCTTCAGTTCTTGTTGACGCTCAGCTGCCTTTGATGTGGCAGTTGGACCCAGCCGGTATCAGGCTTCAGCCAGAACCAGCAGTTTCGCCTGGCGAGCAGCTCGTTGCCGTTGGCGAAGAATACGGCGACGTTCACGTTCGGTTGCCCCGCCCCAGACGCCGTTGTGCTCTCGGCGAGCCAGTGCGAACTCAAGACACTGGTCCTTGGATCGACAGACGTCGCAAATGGCCTTTGCCGCATCGGCGTCCTCTTCGGACACCGGATAAAACACCGAAGCATCAAGCCCCTGGCAAGCGGCACTCTTCGACCACAAAAGATCGGCTGTCATGAATTCGGACCCCCCAGATTTGCGCACCCCCCATTGGGCGCTGGGCCCAAAGCTAGCCCACGGGGTACTGTCATGCAAGGAGACAGAACATTTCTTTCCGACAAGATTTATGGCAAAACCTGGTGGTGTCCAAGGGATCTGGGCCAGATTCGTTGCACGGCGTCACTGATTCCCGAGTCCTACTCGCCATCTAGTGCCGATTTCCCGCCAAAAGGTGGCGTGTGTGCGGGCGCCCACGCTGCGTGCCCAACGCCTGCGACCCAGGAGCAGCAATGAACGAAGGAACAGCAGTAGACTCAAGCGACGGTGAGTTGGCTCGGTGATCGCGGCGTTGACTGGTGGGGAAACCCAGCGGTACGGCGTTGAGGAAGGTCGGGGCTCCGCAGAGCAATGGTGCTGGCTAACAGCCAGTCGAGGCGACTCGCAGGAAAGTGCCACAGAAAACAGACCGCCGATGGCTCTACCATCCTCCGGGCTCGCCCGGAGCGAACATCCTCCGGGCTTGCTCGGAGAACAGGCAGAGCACAGGTGAGGGTGAAACGGTGCGGTAAGAGCGCACCAGCATCTCAGGTGACTGAGGTGGCTAGGTAAACCCCACTGGGAGCAAGATCAAGTTGGAGACACGGGCGGCTCGTCCGTTCATCTCGGTGGCGGTTCGTCCGTCCACCGGGTGGACATCTCCAGGTAGATCGCTCAGATGGATGATCACCCATGGAGTCTGACTCCGGGACAGAACCCCGCCTACAGGCCGACTCACCGTCACCTTCCATCCTTTTGTCTGTCCGGTGCGACCTCTGATCCAACATCGTTCAACGATTGCGCTCACGTCGGGCGCGCTGCGTCCGATACGAACGTGATGGACCACCAGTCTCCTGCGACCGCTGATGACGGATTCTCCATCCGTTTTCCCGTCGGTCTCATACACGACTTGAGCGCGACACGGTCAAGTCACGACGCTCTTGATGTCGTCGCGCACTGGCTGCCAAGCCTGCTGGAGACAGCTCGATCGAGCATCACGGTCTTCACTCCGGATCACCGCGGTCTCGAAGTTCTCACCCTGGCTGGCTCATCGGCCATTGCCACCGGGACGATTCTGCCCATCGAAGGCACCATGGTTGGCCAGGCCTGCACGCAGGCGCAGCTCTGGAACACGCCAGTGACGAAAGGCATGGGAAAGCTTGATACCGACAAGCTGTCCGCTGCCGGTCTTGGTTCATGCCTCAGCGCTCCGCTCGTGAGCGGCGGCGAGTGTTTCGGCAGTCTCAACATGGCTCGCTCCAACGAGGACGCCTTCTCGCGCCAGGACGAGGTCCTCGCCGCCAGCCTGGGCGAGGTGGTGGGATCCACGCTGCGCACGCTGCGCCAGATTGAAAGCGAACGTTCCGCCGCCCACACCGACTCCCTGACTGGTCTCGCCAACCGTCGCGCCGTACTTTCGCTGTTGAACGAGCAAACCTCCACCAGGGAAACAGGCGTGGTAATTCTCTTCATTGACCTCAAGGGTTTCAAGGCCATCAACGACGCGTATGGCCATGCGCACGGCGACCAGATGTTGCAGGTCATGGCGGACCGTTTCGTGACCATAACCGGTGAGGCTGGAACAGTCGGTCGCCTCGGTGGCGACGAATTCCTCGTTGTGTGCGAAAAGCGGGTTGACCTTCACGAGGCGAGGCAGCTCGCCAAGCGCATTGCCCACGAGACGACGACACCCATTCGCTTGAACTCAGTTGACGTCGAACCGCGCCTCAACGTCGGGCTCGCGGTCAAGGTGCACGAGTCGACCACCGGCAAAGAGCTTCTCGCTCAGGCAGACCGGGCGATGTATGAGGCGAAACGCATCGGGGCAGCCGTTGTTGAGGTCGACAAGGACCTGCGTCTGTATGCCGACCTTCTCGGTGCGATCGACCGCGATCTTGATCGGGCGATGGCCTCAGGCGAGATCACCTGCCATTATCAGCCGCTTCGCAACCTGCGCACACGGGCCATCTTCGGATGTGAGGCACTCATCCGCTGGGATCACCCGCAGTTCGGGCTGGTCCCGCCGCCCTACATTGTCGAACGGGCCGAAGCCACTGACCGCATTCACGCGCTCACCATGTGGGGCCTCGACAAGGTTGCAGGCGATTGGGCCTCCTTCCGCAACATGCATCCCGAGTACGCCCGCCACACGGTCGCCTTCAACCTGAGCCCTCGACAGTTGGGGTGGAGCGACTACGTGGATCTCCACATGGCAGCCCTTGAACGACACAACCTCTCACCATCGGACATCGTGATCGAGGTGGTGGAGTCCGGCCTGATCGAGGTGGAGACAACCGCGGAGAAGACTATTCGTGATCTCGCCGAGCGCGGTGTGCAGATTGCGCTGGATGACTTCGGCACCGGCCACAACGTGATCAGCTACTTCTCCCGCTTCCCCATCCATTGCATCAAGATCGATAAGAGCATGGTGCAGGTTATGGCGTCCAATCCCCAGGTCCGCATTGTGGTGAAGGGATTGACGCAGATCGCCAGGGAACTGGGCATTCGCGCCCTCGGCGAAGGCATCGAAACCGCAGCGGATTTCGATGCATGCCTGTCCGCCGGCATGGACGAAGGCCAGGGCTATCTACTCGGACGCCCCATGGATATCGACGAACTGGGTCGTGTCGCCGTCCTCGAAGCTGCGACGCCCCCGGGTTCGACAGGTGGATTCCGCTTTGGCGCCCCCAGTACCGCTCCGCTGGACGCTGGAGACGATGCTCACCGGACGGGCCATGTGGAGAATCTCTGACCCCATTGGAGCCAGAGGCTGTTAGGCATAGGTTTTTCCTATGACCTGATAGAGGTTTACCCTCTAGCCAGTTGAGGCCACTGAGCCCACACTTGATGCATGGCCCAGCTCACCCCGCCACACATCCAAGCGGAGATACCTCCCGCACGATCTGGGACATCACCCAGTGCCATTGGCTTCAGGACCGGGTTGATACCGGGGCTGGCGTGGGTCGCTGCCGCTCTTCTCGTTGCGTCCGTTGCTGCAACCATGACTCCCTCCGTACCAATGCTCGTCGCCGCAATGATCATCGGTATCGCAGGACGGTCTCTCGGCCTGATTCCCAATGCGGCCTCAGCCGGTCTTGGCTTCGCCTCATCCAGCCTGCTGCGAGCGGGCATCGTTCTCCTCGGTCTGCGCCTGTCCATCCAGGATGTCTCCGGGCTCGGAGCTCCCACGCTTGGCGTCGTTGCGGCAACCGTGCTGGTCACGTTCTTCACCGTGCAACTACTGGGACGCAGACTGGGCCTCACGCCGGGCCTCTCCGTACTTGTCGCGAGTGGATTTTCCATCTGTGGCAACTCTGCGATTGCGTCGGTGAAAGAGGTCTCGCGTTCTGAGGAGGAGGAAGTGGCTGCTGCCGTCGGCGTGGTCACGCTTTCCGGCACACTCGCCGTCTTTCTTCTGCCAGTCGTCGGTCAATGGCTGGGACTGCCCAACGACCAGCTCGGCATCTGGGCCGGAGCCAGCGTGCAGGACACCGCCCAGGTGATCGCCGCAGCATCCACGCTGGGACCGCAGGCGCTCGCCATTGCCACCGCCGTCAAGCTCACCCGGGTGCTCTTCCTCGCGCCCGTTGTGGCTGGTGTATCCATTGCTCGCCAACACGCTGATCAGCCAGGCGACCATGCTGGCGATGACGGCACCCCAGCCGTTCGCCCCCGATTGGTGCCCACGTTCGTTGTCCTGTTCCTTGCCGCCATGGTGCTGCGCACCACCGGCCTCGTGCCCACCTCAGCGCTGAGCGCCGCAATGAACGCCGAGAACTGGGTACTCGGCGCGGGCCTTGTCGGCCTCGGCTCATCGGTGCGCCTCAGCAGCGTGCGCCAGCTCGGACCGGGGCCACTCCTTCTCGGGGGCTTCGCATGGGCCACCGTTGCATCCGTATCCCTGCTCGCCATCCTCGCACTCGGCGCCTGAGCTTGTGCATGGTGCTCGTGCATCGAGACGGGCCGACACGTATCATCATCGGACCCGGTTGGACAGACACAGAATGGGGCAAACGTGCCGATCCAAGACTTCTCGCTGGACTGGTTCGACCTGAGCGGACGCACGGCGATGGTTACCGGCGGCAACTCGGGTCTGGGCCAGGCGTTCGCCCTCGCTCTCGCCTCAGGCGGAGCTGACATCTTCGTACCGAGTCTGGCTGATGACGACGGCACAACGAAGGAGCTCATCGAAAGTACCGGGCAGCGATTCGTATTCATGGAAGCCGACATCACCGAAGATGGTGTGCCGGCGAAGGTCATCAGCGCTTGCGTCGAGTCCCTCGGTGCGATGGATGTTCTTGTCAACTCGGCCGGAATCTGCCCCACCGATGACGTGTTGGACTTTGGGCGGGACAAGTGGGACGCAACTGTGGCCGTCAACCTCACGGCCGCATTCGAGATGAGTCACGAAGCGGCAAAGCACATGATCCCGCGACGCTGCGGCAAGATCATCAACATCTGTTCCATGTTCAGCTTTCTTGGCGGGCAACGATCCCCCGCCTATGCCGCAACGAAGCACGGCATTGCCGGACTCACCAAGGCCTATTGCGACGAGCTCGCCATGCACAACATTCAGGTCAACGGCATCGCGCCCGGCTACTTCGCAACCGAGATCACCACCCACACCCGTTCGGTGCCAGAGCTCAATCAGCGGGTGCTCGACCACATTCCGGCCGGCCGGTGGGGCGACCGAGATGACCTGATGGGCACCGTCGTCTTCCTGGCCGGGCGGGCATCGGACTACGTCAACGGTCACGTCCTCGCAGTTGACGGCGGCTACCTCGTCCGCTGATGACCGCTACCAAATGACCACTGCACATGACCGCTCGCCCATGACCACTGCTGAATGACCACTGCTGAATGACCACTGCCATATCTCCCCCAGTCGCTGACCCCTTGGTTGTTGGCCCCTTGGTTGTCGGCGTTGACTGCGGCTCTCAAAGTGTCAAGGTCGACATCTTCGACGCAACCGGCGCAGTTGTTGCTTCCGGACGCGAACCCCTGTCCCCCATGAGCCGGCCCAGGCCCGGCATGGTGCTCCACCCCGACGATGACCTGTGGCGAACGATCTGTCTGGCGACGCGTCAGGCCACGGCCGGTCTTGGCCCGGAGACCACAGCTTCCATCGTTGCCGTGGGGCTGTGCCCCATTCGCTGCTGCAAGGCATTCCTCGATGCCCATGGCGAACTTCTCGAACCGGTCATGAGTTGGATGGACACCAGAGCCTATGAACCATGGCTCCCGCAGCACCCGGACCTCGCCTGGGTCACCACCGGGTCGGGATATCTCGCCCACCGATTCACCGGCAGGTTCCAGGACAGCGCCGCCAACAACATCGCTCTGCAGTGGCCCATCAACACCGAAACATGGCGCTGGAGCGACGACGACACTCAGATCCGCGCCTTCAACGTGAACAGGACCCAACTGTTCGAGTTGCAGGATCCCGGCGAGATCATCGGACCGATCACCGACGAAGCCGCAGCGGCCACCGGCCTCCCCCGCACCATCCCTGTCGTTTGCACGGCGAATGACAAAGCGGTGGAGATGCTGGGGGCCGGGCCGCTGCCAGCGCATACCGCACTGGTCTCCCTCGGCACGTACATCACGGCAATGGTGCCGGGCGAAGTCAATCACACCAACGCAGAAACGTTCTGGTCCAACTTCTCGTGTCACACGGGCCGCTACCTCTACGAGAGCAACGGTGTGCGCCGGGGCATGTGGACCCTCAGCTGGTTCCTCGACCTGCTCGGTCCCGAGTTCGCAGCTGCAGCCGAAAACGCCGGGGTCATAAGAGAAGACCTGCTCGAGGCAGAAGCCGCTCGCACGCCGGCAGGCAGCGACGGTTTGGTCACGGTGCTCGACTTCCTTGCCCCCACCGACAAGCCGTTTCGGAAGGGAACCATGCTCGGCTTCGATGCCCGCCACACGCGCGGCCACATCTACCGGTCGATCCTCGAAGCAATCGCCCTGACCATGAAGGCCAATGTCGATGCCATGATCACCGAACTCGACACCAGGCTCGACGAAATCGTCCTTTCGGGTGGCGGCAGCACCAGTGCGCTCTTCATGCAGATTTTTGCCTCAACGTTTGGCATCACGGCATCACGGGCATCTGGTCCGTCCGGGGCGAGCCTCGGCGCGGCCATGTGTGCAGCTGCCGCCGTTGGTCTCCACGCTGACCTCGACGCCGCTGCACAAATCATGTCGCGCCAGCGGGAGAGCTTCGTTCCCAACGCCGATGACCACGCTCTCTATGCATCGCTTCTCACAAACGTCCTTGCGGATGTGCAGGCAACTGCCTCAGACCAGATCTACTCACGTACCTATGCCCTCTTCGGCTAGCCACTTCGATCACCAGAAAGACCATTCATGACCCTCACGCACGAAACGATTGTCAGCGCGTTGACCAACCTGGTTGGTGCTGAGCATGTACTCACCGACGAGGAGACTCTCAAACACTCGAGCGTCGACAACTTTCGCAAGCTCCAAACCATTTTCGATGTCCACACCATGCAACGCCCGGCTGCTGTTGTCATGGCCCGCTCCACCGAAGACGTGGCTGCGATTCTGAAGTACGCCGACGCAAACGGCGTCAACGTGGTGGCCCGTACCGGCGGCACTGCGACAGAGGGCGGGCTTGAGAGTGGCACCCAAAATTCCATCGTGGTCGATGGTTCGCTCATGAACGAGATCATCAAGGTCGACGCGTACAACATGCAGGCCACCGCGCAATGCGGAGTGCCGCTCCAGGCGCTCGAAGATGAGGTGCGTAAGCTCGGTCTCACCACTGGTCACTCGCCGCAGTCCAAACCCATCGCCAGTATGGGCGGCCTTGTCGCCACCCGAAGCAGTGGGCAGTTTTCGGGCCTGTACGGCAACATCGAAGACATGGTTGTCGGCTGCGAAGTCGTCTTCGCCGGCGGATACGTCTCCCGCATCAAGAACGTCTCTCGACGGGCGGCCGGACCCGATATTCGTCACGTCGTGATCGGTAACGAGGGCGCCCTGTGTTACATCACCGAAGTCACCGTGAAACTGTTTCCCTACACCCCGGAGAACACCGAGTACCTCGGGTGGACCACCAAATCCATGAAGGAAGGCTTCGAGGCGCTGCGCGAAGTGCACGTGGCCGGCTACAAGCCCTCGGTCGCTCGCCTCTATGACTTCGAGGACGGCCAGCTTCACTTCTCCCGGTTCGCAGCAGCTGACGAATGCGTGTTGATCTTCACGGCTGAGGGCAACCCGCTCATGGCGAAGGCCACCGCCGACGGCATCCGCGAACTGATGGCGAAGCGCTCGGGCTGCACGCCAGTGGACGGATCCATCATCGACGCCTGGTTCAACGACCTCACCTGGGGTTCAGACAAGGTGATGAGCGAGGACGACCGCATTCACGCCGAACGCAATGTGAACCGCACCACGGAGATCTCCGCGGACTGGGAGAACGTCCAGAAAATCTACGACGCCGTGCTTCCCCGTCTTCGGGCAGAGATCCCCGGCATCACCCTGCTCGGCGGCCACTCATCGCACAGCTACATCAATGGCACGAACATGTACTTCAACTACTTCTT
>ENA-ORXT01000052-ORXT01000052.1-marine-metagenome-genome-assembly--contig:-NODE-52-length-163788-cov-30.116687_pt1 | contig 163788 bp, 156 predicted proteins | sample MGYA00237868_ERZ511482 | MGnify/ENA metagenome assembly ERZ511482 | reverse complement strand
TGTGCATAGCGAAGGCGGGCATTGAGTCAAAGCGTTCTGTCTCCTCATCGAGCCACCCTGCGAGGTGAGACTGGATGACCTCAACTGGCTGATTTCGAAGCGACTTGCTCAGCCGGAACATTGTTCCTTTGACGGTGCTGAATCCTGAGAGCCGATAGTTAACGATCCGTCGCACCAAATAGACATCGAGCGCTGACGTGATCATCTGCGTCTTATGGCGACGGGTCTCATCGTCGTCTGCAGGAGTTATCGCTGCGATCAGAATCGGCAAGTGTTGGGTGAATCGAGTGGATGAGAGGTGAAAGATTCCTTCGTAGCCCGGGACCATGGTTTGAGCGGCTCGCAGCAGGTCGAGGTAGACGCTGCCGAGAGGGAGAAGGTCTCGTTCGACCATGTCTCGAAAATCGTTGGCAGTCACTAAGCCAAGTCGATCATCTTGATCGCGTACCCATTTGTGGAAGGCGGTACCGATGATGTCGTAGTCACCGACCACACCAGTGCTGCCTTCACGGATTGTCTCAGCGTGTTTGCCGCGTAACCATGCCTTAAGAAAGTCGGAGTCAGCATTCTTTTCGAAGTCGGTGAGCTCGCGAACCATTCGCCGCCACTCGTCATTAAGCCGTCGGATGATGTCTTCGTTCTTGATCCGGCCGAGCAGATAACTCTTGAGCATGTCGGTTGATGAAAGCCGAAGGCCCCGATCGTTCATCGACTCGAAGATTTCGAGTGCCATCTCTGGCGACGGCGTCGCTATGTCCACCAGGAAGACTCGGTTTAGCAACCAGTCAGAGAAGAACGGCAGCTGGTCATCATCGAGCCCGCCTGGAAACCGGTCTTCGACGGTCTCATTTCGAGCCCAAAGGTTCTGGATGGATTCGGGCTGATCTGTAGCGTCGAACTGTTCGCCGTTGCGGATTGAATCGAGGCATTTTGTGCGCTCATCGACGTCAAGGTTGTAGCTGCTCTCGCCATACTGCTCGGAGTAGACGAGCGGGCGCAACTGTGCAGCAAGTTGCTCGTGGCCGGCTAAATGCAGGACTTGGTCAAGCCGAATGAGAATCAGGCTGAGCGTGGTCAACCTCTGCTGGCCGTCGACGAGAAACTTGGTCTCCCCCTGCTGGACGGTCACGATCGGCCCGAGGAAGTATGGCTCGTAGCCAGCGACGTCCGTGCGGGTGTCCTCTGGTTTGTGTTCGTTAAGGAAACGCCCGAGCAAATCATCGATCAGCTCGACAACTTGTGCGTCCCCCCATGAGTATTCGCGCTGATAGAAGTCGAGGCCGTATCGTTTGCCCTGCAGAAGCGTTGCCACGTTCTGTGCCTGCGCTGTGATGTTCTCTACTTGAATACTCACTGCCACACCGAATCAACACACCGCCGCAGGCCGAGGCTTGCTATCGGTGATCCCGCCGGACGAACGACCTGCTCGAACAAGGTCGATGATAGGTCGAGACACCTTCGGCACAGAGACTTGGGCTACTCAGACTCCCATCAGCGCGGCCCAAACGCGGCCCACGCATCCCCAGAATCGTTGCAATTGCAACGATCTCTACCCCTGCCTGCCAACCTCCCAAGCTGAATACGGCGCTATCCGTGCCCGAGGAGGATTGTGATGAAGAGCGCCAGGACCCACGCCCACATCTCGAATGCGAGGGTCCAGCCGACAGCAAAGAATGTCGACTCCGGCTGCTACCGGCGCGCCGTGAAGAAGGGCACCGCTGCAGGACCGGCCAGGAACATGGCCATCGTCCCAACATCTCCCCAGCCGTCGCCTCCATGAAGTGGGATTGTCTGTGAGGAGTAACGAAGCCGAGCCGGTCGTCTAGCGTGGATCATCGCCACCAAGTCGGAAAGAACACCATGAGCCAGAATCTTCGAAACTTCACCGCCGCCGTCTTTGGATTCGATGCAGTTGTCCAACGGATGCCGGCTGACGCCTGGGACAAGCCGTCGGCCTGTGACGGCTGGAGCGCTCGTGATCTCCTGGAGCATCAGTGCGCTGTCCTCAATGGCGTGGCCGAGGTTGCCCGCACTCAGGCCATGGCAAAGCCAACGCCGCCCGAAGACGTATCCAACCCTGTGGCCGCATGGAATCAGTGCCGCGACGAACTGTTCGCAGCACTCGACCAGCCAGAGGTCCTGAACACCGAAGGCCCGTTCTGGTTCAATGCGACAACCATCGATGACATGGTCGGCATCGTGGCGTGGGATCCGCTGGCCCACGCATGGGACCTGGCGCAGACCTGCGGGCTCGACGCCTGCCTCAACGAAGGTGTCGCAGCTTCGAGCCTGAAGACCGTCCTCTCCATGCAACCAATGCTTGAAGAAACAGGGCGAACCGGTTCCATGGTCGATGTGGCTGCTGATGCTTCGGCATCCGCTCGCTTTCTTGGGGCAACCGGCCGCACCCCGCAGTAGGGGTTTGGGTGGGGGCCATGCGCAAGGACGCCCTCGACGAAGCTTCCGGCGGCCCCGACCATGAGCAAGGTGAATCCTGCAACCGCTGAGCTTGGCATGAGCCGAGGTTGGGTAGAAGTACCTATCAAGTGTGACTCGTGAGAAAGAAGTTACCTTCTTCACCGTTGAAAAGAAGAGAATAACTCCGGATCTTGCCAAAGAACCGGAGTTCTTTCTTGTCAGAACGATGGACAAGAGTCCGACTTTCCGAGACAATCATTACAACGAAGAAGCCCCACACCGCTGTGGGGCTCCCCAAGGAAGGAAATCGTCATGGCAGCATTTGGCCCAGAAAACGATCTGTTCGAGATGGATGACGATGTACACAGCCTGACATTCGATGAGCTGCGGGACCTTCCCTATCAGTTGCAGGTAGGCCTCGACCTCACCACGTTCGAATAAGTCGAACTCCCCAAAGAACTCGCGAGTGCCCCCTGAGCGATCAGGGGGCACTCGCCGTTTTGAACCCGCAGGCAATCCGCGATCGAACAGTGTCTGACACCGACTGCTGGCGTGTGTCGCGTTAGGTTTTGGCGATGCGTGTGATGACCTGGAACCTGTGGTGGCAGTTCGGCCCATGGGAGAAGCGCCAACCCGGTATCGCTGCGGTTGTGGCCGATATGGCGCCCGACATCCTCTGTCTTCAGGAGGTGTGGGGCACAGAAACCGACGGTGTGGTGAGCTACCAGGCCCGACAGCTCGCCGATGAACTGGGCGACTACAACGTGGCACCGCCATCGCTTCGCTTCCGCGAAGGCAGGGCGTTCACCAACGCCATCGTGAGTCGCTGGCCCATCGTCGATACGTTCGTCGTCCGGCTCCCAACCGGCGATGGCTCATTGTCCTTCAGAACCGCAGTGTTCGCGGAGATCGAAACCCACTTTGGCATTCAGCCGGTGGTTACTGCGCACATCGCCCACAAGGGCCAGGACGATGCCGACCGACTGGCTCAAACCGTTGCGCTTGGAGACCTGATTCGCGATCGGCGCGCTGAGATCCCCGAGGCGCTGCCCGCGCTCCTGGCCGGCGACTTCAACGCAGAACCCGAAGACCCGGAGCTCGTGGCGCTCTGTGGCACCCCGGGCGATTCGGATTCTGCACCGGCTCCACTGCTCGACGCCTGGGTGCTGAGTGGGCAGGACGACCCCGGGCTGACGTGGTCCACCGAAAATCCTTATGCCACAAATGCAAAGTGGCCGAATCGGCGCCTCGACTACGTGCTTGTGGAGCAGATGGACGAACGGCCGGCGACGGTAAAGGCCGCCGGCCTCGCCGGCACGGACCCCATGGATGGCGTGGTTCCCAGTGACCACTACGCCGTGTGGGTTGACTTCGATCTGTCCCCGTGACGCTCCGAAACCCTTTCCGATCATTGCTGTTGCTCGCAGTGGTTCTGACGACCGCTGCTGTCTTCACTGCGTGCAGTTCGTCGCGCTCAACGTCCGTTGGTGACGTCTCCGCCGCGACGGTGGGGGCAGAGGCCAGCACCGCCATTGATCCGATACCCGCCCCAACCACCCAGCCCGAACCTCCAACCGCAATCCCCACACTTGCGCCGCCCACACCCACGCCCATTCCAACCTCCACCCCGGAGCCGACAGCCACCGCGATGCCAACACCCACCGCGATGCCAATCTTGAACGAGGACGAAGTCGCCACGCTGTTCGGCGTTGACACCAGTGCGCTCGTTGCCGGGTGCCCCACGGTGCAGGACCAGCGCAGCACCTACCCTCCCCGCCTCACAACGGTGTGCAACTCGCCAGAAGCCGGCGCAACCGTTGGATCACCGGCGGCTGGCTACATCATCGCCATCAATCGACAGCCAGCCCGGACCGTGTCATCGTCCGCGCCGCTCGCCCATCCAATCTGGGCGTGGGGCGATGCCGCTTCAATGGGCGAACACGTCGTCATTGACCACGGTGCGCAAGCCGGGCACGGGAACGTGACCACAGTGCTGTGGGGGTTCGACGTGGACGAAGAGCTCTTCATCGGTCAGCGGGTTGAGACACGGACCCAGCTCGGTAACCGCGCTGATGCCGTGTCCATGCAGGTCTGGCTCGGCGAGTCGGTGTTCGGCGAACAAGCGGAACTCAATCCGCTGCCGTTCGACGAGGTCCAACAGATTGCGAGCGAACTCGCGCCCCTCATGGCCAGTCCGGTGGCGCCCGAGTGCACGGTCAACTTCGGCGCGTTCAGTCAACTCCCAAATGCGGGTCGGCCGTATCGCTCAGGCACGCACCGGGGTGTGGACCTCATCTGCGGCACCGCCGGCCACGAAGCGTTCGCAGCCCTGAACGGCACCGTGATTGCTGTCACGAACGACTACGTCGACGCTCCCGTGCAGAATCGACTGAACGTTCTGGCGAACGCCGCGGTGGCGGGCGACACGCCGCACTGGACACTCAATCTGTTGTTTGGCAACTATGTGGTTATCGAGCACGTGGATCCGGACGGACGCGAAGTCATCACGATCTCCGCTCACCTTGAGTCTGTTGATCCGAGCATCGAGGTCGGCGGTGCCGTGGAGGCGGGAGATCGTCTGGGAGAGATCGGCAACCGCGGCACTGGCCCTTCGGCGGCGGGAACAACTCCGGTTTGGGACAGTTCCCGCCATCTCCATTGGGAGTTCTACGTGGACGGCCAATACCTCGGCCGGGGCCTCACCGTGACCGAGACAGTGGCTGTCTACCGGACGTTGCTGTGCGGCTCAGCTGCCATGACCGGCTGCACCTAGATTCTTCCCGGAGCGCCGCGTAACCGTGTGAGAGGATGACGCCGTGCCCTCCCCAACTGCGGTGTCCGCGTCCCGCATCTTCATGGCAACCGGACTGGTACGCAGGGCCTGTGCACGCGCGTTCTGGCCACTGTTCTTCATTCGGCTCGTGACCGAAGTGGAGCTGAGCCCACTCCAACTCGTACTGCTCGGAACGGTGATGGAACTGTCCATCCTTTCGTTCGAGATTCCCACCGGCGTGGTGGCTGATCTGTACAGCCGCAAGTGGTCAATCGTGGTGTCCTTCCTGGTCATGGCCGTTGCGTACGCACTCTCCGGATGGGCGTCGTCGTACTGGCTGCTGATCATCAGTCAAGTGTTGGTGGGCTTCGGGTTCACGTTCGAGTCCGGCGCAGAAACAGCGTGGATCACTGCTGAGCTTGAGAGTCCGGAGGCGGCGGAGCCCCTCATTCTGCGGCGGGCAAGTTGGCAACTGTTGTCTGCGTTCACCGGCATCGTCGTCTTTGCTGCCCTTGCTCACTTCACAAGTCTCAGCATTGCGCTGACAACCATTGGCGTGATCTACGCGCTGTGGGGCGCGCTGCTCGCCTGGCTCATGCCAGAAACGAACTTCACACCATCAAGCGGTGATGGTTGGTCAGGCTTCATCGCCATGTTGCGCCGGGGCTTTACCCGAAGCTGGAGTCTTGCACCTCTGCGCATTCTCCTGATCGTGGTTTTCATCGGAGGCCTCGCGAAAGAGGCGATCGATCGCCTCGATGTCCAACGACTGGTGAACGTTGGCATGCCCGAGGATCTCAACGAGATTCAGGTGATTGCGGCACTCGCTGCCGCAAAGATGGCCTTTGCTGCAGCCGCTCTCGCCATTGCCCGGCGCAGAGCTGAAGGGGCTGCCGTGGTCCCCGCCATGGCGCTACTCTTCTTTGGCATTGCTGGCGGCGTGGCGCTTCTCGCCCACATGGAACTGCTGGCACTCGCCGGGCTTGGACTGGTCCTGCAGGGCGGCTTCGCTCTCGCAACAGAGCCGCTTGTCACCACCTGGACAAACGCCTTCACCGCGGACGAGTCCCGGGCGACAGTGCATTCCTTCATCGGTCAGGCTGAGGCGTTTGGCGAGATCCTCGGCGGCATTCTGTTGGGAGTCGTGGCGCAGCTGACCACGGTGCCGACGGCGATGACCATGAGCGTCTTGTTGTTCGCGGCGGGCGGCGCTCTGGCGCTCTCCGCCCGTTCGGTTTGGGAGTCCGCCAGTCTCGACGCCTGACAGATTCCCGACCCGCGGTGGAGGCGTCAGATGAACAGTGCGGCGGCGGCCCCAAAGGCAAGCAGCGTGACAAGCGGAGTAAAGATCCGGTCGTCATTCTGAGCGAACCGGGTCGAACGGTTGGTCTTGGTGAAGCCGACCTGACGCCCATCGCCCACCGCTCGCAACGCCAGAACAATTGTCCCGGCCAGGGTGAGCCAGTGAATGATACGAGGCCCAGTGTTGAAGGCTCTGAGCGTCACGAGCGTGGCCATCACTCCAAGGGCCACAGCAACCGCCAGCGTCAGCATGGGCCCGGGTTGGAACGCCGGTTGCCCATCGGCGGGTGCCGGACCGAACCCTTCCATATCCGCCGGCCCGGTTGCCGCCCAATAGACATGCAGGAGCGCTGCCCCAACCAGCACGGCCGCGGCGGCAAGCGCCCCAACCCGTAGACCTGCCTCGGTGAGGACCTCAGCCTGTATCAGTGCCGCCGCACTTCCAACAAGGAACAACGACCAGGCGAAATGTTCCCGGACTCGAATGAAGAACACGACGCCCGACGCCAGCCCCACCAGGCCGACCGTCATCATCGCGTCCGCTCCCAGCGCCACTGCTGCGAACCCCGCCCACGAGATTGATGTGAGATGCCAGGCCCACCGGACCAAACGATTTGCGCCTTGGCGGGGGATGTCGGGGATTGTCCAGTCTTCATCGGCCAACAGCGGCCTGACCACGCCGGTCTCACCCATTGCCGAATGACCAACTGCGAGGCAGGCAAAGACGGCAAACACTACGAACTCCATGGGGGTCTCCTTCCCAGCGATCCAGGAATCACGATCATACGGTGGCGTATGTTCATTCCGTACGGTACCGTATGGAACCTCAGATGGGAAGAGGCACATGGCACGGCTGACACGTGACGACTGGATTACCGGCGCGTTCGAACTACTCGCCACGGGAGGGGTCAACGACGTGCGGGTCGAACCGCTTGCCCGTCGCCTCGGGGTCACCAAGGGGTCCTTCTACCACCACTTCGCTGATCGCCAGGCGTTGCTCGATGCCGTGCTCCTGGCGTGGGTCAGAATCGACACCGACCGAATCATCGAGCTCGTTGCCGCTGCCACCCAACCGGTTGGCGACCCGATAGCTTCGCTGCGACAGCTCGCCGAGCTCACCATTGGAACGCGCACCGACTTCGACGGCGTTGAGACCGCCATTCGCGAATGGGCAGGGAGCGATGAAGCGGCCGCACTGCGGTGCAGCGCAGTTGATAGTCGGCGACTCGCTTACGTGCGAAACCTGCTCATCGACGCTGGTGTTGACGAGGCCACTGCTGATGGGCGATCCCAGGTGTTCTACCGCGTCATCATCGGCGAGTACACCTGGCGTCGCTACGGCGGCATCCCCATCGACTCAGCTCCAGTTCACGACCTGGTGGACTGGCTTGCAGCCACCTGACCTGACCGAGGTCAGGCAGAGCCGCCGGGCGCGAGCTACTTGAGGCGTTCCTGAACGACCAGCGCAATGCCACCGAGGACAGACACGAAGACGAGCAGAGCGCCGATCCAGAACAGGCCGGACCGCCCACCGGAGGTGTCAGGCTCCGGTTCTTCGATAACGGTTATCGGATCATCGCTTGGGGCAGGCGTGCTCGTGGCCGTTGCTGGAGGCTCCACCGATTCGGTTTGCTCGACCGTCGGAACCACCGTGGGCTGCACGGCAGGTTCGGGCGACACCAGCGGCTGCACACTCGGCAATGGAGTGCTCGTTGCCGGTTCCGCGGCGTCGTCACTGTCCGTATCGTCTGCGTCGTCGTCTCCAGCAGAGCCATCATCGTCGTCTTCGGCTGGCTCGGCTGTGGCCGTCGGCTCCGGCGTATTCGTTGCCGCTGGCGTATTTGTGGCAGCAGCAGTGTTCGTGGGTCGCGCCGTTGCAGTAGCCGCGCCCGGGGTGCTCGTCGGCGTGCGCGTGGACGTTGCCTCCGGGGTTTGTGTTGCGCCGGGTTCAACCGGAAGCGGCGTGAGAATCGTGCCGATATTGTCAACCGTGGGCGTCGGCGTCGCAGTTGCGTTGGCAGTCGCCGCGACCGTGGACGTTGGCGTCACCGTGACGTCGGTCGTGGCCGTCGCGACGGTCGTCGGCGCAGCAGTTGGCGTTGCGGTCACAAACCCGACACTGGCGGTAGCGGTCGGCGTTGCCGTGACAGCAACTGCAGCCGTGGCAGTGACTGTTGGGGTGAGTGAGGGCGTCGGGGTGACGGTTGCCGTCTCCGTTGCCGTCGGCATTGGCGTCACTGTCGGGGTTGCGGTGGGCGGTGCTGCAACGATCGTGACTGATGCGGTGGCGGGGAGTGTGACACCACCGGCGTACTGGACGGCGCCGGAGATCTGACCAGTGCCGATGGTCGTTGCGATGAAGGTGAATCCACCCGAGGTACCGCCGCTTGACTGCCCGCCACCCGTCACTCCAGTCACGGGCGTGGCAAAGAACGTCCAGGGATCAGTGGCGTCCGGGGTGCACGCCCCGGAAGCCGTCACTGTTACCAGGAACGCCTCGCCCACCGCTACCTGCGCCGGGCTGGCGGTCATGGTGATCGCGGTCGGCGTGCACTGTGCAGCTGCGACGGAGGGGTTGAGGGCGACACTGATACCGGCCATCAGCAGGGCAGCGAACGCGAGGGAGACAACTGCTGCGAGGAGTTTCTGGTGGGGCCTGTTGAGGCGAGTGTGTGTCATGTGATGTGGCGCGGAGCCGAACTTTCCATGGGGCGAAACAGCCGACAAGACGGGTGAAATGCTGGCCTCCGGATTTTAGTTGCCCGAAGCAGTCATGACAGGGCATCCCACCACGACAGCCGCCTGATTCCGTACTCTGCACGACGTTGTAGTGTCGGGATTCGGACTATTCGAGGAGAATCACCATGTCCAAAGCTGCCGCCGCATACGAATTACTCAAGGCTCGGGAGGGCCAGTCAGAGGGGACTGGTGACTGGTTCGAGGTGTCTCAGGAACGGATCAACGACTTCGCCGACGCCACGCTTGATCACCAGTTCATTCACCTCGACGTGGAACGAGCAAAGGCCGAGACGCCCTTCGGCGGCACGATCGCCCATGGTTTCCTCACGTTGTCACTGCTGGTGCATCTTTCGACATCCATCAAGAGCGATGTGCCCAAACTCGACGGTGTCGCCATGGGCATCAACTACGGCATGAACAAGATGCGTTTCATTCACCCAGTCCCGGCAGGCAGCAGCCTACGCGCCAGTTCGGTAATCTCTGACGTTGTCCTCAAAGGCACCGCCATCGACACCACGCGCACCATGACCGTCGAGATCGACGGCATCGAAAAGCCGGCCCTCATCGCCGAGTGGATCGGCCGCACCGTCTTTGTGGACTGAGAATTTGCGGACTGAGAATTTGTGGACTGAGTATTTATGGACTGAGTCTCATCAGCCGATGGTGCGCTTGAACAGGTCGTGCAGGCGTTCCCAGTGTCGTTCGGACGCGTCCTGCACGTAGGCCGGACGTTCGGCGAATGCGAAGCCATGTTCGGTGCCCGGGTACCACTCCACCCGGCCGGCGGTACCGGCCGCGCTCATGGCCTGTTCGAACGCGGCCACCATATCCGGCGGCGCGTACGAGTCGGTCTCTGCGCATCCCACGTAGATCTCGCCAGAGATCTCTCCCAAACGCAGGTGAGGTGAATCGTTCTTGTCGGTGACGAGGGCGACACCGTGAATGGATGCTGCAGCCCTGACCCGATCGGCATGGTCAGCAGCAACTACAAGCGTGAACGGGCCGCTCATGCAGTAGCCAACTGTCCCGCAGCGTGACGCGTCGGCAGCCGGGTCCTGCTCGGCGAAGTCGAAACAGACGCCGGCGTCGGCCGAAGCCATGGCGTTGGACAGGTTGCTCATCAGCTCGAACATGCGGTCGCGATCACCCGTTTCGAACAGGTTGTATTCACGCACCTCGCGGTAGTAGAGCATTGGCGCGATGACCCAGTAGCCCGCACTCGCCAGGCGCCGAGCCATGTTGCGCAGCTCTTCGCGCATGCCGGGGGCATCCATCTGAAAGAGCACCACGGGATGGGGTCCACCTTCTTCGGGATGCACGATGAACGTGGGCATCTCTCCGTCGGGCGTCGTCAGGTCCAGCTGTCGTTCGATCATGGAATCAGCCTGTCACACTGTTTGCCATGGCCTATTCACATGTCTGGTTCGACCTTGATCACACGCTCTTTGACAGCGACGCGTGCATGACAGCCGCCTTCGAGAAAACCATCGCCGCACAAGGTCTCGGAGAGCGCGCCGCAGAACTGGAAAAGGTGCTGGCGAGGGTGAATTCGCCGCTCTGGCAGCTGGTGGAACAAGGTGAGCTGGAGTTGGCTGATCTCAACCTCCGACGCTTCGAAGAACTTGTGACAGACACCCAGATCAAGGCCGATGCGGCGCAGATGGCTCACGACTACCTGCACTGGCTTGGCCATCTTGGTGACCTCTTTCCCGGTGCTCGTGAGGTGCTCGACGCACTGCATGGCCAGTGCTCGCTCGGTCTCATAACCAACGGTTACGGCATCGTGCAGCGCGCCCGGATGGATATCCACGCCCTCGACCAGTTCTTCGACGTCGTGGTCATCTCCGGTGAGATCGGTGTCGCCAAACCCGATGCGCGCTTCTTCGCCGAGGGATTCAATCAACTCGCCGAGGTTCCGAACCCGGCCGACGTTCTGGTGGTGGGCGACAGTCTCACATCGGACATGGCCGGGGCAATTGGTTCCGGCCTGGCCGCGTGCTGGTACAACCCGAGCCACAAGCCCCGCCCCAAAGAGGTGCCGCTGGACTTCGTGATTGACGACCTCGCCAACATCGCGCCGATAGCTTTGGGCTGATCGCCGCGACAAGCATTGGAAACACATGCAACTCCCCGACTTCCGACTTGAAAGGCACTTCGCCGAGTGGGAGTTCAAAGCCGAGTACCACCTGACTGCGTCTGATGCCGAGAGCATGACACTCCCGGAGCTGCTCGCCATGGCAACGCCACAGCAGCGAGCGGGCTTTGAGAACATGTGGCTCGGGTACACCGAAACCTGGGGCGCCCCTGACGTTCGCGAAGCCGCAGCCATGATGTTCACTGAGCGCTCGGCCGGCGACGTGTTGTGCTTCGCCGGGGCAAGCGAAGGAATCTTCGCCGCCAACAACGTGATCCTCGACGCGGACAGCCACGCCATTGTGGTGACACCGAACTACCAGAGCCACGAGGCCCTGCCTTCGGTGATCTGTGAAGCGTCCGGCGTGCCGCTCAACCCCGAGGACGGATGGTCCCTCGACATCGATCAGCTGGCCGATGCCATCCGACCAAACACGAAGCTGGTCACCATCAACTTCCCGCACAATCCGACCGGCGCCATCCTTTCGCCTGATCGGTACCTGGCCCTTGTTGATCTGTGCCGCCACCATGGCATCTGGATTCTGCATGACGAGATATTCCACGGACTCGGCCCGACGGGAACCACTCATCTACCGTTCGTCGCGGATGTGTACGAGCGAGGCCTGTCCCTCAATGTCACGTCGAAGGCGTTCGGACTACCCGGACTTCGGGTCGGTTGGATCGCGTGCGCTGATGCTGACCTGCTGTCTCGCATGGAGCGGATGAAGCACTACCTCTCGATCTGCAATTCGGGACCAAGCGAGCGACTTGCGGTGATTGGTCTGCACAATCGCAAGAAGATCCTGGCCCGCAACTGCGCAGTTGTTGACGAGAACCTGCCCAAGTGGGACGCGTTCTTTGAGCGCTACGACGATCTCTTCGAATGGTTTCGGCCAGACGGGTCCTGCATGGGCTTTCCCCGTTGGACGGGACCGGGCGATGTCCAGACGTTCACTCGTAACCTCGTGGAGCAGGCGGGCGTCTTTTTGTTGCCATCCACGATTTACAGAACGGAGCTCGGCGAGAGCATCACCGATCGCTTCCGCCTTGGCTACGGACGCCGCGGCCTTGACGAAGGTCTCGCTGTCATGGCGGACCACATCGACAGAACCATCCGGGCCTAGATGGACTTGGCTGAAGCGGCCTGCTCCAACTGGTTGCTCAGACCTCGCTCACCGCGAGTTCGCCGTCGTTGTATCGGGCGCGGAGCACCTTCTTGTCGAACTTGCCAACCGAGGTTTTGGGAACCTCGTCGATGAACGTCCACCGCTCGGGTAGCCACCACCTCACCACGCGCGCTTCGAGCCAGGTCTTGAGTTCGCCGGCCTCGACAGCCTGACCATCGGAGAGCACGACGCACGCAAGTGGGCGTTCATCCCATCGATCATCAGGAACACCAACCACGGCCGCTTCCATCACGGCGGGGTGACCCATCAGGGTGTTTTCAAGATCGACCGAGCTGATCCATTCGCCACCACTCTTGATGACGTCTTTCGCCCGGTCAGAAATCTGAACGTAGCCCCTCGGCTCGATGGAGCCGACGTCACCGGTGCGAAGCCAGCCGTCATGGAATTTCTCCGGCGTTTCGTCAAGATAGTAACTGGCGGTGATCCACGGGCCCCGGATTTCGATTTCGCCGACGGCTTCCCCGTCCCAGGGCAGTTCATTGCCGTCGTCGTCACAGATGCGCAGCTCCACGCCGGTCATGACGCGCCCGGTCTTGGCTCGCCACGTGGCGTCCTCGTCCGGGTCGGTGACTCCACTCGGCGGCCACGACAGCGCTGCCAGCGGGGATGTTTCCGTCATGCCCCAGCCCTGCACGATGGGAACGCCGAACGTGTCGCGGAACCCTTCAATCAGCGCTCGCGGAACGGCCGAGCCGCCGCAGACCACTGACTTCAGCGAGCTGAGGTCGGCGTCGGGACAGTTGTGCAGCACGTCGTTGAGTACAGACGGGACGGCGCCGGAAAGTGAGGGCTGAGTGCGCTGTACACAGTCGGCAATGGCAGGACCCTGCAGCCACTGCTGCGGCATAACCAGATCGGCTCCAACGGACCAGGCTCCATAGGGGGCGCCCCAGGCCATGGCATGAAACTGCGGGACAATGAGCAGCGACCGCTCGTTCTCGTTGTAGGCGAGGGCCTGCGACGAGGTGATTCCGAACGTGTGGAGATAGCAGGAGCGATGGGAGTAGGCGACACCCTTCGGGTTGCCGGTGGTGCCGCTGGTGTAACACATGGCCGCCGCAGATCGTTCGTCCACGTCGGGGTACTCGAAGCCCGGCTGCTGCGCAGCAATCAGCTCTTCATAGTCGAGAAGCCCGTCGCCCAGGCCAGAGGTGTCACCGTCGCCGCACACGATGATGTGCTCGACGGTGGTGAGCTGATCGCGAACCTTTGCAAGCAGCGGAGCGATGGTGGCGTCGACAATCACCACCTTGTCCGCGCCGTGATTGATCACGTATGCGAGTTGTTCGGGGAAGAGCCGGATGTTGAGCGTGTGCAGCACCGCACCCATGCACGGAATGGCGAGGTATGCCTCCATGTGCCGCTGGTTGTTCCACATGAAGGTGCCCACCCGGTCACCGGATTGCACGCCAAGGTCGGTCAGCGCCGCGGCGAGCTGGTCTGCGCGGTCGGCCACCTGCGCGAACGTTGCCTCATCAATGGGAGCGTCCGGGCCGTTGTACGTGAGGATCTTCGAATCCGGGTAGACCTTGCGGCCGTGCTGGAAGATATGCGTAATGGACAACGGGAAGTCCTGCATCGTGCTTTGGATCATGGCGCCCATGGTGGCACAGCCGCCGGTCGCCCCTTGCCGCTGCCCAGATCACGACTGCACCGACCGCCAGACACATCGCCGCCGCGCAGATCCACGCGGTCACCGCCAGTGGCCGCAGGTGCCCCTCTCAACTCAGGCACCTGCGCCGATGGCGCGGCTTCCGACGAGCCGGACTGACGTGGAAGTCCGAAGTGACCAGGACAAGTGCGTCCCAGCCTTCGGCGCGGGCGAGTTCGCCAATCACCCGCACCTCACCTCGGGTGTCACTCGGGTACGGCGTAGGACAGATGGCGACCAGTACGAACACCACACGACGCGTTGAGCGTCGACCGCGGGCCTGGCGCGGCCCTCAGGCGGGCGTCTCTGCGGGTCTGGCCAGCCATGGCGCGATTCTCGCGTGACCTGATCGATGAGACCGGTCAGTTGATCTGACGGAGCAGACCTTCCTGCATCACCGACGCGACCAACTCGCCACTCTGGCGGTACACAAGACCTCGGGCAATTCCCCGCGAACCAGACGCGGAGTGGGACTCCTGCACGTAGAGGAGCCACTCGTCCACCCGGAACGGACGGTGGAACCACATCGCATGATCCAGGCTTGCCATGATCATGTTCGGATCACCAAAACGAAACCCGTGCGTAAGCGCTGCGGTGTCGAGCAGCGACATGTCCGAAGCGTACGTGAGCAGCACGGTATTGATCAGTTGTTCAGGACCCGGATCTCCGTCGGCCCGCAGCCAAATATGTTGCACCGGATCTGTACTGGTGCGATCGACGTAGGGGCGACCATGGACATAACGCATGTCGAACGCATGGGGGACCTTGTGCCGCGGGTCGAACCGGTCCGGATACTTCGCCACGAGTTCCTCGCGCGACGGCAGACTCTCCGGGTCTGGCACATTCGGCATGTCCATCTGATGCTCGGCACCAGGCTCATCCTTGTGGAACGACGCAGCGAGGTTGAAAATAGCCTTGCCGTGCTGGATGGCCACGACACGTCGGGTGGCGAAGGAACGGCCATCGCGGATGCGATCGACGTCGTACAAAATGGGCACGGACGGGTCGCCGGGACGAAGGAAGTATGCGTGCAACGAGTGCACGTGGAAGTCGTCGATAGTGCGGGCGGCGGCAACGAGTGCCTGGCCAGCCACCTGACCGCCAAAGACCCGAACCTCGCGATCGGGCGGACTGACGCCTCGAAACAGATTCACCTCAATGGCTTCAAGATCCAGGAGGTTGACGACATCGTCGAGCGCTTGTCCCATGGCGCCATTGTGCCTGCGAACGCAGCGCGAACAGTCAACTTTCCGGGCGCCGGTAGAATCGGTTCATGGCCGATGGCGCAAACACCGCAACACCCGATGACGTGATGGAGGTGCTGCGCGGCGTGATCGACCCGGAGCTTGGCTCCGACATCGTTGAACTTGGCATGGCCAAGGGTGTCATCATCGACCCCGACGGCACTGCGCACGTCAAGATTGCACTGACCACCATGGGCTGTCCCCTTCGAGCGCAGATCCGAGACGACATCAAGGGCCGAGTGGTCGGCATGCCCGGCATCGTCGACGCCAGGATTGACTGGACTGTTCTCACCCAGGCCGAGAAGGCCGCCACTATGGCGAAGGCTCGTCGCAACGTGGCCGACAATCCACCCGATACGTCAGTGGACGACGACACCAAAGTCCTGATGATTGCGTCCGGCAAGGGCGGCGTTGGCAAGTCTTCCATCACCACAAATCTCGCTGCTGCCATGGCGTCGCTGGGCTTCACCATTGGCGTGCTCGACGCGGACATCTGGGGCTACTCGGTGCCTCGCATGCTCGGCGTGGACGGCAAGTTGGAGGCGATCCCCGGCGACGCCCCCGAAGAGCTGGTCGAAGGGGCCAAGCCACCTCGGCCGAAGATCATCCCAAACGAGAAGAAGATCGGCGGCGGTGTCCTCAAGGTCGTGTCCATGGGGTTCCTCGTCGACTCCGAAGAGACCGCCCTCATGTGGCGCGGCCTCATGCTCAACCGGGCCGTGCAGCACTTCCTGGAGGACGTGCAGTGGGGCCACCTCGACTATCTCCTGATCGACATGCCGCCGGGCACCGGTGATGTGCAGATGGGCTTGGCCAAGATGCTGCCCCGCGCGGAGATGATCGTCATCACCACGCCCGCTCTGGCCGCACAGAAAGTCGCCGCTCGCGCCGCCAGCATGGGTCGCAACAACTACCTGCGTGTGGTCGGCGTGGTGGAGAACATGAGCGCCTTCGTCAGCCCGGACGGCGAACGCCACGAGATCTTCGGCCACGGCGGCGGCGAGAACCTCGCCGCCGAACTCGGCGTTCCACTGCTGGCAAAGATCCCCATCGACGCTGCGGTCACCGCCGGCGGCGACAAGGGCGAACCCACGGCACTGGGCACCGGCCCCGCCGCCGACGCACTTCGTGCTCTCGCCGACAAAATCGTCGTGGAAGCAGCACCGCCCGTGGACATGAGCGACTGCACCGTCCGCATCAGCAGCAAGCCCGTCTCCCTCGGCCGCAAACCCTCTTAGCGCCAGGGGACACGTGCCAGGCACCCGTCCATGAGGTGGCGATCAGGGCCAACTCTCTCGTCCCGCGTGTGAACGCTTCCGAGCGAGGCGAGGAACAGTGGTGACTACGCGAACGCCTCCGAGCGCGGCGAGGAGCAACAATTGTTACGCGAGAGCCCAGTTCTTCTGGCCCTTGACAGCGCCTTCAGTGCGGAGCTTGAGCAGGTGCGCGTGCACGGTCTCTTCGGCAAGTTCGCGACGCTCGGGTTCAAGGTCGATCTCGGAGTAGACGATGTCCACAACCGCTTCCACCCGAGTGGCGCCATCGGTGACAGCCGCCAGAACCTGCTGCTCACGGTTGGCCCGGTGCTCCAGGTACTCAGCGATGACCTCTTTCGGGTTCTCGATGACGTAGCCGTGGGCGGGGGCGATCTTCTTGAGGCGGTATTTCGACAGGGACTTGAGCGACTCGAGGTACTCGGCCATGTCGCCACCGGCAGCTGGTGATATGCAGATGGTGCCGTCCTCGACAATGAGATCTCCGGAGATGAGCGTTCGCTCCTCTTCCAGGATGAGGCCAATGTTCTTCGCGGACGGGCCGGGCAGGTGGCGAACCGTCAGACGGAACTCGGTGCCGACAATCTGTTCGCCGTCGCTGAGCTTGGCGTCAGCGCCCTTGAAGTCTTCCATCGACATGAGCTTCGCGCCGGTGCGCTCTTTGAGTTCAAGCGCTGCTTCGGCGTGATGCGGGTCGGTGTTGGTGAGGATGATCCAGCGGATCAGATCACCACCGCAACCGGTGATGGAACGAAGGTGCTCTTCGTCCAAAGGGCCGGGATCGATTACGGCGATCTCATCGATACCCACGAGATATGTGTTGGTTCCGAGACCGGTGCGAATGCCCGGATTCGTCGCAAGGATGCGCCTCACCATCGGGCTCAGTGCACGGGCAACGCCCGGCACGATCTCTTCGCGTACTTCAATTTCTTCTTCGAGCAGATCATCGCTCATAGTGCGGCTCCATGCGCCCAGGCGACCAGCAGCGGTTTGAAGTGCTGGGTCGCAGTCTGATGTTGCTGGCTGTTGCAGTTGGTTCTGTGCTTGTGTGCTTGATTTTGGTTCTGTGCTTGTGTGCTTGTGGTCTGATTCCGTGACTGTCGTGTCAGTCGCTTCCTGGCGGTTCAAGACCCGGTGAGGGTTGATCGACTCGGGTGACATCAACATCGATGACTTCGCGACTCGCTTCTTCCCTGCGTGTGAATCCCGTGCCGAATCCTGCGGTCCCGGTTCCGAATCCGGCGGGGTTCCCACCAGCCTGAAACTGAGCCGTGAATGCGGCGGTGCGCTCTGCCTGTCGTGCTGTAAACCTCTTGACGAGGACATCCCGAACCACGGCTCGGATAGGCGGGATCATAAGACCCAGACCAATTGCATCCGTGACGAATCCGGGTGTCAGCAACAACGTGCCACCAAACATGATCAGCGCACCGTCGGCAATCTCCTTGGTGGGAAGGTTCCCACCGAAGATTTGCTGTTGAATGCGGATGAACACGCCCGCTCCTTCCCGTCGAACCAACCAGGCGCCGACGGTGCTTATCAGCAGCACCAGAGCGACAGTTGGAAGCGCGCCGAGAGCCTGACCGACCTGCAAAACCACATACAGCTCGACCAGGGGGACCACGACGAAGAGAAGAAAAATGACGCCAAACACCTGCAAACAGTCTAGAGGTGTCTGGTCGCTTGACCTCGGCGGGCGCAAAAGTGGCTTGGCAGCGCCGAAATGGGGCAACCAACCCGACGCCCAGCGCCCTGCAGGCCTGGCGGAACTCCTAAGCTGAGCCGGTGCGCCCACCCTCTGTTGACATCCTGGCCCGATCCCTCGCAGGTACCGGTCTTCCTCACCCACTGTTGGTAAACGTTGCGCGGGCCACCATCGCTGAGGACCATGAAGATCTTGATGCGCTACAGACGGCAGCCGAGGAGAACGCTCGAAATCTGGCCCGCACCCTGCTCCAGCCGGTGATCAACGCGACAGGCGTATTGCTCCATACCAACATGGGCCGCTCCCCCGGCGCTGGTGTGACAGCTGCTCCCGCCATGGGCGTCCGTTACTCGAACCTCGAGTTTGACCTCTCAAGCGGCGGTCGCGGCTCACGGCAGGCACATGCAGCAGCGCTCTTTGCCCGACTTGTCGATGCCGAGGCCGCCATCATCGTGAACAACTGTGCCGCCGCAGTGACGCTCACCCTTGCCGCGCTCGCCGCTGGCCGAGGCGTTGCGGTCTCGCGCAGTGAGCTTGTGGAGATTGGCGGGGGGTTCCGGATACCCGACGTGATGGAACAGTCCGGGGCCGCGCTTGTGGAGGTTGGCACCACCAACCGCACCCGCGTGGCCGACTTCCGTTCGGCTATCGAGAACCGGTCCAAGGATGTGGTGATGGCCCTGCAGGTCCACCAGTCCAACTACAAGATCGTCGGCTTCACCGAGTCCGTGTCCACGCAGGCGCTGAGTCAACTGGATGTGCCGGTGGTGGCCGACATTGGTTCGGGACTTGTTGACGCCGCGTGTCCGTGGCTGGTGGAAGGGCCGCCTGCCTGGCTGGTGGATGAGCCTGCGGCGCGCCAGACGCTCGCCCAGGGTGCCGATCTCGTGACCTTCTCTGCCGACAAGCTGCTTGGTGGCACTCAGGCTGGCATCATCGCCGGCCGGGCGGATCTCGTGGAGAAGTGCCGGCGGCATCCACTCAACCGAGCGTTTCGGCCGGGCGGCCTTGTGCTCGCCAGCCTGCAGGAGCTTGCCCTCACCTATCTTGATCGCCGAGGCGAAGATATCCCATTCTGGCGCCTGGCCACGTTGCCTTTGAGCGGACTTCGAGAGCGAGCCGACGCAATGGCCGCCACAATCGGTGCAGGTATTGTGGTGGCCGACATGGCGTCCGTGCCGGGCGGCGGCACGCTGCCGAGCGTGGAGGTTCCGTCCGTCGGCATTCGAGTGGCGGCAGATCTCACCGGACACCTCCGACTGGGTGGCGAGGTGCCGGTCATTGCACGCGTGCAGGACGGACACACCCACCTCGACATGCGCACGATCGACCCTGCTGACGACGCTTACGTGGCAACGCTTGTGAGCGAAGCACTGACAGGCAGCTCTTCGTGAGTGCGTCCCACGTCATCTCCACCGCGGGCCACGTGGACCACGGCAAGTCCACCCTCGTTCGAGCACTGACCGGCACCGACCCGGACCGCTTCGCAGAGGAGAAGGCCAGGGGGCTCACCATCGACCTGGGCTTCGCATCAACAGGACTGCCGTCCGGTCGAACGATTGCCATCATCGACGTTCCCGGCCACATCCGCTTTTTGAAAAACATGCTTGCCGGCGTCGGCGCTGTCGATGCCTGTCTTTTCGTCGTGGCCGCCACGGAAGGTTGGATGCCGCAGTCCGAAGAGCATCTGCGTATTCTGCAACTGCTCGACACCGCGGGCGGGGTCATTGCGCTGACGCAGATTGACCTTGTGGACGATGAGGTTGCCGAACTCGCTCAGCTCGACATCGAGGAACACATCGAGGGCAGCTTCCTTGAACGCGCCCCGATCATCGGTGTGGACAGCATCTCCGGGCGGGGCATCGATAATCTCAAAGCTGCGCTCGACACACTGCTTGATGCCACACCAGGCGCCAGAGATGTGGGCCGACCTCGGCTGTGGATTGATCGAGCCTTTGCCGCAAAGGGCGCAGGCACGGTGGTGACAGGAACCCTCACCGGGGGCTCCATCAGCATTGACGATGAACTCGCGGTGGAACCGGCGAACGAACGGGTTCGCATACGAGGCATCCAGAGCCTGCACGAACACCACGAATCGATTGGTCCCGGCACGCGCGTAGCGTTGAACCTGTCGGGTGTTGGTCACGCTGATGTGGAACGCGGCCACGTTGTTGTGAGCCCGGGAGCCTGGCATCTGTCGCAGGTGTTCGATGCGTCAATCAAGGTGCTCGACTCTCTTGACCACTCGGTCTCGCGCCGAGGCGCTCATGTTGTCTACATCGGGTCGGGGGAACACCCGGCCATCCTGCGTGTCCTTGGGCCGGACGCACTTGACCCCGGAACCGAAGGCTTCGTCCGTGTCCGTCTTCCTCGCGCAATTCCGTTGCTTCCCGGCGACCGTTTCATCCTGCGTGAATCAGGACGCGGCGAGACCATTGGCGGGGGCGAGATTCTCGACATCGAACCGCAGGTCAAAGCATCCCTTGCGAAGCCTGACCGATCCATTGATCGCGTCATTGCAGAACACGGCTGGATCGAAGTGGATGAGCTCACCCGCCTCACCGGTGAAACACGCGACCCTGTCGTTGGTCGCTGGGTTGTCGCCCAAGAAGTCCTCGTTTCGACGAAAGCTGAGCTCACCGAGCGAATCGAGGCCGAGGGCACAGCTGGCCTCGACATGGCCCAGCTGAGTGCTCATGAACGGGCTGTGGTCGACACCCTCGATGGCGTTCGCAGCGATGGTGGTCGACTCAAGCTCGCGAGCATCGAAGACACGCTGGCCGAGCATCCGTTTCTGGCCGAACTCAACGCAAACCCGTTCGGCCCACCGAAGCCCGACCCGCAAATACGTGGCGAGATACGCGAGATGGTGCGACGCGGCCTGGTCATCGAAGAGGAGGGACTCTTCTTCTCCGCTGATGCAGTGGCGTTGACCGCCCGGCGCATTGCCGGGATGCTCGCCGCTCAACCAAACGGCATCACGGTGGCGGAGGTGCGCGAAGAGCTGGGCACATCACGAAAGTACGCACTGCCGCTGCTGGCACACCTGGATCGCACCGGCGTCACGCGTCGGCGCGAAGATGTACGCATCGGCGGACCCCGACTCCCTGAGGTCTGACCCGCCCAACTTGTAACGGTGTGTCTGACACCGCGTACCTGAGGGCCGAGCGCTGCAAGAACGGCCGTGCTAGTTCTTGAGTTGGGCCATTGCCTTGCGCTCGGACTCGTTCAGTCCACCCCAGATGCCGTGATGCTCACGAATCTGCACTGCGTACTCGAGGCACGACGATGCGACGGAACACTTCGAGCAGATTGCCTTGGCTCGACGTTCCCTCTCCCGTTTGTCATCCTTGCGCTCAAATTGCGGCGGCGGATAAAAGACAGCTGACTGCGGCCCTCGGCACGCAGCCCTTTCCTGCCATGTCCGCTCCGCTGTGCTCATTGTGCGCTGTGCTGTTGCAACCATGAATTTCCCCCTGACGGGGACACTAGTTTCAGATTTTCCCCAGACACAAGGGCCAATTCCACTGGATTGTTGGAGTTATCCAGAGATCCCTGTGGATAACCACGGAGTGTGGTCTGACAACTACCTGACTTATGCACCCTCGCTGTGCAGTTTCTGCGCGGGCGCAGTGCAGTTTCTGCGCGGGCGCAGTGCAGTTTCTGCGCGGGCGCTGTGCAGTTTCTGCGCGGGCGCAGTTATCAGCTGGTGGCGCTTTCGACGGATTCAACCTCAAGCAGGAGGCCGTCGATGGCCGAGACTCGGATGCGGTCTCCGGCGGCTATCGGCGACTCGCTGTCAGCCGTCGCCTGCCACAGAGACTCGTTCATGCGGGCGTCGCGCAATTCGACCACCCCGGCAGGATTCACGTCTTCAATGGCAACGCCCTCAAGACCCACCATGGAATCGCGGTCGATAGTTGGAGTGGAGAACCTGGTGCGGACCATGGTCGGCATGCCGACGATGGCCATGAGGAAGACGACGAGGATCCCAGAAACAATGGGGACCCAACCAAGCTCCACCCCATCCTTGAAGAGGCCGAAGGTGGCGATCACGAAAAGCAGCGTGCCGACGCCGGTCCAGAACCGAGGGATGCCGGCCTGAACGTCCACGGCATAGGCGAGCATGGAGAGCACCATCAAGACGATGGCCCAGGTTCGGGTGGGCAGCACGCCGAGGCCATACGCGCCAAGCATGAAACAGCTTGCGCCGATGATTCCGGCCAGGCCGACACCGGCCGTGTAGAACTCGAAGACCAACAACAGCATGCCGATGGCGAAAAGCAGGTAGGCAACGGGTGCGCTCGCAACGCTGTGCAACCAGCCTTTGAACACGGAGAGCCGCTCGAAGCGAACCGACGATTCAACCTGCGTGGAGGTGGTGCCGTCTTCGTCAGAAATCACCGTGCTCAGCACAACGGGAAACTCGGTAGCGAGTTGGGCAACAAACTCACCGATGATGGGTGCTCCGCACTTTTCGCCTGCGGGGCAGCCATCAGCCTCAAGCTGAATGCCCAGGTCGATGGCCTCTTCCCAGTTGATGGTGCGGTCGAAAAGACTCTCGGCGTTGTCGCCCCATGGCGTGCCAAAGCGGGCGTCCAACTCCGAGGCTCCGGTGTCACCGAGGCGAGCGCCAGGGGCGAGGGCGACGCGGTCGGCGAGACTGACGAGTTGGGCAACAGCACCTGTGGCGCGGGCGCGTGACGGGCCAATCCAAACCGTGACGCCAACCTCTGCGTCAGCGATGGCGGCGGCAACGGCGTTGAGACGATCCTGATCAACAACGGCGCCGTCGCTGTTCACTTCGAGCACGACCGCTCGGGTTCGCGGATCTGCGTCTGCGCGTTCGATTGCCTCGACCACAAAGTCGGCAAGGATCGAGTCCAGGAAGCCACCAACCTGGATCACCGGGACGACGCCATTGTCTGACGCATCATCGCTGCTCTGGGCTGCGGCCGCGGGCAGGGCAAGCATGAGGAGGCTGGCGAACAGTGTGAACCACGTCACCACTTTGCGAGCGACAGGGAGGCATGCCAGCGTTGGGTTGCTCCTACGATGAACCTTCAGAGGACTCGCAGTTTCGGTTTTCACGCAAGCCTCCCGATGTCCGGTTTCGTCCAACCGGACTGCAACAGGATATGAGCGATCAGTGACACAACAGGCAGTCGAGCAGGCGAATGCGAGAGATTTCTTCAGCGCCGCACAGGTCATCATTGTTGCGGGCAAAGGCGGCGTGGGCAAGACGACGGTAAGTGCTGCGTTGGGAACACTGAGCGCACGACTCGGCTTCGAGACCGTGGTCATTGACGTGGAGGATCGCGATGATCTCGGCCGCTGCTTCGGGTTCTCCGAACTCAACTTCGAACCAACCGTCGCCGGGCCAAACTTGCAGTTGCGTTCACTTGGAGCAGAGGACGCCGCAACCGAGTATCTGAAGGACCAGGGTCTTGGCCGGGTTCTCAAACTCCTGCGCCGGGCCGGCTCACTGCTGGACACGCTCACCTCACTGACCCCGGGTCTCAGAGGCATGTTGCAGCTTGCGAAGATTCGCTCCATTGCTGATGCCAGCCCCAACGCGGTCATCATCGTGGATGCACCTGCGGCCGGACACGCCATCTCCTTCCTGCGCTCACCGCTCGGGCTGCGCGAAGGGATCACTGCCGGCCCCATCCACAAGCAGGCAACGGCTGCGTCGGAACTACTCGGCGACCCGGACCGCACCCAGGTGATGCTCGTCACGCTCGCCGAAGACACGCCCGTGCAGGAGACCATCGAGACGGCCTACGCTCTGGAAGAGGATCTGAACATCCGCCTGGGCCCAATTGTGGTCAACACCACCGTTCCGGTGATTGCCGGGCTGGGCAAAGCTCTCTCGGCAACGGCGAAGAAGTCCTCGCACAAGAAGCAGCTGGCCGAGGCTGGCGACCTTCGCCACCAACGCCAGGAACATCAGCGCAAGCAGATCGATTTCCTTGCCCAGGAGCTGCCGCTGCCCACGGTGCAGTTGCCGGAGCTGTTGACGCCGTCCATCAGTAAGGACGAGCTGTCCGAACTGGCCGACCTTCTTGCCACTCAGTTGCGGTTGATGCCATGAAGGCAAACCAGACCGACTCACCGCTTGGCAGGCTTTTCCGCGAGAAACGTGTGCTGCTCTGTGTCGGCGCCGGAGGCGTGGGCAAGACCACCGTCTCCGCTGCGCTTGCTACAGCTGGAGCAATGGCCGGCCGCAAGACCGTGGTGGTCACCATCGATCCGGCTCGCCGCCTGGCCGATGCCATGGGACTTGCGAATCTGAGCAACGAACCAAAGCTGGTGGAGGGCGACTGGCCCGGCGAATTGTGGGCGCTCATGCTCGACACGAAAGCCATGTTCGACGAGCTCGTCACTCGGTACGCAACCGACGAGGAGCAGGCCCAGCGGATCCTCAACAATCGTTACTACGCAAATATTGTTTCGGTGCTGGCGGGAAGCACCGAGTTCATGGCCGTGGAGAAGCTCTTCGACCTCAGCGAGGACGACTACGACCTGATCATCGTGGACACTCCCCCCTCGTCAAACTCACTGGAGTTCGTGTCCCGGCCCGGTCGGCTCAACCAGTTCATGACCAGCCGCTTGAAGTGGGTCATCAGCCCGCCGGGCGCGTTGAAGAGTGTTTCAACTGCCATCAAGTTGTTCCTGCGTCAGGCGGCGAAGGTGGTGGGCCAGAACGTGGTGGACGACAGCGTTGCATTCCTGCAGGCCTTTGAAGGCATGGAGGAGGGCTTCGGTGAGCGCGCAGGTGACGTCGCCAGGCTGCTTGGCGACAAGGCCACCAGTTTCGTCCTGGTCACCTCACCGCGGCCCGAGCCCGCCGACGAAGCACGTCGCCTTGGCGATGAGCTTCGGGCGGCTGACAAGACCGTGGCCGCGCTTGTCGTCAACCGGGTCACACCAGATCTGCAGGTGGACGAAGACGATGTGGACCTGCGCCTTGGCGGTGTTGCGAAAGCCCTTGCCGATCATCAGCGCCGGGTGCGCTACGAGAGCACTGTCATCGAAGCACTCAAGCGCGACCTCGGCGCGGGCACCGTCGCCCAGGTCCCTCTGGCCACCAACCCGGTTGCCGACATGGCCGGCATCACTGCGATAGCGGCGGATCTGGACTAGCTCGTTCGAATGCAGACGGCGAACCCGACGGGCCTCACACTGAGTTGAACCAATCGCCATTCGTCGCCCTTGACACCGGCGATTTCAAGAAGTCGATACTCGCCACGCGTTCGGGTCATGCCAGTGTCAGCTCATGCGGATGCGGTAGTTCTCGACGTCAACGACGGTGCGGGTGTAGTCACTGTCCATGAGTGGGGACGACATGAGGAAGTCGGCGGTGGAGCGGTTCATGGCGTGCGGGATGTTCCACACGGCGGCCAGGCGCAACAGCGCTTTCACGTCGGGGTCGTGGGGTTGCGCGGCGAGCGGGTCGAAAAAGAAGATCAGCACCTCAATCTCGCCCTCGGCGATCTTGGCGCCAATCTGTTGATCGCCGCCGAGCGGACCGCTGCGCAAACCCGTGATGTCCAAGCCGAGCGACTCGCTCAACAGCCTGCCTGTGGTGCCGGTGGCGAAGAGCGTGTGACGCATGAGCTGGTCCCGGTGCACCGTGCACCATTCGAGCAGGTCATCTTTCATGTTGTCGTGCGCAACCAGAGCCAGGGTCTTGGACGCTGCCATCTCGATGATGTCAGCCATCAGAGATCTGCTCCCGGCGCCCATGTCGAATGGGTGCCACTGGAGATACGTTCCGGTAGCCGAATGCGGGCCACCGGTTCGTCAGTTGGATTTGCGGCATCAAGGATCACGCACTCCGACAGTTCGTTGACCATGTCGGAGGTGAACGTGATGAGGTAGCCGTCGTCTTCCGCGGCGGAGCCCACGCGCGGCGCCATGACGGTCTCGCTCACGAAGACACCTTCGCCAAACTGGACCACTTCTTCTGCACCGGTTTCCATGTCGTGTTTGATGATGGCATCCATGGCGAAGAGCCCCTGCGCGCACTGGGCCTCATAGGCATAGCGATACCGACGTCCGGCATGACGACCGTTGATCATGGGGAACTCCGCGCAGCGATCACTCAATTGCTCTTCGGTGGTCTCGCCGGTCACCAGGTTGAACCGCCACCGGTGTGAGCGGGCTTCGAGCACGTTCATGTCGAGCGTCTCGAACCCCTTGAGCGGGCCGGTGAATCGCTCCACCCCGCGTGCGGTGGGGTTGTGCTGGAAGAAGCCGTCGAGCACAACTTCGTCGCCGTCTTCGTACGCGTTGGTCCAGTGCAACACGAACGTGGGGTCCGCTTCGAACCAGCGGATGTCCGCCGTGGTGCCGTGCCGAGGAATGAGTGCGAAGCGGGTTGGTGTGTCCCGGTGGAAGCGGTTGGAGTAGTGACCGTCAGCCAGCGACTGCGGATCCCAGAACAACGGGAGGTCCGGCAGGATGGACCAGTTCTCGGTGAATGCCATATCGTGCGGCAGCCGGGGGCCGGGCAGCGGAATGTCTTCGTAGGTCACGAGCCTGCCGTCACGGTCAACCACGCCGTAGTGCATGTATGGCGCTTCAACGCTGTAGTTGAAGAAGAGAAGCTCTCCGGTGTGTTCGTCAAGCTTCGGATGGGCCGACGCACCCTCGGCCGGGAATGTTCCACCCCAGCTGGCTCGGCCCTGCGGTTCAAGCGTGCGCGGGTCCACCGCGTACAGCTCGCCGCATTGATAGAAGCTGGCCAGCGCCTGGCCTCGATGCACGATCACGTCGGTGCTGGCGTTGTCCTTCATCATGGAACGCGCACCCCAGCCATGATCGGCAATGGCGTTCGACGGATGCTCGGTTATCCCGGCCCACAGACTGCGGCGTGCATCCTGTTCCGCCACGAATCCCTCGGTCTGCACGAACCGGCTGGTGTACCGGGCTTCGCCGCCCGCGAACGAGATGGCGTGCAGAAGCGCGTCACCGTCAAAGGGGTGATAGCGCTTGATCGGTTCAAACACGGCAGTCTCCGTGTTGCGGATGTACACGCCGTCGAGATCGTCAGGGATATGTCCCTGCACGGGCATGTCCCAGGCGTCGTACTCGCTGTACTGCGGCCGCCACACCCCACTCCGATACGGATGATCGTCGCCCGGAGGCAACCCCGACTCAATCGTGTTGTGCACCGAAAACGCCATGGGTCCTGTCTACCAGAGGACCGTCTGGTGAACATGTGCCAGGCATCTCCGCCAGCCCCGAGGTGATCCACTCGCGACCATCGCCCAACATGGTTACCCAGGGCCGGGTGGACCCAACAACGGGGCGCAGTTCACTGCTTGACAAGTTTGACTAGTTATAGTGCAACTATAACTATGCTCCTCACTGTCGACCTGAAGTCGTCCCAACCTCTGCACGATCAGCTCGCGGGACAAATCCGCAACGCCATCGCCTCGGGCAACCCCGCGCCGGGAGACAAACTGCCGCCCGCCAAGGAGCTCGCTAAGAGCCTCGGCGTCAACATGCACACCATGCTTCGGGCGCACAGGACGCTGCAGGAAGAGGGCCTGCTTGAGGTCCGTCGAGGCCGCGGAACGCTCGTTACGAACAAAGCACCGGAACAGGTGGACCTGATTGCGATTGCACAGGAACTCGTGCGAGCGGCCAGACACACGGGTCTCGTCGATGAGGACATTCGCCAGGTTTTGGAAGGACAACTATGAACAACCCTGAAGCACTCGCAGCCGCAGTTGCTGTGCTCTTTCTGGCGGCCGTGTTCGGCGCGCTGATCTTTCAGATGCGACGCTCGCTGGTTGAGGAGGCGGCGCGGGCGTACTCGTACTTGCCCTCTCCTCCATCAGCGTCACCGCTGACTCGGCAGGCCTGCGCGTGAAATACGGCATGTTGCCGTGGCCGCGCACCTCCATCGACGTGGTGGAGATCGAATCGGCCAGCGCCATCGATGTGCGTCCAATGGAATGGGGTGGCTGGGGTTACCGGGGCACGCTCACGCTGATGAAGCAGGCCGCCGTGGTGCTGCGGGCCGGACCGGGGATTCGACTCGACCTCACCGACGGACGGGTGTTCGTCGTCACCGTGGACAATCCCGAGCCCGCTGTCGCGCTTCTGAACGCTGAGGTCGGTCGACTGGGAACCTGACGGTCGAGCTGCGCTTTCGGAATAGAGATTCACGGTCTCCCCCGCCGTCGACTGAGAACGCAGATAGGGTTTTGAGCTTGTCCCACAGGAGAAAACGATGACGAACGAGAGCTCGACCCCCCTTGAAGAGCAGCTCGAATTGCTGGCCCGGAATCACCACTGGACCTGGTCGCCGAGAACCGCTGATCTGCTCAGTCGTGTGCCCGGCGCATCAGCCGCCCAGCATCCCGCCACCACTGTCGCAGCCCTGACGGATGTCGACTGGCAGACCATCGCCAGCGACGATGCACTCAGCGCGGAAATTGGTGCAGCACACGCCGAGCTCACATCGCTCATTGCTGATGCACCAGAGCGTCCGACAATTGCCTACATCTCGGCCGAATTCGGCATCTCCGAACTGGTCCCGCAGTACTCGGGCGGGTTGGGCATCCTGGCTGGCGATCACCTCAAATCCGCCAGCGACCTGAACCTTGACCTGTGTGGCGTGGGTCTCTTCTACCAGGAAGGCTTCTTTCGCCAGGAGATGAGCGGACCGGATCAGACCGAGAAGTACGACAGGTGCGATGCACCCGGCACGGGACACGTCGATACCGGCGTGACGGTTCAGGTAGCCGTTGGCGGCGAAGACGTGACCGCCCGGGTCTGGCGACTCGATGTCGGGACCGTCCCGCTGTACCTGCTCGACACGAACCTCCCCGAAAACTCTGATGCCGGGCGGGCCATCACAGATCGCCTCTACAGCGGAGACCGCGAGCACCGCATCCGCCAGGAACTCATTCTGGGCATCGGTGGACTCCGAGCGCTCCGGGCCCTGGACCTGGACCCCGAAGTGATTCATCTCAACGAGGGTCACGCCGGCTTTGTCCTTCTGGAACTCCTGGAAGACGAGATGCGCGCCGGGTCCACGCTTGACGAGGCGACCGTCGCGGTGAAAGCCCGTACCGTGTTCACCACGCACACGCCGGTCCCGGCCGGTATCGACCGGTTTGACCGGTCCCTCATCGAGCAGTATCTCGGCGCATGGGCCACTCGAAACGATCTGGCGCTCACCACCCTTTTCGAACTGGGTGCCAGCGCGGACGATCACGACACTCCCAAGCCATTCAACATGGCAGCGCTCGCGCTGAAGCACACGGGTGCCGCCAACGGCGTCTCCAAACTGCACGGTGAGGTCAGCCGCAACCTGTTTGCCAACGTGCCCGGCGGATCCGAGATCAGTTCCATCACCAACGGCGTGCACGCCCGGACCTGGGTGGCTCCCGATCTTGCCGACACGTTCGACACCGTCCTCGGCTCCGACTGGGACCGCGGAGACACCGAGGCCTGGAGCCGGGTCGATGAGATCACCAACGATCAAATGCGAACGACAAAGACCGCCGGCCGCGCGCGAATGATCGAGATGATTGCCGGTGCCGGACAGGGCGTCTCGAACCTGTCAGCTGACGCGCTCACCGTTGGCTTTGCCCGGCGCTTTGCCACGTACAAGCGAGCGGACCTGATCCTGCGCGAGGTGGACCATCTCACTGCAATGCTGGCTGACGACGACCGTCCCATCCAGTTCGTCTTCGCCGGCAAGGCTCACCCGGCCGACGTTCCCGGAAAGGCGCTGCTGCGCATCATCGCTGACTTCGCAGCGTCGAAGCAGGCGAACGGCCGCTTCATCTTTGTGCCGGACTACGAGATGGCCGTGGCTCGGGCGATGTATGCGGGCTGCGATGTCTGGCTGAACAACCCCATCCGCCCTCGGGAGGCCTCCGGAACCAGCGGGGAGAAAGCCACCCTCAATGGCGGTCTGCAATGCTCCATCGCCGATGGCTGGTGGGCGGAAATGTATGACGGCGAGAACGGTTGGGCCATCCCCACGTCCGATGCAAGCGATGCTGAGGTGCGCGACGACGAAGAGGGAACCGCCATCAGTGAGCTGTTGCGCAACGAGATCATTCCATTGTTCTACGCCGATGGGATCGCGTCGGGATCTGACGCCTGGCTGGACAAGGTTCGCGTCAACTGGCGAACGCTCGGCCCGCAGGTCACGGCGGCGCGCATGGTCGCCGACTACCGAAACGAGGTCTACAGACCGGCCGCGTCGAGGTTCGCTGCGCATCGCGACGCGTAGACTCTCCCCATGAGCAGCGACATCTGGCCGGGTGAACCGGAACCCCTCGGTGCCAGCTTTGACGGAACCGGAACCAACTTTTCCGTTTTCTCTGAAGTGGCTGACCGGATTGAGTTGTGCCTGTTCGACGATGCTGGTGTTGAACGTCGACTGACACTCCCCGGCCGCACCGCGTTCGCCCATCACGGCTATGTCCGTGGCGTGGCTCCCGGACAGCGCTACGGGTTTCGGGTCCACGGACCGTGGAACCCTTACGCTGGCAAGCGCTGCAATTCCCACAAGCTGCTCCTTGATCCGTACGCCCAGGCCATTGACGGTCAGGTTGCGTGGGGCCGCGAGGTCTACGGCCATCGAGTCGAGAACCCAGACGAAATGGATGAACGCGACAGCGCCGTCCATATGCCTCGATCAGTTGTGGTCAACCCGTTCTTCGATTGGCGCAATGATCGGCCGCCCCGCACACCAGCGGCCGACAGCATCATCTATGAGGCGCATGTCAAAGGCCTCACGCAACTCCACCCGGCAGTTCCCGCGGAGCTTCGCGGTACCTATGCCGGCCTCGCTCACCCTGCGATTATCGAGCATCTGCTGTCACTCGGCGTGACCGCCGTTGAGCTCCTCCCGATCCATCAGTTCGTGCCCGAACATTTTGCTGTCTCGAAGGGCCTCACCAATTACTGGGGTTACAGCACCATTGGATACCTTGCGCCGCACAACGCCTATGCCGCTTCCGGGCAATCAGGTCAGCAGGTGTTCGAGTTCAAGTCGATGGTGCGGTCGCTTCACGAAGCGGGCCTCGAGGTCATTCTGGACGTCGTTTACAACCACAGCGCAGAGGGCAACCACCTCGGCGCGATGCTCTCGATGAAAGGTCTTGACAACGCGGCCTACTACCGCCTCAACCCGGAAGACAAACGGCACTACGTCGACTACACGGGCACGGGCAACACGCTCAACATGATGCATCCGAACGTGCTGAAGCTGATCATGGACAGCTTGCGGTACTGGGTCCAGGAGATGCATGTTGACGGCTTCCGATTTGACCTTGCGGCCACGCTTGCCCGGGAAGAACATGCCGTCGACCGTCTTTCTGCGTTCTTTGATCTGATTCACCAGGACCCCGTCATCAATCGAGTCAAGCTCATTGCCGAGCCCTGGGACATCGGCGACGGCGGCTATCAGGTGGGCAACTTCCCCGCCCTGTGGTCCGAGTGGAACGGCAAGTTCCGTGACACCGTGCGGGACTTCTGGCGCGGCACGCCAGACTCAGCCGCCGAGTTCGCGGCGCGATTTGCCGGCAGCGAGGACGTATTTGGCCATCAGGGCCGTCGACCCCAGGCAAGCATCAACTTCATCACCGCCCACGACGGTTTCACCCTGCGGGACCTCGTCTCCTACAACCAGAAGCACAACTCCGCCAACGGCGAGGACAACCGCGACGGCGACTCCCACAATCGCAGCTGGAACTCCGGGAGCGAGGGGCAAACGGACGACGAGGATGTCGAGGCCATTCGCTCGGTCCGCACCCGTTCGCTCCTGATAACACTGCTCCTCAGTCAGGGCGTACCAATGCTGATGGCCGGAGACGAGTTTGGCCGGAGTCAGGGCGGAAACAACAACGCCTACTGCCAGGACAACGAGGTCTCGTGGATCGACTGGAACGACCGGGATGAGGAACTCCGGTCGTTCGTTACCGATCTCATTGCGCTCCGGCGTGAACATCCCGTCTTTCGTCGCCACAACTGGCTGACAGGCCAAGCCGGTCTTCATGACGCCGGGCCCGACGTGCGGTGGAGCAGCCCTGAAGGCACCGCCCTGAACCCCGACGATTGGCGTCAGGCCGAGGCGGTCTCCTTTGCCGTCGCCCTGAACGGCGCGGCGCTTGAGGCCCTCAGCAGTCGAGGCGAACACATCACCGACGACAGCTTTCTGCTGTTGTTCAACGCTGGAGGGACAGACACCAGCTTTGTCATACCGGAGGGTTTCGGAGCGAGCATGTGGCAGGTGGTGATCGACGCCTCCGGATCGAAGACGCACGGACTGCTGGTCGGCGCTGGCGACACCTGGGCCGTTGCTGGCTGGGGTACCGCTGTCTTCCAGCAGATACCCGATCCGGCCTGACCCTGCAGCGCACAGATCCACATAGACACAAGCAACACAGCACGACAAGCAACAGGAATGGCGATGATGAGGATTCTCTTTGCAACGGCAGAGCTGGCCCCGGCGGCAAGGGTCGGCGGCATGGCCGAAGCCTGCGCCGGCCTGGTGAAGCAACTGCGCGCCGATGGACACAGGGTGGACGTGCTGGTACCCGACTATGGCGCGGAACCACTGCGTCATCAGTCCGAGATCGAACTCGATGTGCCCGAGTGGGTTGGAGGCGCGAGGGCCCGCACGGGTCAACTCGAAGGCTTCGGCGAGATAACGCTGGTCGACGTTCCCGGCATTGCAAAGCCCCATCCCTACAACGAAGCTGATGGTCACGCCTTCGAAGACAACGACCGCCGCTTCTTCGGATTCTCTGCGGCGATTGCAGCTCGAGCCGAACAGACGCAACCGGACATTCTGCATCTCAACGACTGGCACACAGCGGCTGCGGCCGGCCTGACCGAATCGGCGCCTCCAACGGTGCTGACCATCCACACACTCGGCTACCAGGGGGCCACCCACTCCATGTGGCTCGAGAAACTCGTGCGAGACCCGTTTTCGTTCGCGTGGTACGGCGGGACCAACCCGCTGGTCGGCGGCATTGCTCTCGCCGACCGGGTGGTGACCGTGAGTCCAAACTATGCCAATGAGATCCTGACCCCGGAAGCAGGCATGGGCGTCCACGAACAGCTGGCGGCCCGCGGGGACGATCTTGTCGGCATCGTGAATGGCATCGACACGCACGAGTGGAATCCGGAATCCGATCCCGACATCGCTGCCCAATTCAGCCTGAAAACCCTCGATCGAAAAGCAGAGAACCGAGCTCATCTGCTCGAACGGGTTGGACTCAACCCGAACAACCGGGCTGCGCCGGTGTTTGGCATGGTCACTCGGCTGGTCGAACAAAAGGGCGTGGACCTTCTGGTCGACGCAGCTCGGTTTCTGGAGAACATTCCGGCGCAACTGGTGGTGCTGGGTTCTGGAGACGCCCACCTTGGCGCACTGTTGGATGAGCTGACAGCAACGTCACCGGAGCGGGTGGCGTTCCACAATGGGTACGACGCGGCGCTGTCGCATCAGGTGTTTGCCGGCGCCGATCTGCTGCTCATGCCGAGCCGGTTTGAACCCTGCGGGCTGGCCCAGATGCAGGCCATGGCCTATGGCACCATTCCGGTGGTCACTGACGTGGGTGGCCTCCGGGACACCGTGGTGGATGACGATCTCAACCTTGGAGCCGGCAACGGCATCATCAGTCAATCGGTGGATGCCGCTGGTCTGGTGGATGCCCTCTACCGTGCTGATCGCGCCTGGGCGTCCCCGGCACGTCGCCGGGGAATCCAGGAACGGGGCATGCGCACCGACTGGAGTTGGGCTCAACCGGCCAAACGCTACGCCGAGGTGTACGCCGAAATTGTTTGAGCCGGGGGCTCAGCGGATAGCTCGACGCAAAGCGGTCAGTGAACGATTTCGCCCTTGCCTATCGTGACGATCCCACCCGGGCTGACATCAAATCGTGCGGCGTCCGCAACCGGGTCCTCACCGATCACAGTTCCGGGCGGAACGACAACGTTCTTGTCGATGATGGCGTTACGGATCGTCGCACCTGCGCCAATCTTGACGCCGTGAAGCAGTATCGAACCCTGAACCCCAGCGCTCCTTTCGACACGAACACCAGGCGAAAGTACCGAGTCGATCACCGTCCCACCGGACACGATGACCCCCCGACTTACCAAAGCGTTCGACACCTCGCAGCCTCGAAGCCCATCGCGGACGAACTTCGCGGGAGGAAGAGTGCTGGACCGGGTGAAGATGGGCCAGTCGTCGTTGTAGAGATTGAACAGCGGTTCCGGCTTGACCAGGTCCATATTGGCCGCGTAGTAGCTGTCTATGGTTCCAACGTCTCGCCAGTAGTGGTTGGTGGGCGACTCTCCGGGCACCTCATTGGTGGTGTAGTCGTAGGCATGGGCCTCTCCCGCTGCCACCAGGGCGGGGATGAGATCGCCGCCGATGTCGCGCTTGGAATCCGGGTCGTGCGCGTCGGCGTTGAGAATCTCCGCCAGGACCTCTCGGTTGAAGATGTAGTTGCCCATTGAGGCGAGCACGTGAGTGGGGTCATCGTCGAGGCCGACCGGGTTTTCGGGTTTCTCGTGAAACGCGGCAATCTTGGTGCCTTCGCCCTTCTCGATGATCCCGAATTGGTTTGCCTCCTCGATCGGGACGCGGATTCCGGCAACGCTGAGCCCAGCACCGCTGGCAATGTGTTGGTCCAGAAACTGGCGAGGGTCAATCCGGTAGATGTGGTCAGCGCCAAAGACAAAGATGTAGTCCGGGTCTTCATCATCAATGAGGTTCATGTTCTGGAAGATCGCATCCGCTGAGCCAGCGAACCACTCGGGCCCGCGCCTCATCTGCGCGGGGACAGTTGTCACGTAGCTACCGAGCAGTGTGGACAGACGCCAGGTCATCGAGATGTGAACATCAAGGCTGTGGCTTTTGTACTGCGTCAGGACAGCAATCTTGCGGTAGCCACCGTTCGCGAGGTTCGACAACGCGAAGTCAATCAACCGATACTGGCCGCCAAAGGGAACCGCCGGCTTGGCTCGATCACGGCTCAGCGGCATCAACCGCTTACCTTCGCCTCCCGCCAAAACGATGCTCAGGGTCCGAGGGCGATTCGTTGATTCCATTCTGTCCAGTTCTCTATTTTAGCGGGGTTGGGGTTTGCCGGGTGTGCTCCCATCATGGCAAACCAGAACCGTCCACGTCTACACAAGTAGGATCTGACCGATGCAACTCACACCGCAGGACCGTTCGCGCTTCGCTGAAGGCGGCCATGTCGACCTCTCCCAATTGCTTGGTGCGCATCCCATCCCCACCAGCGATGGCCAGGCTGCAGTGTGGTTTGCCGTGTGGGCACCGAGTGCCACGCAGGTCACTGTCGTTGGGGACTGGAACGGCTGGGATCGCAATGCTGATCCGCTGCATCCCGACGACAGCGGAATCTGGCACGGAACGCTCACAGGAGCGCACGTCGGTGCCCGCTACAAATTCCGAGTCGTCAACCAGACGCTTGGATTCGATGCGGACAAGGCTGACCCGGTTGCCTTTCAAACCGAGGAGGCACCAAACACCGCTTCGGTCATTGCGGATCTCACCTATGAGTGGAGTGACGAATCCTGGATGGCCAACCGGGCCGACGCCAACGCTCACGATGCTCCCATCTCGATCTATGAAATGCATCTGGGATCCTGGCGCTACGAACCCGGCGGATATCGCGCCATTGCCCACCAGTTGGCGGACTATCTCGAGGAGACAGGCTTCACCCACGTCGAACTGCTCCCCGTGGCCGAGCATCCGTTCTATCCATCGTGGGGCTATCAGACACTGGGCTACTTCGCCCCCACCGCCCGATTCGGCCCGCCTGCCGACTTCAAGTACCTCGTAGACCACCTGCACGGTCGCGGCTTTGGTGTGCTCCTGGATTGGGTTCCTTCGCACTTTCCCGAAGACCCGCACGGCCTTGCGCAGTTCGACGGCACCCATCTCTATGACCACGCAGATCCCCGGATGGGCTTCCACCCGGACTGGAAAAGTTGCATTTTCAACTACGACCGGCCCGAGGTTCGCAGCTTCCTGATGTCGAGCGCCATGTTCTGGCTGGACGAGTACCACCTCGACGGAATCCGCGTTGATGCGGTTGCGTCCATGCTCTATCGCGACTACTCCCGGGCCGACGGCGAATGGATTCCCAACGAGTCTGGCGGCAACGAAAACCTGGGCGCGGTTGGTTTCCTTCGGCAGCTGAACGAATCGGTGTACAACCGCCACAGCGACGTGCAAATGATTGCCGAGGAGTCCACATCATGGCCCGGAGTTTCCCGGCCAACCGACGCCGGTGGCCTTGGCTTCGGCATGAAGTGGGACATGGGATGGATGCATGACACGCTCCAGTACCTCGCCCATGAACCGGTGCATCGCACGCATCACCACGACGAGCTGACCTTCCGCATGGTCTACAGCTTCACCGAAAACTTTGTCCTGCCGCTCTCTCACGACGAAGTTGTGCACGGTAAAGGATCAATGGTCAACAAGATGCCCGGCGACAGGTGGCAACAGCTGGCGAACCTCCGTGCGTTGTATGGCTGGCAATGGGGTCTGCCGGGCAAGAAGCTGCTTTTCATGGGATCCGAGTTCGCCGTGTCTGACGAATGGAACCACGAACAGGAACTTCGCTGGGATCTCCTGCAGTTCGACGAGCATCGCGGCATCAAGGACCTCGTTACCGACCTGAATCAGCTGATGAAGGATCACCCAGCGCTTCATACCAACGACTTCGATCCATCCGGGTTTGCCTGGACGGTGGGCGACGATAGCGGCCAGAGCGTGGTTGCATTTGAGCGGCGCAGTCCCGCCGGCTCGCCGATCCTGGTGGTGGCAAACTTCACTCCGGTGCCGCGCAGCGACTACCGCATCGGCGTCTCGGCCAACGGCGCGTGGCGAGAACTGCTCAACACCGACGATCATGTCTATGGCGGTTCCGGTGTGACAAACGACGGCCAACTCCTGGCAGACGATGTGACCAGACACGAGCACCCCGCGTCGATTCAGATCACCGTTCCGCCGCTGGCTGTTGCTTTCTTCGGGCCCGACTGAGCCCTCGCCGGGTCCTGATCCGTGAAGAGAACTCGCCCGCATGGCCAAGCGAGACCCATGGGTAACAAGTTACGGATTGCGACCCTCAAGTTCGGCGCGAAGAAAGTCGTTGCGTTCAACGATGAGCTTTGGGAGATAGGCGCGCAGCACGGCTGCCTCGGCGATGGAACCCAGCGGCCCCAACGGCGCACTGAACGCAATGTGGTCAACCATGCGGGTTCCAACCTCGTGTTGTTCGAAGATGTGCTCGTGGCGAAAGAACTTGAACGGTCCCCTGACCTGCTCATCGACAAAGCGATGCGGTGCCTCCAACTCGGTGATCTTGCTGGTCATCTTCCAGGTGACCCCAAAGTGCCTGGCTCGCCACGACACCGTCTCACCGAGCCCGATCGAACCACTCGTTACACCGGCGACGGCTTGCTCACCTGAGGCCTCCATGGATGCCAGGTGAGCATCGATGTCGAGCGAGGCCGCAAACGCCTCAGCCGGACTTGTCGCAATGAGTGTTTCGAGCTCAAATCGAACCGTCATACATCAGCTCCCTTGTAGATCGTGGTGTGCAGCTGGATCCGGCCAACACGGGTGCCGCCGCTCGCATCAAGGACGGCCTCGAGGACCTGGACCCACATCTCTGATTGCATGTATTTCGCAATACCAAAGCGGTGGTACAGCGTGTCGAAGACCGGATCCCCCGATCGGGCGTAGGACTCAATCATGAACTTGACGGTGTCGTCAGGTTCATCGCTGGCGCTGAACTCGATCCAACCCGCCTCCATGTGGCCCTGCCGAGTGGCAAGACGAATGCAGCAGTGATCGAGACGAGTTACTCGGACCGGCCCATCCCAGGGTCCGGGAATCTTCACGTCGACGTCGTCGTCAATCCGGAGCCCTTCAGGCGCCGGATCGGGAACGAACACAGCAAGCCGAAGAGGGCTGAACCGATTCGGATCTGCTCGGAAAAACTCGACCAGCCGAGCTGCATCGTGGTCTGACTGAGAGATCCTGATGGCGTAGGACCGGTGGTTGAGTGGCCCAGCGCCCTCGCAGGGTGGCTGTATTTCCGCAGATTGGTCCATCACCAGCTGCGGACCCGAACCTTCATTCTCCGTGACGGTCTCCACCCAAAAGCTGCGTTTGAGGAGTCGAGTCACCGCAAACTGCATCGGCGACAACGCGCGGATTGGGAAGGCAAGGGTACGCCAGAATCGACCGGGCATACCGTCTATGGGCGGGGTTGAGGTGGAGTCGATGGAACAAGCCTCTCATGCTGGTGGGGTAAAGCTGCCTGTCGCCGGTAAAGCTCGCCACAACTGCTTGCAACGCTACCTCGGGCCCGGTGCTCCTGACGAACGGGGATCAGCGAGTGTCGTGCTCCTCAAGAAGGCGAACGCCGTAGGTTGTCGGCGGCTCGGAATCGATTTGAAACTCAACGGTTTCTGGTAGCTCGCCGAGTTCCACATCCAGCCCTTGCCGCCGCGCAAGTGCAACTCCCTTGCGCATGATGTTGCGAGGCGGGTAGCCGGCCACAGCCCGTTGCTCATCTGTCTCTCCTCCCCAAATTCCATTTTCCCCATTGACGCGACCTGCCTCTCGGCATTCGTCCGAGACGGGGCATTGTGCGCAGTAGCTGGCAGCCGTCGCCTCACGCTTGGCTCGGCGTCCTGGTCGCTCGCCCTTCGGCGCAAAGAACAGGTCGACCCTTCCAACGCAAAGGGCTTTGTTCTGCCAACCGGGCGCAGATGTATCGGAAGGCGTCTGGACAACATGTAGTGGACGGAAGGTCAAGTGAGATGCCCTTTCGGGAAGGTTTCTACTTTCTCTTCGGAGCCGACGATGGCCTCGGATGCATATTGGTTCGTGACGGTTGTCTCATCGCCGGCGGACGTGGAGAGACCGCACCTCATGTGTCCCCACGGTCCTGGCCGGCCGCAATTCGCGCCGCCCGCTCAGCCCTGACCAGATCGTCGACAGCCAGGGTCGGCGGAGTTGTGCGATGGACGGCTCGGAACATGAGGTGGACGCCGACGGGCAGCGTGAGAATCATGGCCACTGATGCGACGACGAGGAGTCCCGTTCCGGCCAATCCCAGCGAAAGGCTGGCGCCAAGCGCAGTGATGAGAAATGCGACCGGACTTGCCTTACCTGCGGCATGGAACCGCGCATAGGGGCTGGCGAACTTGTGCAGACCTGCGGCTGCCAGGAGCGCGACCAGCGCTCCGAGGATCATGATGATGCCGGCAATGGTGTTCATGACGTGGGCTCCGAATCAATCGTAATGGTCGGAACCGGGTCCTCGTGTTGGAGGAAACGGGCAGCAGAAACTGTGGCAGTGAATCCAATGATGGCCAGCACCACCAGCAGCGTGAGATACGTGGTTGAGCCGGTGTGGGCGGCATGCGTCGCAACTGCTCCCATGAAGCTGATGAGCGTTACGTCAAGCGCAATGATTCGGTCGGCGAGCCCGGGTCCGAGCAGCAGTCGAATCGTGGCGACGATTGCGGCCAGAACGAAGATGACTATGGCAACGGTGGTCACCGTGAAACCTCCAATGGTCGAACTTCGGACGGAACGGGAAGCGCATCGCACGCCAGCTCAGTCAACTTGCGGACGTGGGCTGCCACTTCGTCGCGCCGTTCCGCGTGGAGCAGGTGCAGATAGAGCGTGCCCGTGTCCGGGTCGGCGTCCACAACGGCGGTTCCGGGAGTGACGGTTATCGCGATGATCAGGAGCAGAAGGTGATGACGTCCATTCTCCTCAATGTTGAGGGCCACGATCGCTTCGTTGGTGTTGTCCCCCGGGGTAAGGATCTCTTTCGCGACGTCGACGGCGGACGTCACCAGGTCGACAAGCACGAGCCAGAGCAGTTGCAGCAGCGCACCGGGACGCAGCGTACCTCTCGCCGACGTTCCAACGCCGGTAGCGAGCACAGCGACCGATACCAGAATGCCGCCGGCGATGTTCGCTGCAGTGACCTCCTGCCAGAGGGCGCACCATGCTGCGGTCAACATGACAATGAGCGTGAAACCTCGGACGGTGGACATGTGCCGAAGGCGCATGCGAACTCGGTTGGCGCAACTCATGGCGGGGTTCCGATCGTCAAGGCGGTGTAGCTGCTGGGGTTCCGAAGGTCCGTCGCGGCGCGCTCGGACAGGTCAAAGAGTTCTCCGGCGAAGACAGAAATGGTGAGCGTTCCGGCCACGGCCAGACATGTGGCGCCAGTCATCAGGCGGCGGTTTGCTGCAGAGGTGGGTCGAGCTGGGGCGCTCATGGAGGCTTCGGCTGGCTCACCCCAGAACACGCCGGTCCAGATCTTCGTCATGGACAGCAGCGTGAGCGCACCGGCAATGAGGGCGACGGCCACGATGATGTGTTCCTCTGACGCAATCCCAGCCGAAATCACGGCGAGCTTCGCAACGAAACCCGAGAAGGGTGGAAGTCCAGCCAGACTCAGCGCTGGAATGGCGAACAGCACAGCGATCACCGGTCGGGACCGGACGAGACCACCGGACCGGTCCAGCGAACTTGTGCCCTGGTGGTTTGAGATGAGCCCTCCCACGAGAAACAGGACAGTCTTCACCGGCATGTGGTGGATGAGGAACAGCACAGCTCCTGCGGTTCCGGCGGCACTGAAAAGTCCAAGGCCCATCAGCATGTAGCCGATCTGACTGATGACGTGGAACGACAAAATCCGCTTCACATCGTTCTGCGCAAGCGCACCGAGCGCGCCGACGATCATGGTGACGCCGGCGACGATCAACATCACGGGTCCGAGTTCGTCCATTCCTGTAAGCGTGTGGAAGCGAATCATCGCGTAGATGCCGATCTTGGTGAGCAGTCCAGCGAAGACCGCCGTGATGGTGGTCGGCGCTGTCGGGTACGAGTCCGGCAGCCATGAGAACAGGGGGAACATTGCGGCCTTCGTTCCGAATACCACGAAGAACCAGGCACCGATGCCGAGACGCGCACCGTCTGACAACTCTGGAATCCGCTCGGCCAGAAGGGCGAGATTGACCGTCCCCGTGGCGCCGTAGACGAAGGCCAGACCGAGAAGGAACAGTGCGGAGGCAAACAGATTCATAACCACATAGGTCATGCCGGCGCGAATCTGTCCCTGTTGCCCCTGGTGCGTGAGCAACACATAACTGGAAACCAGAATCAGCTCAAACGCCACGAACAGCGTGAAGAGGTCGCCGGTGAGAATTGCCAGTGAAACCCCACCCGTAAGTACAAGAAGGAGCGGTCCGGCCAGCTCCGGATTCGCGCCCCAGGCCGTGCGCCGCTGACCGATGGCGAAGAGCTCGACGATGAAGATGATGGACAGCGCGACGGGCAGGACGAGCACAGCGAACAGATCGGCGACCAGCACGATGCCAAGTTCGCGCGACCATCCGCCAACCAGCATTGCGTGGGATTGGCCGGAGGCAACGTTGTACAGCAGCGCGAAAGAGGACGCCATGGCGGTACCGAGACCGACCAGCGTCACTCCGTCGCGCACTCGCGACCGGTGACGCAGAAGCAGTCCGATTGCCGCGGCGAGCAGCGGTGCAACGACGGTTGCAGCAATGAGCGCGGTCATGGCTTCGCCAGCGCTTCGCGTGCGCCGATTCGTTGGTCTTCGAGGTCATCCTCGACCAGATCATCTCCGGTGAAAAGCTGCTGACGACGAGCGAGCGCCAGCAGGAACAGCGTCAGGCCGAAACCGATGACAATGGCAGTGAGTGCCAGCGCCTGCGGCAGAGGGTTGGCCGCCTCAAGCGGTGCGGCAGAGTTCGCAAGTGGCGGCTCACCGGCTGGTCCACCGGATCCAAGAATGGCCAGCACAGCGGCGTGACCCAGCAGCGAGAAGCCGAGCAGTATACGGCTGAGCGAGCGCGCAGTGATCAGGTAGATACCCACCGAGGTCAGGGAGCCAACTGCAAGAAGAAATGCGACGGTCATATCAGTCCGTAGTGTCGATCGTGGGAGAAAGTGGATAGGTCGGTTGCGTGGCCTTCGCAAGCCGAGGTGCGCCAAGTCCGTCGAGTAGCGCCATGATCATGCCGACCACCACTGCGGTGACACCGATGTCAAATGGCAGAGCGCTACCGCTCTTCACCTTGCCGAGGAGCGGAACGTTGAACGAGAAGACCTGTTGATCGAGCAGTTCGTTGCCTCCGAGAAGCGGTGCAACCGCAGTGAGGCAGAGCACGGCCACGCCAGCAGCGAGCAGCGTGTTCGGATCAAGGGGCGTGGGCAGCCCGGTAACAGTTCGCAGTGCGACGACTGCACCGAAGACGAGGCCCGCTGCAAAGCCTCCACCGGGCTGGTTGTGACCGGCAAAGAGCAGGTAGACGCCGGCCAGAAGCGCCAGCGGACTTGCGGCCTGGATGCCGAGGCGCACGATTGGTGAACGGGTTGCAATCACGACGCTGCCTCTTCGATGTGTGCTTCTTCGCTGGCGTTCGGACTTGATGCCAGCGCCGCAATTCCAAGTGCGACCACGGCGAGCACCACGACTTCACCCATGGTGTCGAGGGCTCGCATGTCGGTCAGAATGACATTTACGACGTTGTTGCCGCCGCCCACGTCGACGGATTCTCTGGCGAGGGCTTCTACCGGAGCGACACCGCTCGGGGTCGCGCTGGCACTGGCGAGTGCAACGACGACAGCAATTCCGCTGGCGGCCGACACACCCAGTCGGACGTTCCGCCACGTGTGCGCAATGCGGGGGAACTCCCGGTTGAGGTGGCCAAGGCCGGTGACAAACCCGACAACAACGATCGTTTCGATCAGGAGCTGAGTCAGCGCCAGGTCAGGAGCGCCCTGGGCAACAAACAAACCACTTACCGCGATGCCAACGGCGCCCAGCGTCAGGGCCGCTCCGAGCCGAGAGCGCACAAACGCTCCCGCCAGCGCGGTCAGCGCAATCGTGGCAGCAAAGACCATTTGGAGCGGATGGTCCCACCATTCGAGATGCCCAAAGCGGACATCGGTGAAGAACGGGATCGAGGCCAACGATGCGACGAGGGCCATGGTTGCGACGTACACCGGGAGGGATCCGTGTTGCACCCTGCCCGTCGTGGTGCGGGCCAGGGCGAGCACCCCATCAAGGCCCCGATCAGCGATGTTGGCTCCGGTCGCCGCGGGAGGGGCCACGATCGGGCGTCGAATCAGAACAGCTGCAAGACCGATGCCGATGGCAAGCGCACTCATTGAGATAACGAAGGCGGTCTTCAAGCCCGGCCACCGCAACAGCTCGTACACGCTGCTTTTCTCGTTCAACTCAGTGGCTGCTCGACCCACGACCGTGTTGACCATCCCGAGCCCAACGAAGCCGGCAACACCGGTGAGCGCGAGGATGGCGGCGGGGATGGTCATAGCCAATCGTCGATCCTTGACCGCGATGTCCGGACCGGGACCAAAAGTGCACCAGAGGAATCGGACGGTGTACGCGACGGTCAGGACCGCTCCGACGGAAATCGCGGACAAAGCGATGACGCCCTCCGCACCTGGCGCACCGAGCGCAGCCTCAATTGCAGCTTCTTTCGTCGCGAACCCAAGCAGCGGTGGGGCACCTGCCATCGAGACGCCAGCAAGGACGGCCGAAGCCGCGGCAAAGGGCATGGTCCTGTACAGATTGCCCAACTCGCTGATCTGACGTGTGCCGGTGCGGATATCCACCTCACCGACGACCAGGAACATTGTCGCTTTGAACAGGGCGTGCGCGACCAACATGGACATGGCAGCAAACACGGCCTTCCCTGTGCCGAGCGCGAGCAACGTAACGAGGAGACCCAATTGGGAAACGGTGCCCCACGCGAGAATCAGCTTGGCGTCCACTTGTCGCAGAGCAGAAATGCCACCCCACAGCAAGGAAACAATGCCGAGCGACAGTCCCCCAATCTTCCACGCTTCGACGTCGACGAAAGCTCCGCCAACGAGGGCCATAAGCAGGACTCCGGCCTTCACCATGGTTGCTGAGTGCAGGTATGCACTCACCGGGGTGGGCGCAGCCATTGCTCCTGGGAGCCAGACGTGAAACGGGACCTGCGCCGACTTCGTAGCGACTGCGAGAAGGATCAGCACGGCGCCAACTGTTCCGGCAATACCGTCGACCGGCGTCAGTTCGCTCAGGATCGTTGTCTCGGCAGCTGTGCCGAGTACAAGAAGTCCCGCGAGCAGGGCAAGGCCTCCCCCGCCGGTGATCATGAGTGCCCGGCGCGCAGCAAGAAGGACGTCGGGCCTGGAATTGTTGTGGCCAACGAGCAGGAATGAAGTTACCGAGGTCAGTTCCCAGAAGATGAAAAGTGTCCAGATGGAGTCAGCGAGTACAAGTCCGAGCATCGATGCAGAGAAGGCAAGGAGGGATCCGGCGAAGCGCGCACCGCCTTCTGCATCCGGCCCGAAGTAGCCGGTTGCGTAGATGAAGACCAGCGCACCGATGCCAGAGACGATTGCTGCCATCAGAAGAGCCACCGAATCCGTCCGGAATCGGAGAACCAGATTGAGCGCTTCGACCCACACCAGCTCGTACACCATCGGTTCCGGGCGACGAGCAAGGCCCACTACTGCCCAGATGGCTGTCGCCGCGGGTGCGACTGCGGCGAGGCGCAACCCAAGGTGGATTGATCGACGTCCGAACGCGATGGACGCAACTATCCCAACCAGGTGCAGCGCCAATAGTGTCCAAACCATAGGTAGGATCTTATGCAATCAAATCAATACATGCAACACATTAGTAGCTTTGGATTGAAGTATCCCCTCGGGCCACACCTTCTCACAAAGTATCCACTGCGGGCCACACCTCCCCCACGCAGCACTATTGCTCAAGTGAGACGATGAGGTCATTGATCGTATGCTGATCCTCAAGCGGGTGGCGCATCGGCATGGCGGTGTTGATCTCGTAGTGCTTTCTTCGACCCACCTTTTCGCTCGTCAGATAGCCCGCATCTTCGAGCTCGATGAGTATGCGATGAACGGCGCCGGTCGTGATTCCAACCGCGTAGCCAATGTCCTTCTGGCGCAGGTGAGGATTTCTACTCAAGGCGATAAGCACGTGGGCGTGGTTGGTCAGAAAGGACCACGGAGGAATGTCTGGCTCTGGCATGCTCAATTGCATCTTTCCAGTATACCTATTGCATTACTGGCTTTTGAAGAATTGCTATAGCGGTCAGGCGATTGGCGGGATGCACTGTCGCAGCTGGACGCCTCTGGCAGACATCTGCCAAAACTTGACGTACGTCTGCCGTCGGAATGTGGCTTGATGGAAACAATCAATGGCTGTGGGCTGGCCACATGGCCGGACCAGCGCCAGCCTGACCCGGCCGCCGGCACAACCCAACGAGCGGAGCTCGGCGACTGACCGGTGCGCTCGGACAACCCGCCGAGCTCCTCATGGAGTTCGGAGCTCGGGACCACGCGGATTTCCAGGACAGCGGTTCACCCAGACAGCGGCTACTCGACGCTGAGCGCAGGAACGAGCGGTATCGCTCGCCAACCAAAGGACTTTTCATGCCGGACAGATTTGATCTCATGGATCGCCATGAACTCCTTTCGTCTCTGCGGATCTCGTCAGACTGGTGTGGCCTTGTGAATCGCACCGGCTTGAACCGGACAGATGTGGCCCGCCTGGCCGCAGGAAGCGCCTGGATTGAAGCGATGACCGAGGATCTTCAACGGATTCTCAGAAGCGACACGACAATCGGGGCTACGTCGTTCGACTCAGCGCCGACGCTCGACGATGACGCTGGCGAAACAGAGACAGTGATCGACCGATTTCTTGTGGCGAATAACCGAGCTCGCCTTGTTGTAGCCAGCATCGGTCACGCCGACTGGCGAAAGTCTGTTCCTTATCCTGACGGAAGACGCACGTCGTCCATCGAGGATCTGGCACGACACCTCACCCGAGTCTCCCAGCTGTCAAGTGTTGACCAGCGGTGGATCTGGTGACAACGACTCAATCGAGCCAACCGTTCTCAGCCGCCATCGAAATGCCCTGTTGTCTGTTGGCGACACCAAGAATGCTCCAGACCGCAGCAAGTTCGCGGTACAGGCTCCTGGTGGAGTAGCCCCGCGCTCTGGCGATATCAATGACACGATCACCGTGCGCCAAGTCACTGATGATCTCCAGCTGAAGTTCAGATAGTGGGGCGTCGGTGCTGTTGTCCTGCACCAGGCTTTGCGCCACATTGGCCGCTGCATCTCGAAGTCGTCGCACACCCTCGCTCGTCACAAAGGACGCAAGCAGATCGAATCTCACCACCGCCGGCGTGGTTGGATCGGGACTACCAGAGGGATCTTCCCAGGTGGGGAAAAGGTCAAAGTCGAACTCCGCCGCAATAGCTTCGGAGGCATTGGCCAGATAGCTCAACACAATCTTCCAATCGCCACTCAGCGAGCCCGGAATGGCGTGATCCTCCATGGTCAGTGAACATCCGAGAAACACGGCGCACAATCCTTCGAGGTAGTCGCTGGGAAGCGCAACCCGGTACACCCTGGCCGCCCGCTTCTGAAACGGCAGTTCCCACGGTTCGTCGTCCTCGCCGGGCGAATTACCGAAGAGATGCGCCTGTTCCACGCTCTTCGCCCAGTATCGGATACGCGCCGCGTACAGCGCCACCATTGCCAGTTTGTGATTCACTTTCCATCCCGATAGCGCGACGAGAGCAACCTGAGCATGCCATTCTATTCGCCTTTTTTGGATGGCCAGTTCCCTGGTCTGGATGGTCGCTGGCCCGGGGTGACGCAAGGCTCCTTCAAGGGCTGCATCGAGATCGTCGAGTTCGGTGACGCGGGAGCGCACACGACACAGTTCAGCAGTCTTTCCGAAGCACTTCGATACGACGGCTGAGAAAATCAGCTCGCGCGCCCGGTAAGTGGTCGCTTTCCACTAGGGAACAGCGGATTTGGCGACAGCATCAGTGACCGAAGAAATCCAATCCACAGAACCTGATGCATCGAACCTCCTCAAAGGACACTCTGGCTTCCGCTCCGGTTGCCATATGCGTCACGAGGCGAAGGCCCCGAACCCCACCCCAAATTGCCTGGAGGGCACCCATGAAGATCGATAAGAACCCACGAGCGATGCGATTCAGGATCCTGGCGATCCTCGCTGCGTTCTCCCTGTTGCTCGCAGCCTGCGGATCAGGCGCTGACGAGGAACCTGCAGCCGCACCAGAAGCCACCGTCGAAACAACCGACGAAGGCACCATGGAAGAAGAGGGCGCCATGGAAGAAGAAGGCGCCATGGAAGATGCGATGATGGGGGCCTTCGGTCCCGGTTGCGCAGCAGTCCCCGCCGACGGCGAAGGCAGCTTCGCAGGCATGGCCGATGACCCGGCCGGCACCGCAGCATCAAACAACCCCGCACTCTCCACACTGGTCTCTGCTGTTGTCGCAGCCGACCTCGTCGACACGCTCAACTCCGACGGCCCATTCACCATCTTCGCACCAGCCAACTCGGCGTTCGAAGCCGTCCCCTCTGACATCCTGGACGCCGTGCTCGCTGACAAGGACCTCCTCACCAGCGTGCTCACCTACCACGTCGTAGCCGGCGAATCCCTCAGCGCCGACGACCTCGCAGGCGCCACCCTCACCACCGTCGAAGGCGGAGACATCACCCTCGCCGCCAACGGCGAAGGCGTCAACGACGCCACCGTGGTGTGCTCCAACGTGCCCGTCGCCAACGGAACCGTCCACATCATCGACTCCGTCCTGCTTCCCCAGGTAGCACTCGACGCAATCGCCGCAATGACCGCCATGGAAGAAGAAGGCGCCATGGAAGAAGGCGCCATGGAAGCAGGCGCCATGCTCGGTGCCTCGGGTCCGGCGTGTGGCGCCGTACCGACCGACGGCGAAGGCAGCTTCGCAGGCATGGCCGATGACCCGGCCGGAACCGCAGCATCAAACAACCCGCTGTTGTCAACCCTTGTGACTGCTGTTGTCGCTGCCGACCTCGTCGACACGCTCAACTCCGACGGCCCATTCACCATCTTCGCACCAGTGAACGATGCGTTCGCTGCACTCCCAGCGGAGAGCCTGGATGCCGTACTCGCTGACAAGGACCTCCTCACCAGCGTGCTCACCTACCACGTCATCGCCGGCGAATCACTCAGCGCCGACGACCTTGTCCTCGCAGGCCAGGTCACGACGGTCAACGGAGCCGACCTTGAGATCGAGACCAGCGGAGCTGAGTTCACGGTCAATGGTGCCAACGCCCTCTGCATCAACGTCCCAACGGCAAACGCAACGGTTCACATTATCGACGGCGTGTTGCTTCCCTAAGCGCTTGCGGTAGCCCGACTACCGCATTCCAAGCAGGTCCTCCATGACCTTCGGGCCGCTCCACCTGCCGTTTCGGTAGGTGGAGCGGCCTTTTTTCTCCAATCCGCATTGTCATCGGCGCCGAACTCCGGGCGTCGGGAAGCTGTTCGCAGGGACCTGGCTGGGGCGAGTCCGGCACGTGGTGTCGCAAACGACGTGCCGGAATCCCCCACCACGCCGAGCGGAGGAATATCCGCCAGCTGCTGGCGAGCACCACATCCGCCGCCGACAACACTGGTGTCGCGTGTGCGGCGGGTGCATCACAACCAATCCAAAAGTGCAGCGGCGACGAACTGCTGGCAGGATGGACGAAATGGGGGCTCGACGAAACAAAATCAGGTTGGTTTCGTCCACACCTGATGCAAGTGCGCTTCTTATTCAAGTCGCACGAGGGGACCGTACTGCGTTCAGCGATTTCTACGATCTGGTTATCGACCGGGTCTATGGCATTGCCCGCAAGGTCATTCGTGACCCGGAGATGGCAGAGGAAGTTGCTCAGGAGGTCATGGTCGAAGTTTGGCGCAAGGCAAGTTCGTTCGACTCGACGAAAGGGTCAGCAACCGCATGGGTCTGCACTATTACTCACCGTCGGGCCGTGGACCGGGTCCGCTCCGAACAATCCCGGCGAAATCGTGAAGCCAACAGCTTCGTCCACGATGCCGATGATGCAGCGGTCGATGAGGCAGTGATCGAAGCCGAAGAGCAAAGTCAGGTCGGGTCGGCCATGTCCGCCCTCACTTTCAACCAGCGAGAAGCCCTAAATCTGGCCTTCTATGATGGGCGAACCCACACTGAGGTTGCCGAGATCCTTGAGATTCCCCTCGGGACTGCAAAGACGCGAATTCGGGATGGCCTCATCAAACTCCGAGACGCAGTAACGACCGAAGGCGGGAGGTAATGATGGAGAGGCAACTGAACAGCTCAGGCGACCTGCACCTGTTCGCCGGTCCCTACACGCTGAATGCGCTCGATGAACTTGACCATCGCCGCTTCGAAACCCACCTTCCCGGCTGTGAGAGCTGCCAGGCAGATATTGCCGGCTTCGCAATTGCCGTGGACCATCTGGCTGAACTGGCCGCTGAACCCGCGCCGTCTCATCTGAAGACGAGGGTGCTGGCCGAGGTGGACCACACCCGTCAGAACTCTCCGCTGGGGGGCCGGTCCCGGTCAGTGCTACGCCACCTCCCCAAGGCGGCTGTGGCCGCAGTCGCGACGGTGGCGGTCATCAGCGGCGCACTGTTTGTCCAGTCCGACAATCGCGCTGATCACCTCAACGATGTGGCGTCGGTGTACCAGACTCAGGACAGTCAGACCGTCAAATTGTCTTCAGAGCGCGGAGACCTGCAGGTGGCTTTCTCTGCGCTTACGCAGACAGCAGTGCTCGAAGCTCCCGCTCTTGCCGAGCTGGATAGTGCCGAGGTCTACCAGCTGTGGATCGTGTCAGATACCGGGGCCTTTCCGGAGACCACCTTCTCGCCTGAAGACGTGAACGGTTCGCTGGTCTTTGCGCTCAACAGAACACCGGGTCCGGGAGATGCCTTCGCGGTCACCGTGGAGCCCGCTGGCGGTTCTGACGCTCCCACCACGACCCCGTTCGTCATCAGCGAACCCTTGTGACCCTCCGAATTGCACGGACACCTCCGAATTGCACGGACACCTCCGAATTGCACGGACACCTCCGAATTGCACGGACACCTCCGAATTGCATTGACAATCGCCGTCTGAAACCAACGTTGTGGTCCAGGACTCCCGACCCGTCGCGAACCACGTTCTGAGAATCTTTCAAAACTGTGAAAGGTTCGACCGATGTCTCTCACGTACCAGCCGACGAACTCGTTTGGCAGAAGAGGGAAGAGGGACCATTATGACGACACCTGACGTGGTGACTGAGTCGTGCGACACAGCGGCTGAGGTGACATGCATCGTGCAGGACAACATCGTGATGGACAACGGCGATGGGCTCATCGATCCGATTCAAGAGGCCGCGCGGATCGGTGGCGACATCACCTGGGTGCTCCTACCCGTACTTGTCCTTCTGGTGTTGGTCAGTCACAAACGCCGCCCGATTGGCACGCTGGCTCTGGTGGCCCGACTCGCATTGTCGATCTATGTGTGCCGACTGCTGGCGATAGTTTACTTCCCCTGGCCGAATCCGTTCGAGCCGAGTCCCTTTCAGGACCTGCCGGAGGTGAGCGTCTTGGATGCGAGCAATTTCACGCCGTTCAAGACCGTTCGTGGCACCTGGCCAGACACCTTCGTTAGCCAGGTCGGCGCCAACCTTGTGATGTTGTTCCCGCTCGGCATACTGGCGCCCATGGCATTCGAGTGGCTGCGCGAAAGAACACGTCTCATTGGCGCTGTTGTTGCTGTCGCGGTCATTATCGAAAGTTCGCAACTTCTGATCCGCCACCGATTGTTCGACATCGATGATCTCTGGTTGAATGCCCTCGGCGCCGTTGCTGGCGCCGTGTTGTGGCTCGTGACGCGTCCCTGGTTCGAGCGATCGAATGTCCGCGCCGGCGCACTGATGGATACCCGTGGCTGAACTCACTGGATTGGCGTCCGCCTCGGTCGTGGCAAATCCCTTGTCGCTGTTGCTGTGGGCGGCAGACGCTGCACGCGGCCAGCGTCGACTTCGCCGACGCGCCAGGACCATGGCTACGGCGAACCCATCGGCGGCGACTCCGCCACCAGCTGGCGAGGAGCGATTCCGTGTTCTCTACGACGAACTGTGGGATGACTTACGCGCGTACTGTTCCCGGCGATGCGCAAGCGAAACTGACGCTGACGACGTACTTGCAGAAACCTTCACGGTCGCCTGGCGACGACTCGAAGACGTGCCAAACGGTTCCGCCGCTCGGCCCTGGTTGTTCGGAGTCGCTCGTAACCTGCTGCGCGAGCAGTACCGGCGTGGGGATTGGGTCGAGGGAGTCACCGGCCGATTGATCAATGAGTTGGTCACCCATCTCGGCGACGACCTGGAAGCGACCGAGGCTCAGGATGACCTCGACGTTGCCGTGCAGGCGTTGCATCTGCTGGCGGAACCCGATCGCGAGTTGATCAGCCTCATCGCGTGGGAGGAACTGAGCCACGCCGATGCGGCCGTGGTGCTGGGCTGTTCAACCAACGCCGTTGCAATCCGCCTTCACCGTGCCCGGCTACGGCTTGAGGCGAAGGTCGCCGAGCTCAACGCGACGCCTGATGAAAAGAAAATGAGAAAACCATGAAAGGTTGTCGAGAGATCTCCCACGTTGTTGGTGACAGCGTTTCAACCAGCCCGAAAGGAAGTGAAGCAAGTGAGTGATCAGGATCCGTTCCAAACCCTTGCCGATCACCGTCCTTTCGCAACGGATCGAAACAACGATTCAACGACAGCGGCCCGCAAGGCCGCCATGTACGAGGAGATCATCATGGAAACATCCACACTCGAACACACTGACAACGTCCCCACCTCCGAAATCGGTGGTGACCAGATTGCTGGGGGCAACCCGCAAGCCCACAACGGGCAGGATTCGTTCTGGCCACGTAGCACTTCCATCAGGAACCATCACCCCCACGGCCGAATCCGCCGAACGGGTCGACGGGCGGCTGTAGCCGTGGCCGCGGTGGCTTTCGCCCTGGTTGCAACGTTGATCCCGCTCCCGGGTGGCGGTGACATTGCCTACGCAATGGATGCCCTGGCCAGAACAACCCAGGCAACGTCGGGTCGCCTTGAAGTGGTGCAGGTTCACACCGTGGGAGAAGAAGCGCCGCAGACGAGAACCACATCGTTCGTGTTCGACGGACCGGACGCCCAGCTGAACGAAACCACGTTTACTGAAAGGATTTCAGCTGTGGTCGACGGCGTTGGCTACTCAAACATCGTCGCCAGCAACAGCGACGGAAGGATTGCGATGTCTGCGCTCTTCGATCGAGAACGAGTGTTGGGCAACTACGCCGACAGCCTCGGAACCGTCGAGTCGCTCGGCGCCATGTTTGAACTCGCAGAGAGCGTCAGCCGCCTGGCGCTCAACGAAGACACAGACCTCATCACCATGGAGATCCCCGTCGATGCTGGTCCTGGTGAAACCTACGATCACTTCGAGACGTTCGGTCGGCTTCCTGCGGGAATGTCCATTGCTCCGGAGGGCAACTTCACGATCAGCATTTCAGTCAAGGTCACCGGCGACCTGGTCGACGAACTTTCCTACACCGCGGTTGGTACCCGAGTGGCTCCTGAACTGGGCCTCGAAGCCATACCGTTCACCACCACGGGAACGGTGCAGTTCATCGACATCAACGAACCCCAGATCATTGAAGCTCCAGCGGGTGGCGAGCAACTCGACGGTGTCGACGAATGGTCACTACTCAACGATCCGGCCCGAACCGCATTCAACAACTTCTTCTTCGCTGACGACCAGCTTGGGGACCTGTGCACTGACTTCGATCGGAACTGGGAAGCGTTGCTCGGCCCGCTCACTGACGCACAGGAAGCCAACTACAAGGGTCTCGCATCCTGCCTCGAAGCCGAATTCTGGAGTGTCTCAAACAGCATCACCACGCTCATGGATCAGCACAACGGCTGACGACTGCGGTGGGCAAACGCCTGACAGCACAAGCGGTCACATCGGTGGCCATGAAAAGCGAATATTCGGCGAGCCGGCGATGGATCACAAAGATCCATCGTCGGCACGCGTCTGGCAGGGATGTGAAGGGTTCGCTCTGGCGGGAACCACGGTGCTCCGCCGCATCGACCGTCCCGCAGACTCCCCAACCCACCAGGCCCAGGCCGGACGGAATGCAATCAGGACGTCCACCCAATCCGTTGGCCCCGCCGCACCGAATCCAAAGCGTGGGCTCGGCAATCTGTTCCGCCGACGATTAGCCGAGCCCACATCCCCTTGGCCTGAACTCTCGCTCAAACCCAGTGCCGCCTGACCTTGCCGGGCTGCCGCCAGCAATCCATCTCCGACTCGGCTCCGAACCACGAGCATGAACCCGGACGCTGAACCTGCCACTCACCCAACCACGGAACACAGTGCCCCGGTTCTGGTCGGACCAGCAGGTGTTGCCCTTGGCCTCGGTGTCGGTGAGATCCTTGCCGGCCTGGTCGAAGCCTGGCGATCGCCAATTGTGAGTGTCGGTGATCGCTTCATTGACCTGACGCCCAGGTGGCTCAAGGACTTTGCCATCTCGGCGTTCGGCACCAACGACAAGATCGCGTTGTTGTTGGGCATGGCCGTCACCATTGCCGCCTTGTCCTTCGTGGTCGGTGGCTTGGTTCGCCGACGGTTCCTGGGACTTGCCGTGGCCATCGTTGGTGCCTTTGGATTGGTGGGCAGTTGGGCTGTGCTGACCGCCCGAGCATCGGCCAACCTCGCTGCCGCCCTCCCGATCGTGGTGGCGTCGATCATCGCCATCGCCACGATTGTCACGTTCGACCGCGCTGCCCGTCGCCGGGTCTCAACCGGTGTCGACATTGACCAGGCAGGCCCGCATCCATCCAACTCGGGCAGGCGATCAATGCTCGCCTCGCTTTCTGGCGCGGCGGTAGCCGGGCTGGCAATGATGGTCGGCGGTAGGAGATTGCGTTCCCGATTCAGCGTCGCAGATGAAATCCAGACAACTCAACTGCCAACCACCACAAACCAGCCCTCAGCGGCGGCTGCAACGGCGGTCGTTCCGGCGGACTCTGCTGCTGCCGCAGCGCCAATCACACCCGATGCGATGGCAACCGTGGAGGAGATGCTGTCCACCGTGCCCGACATCGAAGGTCTCAGTCCGCTCTTCACGCCCAACGCCGACTTCTACCGCATCGATACCGCCCTCGAAGTTCCGCAGCTGTCCACCGCAGATTGGGAACTTGAGATCACCGGAATGGTCGAGAATGAACTTCGTTTGTCGTGGGATGACCTGCTGGCCCGACCAATCGTGGAGGAAGACATAACGCTCTCCTGTGTCTCCAACGAAATCGGCGGATCGCTGCTGGGCACCGCTCGCTGGCTGGGCATTCGCCTGGATGATCTGCTCGCCGAGGCAGGCGTCGATCCCGCCGCGGACCAGATCGTTGGATGGTCCGTTGATGGGTTCAGCGCCGGCTTTCCTCTTGACGCCCTCGATGGGCGCCCGGCGATGATTGCCATCGGCATGAACGGAGCGCCACTCCCGGCAGTGCACGGCTATCCGGCTCGCATCATTGTCCCTGGTATCTACGGCTATGTGTCCGCCACCAAGTGGTTGACACGTATCGAGATCACCACCTTCGACGCGTTTGATGCGTACTGGGTGGAACGTGACTGGTCGCCAGGCGGAGTAATCAAAACGCAGAGCCGCATCGACACTCCCCGAGCGCTTGCGACCCTCCCAACCGGCGAGAACGTCATCGCCGGTGTGGCATGGGCCCAGACCCGCGGTATTGAAAAGGTGGAGGTGCAGGTGGACGACGGGCCGTGGGAGACCGCGACACTTGTCGACCCGGGCCGCAGCGCTGTGGCACCGGCTGACGCTCCTCTCAACGACAAGATTTGGCGTCAATGGTTCCTCCCGTGGGAGGCCACCGAAGGCCGTCACACCCTCACGGTTCGGGCAACCGACAGCACTGGTGAGGTGCAACCCGCCGAGCGGACAACGCCGTTCCCCAGCGGCGCCACGGGCCGGCACCAAACAGTGGTCCAGGTTCGCGACGCCTGAGCTGCAGATAGGTGGCGATTCAGCGCTCGGACGCTGCGCGCAACCTCAACGTGACGGCGGCATTCGGAAGTACGGCCATGGGTCCGGCATTGGATCGACAGCCACTTCCACCACGCCCGGACCGTCGTGCGCCAAGCACTCCTTCAGCGCGGCGGTCATACCGGCCGGGCTGTCGGCTGCCCAGTGACGCACACCGAAGGACTCGGTGAACATCTTGAAGTCCGGGTTCTCAAGCGTTGAAGCAATGGTGCGGTCAGCACCGAACTTGTTCTGCTGCATCCGGCGGACATTCCCAAACGACTGATTGTTGAACACGAGCAGGTTCACCCCGATGTCGTGCTGCGCCGCCGTGGCAAGTTCGGTTGCGGTGAACAGGAAGCCGCCATCGCCGATAATGCCCACCACTGGACGGTCCGTGGCGGAAGCCGCGCCAATTGCATGCGCAGTGCCGGCGCCAAGGTTGCCGGCGCCGCCGGTGGTCAGGTACGAACGGGTCGTCGTGTGGTCGTAAAAAAGATGACTGGCAAAACCAATCTGCGTCACGTCTTCCACCAGCACACCATCGTCGGGCACCGCCGCTCGCAGCGCCGCCGTGTAGTCACGCTGCGGTTCAAGGAATGCCGTGGCCTCGTCGAACCAGGCGCGTGCCTCGGCAACTCTGGCTGTGCGTGATGGCGCCTGGTACGAACCAATGGCGTCAAGCAGGGCCCGGCACGCCTGAGCTGCGTCGGCATGCAAACCAATGTCGGTTGCTCCGTGGCGGTTCAGTTCTGTTTCGTCCAGATTGATCTGGATGACCTTCAGGCCACTGTCAAGGCCCCAACTGGTCAAGGGCCAGAGCATTCGGCTGCCGATACCCACCACCAGATCCGCATCCGCCCAGAGCCGATGCCCGACAGTCAACGGAGCGAAGAGCTCGTGCGCAGTGGGCATGACCCCGTGCCCACCCCGACGAGTAGTGACCGCAGCCTGCACGCGTTCGGCCAGCTGCACCACTTCGTCAGACGCTCCATATGCACCGGAGCCGACGATGAACATCGGCCGTTCTGCCTCCATAAGCGCCGCCGCAATCTGATCCACCTTCGGCTCATCCAACACTGGCGCCTCGAACCCTGGCGGGTTGGCGAGCACTGCGTCAGCCGGGGAAGTCCAGCGGTTTACGGGAACTTCCAGCGTGACAGGACGAGGGAGCCCGGTATGCAGCGCATCGAGCGCTCCCTGGATCACCGAACCGGCATCAGCTGGATCAGACACCAGCGCAGCGTGCTTCGTAAGCTGTTGCAGGATGGCGTTCTGATCTGGCAGTTCATGGAGCACTCCGCCACCGACACCCTGGGCGGCGGTGCTTATCTCACCGATAATTCCGAAGACACGGGCATAGCCCCAGTACGCACTGTTGAGAGCAGCCGATGCATTGAGCATCCCTGGCCCGGGTACCACGCAGAACGCTGCAGGTCCGTTCGTGACCTGTGCAGCGCCAAGGGCCATGTATGCGGCGCCCTGCTCGTGTCGGCAAACGATCGGCCGAATGTCGCGGGCATCCACCAACACGTTGAAGAAGTCGTCGTTCTGCACCCCGGGCAGACAAAAGAGCGTGTCAATCGAACTCTGTCGAAGGGCATCAACAACAAGGTGCGCAACAGTGTCGGTCATGCCAGCACCGTAATCGCGTGACGGGTCAGACAAGTCCGGGGATGCCGTCGATGCTTTCGGCGTTGCGGGTGGCCTGGTATTCGGCGACTTCTGCGTCGGTCTTCGCCGCCCAGTGGGCGGTGAGCGCGCGCCGGTCGCCCTTGAACTCCATCAGTGGCACGGCGTAGCCGCAGGAGTCAGACACCCGGTCCAGCTGGGCACGGATGATGGCGCGCACGCCGTCAAACTGGCCGAAGTTGGCCCGCAGTTCATCCCAGTCCGGATCGCCGGGTACAACCACGTCACCGGTTCCCTGCAACCGGATGATGTCGGGCTTGCCTTTGAATGCACAGAACATGAACGTGATCCGACCGTTCTGCTTCAGATGCGCGATCGTCTCCACGCCACTGCCGGTCAGATCCAGATACGCCACCTCGAGTGGCCCGAGCACGGCGAAGGAATCCAGCCCTTTCGGCGACACGTTTACGTGCCCGCCTTCGCTCGGAGCGGTTGCCACGAAGAACACGTGCTGTTCGTCAATGAATGCCTTCAGGTCATTTGAGATATCAGCGCGAATGTTTCCCATGCACCAGTTCTAGCCGGGCATCACCTGGCCCAACCAGCGTTTCAGGCCGACCCTTCGCGGTGGTGGTCGGGGTCACACATGTGCGTTGTTGCCGAATAGGTGAGAAACTGCGGTCATGAAGTCCACCATTCCCAGCGAACCCAGTGTTGCTCCCGTCGAGAGCCCGCCGACTCCTTATGCGCCAGAGATCCATGAAGCACTGCCAGATCAGCATCAGGATCTGACTGACATAATGCGCCACATGATTGCCGCCCGGGTGTACTCCACCCGTCTGTTCAACCTGCAGCGTCAGGGACGCGCCGGGACCATGGCACCGGTCGACGGTTCCGAAGCGGTCGCAGCTGGTGCCGCCGCCGGTCTCGACCCATCCCGCGACTGGATCTTCCCGCAGTACCGCGAGCTGGTTGCCCTCGGCGCATTCGGTGATTCGCTCATCGACTCGGTCGCTCTGTACAACCTCGGACATCCAGCAGGCGGAGCCATCCCTGAAGACGTGCATGTGTTCCCCACCCAAATCAGCCTGGCCACCCAGATCCCGCACGCCGTTGGCATGGCGTGGGGTATGAAACTCAAAGGCGAGCAGGCGTGCACGCTGGTCTTCTTCGGCGATGGCTCCAGCTCTGAAGGCGACTTCTACGAAGCGGCCAACCTCGCCGGGGTCCGGAAGGCCCCGGTAATTTTTGTGCTCGTGAACAACGGCTGGGCAATCTCCACGCCAACGTACAAGCAGACGGCCGCCGAGTCCTTCGCCCACAAGGCCATGGCCTTCGGCATGCCCGGCGTGCAGGTTGACGGCGGCGACCCCCTGGCCATGCGATCTGCTGTCTCCAAGGCTCGCCAGCGGGCGCTCTCCGGCGTTGGTCCGACACTGATTGAGGCCGTCACGTTCCGTCTCGCTCCCCATACAACGGCAGACGACCCCACCAGGTATGTACCGCCAGAGGACCTCGAGGAGGCCCTGGTGAACGACCCGATCCGACGCTTTGCCACGCACCTTGAGAGTCTCGGCGTGTGGAACGACGAACTGCATACGCTTGCTGAACAGGCGGCTGACAAGCGCTTCGACCTTGCGTGGGAGCGCGCCGAGGCCACACCGGTTGTGCCGGAATCCTTCTTTGATCACGTGTACGAAACCCCCACCGCGCGCATGGTTCGCCAGCGCAGAGAAATGCAGGCCGACCTTGCGGCCCGTGAGGAGTACTGATGAACGCAATCCAGATTCCCTCCGCTGACGCCACCCCTGCGACAACGAAGGTTTCGTCGGGGCAAACAACAAATGGTGCGACAGCCAAAGCTGGCGATGCAAAGCCAGCCAGCGGCACGACAGCACCACCCGCACAGACGGACAGCTCTGAGCGCAACATGCTCGAAGCCATCCGGGAGACGCTCTTTGCCGAGATGGCCCGGGACGAACGCGTCATCCTGTTCGGCCAGGACATCGCAGCCAACGGCGGCGTCTTCCGTGCCACGGAAGGATTGATGGACAGGTTCGGCGAGGACCGAGTGGTGGACATGCCTCTGGCCGAAGCCGCCATTGCGGGCTCTGCGGTTGGCCTCGCTGCTGCCGGACTGGTGCCCGTGCCCGAGATGCAGTTCCTCGGATTCAGCTACCAGGCCATGCACCAGATCGTGGGCCAGATCGCCCGCTACCGCTACCGGTCCAACGGCAACATCACCATGCCCATAACCATTCGAGCTCCGTTTGGTGGTGGCGTCCGCACTCCCGAGCTGCATTCCGATTCGTTGGAGTCACAGTTCGCGAACTGTCCCGGCCTCAAAATCGCCGCCCCCGGTTCAGCAGCCGATGCCAAAGGACTTCTCACCGCCGCCATCCGAGACCCCGACCCGGTGCTGTTTCTGGAACCACTCCGCGGCTATCGCATGGTTCGAGACGAGGTTCCCAATGGCGAACATCTCGTTGAACTCGGCAGGGCACGCACGTCGCGCACCGGCGACGACGTCGTCATCATCGCGTGGAGCTACATGGTGGAGCTCGCCAACCGGGCCGCCGATCAGCTCGCCGACGAAGGTCTCTCGGTGGGCGTACTTGATCTGCGCACCATCGTGCCTTTGGATGTGGACGCCATTGCCGAAGCCGTGTCGGCGGCCGGACGCGCTGTTGTGGTGCAGGAAGCGCCCGAGACCTGCGGCTTCGCCTCCGAAGTGATCACCACCGCCACCGAGAGCTGCTTCTATGACCTTGAGGCACCCATCGCCCGGGTCAGCGGATACGACGTCCCCTATCCCGTCGGCCTGCTTGAAGATCACTACGTGCCCGATGTGGAACGCATCATGGCGGCCGTGCGCCGCACCCTGGAGGTCAGCGCGTGAGCGTCGAGTTTCATCTGCCCGACGTCGGCGAGGGACTTCACGAAGCCGAGGTTGTCACCTGGCTTGTCGCCGAAGGCGACGTGGTCACCCGCAATCAGCCGTTTGTCGAAATCCTGACCGACAAGTCCACCGTGGAATTGCCCGCACCCGCAGCCGGCACGGTCACTCGCCTGGGGGCTCGCGTCGGTGACATGGTGACTGTCGGCGAGTTGCTCATCGTCATCGATGACGGCGCTGCCGGGGCGCCAGCGGAGACAACGGCGTCACCACTCACCGCCGACCCAGTTCCCGCAACGCCCGCAGCGCCAGCCACCCCGGTTCCGGCACCAGCAGCGCCGCCGGCAGCAATGCCGGCACCGTCACCTCCACCTGTTGCCATGGCCGGTCTCGCGGCACCTGTCGCCGCCGCAACCGCGGCTGTCGCTGCACCCGTCGAACCTGCTCCCGCAGCCGCCCCCGTTGCAGCAACACCTGCCGTACCTGCATTGGAACCTGCGACCAATCGATTGCGCCCGAAGGCAGCTCCGTCCACGCGCAAGTTCGCTGCCAAGCTTGGCGTCGATCTCGCCGACGTGACGGGAACCGGTCCAGGTGGTCGCATCCTGCGCGAAGACGTCGAAACCCACACCGTCGAACCTCCGAACCCAAACAGGGATCTGAGCGACGCTCTGAGCGTGATTGATGATGCCTTGAACACCGCGGGCATCGGTGAGGCTGCGGCGCTCGGTGCGGCAGGCGCTGGCGCCGCCGGAGCGGTCGCCGTCGGAGCGAACGCCGTCAACGCAAAGAGATCCACGTCACCAGCGACTCCAATGGCAGACACGCCCGCTCCCGTCGATTCGCCGGAAGCCCTCAGTGCCCCGGCTGCGCAACCCGTGCCGGCGACGAGCCTTGAGCCGACCACTGCGCCCGCCCCACCACCCAGCCAACCTGCTGCTGCTCGCACCTCCCGCCCGCAGCGCGCAGATCTCGGCGCCTCTGAACCGGGTGAGACACCGCTGCGCGGCGTTCGACGCCTGACCGCAAAGGCCATGGATCAGTCATGGTCGACCATCCCCCACATCAATGCGATGGATGACATCGATGCGTCGCTCCTGATGTCCACCCGAAAGCGCCTGCAGGCAGCTGCGGGTGATGCTGGTTCATCCATCACGCCACTGACGCTCATGATGATGGCCGTGGCCCAGGCCCTTCGAGCGTTCCCCCTGGTGAACGCCACGCTCGACCTTGAGAACGAAACCATCACGGTGCACGAAGACGTGAACGTGGGCGTGGCGGTTTCAAGCCATCATGGGCTGGTTGTGCCCGTTGTCCGCCATGCCGACACGCTTGGCGTGTTGGAGATGGCAGGCGAAGTTGCCCGACTGTCCGGCGCCACCCGGGACAAATCGATCACGTCCGCTGACCTGACCGGCGGCACCTTCACTGTCACAAACTACGGATCGTTCGGAGGCCGTTATGCCACACCAATCATTCGCCCTGGCGAGTCCGGGATCATGGGTTTCGGCGCCATCCGCAAGCGTGCGTTTGTCGTCGGCGACGAGGTGCTCCCCCGTCCAACGCTGCCGGTTGTCTTCGCCGGTGACCACCGGCTCATCGACGGGGATCTGCTCTCCGCGTTCCATAACCACGTGCTCGAATCACTGAGCGACCCGACCCGCATCCTCTTCCGCGCCGCACTGTGATGATGTTGTCCAAATACGCGATGTCAGACACAGCGTTACAAGTTGAGGACCAGGCAGGCTGATGGTTGTTGGAGAAGTTTCCACCCCGACTGATGTGCTCGTCATCGGAGGCGGCCCAGGCGGATACGCCGCGGCAATCAAGGCGGCGCAGCTCGGCCAGGATGTGACTCTCGTCGAACGAGATGCTGTGGGCGGCACCTGCCTCAACGTGGGATGCATCCCGAGCAAGGTCATGATCCACGCGGCTGACATCGCCCACGGACCCATCAGCGCGGCTGGCACCGGCATCTCTGTGAGCACCGCGGTGAACGTTCCGGAACTGCAGTCACATATTCGCTCCGTTGTCTCCGATCTCACCGGAGGTGTGAACCAGCTGCTTGCAAATAGCGGCGTCACGGTCATGCAGGGAACCGCCCGCTTCAGCAGACCGCGCCGCGCCGCAGTGGTGTGCGGTGCAGACGTCCATCACATCGAGTTCAAGCACGCCATCATCGCAACCGGTTCCCGGCCAATCGAGTTGCCGAATCTTCCGTACAGCGATGCGCGTATCACCGACTCCACCGGAGCAATTTTCGGATTCGATCAGGTACCGAGCGAGCTGGTGATTGTCGGCGGTGGCTACATCGGCGTGGAACTCGGCACTGCGTGGCACAAACTCGGTGCCCACGTCACCATCGTGGAGCTGGCCGATCGTCTTCTTCCTTCGCTTGACCCACGGCTGAGCCGCATGGTGCAGCGCCGATGCGGCGAGCTTGGCATCGCAGTTATGACCGGCACAAGGGCGCACGGCATGGCCGACGGCGGCCTGCTCGTCGGGGCAGGCGCTGGCACGTCGGCTGAACATGTACTGCCAGCGGATCAGGTTGTCGTCTGCGTTGGACGCCGCCCAAACACTGACGATCTGGGCCTGGACATTGTTGGCATTACGCCGACCGAAACCGGCCACATCATGGTGGACGAATCGCGCCGGGCAACCAAGCGCATCCTCGCCATCGGCGATGTCACGGACGGGCCAGCGCTTGCACACAAGGCCACCGCCGAGGCCGAGGTGGCTGCACAGACCGTGGCCGGCCTCGACGCGACCTTCGACCCAGCCGTGATCCCTGCGGTTGTGTTCAGCGATCCCGAGATCGCCACCGTTGGCCTCACCCGGGCCGAAGCCGAAGCCGCTGGCGCCGAGGTCACCGCTTTCTCCATGCCGCTTGGTGCCTCAGGCCGGGCCAGGACGCTGGGCGCAAAGATTGGCCAGCTCGAACTGATTGCCGACTCGTCCGGCACCATCCTCGGCGCGAACCTGGCCGGGCCGAACGTCTCAGAGATCGTCGCCGAGATCGCCCTCGCCATCGAGATGGCCGCGACTGTCGAAGAACTGGCGGCCACCATCCACCCGCACCCCACCATGTCCGAGGGCCTCTTCGAAGCCGCCCGGGGTCTGCTTGGGTAGCTGGAACTACGACCCTGCTCAGCTAACCAGGACGGGCTATGACATTGCCATCGCCGTGTACATGGCGACACCCTGAACCATTGCATCTTCGTCGATGGTCATCAGGTTTGAATGATTCGGCGCAGCTTCTTCGGGCGGGAGATCAGGTGCACACACACCGAGGAAGGCCATCGAGCCGGGGACCTTGTTGAGCACGTAGCTCCAGTCCTCGGCGCCCATGACAGCTTCGCGCATGATGTGGAAGCTGCCTTCGCCCACGACAGCTTCGGCCACCGTTTTGGCCCGCTGGACTTCCTCTTCACTGTTGATGGTGACCGGATAGCCGGGGATGATCTCGGCGGTGCACGAGCAGTTGTGGGCCATGGCGTTGTGGTTGGCCACGTTGACCAGATTGGTGTGCAGGGACGAGCGCACGTCTTCGTTGAGGGTGCGGATAGTGCCCTCCATGAACGCCGACGCCGGGATGATGTTGTTGGTTGTGCCCGCTTCGAGGTGAGAAACGGTGAGCACTGCAGCCTCAGATGCCGGGGTTGTTCGCCCGACCATGGCGTGCAGGCCGAGCACCGTCGATGCCGCTGCTGGAATGGGGTCGACACAGCCGTGCGGCATGGAGGCGTGACCGCCCGAACCATGCACCGTGATCTCGAAGCGGTCAGCGCTGGCCATAAGTGGCCCGCCGCGGCTGAAGAAGTGGCCGCTGCGCATCTGCGTGAATACATGAATTGCGAATGCCCGGTCAACACCGTCGAGCACGCCTTCGTCGATCATGAATTTTGCGCCGTGGAAGCCCTCTTCGCCGGGCTGGAACATGAAGCGAACTCTGCCGGTCAACTCGCTCTTGTTCTCCGATAACAGGCGGGCCGCGCTCAACAACATGGCGACGTGGGAGTCATGGCCGCAGGCATGCATCATCTGCTCGTTCTGTGACACCCAGGCGACGTCGGTGTCTTCCTGGAGCGGCAGTGCGTCCATGTCGCCGCGCAACAGCACGGTTGGGCCCGGCTTGCCCGTGTCAAGATCAGCGACAACGGACGTGAGCGCTTCGCCTTTGGTGATGTGCAGGCCCAGACCATCAAGCGCGTCGAGGATCTTGGCCTGGGTACGCGGCAGGTCGAGCCCCAACTCGGGGTCCGCGTGTATTGCCCGGCGCAGCTCGACCGTGTGGTCCTGCACCCCCTGGGCCGCTTCGATCAGTTCCGTTCCAACGCTTCCAAGATCCATGCCCGGACATTACCAATCGAACGGTGTCTGACACCCATTCGCGCGCAGCGTCGAATCGAACAGTGTCTGACACCGTAAATCCACAGGGTGATGAAAACGGTGAAAGGCTCCCCGGAGGAAGCCTTTCGGAGTGTGGTCGGGCTGAGAGGATTTGAACCTCCGACCTCCTCGTCCCGAACGAGGCGCGCTACCAAGCTGCGCTACAGCCCGTCTTGCTAGGAGCCCGATGCTACCGGTTCCGAATCGCCTTCGAACCATGAATTTCCGGTGGTCATTGCCGAATAGGCCTTCCGAAGTCGGAATGCATCAACGGGCTTGATCATCCAGCCGTCTGCTTCGGCCGAACGGGCCAACCAGCGGTCGGCTTCGCGGTCCAGCAGCAGCAGAATCTGGGAGCGTTGCAGGCGGTCCATGCCCTCTTCCAAGCGGAGGTCAAGACACGTGGCAATACCACCCTTGTTGCCCACCTGCAGGTCAAGAATGACAAGATCAGGCTTGAGCAGTTCCACGACCTGCTGCACGTCGCTTCCATCCCGGACTCGGCTCACCGTCACTCCGTTGCCCGAAAGAGCGGCGGAAACCTCATCAAAGAGCCAGTCGGCATCAGTTGCCAGAAGTACGTCTCCCACGTCGATGAGGCTAGCGGCCGCCGCGACCGCTGCGCCGGTCCTGCCCCAATACTCACCTCGCGACGGTACGATTCGTTCCAAGCAGCACGAAGGGTGAGGCGACATGGCCGACATCAACATCGAAGAATTTGAAGACGCCGAAATCGGTTCCTACACCGTCCTTCGGCCCGAGGGTGACATCGACGCGTACAGCGTTGGCAAGTTCCGCGAGTCTCTTGCTGGTCTTGCCGAAACAGCCAGGATCATCATCGACCTCAGCCAGGTTCCGTTCATGGACTCCGCCGGACTTGGTGCCCTCATTGGAGGAATTCGACGGGCCCGCGACAACGATGGCATCGTCGTCGTCGCCTGTGACCGACCCTCGCTGACGCGGCTGCTGCACACAACAGGATTCGACCGGATTGTTCCCGTGTCCGAATCACTCGATCTCGCTGTCGAAGCTCTCCGCAACGGCGGCGAACTCAGCTGACTCCACCTCCAGTCGGCGCTACTTCGGCCAGCTCTACTTCCAGCCAGCTAATTCCAGAACTGGAAGGCTCGCAGGCCGTCGATGGCAAGACTCGAATCGACACCGGACAGCTCGAAGATCCAGAACACAAAGTCGAAAAATGCCCGGTTCGCCGCTTTCCAGAACCAGAGCACCACAATCAGGATCAGGAAGCCGTTACGACCAACCTGTCGGAATTGCAGTGACAGCTCTCGGCTCAGGTGTGGTTCCAGCGCTCCGAAGCCATCCAGTCCCGGCATGGGGATCATGTTCAGCACAAACGCCGAGATCTGCAGAAAGCCGACAAAGGCCAGGCCAACCATGAGGCCGTACCGGTCCGAATCGACAATGCCCAGACGGATGGGCACCAGGGCAACAAACGCAAACGCCAGATTGGTGAGCGGACCAGCGAGGGACATGAGGGAGCGCATCCACTTGCTGCGAATGAGGTTCGTCTGGATCCAGACAGCGCCGCCCGGCAGACCGATGCCACCCATCAGCAGGAACACCATCGGGAGCAGGAGCGAAAGACCAGGATCGGTGTACTTGCGAGGGTCGAGGTTCAGGTAGCCCTTGGAGGCAACCGTGTAGTCGCCACCCTTCCAGGCAGTGAACGCGTGGCCGAACTCATGGAAGGTAAGCGAGACAACCCATGCGAGGGCAACGAAGACAAACAGGCTCAGACGCGTGTTCAGCGACGGGTCGAACCCGACCAGGCCACCCGAGCTGAACAAACCCTCTGCTTTTGTGGACGCAAGGTGGGCAGCACTGGCAATCGTTGCGACGACGAGGGCCACGAAGATGGGGCTGGGCACAACCTTGCCGGAAGACACGACTGGCGGTTCGAATGCAGTTTGGCTTGGTTCCACGATTCAGCTTGCCCGACCTCCGACAGTTTCACCACGGCAGCTACCCTGAACTTTCTATGCAGCTCTCCCTCCACCCGAAGCTTCTCGTCCCAATTCTCGTGGCCGTGGCGCTGCTCGCTGGCGCCTGCGGCGGCGCAGATGATGTTGCCGCAACGCCGGTCGCCGCCAGCACGCCTGTGCCGGAGGACGTGGGCTCATCGATGGAAGAGGCCAGTGACAACACCGTGGTGGAAGCCGGCGAAGCCGAAATTCCAGGCGTCATTGTGATCCCGGTCGGCGAGGTCCAGCACACACAGGACCCTGTCAACTACACCACCTCTCCCCCGGCGGGTGGCAACCACCATCCCGGTTGGCAGAACTGTGGCTTCTACTCCGTCGTTGTCCCCAATGAGCAGGCCGTGCACTCGCTGGAACATGGCGCCGTCTGGGTCACCTACACCGATGAAGCGTCTCAGAGCGACCTCGACACGCTGAACGCTCGGGCAGCAGAGGAAACTCATCTGCTGGTCACGAAGTACGACGGCGCACAGGACGGCCCACTCGTTGTAACGGCCTGGGGTCGCCAAGCGACACTCGCCTCCGCCACCGACCCGCTGCTGGAACAATTCATGGAGACCTACATGTTTGACGGGCCGACAGCCCCGGAACCGGGCGTTGTCTGCTCAGGCGCATTCGGCATCCCGCCGTCTGATTTCGCAACCATCGGGTAGCCGCTCCACAGCAGGTGACGACAGCAGGTGACGACAGCATGAAGACAGCACGTATGAACACGCACTTATGAATACCGCACTGGGAAAGACCGTCATGTCCAATCGGATGGTTCATGCCGCGCTCGAAGGCGCCCGGAACACGATTGCCGAAACCGTGCGAGGGATTGTCGCCGGCGAAGATGCTCAACCGGTGTCTCCGGTGTGGGACGAGAACGACCCCGGACTCTTCCCGCCGGATCACGCAGTGCGCATCGTGCACGCTGACGCATCGATGCTCATTGGCGGCGTGCGCTCGCTTCTTCTGCAATCCCTTCATCCGGTTGCGATGTATGGCGTGTCCACCCATTCGAGCTTTCGGGAAGATCCGCTCGGGCGTCTCCAGCGAACTTCATCATTTCTCGCCAACACCTGCTTCGGCAGCGGCACGCAGGCACAACAGGCCATCGACATTGTGAAGACTGTGCACGAACGTGTGCACGGCACGATGCCTGACGGAACCCCCTACGCTGCCTCAGACCCGCATCTACTGCAATGGGTGCACATCACCGAGATTGCCAGCTTCCTTCACGCCTACCGGACGTGGGGGGCGAGGCCGATCACCGACGCTCAAGCCGACGAATACGTCGACGGCATGGCTTCCATCGGCATCGCCCTGGGTATGACGTCAGCTCCGCGAACAGTGGCCGAACTCGACGCAACCATCGAGTCCTACCGTCGCGAACTCGCCGTAACCGAGTGGAGCGAGGAGGCCGTGCGGTTCCTGCTCTGGCCACCTCTCACGGGCGCAGCGAAACCGGCGTACGGCATTGTCTTTGGCGCGGCGCTGATGTCACTGCCTGGCTGGGCGCGGAGCATGGTGCAGGTGCCGTTGCCACCCGGCGTCAACAAGTTCGCAATTCAGCCGGCCGCAGTCGCCATGACACGCACACTGCAGTGGGCCGCATTCGCCCAGGCCCCGCAAGAAGCAGGGGGTGCCCGTGTGGAGCACTCACTCACCAGCTGAGCAAAGGTTGCGCACGAACTCACACAGACAACTATCGTCTTGCGGATGCGTCTGCCAGCGAAGTTGTTCGCCGTGCTCTCGCTGGTGCTCTGGGCGTTGACACCGCGATTCAACCAACAGGACTGGCTCCTTGGCACCATCACCGGAACCAATGACGCCAATCAGGGGGACGCTGCCAGGTACGAGGCCGTGACCCTGTGGTTCAACGGAACACCCACGGAGTCGCTTGATCTTGCCGCGCCGTTCACGGACCGGCCGTTCGTCCCCGCTCTGGCATCGCTGTTGCCTCTCGATGCGATGACGAGTCTGAATCTCATCAACGGCGCAGCGGTTCTCGTGGCATGCATCGCCACATTTTTCTCCGGGCGCCGAATCGGTTTGGGCGAAGCCCCCAGCGTGATCGCGGCGGCCCTGCTGGGCCTCTCATTCCCGGTGCTCTACTACGGCACCATCGGCTACGTCGATCCAGTGGTTGTCTGCATGCTTGCGCTTGGACTGCTGGTCACGCTTCACGAACGGTGGGGGCTGGCCCTGGTGATTGCGGCATGGGGCATCCTGGTCAAAGAGTCGGTGGCCATCAGCGGCCTGGTGTCGTGTGCCTGGCTGCTCGCCAACGCATCAAATCCGAAACAGCGGGCTGAGAACGCATCCGAAGAACGCCGGTTTGCGCTCAGCTGGTGTGCTGCGATCCTCGCGGCAATGGCACTTGCCTACGTGGTGAGCCGCAACGTGGTTCCCGAATCAAATACCTCGTCGTGGGTCCCGACGATTGAACGGACCCTTGACAATCTGCGGCGGCCTCGCAGCCTCGCAAGCGTTGCGCTCACCCTGGGACTGCCAGCGCTGATTCTCGTGACCCGGTGGATGGTCCCGCGATCGAACCCCGCTCCTGCGACGACCACACCTGACAGAGCGACACGTGTCGCACTGATCACCGGTGTCACGCTGGTGCTGGTGCTGACCGCTGTTGGATTGGCCACCAGTTACCTCGACGGCCGCGTTGCATGGGGTTCCCAGCCCTATCTGGTGCTTCTCGCAGCGGTCGCTCTCGGGGCCAGCCCCGGACCTGCAATGGTCATGGAGTGAATCTGCGGTCACCCGGCCAGATTTGCGCGGCTCCCAGGCCCGAAACTCAACGCGGAATATTGGGGCGACGTGTACGTTGAGAAAATCATGGATCTCGAAAAGTTCCGCGGGAACGCGGGCCCCTCACTCATCGCTGTCTCTGTTGTCGGCTTCGTGCTGATTCAGTTTCTGCAGTGGCTTCCGCTTGGCTTCCTGACCGGAATTCTGACAACGCCTCTCTGGATTGTCGTCGTCCCCGCCATGATCGCCGGTATTGCCCTGACCGTGCTGAAGTTCAAGCGCAACTGACCGTCAGGAACGGCGGTATTGCCCTGACCGTGCTGAAGTTCAAGCGCAACTGAGCCTCAGGAACGGCGGTTGCGGTGTTCCGAGATTGTGGTTCCGGCGCCCCACTGGTTGTCTTCGAGAACCCTGAGGAAGCCCACCACGTTCTGATCACGCGTGCGTTCCAGCTCGCGAATTGAATACATACCTGACTGGTCGTCGCTCTGTTCAACCAGCTTGTCCACGAGCTCAGGCGTGAACTCTGGCGTATCCATCAGTTTCGTCCACGGCCATTCGAGCGTTGGACCGAACTGTTCGATGAAGTGGCGGAACCCACCGGTGCCGCCAGCCACCCGGTACGTCTCGAACAGACCCATCTGTGCCCAGCGCAACCCGAAGCCGTGCGTCATGATGTCATCGATTTCCTGGGTGGTTGCGACGCCGTCGTTAACCAGCCAGAGCGCCTCGCGCCACACGGCTTCGAGGAGACGATCGCCGACGAATGCATCGATCTCGACGCGCACGTGGACCGGCTTCATACCGATGCCGGCGTAGATACCCTGCGCCCTGCGGATCGTTTCGATCGGCGTGTGTTCGCCACCGACAACCTCAACCACGGGAAGCAGATACACCGGGTTGTACGGGTGCCCAACGACAAGGCGCTCGGGATGTGACATTCCCTCCTGCATCGTCGACGGCTTGATCCCTGAAGTGGATGATCCAATGATCGCATCAGTGGGCGCGCCAGCTTCGATCTCGGCCAGAACAGCTGCTTTGACGTCGGGACGCTCCGGCACACTTTCCTGAATGAAGTCGGCGCCGGCAACAGCGTCAGCAATCGAACCTGCGATGCTCCAGGCACCCTGCTTGTCGGTGGGCAGGCCCAGATCGTCATAGGCCGCCACAGCGTTGGCAAGTACGTCGGTCAGGATCTGCTCGGCGTTCGGCGATGGATCACTGATTGCAACATCGACACCATTGAGCAGAAGGCGACTGGCCCACGCCGCGCCAATAACGCCGCATCCGACAACAGCGGCCTGCTGCGGTGCCTGGGGGATGTAATCAGTCACCGTCAGCTGTGCTTCGTAAGCTGCAGGTTTTCGCGAACCTGGGCGGGACTGAGGATGTCGTAGTTCTGTGCGTCGAGGATGGTCACGGCGCGCTCGACGAGATCACCATTGCTCGCCTTCTGTCCCCGATCGAGGTAGATGTTGTCTTCGAGGCCAACGCGGACGTTGCCCCCTGCGAGGGCGGCCAGCGACACGTACTTGAGCTGGTTGCGGCTGATGCTGAATGCAGAGAACGTCCAGCTGTCGGGGATGTTGTTGCGCATCGCCATAAACGTGTTCAGGTCATCCGGGGCACCCCACGGGATACCCATGCACAGCTGCACCATGACGGGCTCGGGAATGATGCCGCGAGACACAAGGCTCTTCGCGTGAGCGAGGTGACCGGTGTCGAATGCCTCTATCTCGATACGAGTGCCAATTTCGGTCATCTGTTTCGCCATCTCTTCGAGCTGGCTGGGCGTGTTGGTCATGATGTAGTCGCCCTCACCGAAGTTCATCGTGCCGCAGTCAAGCGTGCAGATCTCCGGCTTGAGTTCTCGCACGTGCTGCACGCGTTCGGTGGCTCCGACCATGTCGGTGCCGTCGCCTGCAGGTGGAAGCGGAGCCTCGACACCGCCGAGCACGATGTCGCCACCCATGCCCGCGGTGAAATTGATGACCACGTCCGTGTCACTCGATCGCACACGATCCATGACCTCGGCATACTTCTCGATGCTGCGGGAAGCGGCGCCGTCGTCCTCACGCACGTGGATGTGGACGATTGCCGCACCGGCTCTGGCAGCTTCAACGCAGCTGTTCGCAATCTCTTCCGGCGTGACTGGCACCTTGTCGGACTTGTGGGTGGTGGCACCGCCGCCGGTGACCGCGCACGTAATGAACACGCCGTCATGGATCTGATCTGCTGGCATTGCTTACTCCTGGTTGGTGGGAGAATCTGTAGAAGATTGGTTGGCGGCGGCGAGCCGACGGCTGACCACCCTTGCGGTTGAGCGAACGTCGTCCTGGTCGATGTACATCCCGCGCAGGTGGCGAGCACCTCCGGATTCAAAGGCCTCGCGACCGTGCAGTATGCGGCGATTGTCAAAGCCGACAAGATCCCCGGAGACGAAGGGATAGCTGATCTGGAATCGACTGCTGGCAGCGAGCCTGCTGAAGCAGGTCATCGCCGCATACGCCCGAGGCATATCGGCAGGGGCCATGTCCGGGAAGCCGCGCACGGGATAGAAGGCCCGTAAGGTCAGCGGTGCGCCGTCGACGCCGAGATCGATGAGCGGGCCGGACCATCGGTGATCGATGCCTGGTCCCCGGTTGAAGAAGATCCACTTGAGCGTGGTGAGTGCTTCGTAGTGATGGGGGTGTTCGTTGAGCAGTGCGTCCACCACAGCAGCGCCATCTGCCATCGTGGAGAATCCTCCGCCGGCCTCGTTCTTCACACAGTGGAGGAACTGGAACCCTGGCGGGGTCTCGCGGGTGGGCAAGTCTGTGTGCGGGCCCAGGCGAAGGTTCGTGTTTGCGGTGGAGTTCGTGTCAGCAGAACCCGCCATCTCGACGTCCGCCCTGACGTCCCAGATGGGGCCGAAGTTTGTGTCACGGACTGCGCCAATGCGTTCGGCCAGAGCAACGTTGAAGTCATGATCGGTCGGGCAGCCCTGCAGGCGGGCGAGCCCGAACCGCACCAGGTCGTTGAGCCACGCACCGAACACTGCGTCGTCATTGAGAACAGTCGAGCCGTCGTGCGTTGGCGGCGCCGCAAGAGTGTGGGATGTCCATGCCGCGGTGGAAGGCAGCCAGCTGTGCGGTTGGTGGTTGCCGTCAGCCACATGACGCAGCCATCCCGGGTGATACGTGGCCGTGACATCATCGGGCGCCCAGCTGACTTCGACTGCCCCGTCTTGAGTCACACGAGCTTCGACTGCGCGAATGTCGTCACTCAGAAATGCCGGGTCGAGCAGGCCTTCTCGAGTAGCGAGGTCGACGCCACCGGACCCAACAGCATTCTCCCGAAGCCAGAGATCGAACGCCTGAAGCTCAAGACCGTCTTCCCAACCAATCCTCATGAATCGGCCTTCGATCTGCACCGAGACAACCGGCATCCACGGATAGTCGTAGAAGTCCGGAGTGGGTGTGTCAGTCATGTAGTATGTCCCGGTGAGTAGGACGTCCTGTTGAGTGGAATCCAGCCGTGCGAGTGAGTGTAAGACCCTGACTGAATTCGCGTCAACATCATCGGCACCAGAAGGGCCGGTCGACCGGGCGTTTCACCTGCTCCAGGTTCTGGTGGCAGCAGGCGAGCCGCTTGGTGTGCGTGAACTTGGACGCCGCACCGGGCTCCCGCGCTCCACCGCGTCGCGCCTTGTCTCCACGCTGGAGCGACTTGGGATGATCGAACGGACGGCCGACGGAAGTGCCGCTCCCGGAGGGGCCCTCGCCACGCTGCAAACGTCGACGACCCAGGAACTGTTGTTGCGCGACAGGCTGCGTCCACTGCTCACCGAGTTGGTCAACACCTTCGGCGAAAACGCAGCGCTTGCAGTGGACGACGGCGATGCCCTCCTTTACGTGGCTCAGGTGAAGGGCGAAAACCCGGTATCGGCGGGCGACGTCGACGGTGAGCGCCACCCGTTCCACCTCGTGGCACCCGGCCTTGTGACCATGGCGCACTGGCCCGCCGACCGACTTCGCGAGCATCTCAGCGGCCCGCTGACGCCGGCCACCGATCACTCAGTGACGAGGCCCCCCGCCCTCAAACGGCGCCTGAAACAGATTACGGCCAATGGTTGGGCGTGGACCAACCAGGAGCTTGACCTCGGCATCAATGGTCTTGCTGTGCCCGTCTTCGGCGACGACGCGAGTTCAACGCGGGAACTGACTGCCACGCTCAGTCTCTACGGCCCCAGCTACCGCTTCTCCCCCGAAGCCCGCCCCACCCTCGCCGAAGATCTCGCCAATCTCGTCTCCACCCGCACCGCGCTTTGAGCACGGTGCGAGGCATCGTTGCGTCAATGGAACGTGTCCGCTGTCAGTCCGTCAGGTGGGACACTGGGGGTATGAGTGAAGCTGCGCGGCCGTTGGTGGTTTGGACTACCTGTCATCCCTGGATCCAGGAGGTGGTTGCCGAGGTGCAACCGCCGGAGTTCGACGTCGAGTTCCTCGACATCCACGACCCCGACGCGTGCCGGGCCACACTTCCCCGAGCCACGGGGGTCGTCTGCCTGACGATGGCCGAGGAGCAGGCCCGCCTGCTCAAGCAATGCAAGCTCGTCATGCACAACGGCGTGGGATATGACGGCATTGCTCTCGACACACTTGAGGAGATGGGCATTCCGGTCGCGGTCACGCCCACGATGACGCCAGAGGGTGTGGCGGAGCACATGATGATGCTGATCCTCGCGCTTTCAAAGCAGCTGCCAGCTGTGCAGGCGAGCATGCGGAGCGGCAAGTGGAACATGCTGGGTTGGCGACAGGGCTCGCACAACCTCGCCTACAAAACCCTGGGCATCGTCGGCGTCGGACGCATCGGGTCACGTGTCGCCCGCGTGGCGCACGCCTTCGGATGCAAAGTGATCTACACCGACGTGGTTGATATCGACCCGGAGCTCGTGAACAGGTACCAGATGGAGAGGGTGACCCTGGATGAACTCATCTCGACCGCCGACATCGTCACCCTGCACGTGCCACTGACAGATCTGACTCGCAAGATGATGGGCGCCGATCAGTTCGCGTCGATGAAGCCGGGCTCCATGTTCATCAACACCTGCCGCGGTGAGACCTACGACATCGACGCACTACATGAAGCTGTAGTCAGCGGGCATCTCTTCGGTGCCGGCATCGACGTGTTCGACCCGGAGCCGCCACCCGTGGATCATCCAATACTGCAACTCGAAAACGTGATCTGCACGCCCCACATTGCGAGCGGCACAGTCGAACGGCAATACGCCATCAACCGGGCCCAGTTCCTCAACGTGCAACAGGTCCTCGCCGGCAACGAACCCAAAGATCGCATTCGCTGAGCCTGACTCTGGCTGGGGCCACGCATTGTTGAGATGCCCGAGTCGCCGGACTCCGGGGCCATGCAGGCGTGACAGTGCCCAACCAACGCACTGGCCCCAGGACGTCGCGCAACTTGTAACGGTGTTCCTGACACCGCGTGTAACTAGAGCGGCGGGTCGTTGACGTAGCGGTCCGCGGCGTCCTCCAGAGAGAGGTCGAGCTGATTGGCCAGCGAGGACAACCAGGCCAGTACATCACCCAGTTCGTGCAACTGTTGCTCGGGTGTGCCCTTTCGAACAGCCTGGGCGAGCTCGCCAACTTCCTCGCAGAGCCAGGCGACGGTGCTTGGCATTCCTCGTTCGCGGTCCTGATCTCCGTAGAGCGTCTCCATCAGCTCCTGGAACGCCCTGATCTCCATCAGCGTGGGGCCGGAATCTGCATCAGACGTTCAGCGCTTCAGCGATCTGAACCGTATTGAGCGCTGCGCCCTTACGCAGGTTGTCGCCCGACAGGAACAGCGAGAGTCCATTCTCAACAGTGGGGTCAGGGCGGAGTCGACCGACCAGCGTGTCGTCGATACCTGCGCTCTTCAGCGGCGTTGGGATCTCGTCCATCACGACACCCTCTGCGCTGGACAAAATTTCACGGGCCCGTTCCACAGAGAGAGGACGAGCAAAGGAGGCATTGATCTGCAGCGAGTGTCCGGTGAAGACGGGAACCCGCACACACGTGGCGGCCACGAGCAGCTCGGGCAGTTCGAGAATCTTGCGACTCTCGTTGCGCAGCTTCTGCTCTTCGTCAGTTTCGAAGGTGCCGTCGTCCACGTAGTTGCCGCACTTGGCAACGACGTTGAAGGCGAGCGGCTCAGGGAACTTCACCTGATTGTCGGGGAAAGCCACGGCCCTGCCGTCATGGGTGAGCGCAGCGGCATCCGGCGCGACCTTCTGAATCTGATCGGACAGTTCTTCCACGCCAGCAAGCCCAGCACCGGACGCTGCCTGGTAGCTGGACACCACCATGGACTTGAGACCGGCTTCGGTGTCGAGCGGCTTGAGCACCGGCATGGCAACCATGGTGGTGCAGTTCGGATTGGCAACGATGCCCTTGGGGATGTCCTTCAACGCATGGGCGTTGACCTCAGGAACCACAAGCGGGACCTGCGGGTCCATGCGGAACGCAGAGCTGTTGTCGATGACGATGACGCCCTGAGCCGCGACCTTCGGGGCAAGCTCTTTGGAGGTGGCTCCGCCAGCAGAGAACAGGGCGACGTCGAGACCGGTGTAGTCCGCAGTCATGGCGTCTTCGACGGTGATCTTGCGACCCTCCCATTCAATAACGCGACCTGCGCTGCGAGCGGAGGCGAAGAGACGAAGGGCGTCAACGGGGAGTGAGCGTTGGGCGAGGATGGCGAGCATGACGCCGCCAACCTGACCGGTTGCTCCAACAATGCCAATATTCATGCCCGTGAATCTATCTGCCACTCTCGCCGTACCCGCCAGAATTATTGGTCCTGAGCCATTGGCTGCCACTTTTCAACAACGTACTTTACAAAGTAAAGCCAACGGAATACATTCGGGTCATGGACAAATCACTACGCAGACCAATCAGTGTCAATGTGGCCTTCTCTGCCTTGAGCGGCTTCGTCATCACGCTGGTTCCCGGCACGGTCGGAAACTGGCTGGGGGTCAATATCGACGGCTGGCTCCGACTCTTCGGGATCATGCTCATTGGGCACGCCATACTGCTGGCCGTCGGCCTCAGCCAAGTGAAGACTCGCGACCTGGCAAAGGTGAACCTGGCAATGATTGCCCCATACCCGCTCATCATGGTGGGGCTCGTGGCCACCGGGCTGATCTCACGCAATATCGGGCAGGTACTTGCTCTGGCTGACGGGGCCATCATTGCTGCCATCGCGTTTGCACACTGGGCAGGGCTGCGCTCCTTGACTGCCACGCCGCAAATTGAGTTGAATGCCACCAAGATGCGAAGCGGATTGAACAACACTGCGTGACTGACACCCAAACCCGCCTCCTCGACGCCGTGGATCGCGTCATTGCCGCCCACGGCCCATCAGGCGTGACGCTGCGCAAGGTCGGGCTGGAAGCCGGGCTCTCCCACACGGCGGCAGCGCACTACTACAAGGACAAGGCGGGCCTCTTCACGGCGTACATCACTCGGGGCTACAACCAGTTCGGTGAGCGGATCGAAGCTGTGAGCGAGGGAGCAGATGCCAGGCTGGCCATGCTGGATGCCGCCGACGCCTACGCGCAGTTCGCTCTCGATTCGCCGTCCACATTCAGCGTGCTGCAGCGACTGGAACTGACCCACGTGGATACCCCGGAACTGTGGGCTGCACGAGAACGCTGCTACTTCGCCATCGAGCGCATCCTCGCCCGCAACCAGGCGCACGGGTGGGCTGCTGATCGCGACCTGCGCGACCTGCTGGCCACCACCTGGGCCTTCGTCCACGGCTTCGTCGATCTTTGGATGGGCGGCCCGCTGGCGGCCCCCTACGACGGCAATGACCTCGTCCCCACGCTGCGCCGCATCTTCGACGAACTCCTCACCTCCATCGACGCCGGTTTCGGTCCTGGCGGACTGCAGCCGTAACGCGCCCAACTTGTAACGCTTCCTCTGAGGAAGCGCCTTTGTAACGCGCCCCACTTGCAACGGTTCCTCTGAGGAAGCGCCTCAACTTGTAACGGTTCCTCTGAGGAAGCGCCCTCTGCGGACTGCAGCCGTAACGCGCCCAACTTGTAACGCTTCCTCTGAGGAAGCGCCTCAACTTGTAACGGTTCCTGTGAGGAAGCGCCTTTGTAACGCGCCCCACTTGTAACGGTTCCTGTGAGGAAGCGCCTTTGTAACGCGCCCCACTTGTAACGGTTCCTCTGAGGAAGCGCGTCAGAGGAAGCGCCTTATCTGGCCGGAGGCGCCAGCGCGGCAGCGGCGGCGCACTGGTGCTGCGTGCCAACGCTTCTGGCCGGAGGCCAGAACAATGGAAACAGCTACAGATGCAGTTCGAAGGCGTCGTGGAGAACCTGTACGGCGCGTTCGGCTTCACCTTCGCGCACCACGCACGAGATGCGGATAGCAGAGGTGCTGATCATTTCCATGTTGATGCCGTTGGTCGCCAGCGTCTCAAACATGGTGGCGGCCACGCCCGGGTTCGACTTCATGCCAGCACCAACAAGGCTGACCTTTGCCACCCCACCGTCACTGGCAACAGAGGTGGCTCCGATCTCCGATGCAAGTGCTTCGGCCACAGCAGTGGCCTTCTCGAGTTCGTTGACGGGCACGGTGAAAGAAATATCAGTGACACCGGTGGCTGATGCATTCTGCACAATCATGTCGACGTTGACGTCGACGTCAGCCTGCGCCCGAAAGAGCCTGGCTGCCACGCCTGGCGTATCCGGCACGCCGAGAATGGTGATCTTTGCCTCGGCCATGTCGTGCACAACCGCGGAAACAACTGCCTGCTCCATATCGGGATCCTCCTCGGTCACCCAGGTACCTGGTTCCCACGTGAAAGCGGAACGGATATGCAGGGGCACGCCGTAGGCACGGGCCACCTCCACTGATCGCATTGCCGGCTTTGGACAGCCAGCTGCGGTCATCTCCATGAGTTCGTCGAACGAAATGGTGGGCATCTTGCGCGCCGTGGTCACCACTCGGGGGTCGGTGGTGAAGACGCCCGATACATCGGTGTACAACTCGCACGCGTCGGCCTTGAGTGCGTGGGCGAGCGCAACTGCGGTGGTGTCAGATCCGCCGCGACCCAGGAACGTGACATCCTTTTCGGTGGACACGCCCTGACTGCCAGCGACAACCGGCACCTGTCCTTCGGCGAGAGCAGCGAGGATGCGCCCGGGCCTGATCTCCAGAATGCGAGCGTTTCGGTGCGTGGTGTCGGTGATGAACCCGGCCTGACTCCCAGTGAACGACGACGACGGGATGCCCATGTCGTGGAGTGCCATGGCGACAAGGGCGCATGCCTTGCGCTCGCCGCCGGTGACAAGCATGTCCATTTCCCGACCCGGCAGGGTAGAGGAAACGTCGTCAGCAAGGCGAAGGAGAACGTCTGTCTCCTTGCCCATAGCGCTCACAACGAGCACAACCTGGTGGCCGCGGGCAACCGTGCGCCGAACGTGGTCAGCCACTTCGCGAATCCGATCCGGATCAGCAACCGAGGTGCCACCAAACTTCTGTACAAACAAAGCCACGGCCCCACACGGTATCCACGATTGTTCACTTCAACTCGGCTCCGAGACAGCTCCCAACGCGGCTGTCGAACCGGAGAGCCGGATTGGTAGATTCAGCTCCATGGCATCAACAAAACGTGAACGTCAGCGCGCCAACCGCGAGCAGGGCGCGAAGGAAGCTGTCGAGGTTGAGGAGACAGCTGGCAAGCAACAGAACTATGTCAAGTTCGGCGTCATTGCTGCGGTCATCATCATCGGTCTGTTGCTCTATGCCATCATCGGGCGCGGGGGCGACGACAACGCTGTCACCATAAACACGGCATCGGCTGGCGAGCCGGGCCTTGCAGAGTGGTCACAGGACGCCGGCTCGCTCGACCCTGAGTTGCGAAACGGGATCTACCAAACTGCGTCGCCAAATATTTTGGACACGGCGAATGAATATCAGGCCGTCATCGAAACCGAGAATGGTGAGATGCGCTTTCTGCTGTTCGACGACGAGGCTCCCCTGGCAGTCAACAACTTTGTGAACCTTGCAAACGACGGGTTCTACGACGGGCTCAGCTTCCACCGGGTGCTCGAAGGTTTCATGGCCCAGGGCGGCGATCCAAGTGGTGTTGGTAACGGCGGACCCGGCTACCAGTTCGACAACGAGTTCACCGAAGGCATCGAGTTCACCAAGCGAGGCCAACTCGCCATGGCCAACGCAGGCAAGGACACGAACGGCAGCCAGTTCTTCATCACCTTCGACGCAGCCGAGTTCCTCGGTGGGGAGAACTACAGCCTCTTCGGAGAGCTCATCGACGGAGACGACACGCTCGACGCAATTACGCTCCGGGACCCCGACGACAACGGGCCGCCCGGAGACATCATGACCAGCGTGCGCATCGAGGTTTTCGAAGGCTGAGTGATCTCGACGCGGCACATCTCGCCGCAACAGTGCGCGACAGATCGGGCCGGTGAGTATCGTTGACGAGGTGTTGCTCACGGCACAGTTCTTCCAATAACGTTCCCCACAAGCCCTGCCCTTTCTGAGGGCAGGCTGAGAAGGGTGACTTGTATTGGGCATGGGAGTGGGCAACGCTGAGAACACCCTCGTAATACCCCCAAACCACCCGGAGTTTTGACATGTGGCGGAAACTGCTCACTCTTCTCATTGTGCTTGCTCTCGCAGCAACAGCCTGCGGCAACAGCACGGCCGAAGACTCAGACAGCGTCAGCGGCGACGAATCAGAAACCGCGTCGACCAACAGTGATACCGACAGCCAGGAGGGCGAGGACGTCGACACAGCGGAAGGCACCGACAGCGAGGACGACGACGTCAGCATCTACGAAGAGATGGATTCACCGTTGTTCGATATGCTTGGCTTCGACCCTCAGTCATTCGAGGAGATCGACTTCGAACAGGTTGAGCGTGACCGTCAGCTACTCGTCGTTGAATGCATGGAGGATCTGGGTTTCGAATATCAGGTCCGGAACTTTGACCTCGATATCTCATCCGGTGTCCCAGGCATCGATCCGGACATCGAATGGGGCACCCGCAAATTCGCCGAAACCTACGGCTACGGGATCAGCACTTTCATCGCCGATGAGATCTCATCCTTCGGCGCCGCACCCTCACAAGAAGAGTTGCCTGAAGATCCCAACGAGGCTTACCTCGCCTTCCTGTCAGATGGTGAGCGGGATGCATGGCAGAGCGCTCTCTACGGCCAGGAGCCGGAGATCTGGAACGTCACCGACGATGAGGGCAACCCTGTCGACCCGGAGACCGGAGAGCTCTACACCGACGATGAGATTCAGGCCGCCTTTGAAGGCTTCGACGGCGGCTGCGCAAATGCTGGCTACGACGACGGAAACATCCTCGGCGAAGAACAGGCACGCCTTACCGCCTTTTACGAGCAGTTCGACGACCTGCTTCAGGACATGAACGACCGCATCGAGAACGACCCACGCATGACTGAGCTGATGGACGGTTGGGTGCGATGCATGGCCGACAAGAGCTACACGTTCATGGACCCGAGTGAGCCGTTCAGTAGCGTCAGCGAACGCATGACGCCGATCTACGACCAGCTGTACCGCGGTCCGGATGAGGAGCGCCTCGATCCTGAGGTGGCCGCAAACATGACCGACGAAGAGATCGAAGAGTTCTCCGCAGACTTTGCTCCGCAGGCCCCCGAAATAACACCTGAACTTCAGGCCCAGATCGATGCGGTCAATGCCTACGAGATTGGCGTCGCTGTAGCCGACCACGACTGCACGAAGCCCCTCACTGCTGGACTCTTCGAAGTGCAACGCGACGGTGAAGAGCAGTTCATCGAAGACAACCAGGGCGCAATTACCGCGTTCCTCGAAGAGAACCAGGGCTGATCGCTCGACCCCTCTTCACCTCGCAGCGTTCACATCCACCTCGCGGCATTGACATCCACGGAGCATCCTTCGATTATGGGCAACAGAGAAAAGGCACTCGCAGCGATCGTTCTCGTTGCGATCGCATCCGGCGTCGGTGGCTGGTTCTTCGGCCAGTCCGTCAAGAGTCCAGAGCAGATTGCAGCAGAGATTGCCCCTCCGCCGAAGTCGCGGATCACCGTGCCGGTGGAAGCTCGAGAGCTTTCCGATGACATCGTGACCCGTATTTCGGTGTCATTCGATGACACGGCGGGCATCAACGTTCCGCAGAATGTGTCGTCGCAGTTCTCGCCGGTTGTGACGGGGCGTGTACCCGAACGCAACACGGTGATGGACTCCGGCACGGTGCTCGTCGAGGTGAACGAAAGACCTTTCTTCGTCCTCGAAGGCGAACTTCCAGCGTCGCGGACCATTCGGGCCGGGACGTCGGGCCCTGACGTCAAGCAGCTTGAAGAGGCATTGGGCGGCCTCGGTTATTTCTCTGCCACGCCCGACAACACGTTTGACGAAGACACCAAAGCCGCAATCACCATGCTCTACGAGACCGAGGGATACACCCCGCCCCCGGCCACGGAAGCTGAAGCCGATGAGCTCGAGCAGGCCGAAGAAGCGGTCACGCTTGCAGAGGAAGCTGTTGCGGACGCAAAGGAAGCACTGACCGAAGCTGGCCGCACCGAAACAGAATCCCAGCGCCTCTCTCGCATCCTGGGTTGGGAGAACACCCAGCAGGCGTGGGCTGACCAGCAGCGTGCTGCCCAGAACTGGCAGGACAACGACCCGGACATTCAGATTGCCAAGCAAACTGTGGTGGCAAACGAGGAAATTTACAACGAGGCAATCAAGCGCACCAACCAAGCGCGTACGCTCGTGCATCCGGACACGGGGGAGGTTCCAACGGTCGACGAGATCGATGCGTTCGTTGCCGTCTCCAATGAGGCTGCGAAGGGCGTGAACGAGGCTCGCGCAGAATTGGCCAGGGCAATTGCCGAGAGCGACGCCGACGATGACGCTGCCAAACTGTTGGAGCAGCAACGTCGCCAGTTTGAGATCGACACCGTTCGCTACCGCGAGACCCTCAACGATCTCGTGCCGGACACAAGTTTCCAGCAGGAAGCCTTGGAGATGCGAGAGAAGGATCTCGCCACTGCGCAGGAGACGTTGGACGAAGTGGTCGAGCGGTCGGGTGCCTATCTGCCCGACCACGAGTTCACATTCCTGTCGAACCTTCCTCGCAACATCAGCAGCGTCGCCATCGAGCGTGGCGACTTTATCCGAACCGGCGTGCCCATTGTGCAGGTCGCAGGTGACACGCTGCTGGTCGACGGAGCGGTGAGCGAAAACCAGCGACCAGAGCTCGACAATGGTCAGCGAATCGTGATTGATGACCCGAACCTCAGCGAACCGGTCGAAGGCGTGTTCACCCGGCTCGATGAGGTCAAGGACGGCAGCTCCAAATACCCGGGCCGCTACTACTTTCGTGCTGATCTGGCTGGAGAGTACGACATCGATGAACTGGTTGCCATTGGCAACCTCCGCACGGTCATTCCGATTGGTCGGTCCGAAGGCGAAGTGCTCGCCGTTCCCCGCAACGCACTTCGCACCACGTTCGAAGACCTCGTGCAGGTTCTCGTTGAGCGAGAGGACGGCTCAACCGAGTTCGTAGACGTTCTTCTTGGTCTGCAGCCGGATCTGGGCGGATACGTCGAGGTCACTCCAGTGAATTCAGGCGACCTGACGTTGGGCGACCAGGTTGTCATCCAGGACCCGAACGAGGACGCGTCCATCGCTTCCACGAACGCCGATGCCAACGGCACTCAGGTCGATACCAACGGTACTGAGGTCGATACCGACGCCGACGACACCAACGCCGACGACACCAACGCCGACGACACCGACGAGCCGGGCGCGGATGCAGGCGACAGCGAGGACAACGAGGGATGACCGCTGCGGCGGCGCGCAAGCCGATGTGGGGACACAGTGCACCAGACGGCGTCCCGGTGATGGAACTCAGGGACATCGCCCGTTCGTTTCCCGGTACACCGCCCGTCGAAGCGCTGAAGGCGACAAACCTGGTGATCAACCGAGGGGACTATCTCTCCATCGTGGGCGCATCGGGCTCGGGTAAGTCCACCCTGCTTCACATCATGGGCTTATTGGATCGCCCGACGTCAGGCCGTTACCTGCTGGATGGTCTTGACACTGGAGCGCTTAGCGATGCGCAGCGAACGGGCGTCCGCGGGCAGCGCATCGGCTTCGTGTTTCAGTCCTTCCATCTACTCGAACATCGCACGGTTCGCGAGAACGTGGTGCTCGCACAGATCTACAACGGCATCCCCCGCAAAGAACGTGCCGAGCGAGCCGAAGAGGCGCTGGAAAGGGTTGGGCTTTCTCATCGCGTCGACTTCACGCCAACCACGCTGTCCGGTGGCGAGAAGCAGCGCTGCGCTGTGGCTCGGGCGCTTGTTTCGCGGCCAAGTATTCTGCTTGCCGATGAACCGACAGGAAACCTCGACTCCGCAACCTCTGATCAGGTCATGGGGCTCTTCGATGAACTGCACGGCCAGGGTCTCACTCTCGCCGTCATCACGCACGATCTCGACGTGAGTCAGCGGGCCGAACGGGTGGTCCGTATCACCGACGGCGTACTCGCTGTGGAGGCGCGGTGAACTCGACGATACGGCCGCCTTCCCCGGAACACCCAGCGCCCATGGCTGTCATCGACGCGCCACCGAGGGTACCTGTCCCGCAACCGTCGAAACCGCGGTTCACCGCACGCGATCTGTTAAGTGAAGCTACAGCTGGCCTCCTCGCTCGACCAGGGCGACTGGCACTCACTGCTCTCGGCACGGTGCTCGGCATCGCTGCGCTGGTGTCAACGCTTGGACTGGCCAAGACGACCAGCAATCAGGTTGAGATTGCCTTCGATGAGCTCATCGCAACCAAAGTGTCGGTAAAGCCCGAAGGTGAATCCCGTTTTTCGTTCGGCGGCAGCAACAGCAACACTCCGAGCACCATCCCCTTTGACGCAGAGGCTCGCATCACCCGGATCAACGGCGTCGTTGCTGCAGGCACAAAGAGCCCGGTCGATGTGGACAGCGCGCTCGTCCGTTCGCTTCCCGCCAACAACGGGCGCAACGGACAGGGCTTCTCCATTCCAGTGGTCGCTGCTTCTCCCGGCCTACTCGACGCCGTGCGAGGTGAGCTGACCACGGGTCGCTGGTTCGACCATGGACACAATGAACGCGCAGAGCCGGTCGCGATTCTCGGACCCTCCGCCGCGAACAAGCTGGAGATCAACCGAATCGACAGCCTCCCGACAGTCTTTGTTGGCGACAAGCCTTTCACCGTCATTGGAGTAATCGACGATGTGAGTCGCGAGCCTGACCTTTTGTCTGCGTTGATCATTCCTGACATCACCGCCCGAGAGGTCTACGGCCTCGAAGCGCCTCGTGAAGTGTTCGTCGAAACGGTTGTTGGCGCTGCCAGGCAGGTCTCCGAAGCCATTCCGGCCACGCTCGATCCCGTTGATCCTTCTCGCATCCAGTCGACGCCTCCTCCAGAGGCGCGCAAGACGGCCGATTCCGTGGAAGAAAGCGTCAATGCACTCTTTGTCGTTCTCGGCGGCGTTTCTTTGCTGGTCGGTGCGCTCGGTATCGCGAACGTCACGCTGGTTTCCGTACTTGAACGTCGTGCCGAGATTGGCCTGCGCCGTTCGCTCGGCGCGGCCAAGCGGCACATCGCCATGCAGTTCCTCCTGGAGAGCACTGCAACGGGTCTTCTGGGCGGCATCATCGGCGCATCGCTCGGCACGATCATCACGGTCGCCTACTCCGCGTATCAGGACTGGACGCCGGTCATCGATTCATGGCTCGGTCCAGCCGCAGTCGGTCTCGGTGCCGTCATCGGCCTCCTCGCCGGCTTCTACCCCTCCTGGCGCGCCGCCCGCATCGAACCCATCGCCGCCCTGAGGGGCACCGGGTAGCTCTTTCGGCGCCGGGGCGCCTCGGAGCACTGGAGTTTCTCAGCTCCGCATCGCTCGCTCCGCTCTCTCCCGGGCACCGACTTCGTCGAACCCCTTGCTGCTACGCCCGGAAACTCCCACGCACAGGCTGAAAGCTGCACCCTCGAATTGAGCCGAACGCCGGGTCTGCCGCCACAAGCACCGCCCCGCTGACCGCAGAGTCAACCAACGAGCAGCCAGCGTCGTCGATGGGGATGCCCGAGCAGCCACGAAACGAGCAGCCGGCGGAGCCGATGAGGTGCCCGAGCGAGTTCGGACGGAGTCCGTGTCTGAGCGAAGCACTCATCGGCTTCGTCGGCTGCGGGCAAACCGTGTCTGAGCGAAGCACCCATCGACGGCGATGGTTGCGGGCCCAGGAAGGACTAGGAGTCAGCGACTTCGGTGCGATCCTGGCGCCAGTCGCGAGCTGAGGTGATGGCTTTGCGGGCCTGGGCAAGAACTTCGGCGCCGTCGAATCCGTGCGCCGGATAACACGCAACGCCAGCCCATGCCGTGGTGTCGGTGAACTCTTCGTTGATGCGGCGGCGGATCCGTTCGACCGTCCAGATTGCGCCGTTCTCGGGGGTGTCTTCGAGGATCATTGCGAATCGGCCATCATCGAGGCGACAGAGTGTGTCGGCGTCGCGAAGTGTGCTCTGCGCAATATCGCCGACTCGAACCGGGTCCGCGTGCTTCGGGTCTTCGTGACTGGCTCCCTCGATCACGTCGAGGAGGATCAGTGCCAGCGGACGAAGGTGGCGGCGGGCGGATGCCACGCGACCGTCGAGAGTGACTCGGAAGTACTTCTCTCCAAGCAGACCCGTACGGGCATCGGTGAGGTCGCCGGTTGATTCGGAACTGGCAAGCGCCTCTGAGACTCGGGAAAGGCCTGCGATCTCGGCCGCCTTGCGGACTTCGGAAGTCTTCTCCTGCGGGGTGGTCGGCACCGTCTTCTCTTCAGACTTTGCGGCTTGATCAGATTCGGCCCTGACCTCTTCTGCCTCGGTGAGTGCGGTCTCGAGACGGGCAACGTCAGCGTTCAGGACGTCGATGCGGTTGGCTGCGTCACGGCGAAGCTTGAGCAGCCAGGTACAGAGCAGAGCAAGGGCCAGGGCTACGACCCCGGCGACGATCGCGAGAGCTGACGAATTTGTCACAGCAGCAACGATACCCACCGCAAGGCCCGTTGTACCGAGTGCCACCGCGAGAAGGGCCGAAACCATGTCTGGTTGTGTGTGCTCGATGTCTGCGTTTCTTGAAGTCATACCCGTTGCCAAAGTTGTTGTTTCGAGCTCGGTTCCGCCCGTAGAAGCTGAGTCGGCGAACACCGCACCATTTCAATTGGCCGAATGAATCATTCGTGTGTATGTCAGGGGGCTCAGCCGATGGTTCGACCCAGAACGGTCGGCCCTCGCCGCCCGTCGATCAGGAACGGCCCTGTATGGCAGTTTGCGCCCCGGGAGCCGCCTGATCATCCTCGTTCCTCGGTCTGCACGCGCGGCTCCCAGGTCTGGCTGTGTTGCGGCGCCGTCAGTTCAGCGACCCGTTCGACATAGGCCGAGCGACCAATGGCGCTCACCCCCAACGTTGACAAATGGTCGGTCTGCCACTGCACATCGACCAGGCTTGCGCCGCCCGACCTGAGTCGATCGACCAGGACCACCAGTGCGACCTTGGATGCATCGGTGCTGCGATGAAACATGGATTCGCCGCAGAACAAACCACCGATGGACAGGCCATACAGACCGCCAACCAGGTGTCCGCTCTCATCCCACACCTCCACGCTGTGCGCCCAACCGAGTTGATGTAACCGGTCGTAGGCGTCGAGCATGGGCCCGGTGATCCATCCACCTTCGCGCCCCGGGTCGGCACACGCTTCGGCCACGTCCCGAAAGCAGATGTCGGTGCTCACGTGGTATCGCTGCATGGATCGACGCAGCGATCGACTGACCCGCAGATCATCCAGTTCAAGTACGCCACGAGGATCCGGTGACCACCAGCCAATTTCGCGGGACTGATCAATTGGCATGGGAAAGATTCCCCGTCGATACCCGGCGAGCAACGTGCCCGGTTCAAGGTCGGCCCCAACCGCAACGACACCATACTCATCGGCACTGGCAGCGGGTGGGAAGTCCCACGGGCTTGGCGGGGGTTCGACGGGTACCACGGCAGAACTATAGAAGCCCAGGGGATTGGTATCGTTCGCGGATGGTCCAACGCCTGGGATTTCCTGATGCCGTTCGCGAAGCACGTCGCGAACTTCTGGTGTGGCATATGGACCGTTTGACGGGCTCGAAGGGCGCACCAGAGATCGCCTGGTGGTGGAGCGACGTTGCGGCAGGCCACGACGTGACGTTGCTTGAACCAGGCGACAAACCCACCTCCGAGATCGGTGTGGTCATCGGCGTGGATCAGCTCCGCCACAACCACCTGCAGATGCTTGCGCTGGCCCACAGCCTGGGGCCGATGGGGAGAATGGTCTTCTCCGAGATCGCCACCTTTGACAGCCGAAGGAACAATGTTGATCACCTCGATGTGACCGCATCCATCTGGCGCGCAGGACTGACGGTGATCGACGTCGACCGGGTGCCCGTGTCGACTCCGTCAGGCACCTGGAAACTGGTCGGCGGAATCGCCCGCATCACGCCATAGCTACCGATATCGCGGGTTCAGGGTTCAACGAGCGCTCGCAGCCTACTGTCAGAACCGGCACTGCCCGGCGCTCGTCGAAGTTGAAGCGCATCCGCGATCGGCGCAGGCCGGGCGAACCAGTAGCCCTGCCCGAACTGGCAGCCGAGACTGGAGAGCAACATTGCCTGTTCAAGGGTCTCGATGCCCTCGGCCACGACTGGCAGGTCAAAGGACTTTGCCACGTGGAGAATGGACCGAACCACTTCAAGAGCTCGTCGTGATGTCAGCATTTCCAGCACAAATGAGCGGTCCACTTTGAGCGCTCCAATGGGAAGAAGATGCAGGTGGGTCAGCGAGGAGAACCCAGTGCCAAAATCATCGAGGGCAACGACCACACCATGGTCGCTGAGGCGCTCCAGTACGCGAATCGTGCGCTCAAGGTCGTTGATCGACGCGGTCTCCGTCACTTCAACGGTGAAGCTCGATGCCGGGAACCTGTGCGTGTCGAGCACCCCGGTGATGAAATCGACCATCTCATCGCTCAGGGACATTGCCGAGAGGTTGACGCTGAGACCGGGGAGTGCCCGGCGGTCGGCGCATCGTTCGGTGATCTCACGGACTGCAGTGGCTATCACATGGCGATCCAGGTGACCGACCAGATTGCACTGTTCAGCCACCTCGACGAACAACGCCGGGGAGATGTGTCCATGATCAGGGTGCTTCCAACGGCTGAGTACCTCGTAGGCGACTGGTTGTGAGTCGCTCAGACTCACGATCGGTTGGAGGTGAAGTCGAAGCTCACCCCGATCAATGGCCGTTTCAAGATCACTCACGATGGACCGCCGCAGGGTCAGCTCCTGTTGAGCAACCGGGTCGAACACACCTACCGATGTTGACCCGGTTCGCCTGGCCGAGTACATCGCAAGATCGGCGTGGCGTATCAGCGCACCTGCTTCGGACTCGGCGGTCCGGTGGGCGCGGCCAATGGTCAACCGAAACGGAATGGTGATGCCGTCATGGGTAAAGGACGCGCTGTTCAGAGCACTGACTTCGGCCGCTATGCGGTCACCGATGTCTGCCAGATTGGTTTGGTGTCTCGCAGTGACAATGAGGATGCCAAACTCGTCGCCGCCCAATCGTGCTGCCATCGCTTCTGTACCGGCGATGGCCGCCAGCCGATTTGCTGTTTCGCAGAGTACCTGGTCGCCCATGTGGTGGCCGTGCAGATCATTGATCGACTTGAAGCGATCGAGATCGATCATCATGACCTCGACGGGCTGGTTGCGTTCGATTGCCCGGCCCAACAGGTGCATGAAACGGGCCCGATTGGCTATACCCGTGAGGAAGTCCGTTGTGGTCTGCGTCTTGAGCGTTTCGCTGAGTTCAACTGAGCTCCTGAGCCGATCCAGAGCTGAACGTGTCTCTGCAATCTGGGTGTCTCTCGCCCATTGGAGCATCGCCAGTTCCATGGTCAGGTCGGTTGCACCAAAGTCTGACATCGTGAGATTGAGCTCAGGCAGCCGCTCCGCTTCGATGGGGTCAAGCGCGGCGGCGAAGAGCCAACCACCACCGTCAGCTATGAACTCACCTCGGAGTCTGAAGGACGGATCGACGAAGGTGACCCGTTGGATGGCGCCTGAGCGAAACCACGGTCTCGGTTCTGCTTCAGCGGGTGAATCGAGCAGATCAACCAGGTCGGCGCCCAGCGCGCCGGGAATGATCTTCGCCAGGCTCGGTCCAAGATGTGTAATTCGGCCCAGCCGGTCAATACGAAGGTGAAAGCGAAGTACCTGATCGTCAATCTGTTCCTGCCTGTTCGGTGACTCCGCCATGTCCGATTCCTACGCTGCGGTAAGCATGAAGGTGTCGAAACCAACATCGGCCCGGTACCCGACCTGACTGACGTCCCATCTCTCACCGCACCGCTCCGCAAGCCCCTCGACGATGCCAACCACCATTGAGCTGAGTCCTTCGCGTTCTGAGTGGTACTCGAGGACGATCGCTTCGCTGTCTGATCGGGTGACGATGAACTCGGGCATGACAAGCGACGGCATGGTGCTGGCCAGGCGGGTGTGCATCGCATTCAGATTGCCGAGAACCTCTGCGACGGAGGAGCCCTGCATGTCGAGCACCGGGCCCCAACCCTGGGCTCCAGTGTAGAGAATCCAATAGCGACCAAACCCGGCAAGAACCTCATCGACCGAGGTTTCCAACAGCTTCGATGCTGAGGCAACGAGGTCGTAGGTGATGGTGTCGTCATAGGCATCCATCGCCACAAAGTTGTCGTCAATCAGACCCGCGTCCGCGCAGATATCGGACCACACCTGCTCCCCTGCTGCGGTCAAAACGTGATCTTTGATGCCCCTGTTGACCAGTCCGTACATACCAAGTGCGGTCGGCGTGCGCTGATCAGGTGTGAGGCATTTTGCATACGGCGTTCAGAAATGAGCCGAATGACTGTAAGTTGGCCGTCAGTTTCTTCCTGGTCGAATCCGCCAGGGTCAAACTCGCCCGTGGAATTGCGCGCTGAAGTCGGGAACATAGCCAATCTCCATGACCCGCTCATCGACCTGCGCCGAAGCCATCATCTCTTCGAGAGTGCCATGACTGAGCTTCAGCACACCCTGCTTTGCCCAGAACCTGGGTAGAAGACCCGGCAGGATCACGCGAGGCGTGGAACGGAGATCTTTGGGAAGCACCTCGTTCACGAGGCGGACGAGGCTGGTGGTGCAGCTGTTGGCGACGGCGTTGTACCACTCGGGATTGTCATGCAGGTCATTTGTCCGCTCAGCCGCAGCATGAAACAGCTCAACGGATCGAGTGTGGGTGATAGCCGCCTCGAACCGGTGCATGCGCGTGTCCGGTTTGGATCGGTTGAACCGCCGCAACATCGCATCGCGTTCGGTGGTCCAACGCAGACACATCTCAAAGTTGCGTCCCAGTCCGGCTCTGATCGAGTAACGCTGGCCAACAAGCGGACGAATCTCGAAGGAGACGGTCACACATCGGTAATCAGCGAACTCAAAGGCGATCTCCGCGTGGGCAACGCCAGCGAATGACCCGAAGTATCCGAAGTACACCCAGACGTTCGTGATCTCCTGCGCGTCGTAGGTCTCGTCAATCCATTTGATGTTCATCACATCGATTTCAGGAAACTCACTGTCGCGCACGTTGCGAATGGTGACGGTGTCGCCCTCAACCTCAGCCCATGCGAGGCGTTCTGCGTCGGGTTTGTACTTCCCATCGCGAGGTGGGGCGGCTTTGGAGCGAGGCACAGGCGCGATGTTACCATTCGACCCAACGGCGTCTCCTGTGCGAAACGCCGGCTCTTCGGGGGCGAGGTGGGCCGGGTGAACAACGAAAAGCGTGGATGGCTGAGTGCAGCCCTTGGCGTGCGCGTCGAAGAGATCCCCGTGGTCAAGCCGCTGGCGCTTGCCGCATCGCTGCTCGGCTTCGCCCTCGTCTTCTTCTTCAGCGCTTCCAACGCTCTCTTCCTGACCGACTTCGGCGCTGATGATCTGCCGTGGGTGTACATCGCAAATGCACCGCTTGTGATTGCCGCTGGTCTCGGGTATTCGGCCTGGTCGCGACGCTCCTCTGTCGCCACCGTCCTCAACACCGCAACCATCGGCATCTCTGCCAGTGTCATTGCCCTCTGGATATGGAGCGTCGTATCATCCGGATCTGCGGCAGCCTTCGCGATCGCAACCTGGTATCGCTTCCTGTTCGTGTTCTCGGTTCTCGGACTGTGGGAGGCGGCATCGGCCCAGTTCGACGTCCGTCAGGCCAAGCGCCTCTTCCCCGTGGTCGCGGTGGGAATGATGGCAGCGTTCATGGTTGGCGGCGCGCTGGTCAGCCCACTCACTGCGCTCATGGGCACCCGGCATCTGATTGCCGTCTCAGCGCTGTTCTTCGTGCTGTACGCCGCTGCGTTTGCGCGGGCAGTGCGGCAATGCGACTTCTCGGGGAGCGACAACGCGGTGCCGGCGACACCACGGGAGATTGTGTCGGATCCGTTCTCGCGCAATCTTGCAATTCTTCGATCCATCACCATCCTTTTGATCTTCGTTACCGAGTTCATTTTCTACGAGCAGGTCGCAACCACCTTCACAAGCGACGCTGCGATCGCCCGCTTCCTCGGCATCTTCATGGCGGTCGGCACGTTGGTGATGGTACTCATCACCGCGCTGGTGGCCGGGCGCTACATCACCCGCTTCGGCGTGAGGGTCGGGCTGATGACGATGCCCGCCGGACTCATGATCTGCGCTCTGGCAGTCGGCGTCTACGGCGCGGTGCGTGGCACAGACACTGCCTTCTTCGGACTGGTGATCTTTGCCAACTTCGCCAGTCTTGTTCTGGCGAACGCAATTGAAACTCCGGTCGGCGCGGTGTTGTTCCAGCCCATGTCTGTGGAGCGACGAATGCCAATTCGTGTGGCCGTGGACGGCTGGCTCGGTTCCGTTGCGCTGCTCGGAACCGGCCTCCTTCTGCTGGCCTTCGATCGGTTCTCGTTCCCGAATGTTGTTCCTTTCGCGTGGCTGCTCGCAGCTATCGGTGCAGCAGGCATCTGGTCGTCAGTCATGGTGCACCGCAACTACCGCGACGCGTTGGAAGCGGCCACCACGCTGGCATTCAGCGGCACAGGCACTCCGGTCCGACTGAGCGCCGACGAAGATGGCGAGGCACTGCGGTCGCAACTGGTCGGCGACGATCCGGCGTCTGTTCTCGCCCTTGCCGGACTCTTCAATGAACTTGAGGACAATCCGTTGAGTCTTATTCTTCCCGACCTGGCGATGAGCAGAGATTCCGACGTTGCAACGCTGGCGCTTGGAGCATTGGAGCAGTCACCGCATCCTGCTTTGGCTTCCATGCTGGGGGACATTGCGTCTGATGGTGCTTGCGAGCCCCGCGTCCGCGCAGCAGCTCTGCAGGCGTGGGCTGCGACAGCACCGGAGGACGCCAACGTCGCAACGGGACCTCTTGCCACGCGTGAAGAGCTGGACGATCTCACGCGAGCCGCACTGCGCCTGGACGTTCCGAAGTCTGAAGTGAGCCGCGCCCGGCTCCTCTCGCTCCTGACCTCGGACAACCCGACCGAGCGAGCGTTCGGTGCTTCGGCCACACCACCAGTGGCGTCTGGACACGCTGATGAGCAGTTGTATGCGACACTCCTTGTTCTCGCTGCGGACGCGGACCTCAGTGCGGCTGCGGCAGGTCTTGAAGCGCTCGCAGGACGCCTCCGGCCTGCGAGTGTTCCGCAGATCGTTGGGTTGGGCCGTCTTCCTGACCGGCGACGCGACGTGGTGCAGCTGCTCGCTCGGCCCGGCGAACTGAACGTTCCCGAACAACTCGACCCGCTGATCAGCGGTCTGCCGGAGAGCTTTGTCATCGACCTGATCGACGATGTCTACGCGAACCAGACGCGCAGCCCACGACTGTTGAATCCGTTCATCAACCAAACCGCCAGCTCGGGCGTTCGGCGGGCTGGATTCGATGCCATTCGACGCGCTGACGTGAATCCGCCGGCGACGGTGGCCCGAATGCTGCGCGACGACGTCGAGTTCGCGCGATTGATTGTGTCCGCTCACCGCGACCTCACTCCAACGGATCTTCCTCTCATGACCACTGCGCTCGCTGACGAATTCCGCCTGGCACAGGGATCGATTTACGCGGGCTTGCGTCTGTCGGGGAGCAGCGCCCGAATTTCTGAAGTCGAAGACCTGATTCGGCAGGGGGACGACGAGAGCAGAGCGAACGGCATCGAGGCACTCGACAACCTGCTCGACACCGAGCTTCGTCTCCTCACCATCCCCGTTCTTGAGCCCAGCGACCCAACGGAGGCAGCACTCAGCCTCGCAGGGCTGCCCGACGCGAAAGATGCTGCCACGTGGTTGCCCACCATTGTCAGCAACCCAAGATTCACCGAACCGACCCGGGCACTCGCCCAGCATCACCGCTCCGGCACCGAAACCGCCGCCGTGACGTCAGAGGAGACTGAGAACATGTCTGAGACAATCGAACGGATCATCGCATTGAAGCGGGTCGACATCTTCGCCTCGCTTCCGTACGAGCTACTCAGCGAGCTTGCCTCGGTGGTCGAGCCGCTCTCTGTGGATGCCGGACAGGCAATTATCACGGCGGGCGAGATTGGCGATGAGCTCTACGCCCTTACCGCCGGAACTGTCCGGGTGGGCGACGACGCTGCCATGGTGACATCCCTGAGCGCCGGGTCCGTCTTCGGTGAGCTGGCCGTCCTTGCTCCCGCCGCTCGAAGTGCAACAGTGACCGCCCAGTCGACGTGCGAACTACTCGTACTCAGCCGATCCATGCTGTTGGCTCTGACTTCGCGCCGTCCAGAGGTCATGGCCGAAATCGCAAAGGTCCTCGCCACCCGCCTCCGCAACACCACAACCTCAACGGTCACCTAACGGACAGGTTCGTTGGGGACTATGCGGTTTCGCCCCAGACTGGGGCACCTGAGGGTTGCGGGGCATTGCCAGCGCCCTGAACGGACTGGTCAAAGTCGATGATGCTTCCGGTCATCAAGCCCGACTGGGCCGACGCAAGGAAACAGATGGTGCGGGCCACTTCGGCCGGTTCGATGAGTCGACCAAACGGAAGTTGCTCGCCAGCCTGTTCCAGCCAGTTGTCCGGCGCGTCGTGCCACCTCTTCTGCACGGCATCTTCTGATGGCGTATTCATCCACCCGGGGTTCACCTGATTGACGCGGATTCGATGACGCATCAGCGAGAACGCAGCATTGCGGGTGAGTGACATCAGTCCGCCCTTCGACGCGGCGTAGGGATAGAGGAAGTCCTGACCGCCGTAGCCGGACACGCTGCCGATGTTGACCATCGAGCCTTCGATGCCCTCGCGCTTCATAATCCTGGCTGCTGCACTCATGGCGAGCCCGGGCGCCCTGACGTTGACGTGGAGCATGTTGTCCCACATCTCGATGTCGGTGTTCCAAATCGAACCGCGACCGGTGGAGGCGGCCGAGTTCACCAATACATCAACTCGGCCGAACGTCTCGTCGGCTGCGGCGATCACCAGATCAGCAGCTTGCGGTTCGGCGAGATCCACAGCGACGAATCGTGCCTCGCAGTCGAAATCCCTGAGTGCGGCCTCGCCGCGCTCGCGATTGCGACCGGACACCACCAGGCCGGCAAGTCCTTCGTCGATCATCTGCAAGGCGGCTGCTTTGCCGAGACCCTGCGTGCCGCCGTTGATGACTGCGACTCTGCCAGCGAAGTCAGCGGTAACGCCGCCATTCATTGGAAACGGGCGTCCCGATGCCACCAGCGATCAGCGAAACGCCAGGAAGTTGACACGGGAGTGCTGGCAGGACCTGCGTTCGGCTTCGGCCACAGGACCTCATACGCAGCCACGATTGCTGCTGCTTCTGCGTCGGTGGGGGCGGGACGGATGTCGATGGGCGGACCTTTACTCACAGCGGCACCACACCGTGCTTGCGCCTGGCCGGCTTCTCCCGCTTGGACTCCAGCATGGCGAAGCCGGCGATGACCTTGGACCGTGTTTCGGCCGGGTCAATCACGTCGTCCACGTAGCCGCGCTCGGCAGCAAGGTAAGGGTTTGCGTACTTCTCGCTGTATTCATCAACCAGCTCGGCCTTGCGGGCGTTGCGCGCGCCTTCGTCGGCAATAGCCGCCAACTCTCGTCGATTCACGATCTCCACAGCACCCTGGGGCCCCATCACTGCGAGCTCCGCAGTAGGCCACGCAAGCACCAGATCCGACCCAACGCCCTTTGAGTCCATCACCACGTATGCGCCGCCGTAGGCCTTGCGAATGATCACACAAATCCGAGGCACCGTGGCTTCGCAGTAGGCATAGAGCAGCTTTGCGCCGTGGCGAATGATGCCTCCGTACTCCTGGTCGACACCGGGAAGGAAGCCCGGCACGTCTTCAAGGGTGAGAATCGGGATCCCAAACGCATCACAGAATCGGATGAAACGAGCAGCCTTCGAGGACGACTCGATGTCGAGCACACCAGCCAACATCATCGGTTGGTTACCGACCACGCCGATGGTGCGACCACCGACCCGGGCAAAACCACACACAATGCTCATCGCCCAGTGCGGGAAGTACTCCAGGAAGTCACCATCGTCGACTATGAGGCTGATGACGTCCTTGATGTCGTAGGGATGGTTTGGGCTTTGCGGCAGCGCGCTGCGCAGCTCCGGAACAAGGTCGTTGGCGTCGCCCGGAGTGTCGAAGCGCGGCGGGGCCTCCATATTGTTGGCCGGGAGGAACCCCAGCAGGTTCTTCACCTCGTCGAGCACCGCATGCTCGCTGTCGCCAACGAAGGTGGCCACACCGGACTTTGAAGCGTGGCTCATTGCACCGCCGAGTTCCTCAAGCGTAACTTCCTCACCGGTGACGGTCTTCACCACGTCAGGACCGGTGATGAACATGTGCGACGTCTCTCGCACCATGAAGATGAAGTCGGTCATCGCCGGGCTGTAAACGGCCCCACCTGCACACGGGCCGAGTATCACGCTGATCTGGGGGATCACGCCGGACGCCGCCACATTGCGACGGAAGATACCACCATAGGAATCGAGGCTGACCACACCCTCCTGGATTCGCGCTCCGGCACCATCGTTCAAGCCGATCATCGGGGCACCGACGGACACCGCGAGGTCCATCACCTTGTGGATCTTCTCGGCGAACACCTCACCAAGTGCTCCGCCCATCACGGTGAAGTCCTGAGAGAACACAAAGACCTTGCGCCCATCAATGGTGCCCCAACCTGTGACGACACCATCGGTGTAGGGGCGATCGGCCAGGCCCGCTTCATGCGCGCGGTGCCGAGCAAGCATGTCAAGTTCGTGGAATGAGCCTTCGTCAAGGAGGTACTCCAGCCGCTCCCGAGCGAGCATCTTGCCTTTCTCGTGTTGACGTTGCACCGAGCGTTCCGAACCCGCGTGCAGAGCTTCCTGCTTGCGACGTTCGAGATCGGCCAGGCCCTGATCAGATGATGAGTTATCCATGCTGATGACGAGAATAGACGACTACGGTACGTCCGAGTAACTGAGCTGGAGGAGCATCCATGAGCGAAGTACACGAAGCGACCGCCAGCGACCGCAGCGTGCAACACGTTGCCGTTTTTTGCGGCTCCAGTGACGCCGTCGCGCAGCCATTCCTCGACCTCGCAACCGAGGTGGGCGCAAGCCTTGCTGCCAATGGCATCACCGTGGTCTACGGCGGCGGGCACTCCGGGCTGATGGGGGCCACCGCCCGAGGCGTAATGGATGCCGGCGGCATGGTCATCGGCGTGATCCCCGGCGGGCTCTTCGCCAACGGCATCAGCGCAGACGGCGTGACAGAACTTCACGTGGTCGACAGCATGCACGAACGCAAGAAAATTATGTACGACCTGTCCGACGCCTTTCTGGCGCTTCCCGGCGGCCTCGGAACGTTGGAAGAAGTGTTCGAGGCGGCGACCTGGACGCAGCTCGGTTTACATGCAGGCGGCGACAAGACCATGGTGCTGCTCGATACGGGTGGCTTCTGGGCCGGCGTGAACCAGTTTCTGGACAACGCCAGCGCCGCCGGCTTCATCGGCTCCACCAATCGCGCCATAATCCGCCACGCCTCCACCGTCTCCGAAGCACTCGCTCTCCTGCAGGAACCCCCTCAGCGCGAAGCCCCCAGGTACGTACTACCCACCTGATTCACCGCACGAGGGCGAAGAAGTTGCGGAGTTCGTTGACGTAGGCATCGGGTTGTTCGAGGGCGGCGAAGTGGCCGCCTTCTTCCATGGTGTTCCACGAAATGATGTTCTTGTAGCGCTGCGCCGCCCAGCGTTGAGAGGTGCGGATGATCTCCCGAGGAAAGATGGAAGCCCCCATGGGCGTATGCACCTCGCCCCCTACGAAGTTGCCGAAGGATTCCCAATAGAGACGGGCCGACGATGCGCCGGTGCCGGGCAGCCAGTACAACATCACGTTGTCGAGCAGCTGGTCACGCGTCGCCACGTCTTCGGGGTGACCGTCATTGTCGGTCCAGCCCCAGAACTTCTCGATGATCCAGGCCGCCTGTGCAGCGGGTGAGTCAGCCAGGCCATAGCCAATGGTCTGGGGGCGAGTGCTCTGCTGCTTTGAGTACCCGGACTCTTCCTTGTCGTAGTGACCATAGGCAGCGAGTGCGTCGTTCTCGGCATCGGTGAGGTCGCCCATGGTCGACGGGTCGGGAGCGGCAACCGGCATGTTCAGATGCAGACCGACACAGTGGTCCGGATCGGCGACTGCACACTCGCTGGAGATGGGCGAGCCCCAGTCTCCCCCCTGCGCTCCGTACCTCTCGTATCCCAATCTCGCCATCAACTGCGCCCACATCGCGCCGATCTCGCCAACACCGCAGCCCGTGGTGGAAGGTTTGTCGGAGAACCCGAATCCCGGGATGGACGGGCATACCACGTGGAACGCGTCAGCAGCTTCGCCACCGTGCTCGGTGGGGTTCGTGAGCGGGCCGAGGACGTTTTGGAATTCGACGATCGATCCGGGCCAGCCATGGGTGATGATCAGCGGGAAGGCACCCTCGTGCGGTGAGCGAACGTGAATGAAGTGCACGTCCAGGTCATCGATGGTTGTTTTGAACTGGGGCCACGTGTTGAGCAGGGCCTGTCGAGCGGTCCAGTCGTAGTCGTTCGCCCAGTACTCCACGAGCTCCTGCACATACGAGAGCGGGATGCCCTGAGACCAATCGTCGACGGTCTCAGCTTCGGGGAAACGCGTTCGTCGGAGACGCTCACGCAGATCATCGACTGCTTCAGCAGACGCGTTTATCTCGAACGGCACGATCTCGGTCATGACTCGACGGTACTTCCTGAATGACAACCGAATCCCCACAGCGCCGCAAAGCCAGCACGTTCAGGGTTCCTTGCGGACCGCGGCTGGGTCGACGTCGAAGCGCTGGCCGAGATGGCTGGGGTGACGGAGGTGGCCGTCGGGACTCCATTCGCCGAAGGCAACTTCGATCACGACCAGGGGCTGCACCCACGTTCGGACGCGGCCCTGCTTCGCCTTCGGTACGGGATCGACAAACGGTGAGATATCCGTGGCCAGCGGTTCGAGCAGCCTCTTGTATCGCGTGAGATCCTGTTCGGTCAGTCCGCTGCCGACTCGGCCCGCGTAGCGAAGCCCGCTCTCGTCCCAGTAGCCAACGTCGAACCCGCCGAGACTGCCCTTCCTGGAGCCAGTGGGATCACCGGTCACCCAGCCGCCCACGACAAACTCCTGACGACACCGCGGCTTGATCTTGATCCAGGTGGGTGGACGCTTGCCAGGAACGTAGCGAGACGTCTTCTGCTTCGCCACCAGTCCTTCCATGCCTCGTTCAATCACGGCATCCAGCAGTGCTCCAGCACCGTCCTCGTGTGTGTCCGTGAGCCGCCAGCTTGTTCCGCTCGGAACCATCTGCTCCAGCAATTTGCGTCGGTTTTCGAACGGCAGGTCGAAGGTGTCCTGACCGTCGATGTGCAGGACATCAAAGACCACGTACACCACCGGCACATGCTGGGCCCGTCGGGCAGCTTCGGAGGGGTCCTTGATATGCATGCGCTGCTGCAGTCGCGAGAAGCTCGGCAGTCCTTCATCATTGAACGCAACCAGTTCGCCGTCGAGAACAAGGGCGCCGAAGTCCGGCAATGCCTCGGGAAGTCCGAGCACTTCCGGAAAGCTCACGGTGACATCGAGCAGGTTGGTGGACTGCAGTCGCACCTCGCCACCCTCGATGAACGCCACTGCGCGCATGCCGTCCCACTTGAGTTCAAACACCCAGTTGTCGCCGTGGGGCATATCGCCCCCGACCGCCTTCATGGGGGCGATGGTGCGGCCTCTGAGAGTCATACGGCCTCTATCGACATGCAGAGTCAGTCGGTAGGCGTGGAGGCAAGTTTGAGCGCCCGGTCCGCCAATCGCTCACCGTCGATGGTTGCACAGAACTCCACAAAGCCTTCCTGGGGGCCCTTCCATGCCAGATCGTCGACCGTGCCGAGGTTGGGAACGTCGGTCTCGATTGTCGCTATCCGGCGGAACAGGAGAGCATCATCGAGATTGTTCTGCAGCGTGGCAGCGAGCTTCACTGCACCGCGGACCTTCACATCCCATTTGCCGGGCTCGGCCGGGATGTCTTCGATACGTCCGTAGCGAGCCAGAACGGTTGAGGCTGACTTCGCGCCCCACCCGGGCAGACCGGGAAAGCCATCTGCGGTGTCACCGACCAGGCCGAGATAGTCGGCGATGGACTCCGGTGGCACGCCAAACTTCTCGGTCACGCCGGCGTAGTCAATGAGAAGACCCTTACGTCGATCAAACTGCGAGATGCGCCCGTCAGCTGTGACGCACTGCCCCAGATCCTTGTCGGGTGTGCATATGAGCACCTGCTCGACGCGCGTGTCCGCTGCGGCCATGACGGCACCGGCACCCATTGCATCATCGGCCTCGAACTCCACCATCGGCCAGACCTTGAAACCAGCGAGGGCCAGTGCTTCTTCAAGCAGTGGAAATTGTTCGTGCAGGTCTGGATCGATGCCTTCGCCTGTCTTGTATCCGTCGTACAACTCGTTGCGGAACGACTCGATGACCTGATCGGTGGCAATGGCAACGTGCGTGGCACCTTCGGAGATCAGGGTGAGCATGGAACCGACCACGCCCCGCGTGGCAGCCACCTCACGGCCGTCACGGGTGAGGTGCGACGGCATGGCGAAGTGATAGCGAAACAGCTCGTAGGTTCCGTCGACGAGATGAACACGCATGGCTACTCCTGAACGAGTTCGATCAGCGTGCCGAAGGAACCCTTCGGGTGCACGAAGGCAACAGTCGTGCCTCGCGAGCCCGGGCGAGGCGCCTTGTCGATTGGCGTGGCGCCGGCAGCAACCATCGAGGCAAGTGCCTCCGCTGCATTGTCCACCCGGTAGCCCACGTGGTGCAGGCCTTCGCCGCGCTTCTCGATGAACTTGGCAATCGGCGAGTCGGGCCGGGTTGCCCGGGTGAGCTGAATGTAGGAATCCGCAACCTTGAGCAGCGCCTCTTCCACCCCGTCGCTGTCCACCGTCTCGCGGTGATGCACTTCGGCGCCGAACGCTTCCTGGTAGTAGGCGATGGCCGCTTCAAGATCCTTGACTGCGATGGCAATGTGGTCGATCTCGGTGAGCAACATCACGCCACCTTCACGATGATTGCGTCGCCCTGTCCGCCACCGCCGCAGAGGCCGGCAGCGCCGACTCCCCCGCCGCGACGTTTGAGCTCATGGAGCAGCGTGAGCGTGATGCGATTGCCCGACGCCCCGAGGGGGTGACCGAGCGAGATGGCACCGCCGTTCACGTTGACGATGTCCGAGCTCACACCAAGATGATCCACGGACGCAACAGCCACGGCTGCGAAGGCCTCATTGATCTCGAAGAGGTCGATGTCTGCAATGGCGACGCCTGCTTTGTCCGCGGCAGCGCGGATGGCGTTCGACGGCTGGTGCAGAAGCGACGTGTCCGGACCGGCAACCTGGCCGTACCCGAGGATCTCCGCCATCGGGGTGAGGCCGAGCTCGGCCGCCTTCTCTGCTGAGGTGAGGATCATGGCCGATGCCCCGTCAGAAATCTGCGACGCGTTCCCAGCGGTGATGTTGCCCGCCTCGGCGAAGGCCGGGCGCAGCTTCCCAAGCGAATCCATGCTGGTCTCGGACCGCACCCCTTCGTCGTCAGCGATCACGACGGGATCACCGCGGCGCTGCGGGACCTCGACCGGAACAATCTCCTCGGCGAGAATCCCGTCCTTCTGTGCTGCTGCGGCCCGGGCGTGTGACGCGGCGGCCACCTCATCCTGCGCGTTGCGCAAGATTGACTCCGTGGCCGAGTAGCGCTCAGTTGCTTCGCCCATCACACAGGCATCGAAGGCACAGAACAGCCCGTCGTGAGTGAGCGAGTCCTGCACGGTTTTGTCGCCGAAGCGGAAGCCGCCACGACCTTCAGGCAGAACATACGGCGCGTTCGTCATGGACTCCATGCCGCCGGCCACCACGACGTCTGCATCGCCGGACGCAATCATCTGGGCGGCGAGGTAGATGGCGTTCATGCCGGACAGGCACACCTTGTTGATGGTGTTGGCCGGGACCGTGAAGGGGATGCCGGCCTTGTCCGCAGCCTGGCGAGCGGTGATCTGGCCGGTACCGGCCTGGATGACATGGCCCATAATCACGTAGTCCACAGCGTCGGCGGGCACCCCGCTGCGTTCAAGCGCGCCCTTGATGGCGACGCCGCCGAGATCCGAAGCCGACAGGGAGGTGAATCCCCCCGCCAGGCGCCCGAATGGCGTGCGGGCTCCGCCGAGAATCACTGGTGTTGGCATGACTGTCCCCTTGTTGCGAGCGTCGGCTTGACCTGTCTACGGTGACTGGCTGGCCAGCGCTCTGCGAAAATTGTGTCCCTACGGTTTTAGCGCCGAACAGTCAGCGCTCGGGACGGAGACTACCCATCACGTCATCAAGAACGCCGTCGAGCAGGCTCCTGGCCTCTTCAAGCTGCTCGGAAACCGGTACCGAATCGTCGAGCACTTCAGCCGGTGAAGCCGAGGGAATTGGCAATGGTGAAGCAGCGCTCACGGACGCAGTACTGGGAGCGCGAGCAGCTGCGACAGGCTCAGACGAGCGCTCTGTCTGCGCTGGCACCGCTGAGCCAGATGACACTTGTTCCCGTTCTACGGGTTCCCGTTCGGCGGCGCGCGCTGATGAAGGGGACGCTGCGACGTGCGGCGCGGCCGTTGACGCCTGGTTTCCTATCGGATCGATGCGTTTCGCCACCCGCTCGAGGCGCTCAACGACGGCAAGCAGTTCCGCGTTGGACCGAACCTGACGGGCGATTTCTCGGAGAAACGCCTCGACTTCTCCTCGGTCGTATCCGCGTTCCGTGATCGAGAAAGTCCTGCTCCCGATGTCGTCGGCCGAATATGACATAGTGATTTCCTCCACCCACGTCAGGGACAATCTGACCTTAGCGCCCGACCTGCTTCCAGCGCCGCTTCCCCCACCGATTGCGCAGAGCTCGTCTGCACTCCCAAAACTTCCCCCAAATTCGGCAGAAAGTGCTTGCACCAGAATCGTTACATCTGTAACGTGACTGAAACAAAGTGACATGCGGGTTGTTGCACACCCAATCGATAGCCCGCAGGTCATAGAACGCGAAGTGCCATCTCGCCCTTCACCGATCCCTGCCCGCGTCCGGTGATTAACGGAGATGGCATTTCGTGTTTTTGCGGTGATGTTCTGATGCTCCGCATCAGCGAGAACCCTTTGGACGTCGGCTGACGGTCGAACAGTGTCTGACACCGATGTGGTCACGCAAACGCATGGTGTGAGCGACAGACGTCCGCTGACGGTGAAGCGCTCAGAATGTAGCTGACGGCGAAGCGACAGACGTCCGCTGACGGTGAAGCACTCAGAATGTAGCTGACGGCGAAGCCGTCAGAATGTAATGGCGTGGCGTCCCTGAAGGGCGCGGCCGAGGGTGATCTCATCGGCGTATTCAAGGTCGCCGCCGACCGGGAGTCCGCTGGCGAGGCGCGTCACCTTGACACCCAGTGGTGTCAGGAGGCGGGCGAGGTACATGGCGGTGGCTTCGCCTTCGATATTTGGGTTCGTGCAGACGATGATCTCGCCGATCTGTTCAGCATCGAGGCGTCCGAGAAGTTCTTTCACGCGGAGTTGGTCAGGCCCCACACCTTCCAGCGGATTGATGCATCCCTGGAGGACGTGGTAGACGCCTTTGAAGTGGCCGGTCTTTTCGATGGCCACCACATCGCGGGGTTCTTCCACAACGCACACGATGGATCCCTCGCGCTGGATGTCAGAACAGATCTCGCACAGGTCGAGTGAGCTCAGATTGAAGCAGCGATCACAGAAACGCACGAGTCGCTTTGCTTCACGGATGGCGTCGGCGAGGCGCGTGGCATCGGCCTCGGAGACCTTCAGGAGGTGAAAGGCGATGCGCTGCGCAGACTTTGGGCCGATGCCCGGAAGGCGACCGAACTCGTCAATCAGATCCTGAATCGGCTGGGTGTAGACGGCGCTCAGGATCCATCACCGAGGAGTCCACCAAGGTCCAATCCGCCGAGGTCGCCCATGCCTTCAATGCCAGGCTGCATTTCGGCCGCCTTGGCTTGTGCGTCGTTGAGTGCGGCGAGCACGAGGTCTTCGAGCATCTCCACCTCATCAGGGTCGACGGCCTCTTTCGCAATGCTCACGTTGGTGAACTCGCCCGCTCCGGTCATTTCGATGCGAACTGCTCCTCCGCCTGAGGCGCCCTCGACCAGCGTTTCCGCAGCGGCTTCCTGTCCGGCCATGAGCTTGCTGGCCATTTCCTGGGCCTGGGCCATGAGCGCGTTCATGTCCATGCCGCCCATGCCGCCCATGTCGCCGCCTGTTGCATCCGTCATTGTGATCTCGTTTCTTGCTCTGGTTCCAGGAACTCAACGCCGGGGAACTTCTCTTCAAGTCGATCCAGGACCGACGCACTCACATCGTCGGTGGCGTCCGCGAGTTCGTGAACGTTCATGATCTCATCTGCGAGGAGCTCTTCGGTGGTTGTTGGTGTGGATTCGATGGATTCGGACCGCACGGCGGTGGGCTCGCCCACGACGAATGCCATGGGGACGGCTGTGCCAAAGTGATTGGCAAGCGCCGCATCGACTTCGTCTCGCACGTCCTGGCATCGGTCGCGGTGCACGCCGTTGGGGAGTGCGAATTCAAGTGCAGCACCGTTCATCTGGAAGTGTCCAGCGCTGAATCGCGCCTTCACACTGCCAGACAGCGATCCGAGAATTGATTCGTTCCACGCCGAAGTGACCGCGTCGATCGACGGCACGGCGCCAACGCCCGCCGAAGCCGACTCCGCTACCGGCGCAGACGGCTCAACCGACGCAACCTGGCGAACTTGCTCCTCCGGAGCCGCAATCGGCTCAGACGACGCAACCAGCGGAACTTCCTGCATCGGAACCGCAACCGGCTCAGACGACGCAACCTGCGGAACTTCCTGCACCGAAGCCTCCACCGGCTGAGGCGGGGCTGCAGCCTGGGTAGCGTTGTTTGCGCCACGGCGAAGAGCGCCGAGCGTTGGTTTGTCCTGCCCGGGGCTGCGCTGGGGGCGAGGGTCAGGTGCGGTCGCTCCGCTCGGTCCAGCGCCAGAACCGGGGCGCTTCGGCAGATTGCGACGCGCGAGATCGGCAGGGCGCGCGCCTGCGGCACGAGGAGGCGGCTGTCCCGCTTCAACCGGCGGTGAAGAGCCCAGATCGGGCGCTGCGGGCGCAGCGACAGATTCGGGCTGGTGAGCTGACACCGCTGCAGGTGCAGGCATCTCTTCGGACGGATCAACCGACGCAGGCTCCGACGCGTGTGACACAGGTGACACAGGTGACACAGGTGACACAGGTGACACAGATGACGACGTGCCAGATGCAGGCATGGCTGCGATGGGAGCGCCCTGCTCGAGGCGCTCAAGACGAGCAAGAAGGGCCGGGAGATCAGCGTCGAGTTCGGGGCGGGTGAGCCGCACCAGCACAACTTCAAGATCCACACGAGGGTCAGGCGCCTGTCGCATATCGATGATGGCGGTACCAAGCGCTTCGATGGACCGGGTCAGACCAGCTGCGCCAAGCTGGGCTGCACGCTCGGTGGCAAGCGCCTGATCTGCATCGGAGAGGTGCCCGAGGTCTGCGCGCATACTCGCCAGAAATGCGTTGCGAAGCTCGCTGAGCAATCCGCGCCCAATGACTTCTGGATCACGGCCCAGCCGGGTTGCCTCGTTCACTGCGGTGAGCGCCGCCCCCGCATCGCGCTCCACAAGCGATGCGATGATCCGGCTGAGCTGATCGTCATCGTCAGGAACACCGCCGGCGGCGGCCACCTGGTCGAGCGCTGACAACATGTCACGGGCAGAACCCTTGGCCGCACGGACGGCGTAGTTGATTCCTGCCTCGTCAACGGTGAGGCCCGCCTCGGCCGCAACGGTGCGCGCCAGGTCTGTCAGTTCGTCGGCTGGGTACAGACGGAACTCCAAGTGCTGCGTGCGGCTTCGAACCGTGGGCACCACCTTGTTGGGTTCCGTGGTGCACAGCACGAACGTGACGTGGGCCGGTGGCTCTTCCAGCGTTTTCAGAAGAGCGTTCTCCGCCCCCGTGGAGAGCATGTGGACTTCGTCGAGGATGTAGACCTTTTTGCGGCCCGGCGAGCCCAGCGCAACCTTCTGAATGAGATCGCGCATGGCGTCGACGCCGTTGTTGGACGCCGCATCTAGCTCGTACAGGTCATAGGAATGGCCCGATTGAAATGCAACGCAGGAGTCGCAGTCCGTGCACGGCTCACCTTCTTGCAGGTTCGTGCAATTGAGGGCCTTTGCCAGGATGCGAGCCGACGACGTTTTGCCTGTTCCACGCGGACCGCTGAACAGGTAGGCATGGCCAACCCGGTCATTGACGAGGGCGTTCTTCAGCGTGGCGAGGACGTGCTCCTGCCCGATCATCCCGTCGAATCGGCCGGGTCGGAATCGTCGATAGAGCGCTTCGTAGGCCATGGGTTCGCAGCCTACTTGTTGGGTGTGACGCCGGACGTTCGCGAATCGACGACAGCTCGGGCCGGCTCAGGCACCGGGTACGAGATATACAGCAAAGGCCTGCGGATCACCGGCAGCTGTCTGGGTGAGCGTCCGGCCGGTCGGGTAGCGGCGCCCGAAATCCTCGACCAGGTTGACCTGCTCACCGGTCATCACGAAGACCTGGTCGCCCTCAACCGGTGCCAGGTCCAATGAGCCTTCTGCGTCGCGACTCTGAAGATCGTCGACGACAAATCGTTGCACGGCAAAGTCGGCGCGGTAGCGCTGCGACATCAGATTCACGTAGGGCGTCTCGCCGTTCTCGTCGGCAAAGTCGTCAACCACCTGCATGGCTTCTGTCAGGCCGGTGTTGAACTGCCATTGCTGATCGGAGCTGTTGCGGAATGTATCGAAGTAGTTGATCCAGCTGGTGTAGCCAAGAGCACCGATGATGACCGCCCCCGCAATCATTCCCAACGCAAAGTGCTGTTTGGCGAACATGTCATAGATGAACCCGAAGGCGACACCGAACGCGAGCGCCAGAAGCGGAACGAGGACAAGCATCCGGTCAACGCCAGCATCGTTGATGAGCGCCTGCCCGAACGGAAGCAGCGCGACTGCTCCGAGCACGAACCAGGACATCGGCTGTGCGTGCTGCGCAACCATGATCACAAGACCAGCGACAGCCAGCAACAAAATGATGATGGGCACGGCGCGAATGATGCCGGTGCCGTTGGTGATATCAGTCCGAGGATCGAAGAGGAAGGAGTCCCACGACTCGGCGTACCACGAGAACAGTTGGGCAACCTTGCCGCCGAACCCTTCCTCTGTCCATTCGCCGCGCCCGCGGGCACCAAGTTCAAACAGGCCATTGCCAGTAGTGGAGTCGTCACTGAGCCAGAGCCCCATGGGAGCTGCGACGAGAGCCGCAACCAGCGAGAAAAGCGTGACGTTGAAGAAGCTGTCCCTGGTTCGTCCGCCGAGTACCAGCCACGCCCAGGCAAGGATGAGAGCAACGATCAGGAAAACCCAATGCGCCCGGTTCGCGTAGACGCCAAAGCCCGCCAGGAGCCCGGCCACAAGCCACCAACCGGTTTCCGCCCAACTGCCACTGTTTCGTCGTTTTCCTCGATGCGCAGCCCGACCGAGGGCGCCGAGCGCGAGAAGACCAATGAGTGGCCACCAGATGTCGGTGAATGCGATCCGCGAGAAATGAATGTGGAGATTGAAGAGCGCAAGACCCGCTGCGGCACCGAACCCGGCTGAGGGGCCGTAGAAACGTCTGGCGATGAAATACAGAGCAGCGACCGTTGCGATGCCAACGATGGCCGAGACGAGACGAATGCCAAAGATGCTGTTGCCGAATGCGGCGACACCGAGCGCCGAGGCGTAGTACGGGCCTGCTGCATGACCGTGGTCCTCGGCGGAGTAGATCCCAATCCATCCGTCGTTGAGGACGCGTTCGCCTTCAAGTCCGGAAACTGCTTCGGTAACGGACAGTCCGCTCGGCAGCGTGTCAAGGTCCCAGATCCGCATGACCCCGGCGAGGGCAAGGATGAGACACAGTCCAAGCAGCTGCTTCCAGCCGAAGGGGGCCTTCACGTCGGCGTCGTTGACCACCGGGCTTACAGAGGGAAGAGCGAACCGACTCCTCGGAGGATCCATCGGTCGAGACACGGAAGAAGATTCAGCGGGCAGCGCTGGAGGAGACCACGGCTCGACCTTCGGCATCGTGACCGACGGCGCTTCTTCGACAGGGGGCTCTGCAACAGTTCGCGCCGCTGGCGCAGCCTGTATCACCTTGGCCGAAATCGCTTCAACCGGTTGGACCGGCGCTGTGACAGGAACCTTGGCAGTTGGCATCTGCGGAGCCGACGGCATGGCAGGAGCAGAGGGCATCTGAGCCGACGGCATCTCCATCTTTGCTGTCGCCGCTGCACCGCCTGCGGCTACACCGGCAACGCCAGCTTTGATTGCACCGCTCGAGCCCGACGGTGCATCGAGCTTCACAGCATCAACGTCAGGAATTGTGACGTCTGACGTGTTGGGCGGAGCAGTTGCACTCAGGTCAATGGTCGGCACGTCTGACGATACGACTGTAGGGTCAACTCCCTGCGGGACAGCCTCGTCTTCAGGAACAATAGCGGTGGCAACCTGGGCGGCGCCGATCGCGCGCACAAAGACGCTCGGACCGTGGCCGTCGTCGATCGGAACGAACTCAAGGCTGACGTCTTCGCGGCGCGGCATTGACGCACGAAGAGACGAGTGCACCCGGTCGTTTGTGGCCGCCAGCAGCGCCCTGTCAAAGTCCTCGCGGGGCTGCATGACGTTTCGGAAATCTCGTAACTCTGCGCTGCTGCGCATGCCGACACGTTCCTGCCAGCCAGCTCCCACCTCAATGGTGGACCCGCTTTCATCGATCCAGATCCACGCGTCATTGTGCAATACGGACATGCCGTGATCGCGTTGCTCCGGTGCGACCACAGAGGCGGTTGCGACGCCAGCCACACCAGCACCGGCAGCGACTGGAGCGAGCAGAGACGCGGACGGCTCGGTTGTCGTTTGCGATGCCGTAGCGGCAGAACGCGTTATGGACCCCGATGTGTGACCATCGGGCGCTGTCTGCGGAACCGGAGCAGCCGGTGAGGCCGAGACGTCCCGTGCCTCTTGAGCGTCCGGGGCATAGCCAACCATCTGATCGGTGACGTCGACCAAGGTGGTGACAACTGCGGCGACGGAAGGATCGCTGAGAAGATTGGTGTCGGTCTGGTCAACCCAGACCCAGCGCCCGTCGCGGTGCCAGTACCGATTGCGGATCGTGCGGACAGTGTCACTTGAGCTGACAAGTTCATTCCATGACGCCTGGCCATCTTCGATGTCGTCCGGGTGCATGAAATCGGTGAACGCCCGGCCAATCAGTTCACCTCGGCTCCAGCCAATGAGTGCATCAATGCGCGGACCGGTGTCGAGCACAACGCGTCGCCGATCAACAAAGACCTGATCGCCGACCGCCGCGGTCATGGAAACGGGTGACACCGGAGCAGTTGGCACCGCCGGTGCCGGGGGAGGCGTCGGGTCAACGGGCACCGAGGCGGGTGTGGTTGGTGCAACTGGCGGGATCGGAACCACCGGGGCGGGCGCAACAGGTGCAGCCACAGCCTCTGATGCCGGAACCTCTGGTGCCGGGACGATTGCTGGAGTAACAGGAGCCGACGCATCCTGTGCGGGGGCGACCGGAGCTGGCACCACAGGTACAGCCGCCTCTTCAACTACAGGGGCTGAAGCAGCGGGCGCTGGCGTGACAGGTGCCGGAACAACAGGTGCCGGAACAACAGGTGCCAGAGCAGCAGGCGTGTGGGCTTCGGTGGCGGGTTCAGCTGCTTCGGGCATAACGACAGGCGGAACCAACGGAGGTGCGACAGGAACCACCGGCGGCACCGTGACCACAGGGGCGGAGTCAAGATAGGGCTGAATGCGGTCAGCCTGTGTGGGGTAGATGGCTGTCGCGTCAATGGAGCCAATGGGATCGGCAGCATCCTCTTCGTTCCCGGTCCAGGCGTCTTCGGCTGGGCCCGACGCAGGACGGGGTTGCAGCGGCGGTGGCGGCGCAAGAACCGAACGCGGTCGGGGCGCAACGGGTGGCGCAACCGGCGACGCTGCAGATTCAGCGGCTGCGGGAACGTCAGGAACAGTCGGGACACCAGGGACATTCGGGGCATCGGCAGCCGGCGGAGCGACAACCGGTGGCACCGCGCCTGCAACCGACGGCACCCCAGCTGGAGGTGTGCCAGTAGCGGGCGTGTCCGGCCGGGCCGGCACCTCAGACATCGCTGGCGCTTCGGGCACATCAGGATGCGGGGCCACAGGTGCCGCGACAACAGGTTCGACCGGGACTGGAACTGCTTTGGGTACCGGGGGCGGGGTTGGCGCAACAGGTGCCGCGAGGACGGGTGGCACGGCCGGAGCAACAGGTGCTGTCGGTACAGGAGCACTGGGAACCGGCGCAGAAACTGGGGTGGTCGGAACCGGCGGAGCCACAGGCGCAGTCGGAGTCGGCGGAGCCACAGGCGCAGTCGGAGTCGGCGGAGCCACAGGCGCTGCAAGGACTGGCGGCACAACCGGAGCAACAGGAGTCGGCGGAGCCACAGGCGCAGTCGGTGCGGCGGTGGCTGCAGCATCCACTGGCTCGCTTGCAACGGGAGCGCCTGGCATGACGGACGCAGCCGCAGGCGCCGGGTTGGCAGCCTGGATCTGCAACGCAGGGTCAACAACGGCACCCACCACGCGGTCGCCCATATTGAACAGATGCAGTTCAACTGTTTTCTCCGGCTCGTCAGCCATACGAACAGGGCCAACTGCAACCCCGTCACGTAAGCACGCGCTGAACAAGGCAATGCCGTTCGTGCGGAACGGGACCGCCATGAGCTCAATCGGGTTATCGGCGGAAAGTACCCAGGCAAACTGACGCTGGATATCTTCGGGAAGGTCCACAAAGGCAGAGCCCTGCGGGTTAACTGCATAGACAGCCGCATCCTCGTAGGAGGCTGCGAGTTGCTGGAGTTGTAACTCCCGAGCGGCTCTCTGGTCGGTGCTGATCGAAGGCTCCTGGCCCATCTGGTACTCGTTTCCCTCCACCCCCCGGTTTGGCCGATAACTCTGGCCCACCATCACTGCCCGCTGAGCGCCCGGGGAGCGCTCAACGTCCCTGTTCTCGAAAGTGGTGACCAGGCGATCTGCGGCACACAGCGGTTTCCGCTGAGAGCTGCTGCCTCCCGGCCCTGACTCGATTCACGGGCCACCGTTGCACAGGACCCGGCCACCACATTCCAAAACAGGTAGGCACAGGATACCGTTTCTCGAACCCAGGTGTGGGAAGTCGTGCAAAACGTGTCAAAGTGCGCGTTACGCTAACCGACTGCAACATCCTGGAGGGATGCGAGAGCGGCCGAATCGGCACGCTTGGAAAGCGTGTGTGGGGAAACTCACCGTGGGTTCGAATCCCACTCCCTCCGCCAAAAGCGTCAAGTTCGAACCCCGCCGCCTCAAGTAGATGGCGGGGTTTTTGCTATCCAGAGGCGTTGGTCCGTGGGGTCTTTCGTATGGATGCCAACGAATTTTGGACGGCAGCGGTGTCTCGGATGTCGCGCTGTCGTCAGTGGCGGTCGGCGGACACTTCCTACGGATCACCATTTTTGGGGATTCTTCTTCAAATTGTTCCTGTGGCGAGAGTTTCTGTTCGGCGCTGATTCGTGCCGCGAGGTCTTCGTCGAGGATCTGCAGGTACGGGCCTGCGAGGTCGACTCCAGCGACATCGTCGTCGACTATGAACATTTTCTCGAAGAATCCCTGATTGATCTTTCGGCGGCCTTTGTCATCAGAGATCTTGTAGGTGACATGCATGTTGGCGAGCTTGTCGATCGCGTGATCGAGGTTGGCGTTCATGCGCTCGTACTCCACGGTGCAGGACTCGATGAGCCGCTGGGCGCTGGCTTGTTCGTTGCCGATGCGTTCTTGTTCTTCTCGCATCAGATCAGCCGGCACAGCGTCGGCGTAGTGTGCCTGCAGAAGCTTGCGTCGTTCGTTGTCCAGCGCTTGAAGGCGTCGTTGTTGGCGGGCGACTTCTTTGACGTTCTGTGTCTGGGTCAGTTCGATGTGTGATGCGATGGCCCGATGGGATTGTGCGAGCCATTCTTCGCTGAAGCGGAACTGGTCTACGTACATCTGCTCGACTGCTTGTTCGACCTTGTCGATGCCGATGAATCCCTGGCGGCAGTCGGTGCGGTTCTTGTTCCGGCCGAGGCAGTAGAAGTAGCTATAGATCTTGGTGCGGCCCTTGGAGCGGGTCAGCGCCATCTTGGCGCCGCAGTGTCCGCAGAACAGAGAGCCTTTGAGGTAGTGCTGATGTTGTTGGGTGCGGTCTCCCGCAGTGCGCTTGGTTATGAGCATTGTTTGCACGGCGCGGAACGTATCCAGATCGACAATTGGGTCGTGGTTACCTTCGTAGTCAACGCCGCCGTAGCGAACGATGCCCACGTAGTACGGGTTGGATAACAGTCGATGGACTACTGAACGGCCCAAGGGCTTGGACGGAACCTTTGGGGTGCGCCGGGTGCGGCAGCCGCGAACGTTGAGTTCGCCGACGAGTTCGCTGATTGTGTATTGGCCGGTGGCATACGCCTTGAACATCCACTCGATGTGTGGTGCTCGTTCGGGGTCGATGTCGACGGTTCGGATCTCTTGACCGTCAATGATCTTGCGGGTGTTGAGGTAGCCGATGGGTACTCGTCCGGGGGTGCCTCCGGTGCGTGCTTTTTGTTGGAGGCCTTTCTTGACTTCGACGGCGAGGTTCTTGGAGTAGTACTCGGCCATACCGGCGATGATCGAGTGCATCAACGAACCCGATGGGGTCTCGTCGATGTTCTCGGTGCACGACACCAGCCTGGCTCCGGCCTCTTTGATGGCGACGCTGATGGCTACGTCGTCGCCTCGGTTACGGGCCAGTCGATCGAGCTTGTGGACCAGCAGCGCGCGCATCGACACTGCTTGCGAGCTCCCGGTTCGAACTTCGTCCCGTTAGGACCGCCGATTGTGATGTCTCAGGACATCGGAAACCCTCGAACCCCCGGTTCGGGGGTTTTCAGGTTTTGAAGCGGGGTTGGTAGCCGCGGTTCGGGTCGAGTGTGAGGCGGCGGAGGAGATCGCCTGTTCGGGTGGCGATGACGGTGATGTCGAGGTCGTCGATGATCATGATGATGTCGACGTGTTTGTGGGCGCGGCCGATGCCGATGTGATGCATGCGTCCGGCTCGGCGCAGTGACACGGATCCTGTTTCGTCGATGCGGTCGTAACGGATGCGGTGATGGGTGCCAGCGGTTGACCCGGTCGGGCTGTCTTTGGGGAGCCGGGTGTAGATGGTTGCTGGTGTTGCTCGTTTGAGTGAGCGGTGGGGTCGGTGGTTGTTGTAGATGTCGACGAATGCGTCGATGTGGTGTTGAAGTTCTTCGATGGTGGCTGGTTGGTTCGGTTGAGCTTTGAGCCATTTCTTAAAGATGCCGAGCGACTCGCACAAGGGCTCGGCGAGTCCGACCCGGACGAGATCGGCGAAGTAGTAGCCTCGATGGTGTGGAGCTCTGCCGGAAATTCGGGCGCAGCTCGGTGCCTTCCAGATATCAATGCCCCAAGTAGCTCAGGGACTGCGTTTGATGGCGGCTTGTACGGGCGCTTGGATGAGGTTCTTTTTGTGTTCGACCAGCAGGCCTGGTATTGAGACGTTCGACTCTCCCCACGTCGGCGATGCTCGACGCCAATCGAAACGAAGCGACACCGGCCGAGGCGATGCTCAGCCATGTTCCTGGTCGCGTCGAGCAAGTTCCGTGCCAAGGTCATCGATAACGCCCTCAATCACAGCGGTTACAATTCGTTGCGGCGGCCGATCGTCGATCGGTTCGACCGAAGGGCCGTAGCCCCACGCACCCGGAATGTCCTGTTGGACGGTCGCCTCAATTCGCCCCTTTTCCAGGTCCGGCCGAATTACGAGGAGCCGTTGCGGATCACGCCTCGGCGTCTGAATGATCGTCACTGCGAGCACAACCTGGTCGCTGACCACTTTGACCTCGCCCTCAAATCCCTCGATTGATTGACCGAGTGCTCGAAGTTGGCGAACAGCTTCGTCCCGATAGGCCGCTGGCAACGATGATCCAGCGTTGGATCGGAGACGACTTCGAGTCTTGCTAACCGCCGTCGCAATTTCTTCGATTGATCGAGGCCCTGGGCGAGGATCGGGTATGGGACGCAGGCTCGAGATTGGCAGTGCCCATCGATTGTCGCCGAAGGACAGCACGGTTGAACCGCTGTAGAAGACAAAGCCGCGATGGAAGACGTCCGTGTGTGCTCTCCTGAATGCGTCGATGCCGCTGAAATCACCCGCTTGTACTCGCTCGGAGCTCTTGACCTCGATGCACAGAGCTCGTCCAAGCGAATCCTCCACGACAAGATCGACTTCCTCGCGGTCATTGCGGCGCCAGTGGTAGTAGTCCGGCACTACGGGCAACCAACGACCCTGCCGGATGAGTTCGGTCACGACGAACGACTCAACCAGACGACCGAGATCCTGGCTTTCATTCCCAGGCTTCATGCGCGCAACCGCACAAGCGACACCGGTATCAAAGAAGTGAATCTTGGGCCTATCAGTCTCGGACTTGTCCTTTGAGCGTCGCCAACCACGCAGCCGATGTACGACGAGAGCCTCTTCAAGACGAGCAAGGTATTTCTCAACAGACGGCCGTGATAGTTCAGTTGCCTGACTGAACTGACTGATGTTGACCATTGTCGACGTCCGCCCGCCAAGAAAGCGAGCGAGCTGTCCCACACTCCGCATGTCGAGGCTCTCGAAGTTGCTGAGACTTGTTACGTCGGACAGGTAAGCACTTGCTCGGTCGAGTCGGTCTGCGCCACTTACAGCGGAGAACCCAGGCAAACCCACCTGCTTCACAAGCTCAATGAGATCAGACCTCGTGATCTGCGAACCCATGGCGAGCGAAGTTGGCTCGCTGTCAAAGAGCTGATCCACAAGTTGGATTGGACTGCCCTGTCGCTCCCCCAGGGTCATTGGCCCGAGCTGGAGTGGCGAGCCCACGCGACCAGCAAGCGGATCACTTCCACCCAATTCGTCCCGGCGCAATCGAGTCGATCCAGTGAGCAGCAACGCCCCAGGCTCAGACGACTCGACTCGTTCTTTGACTGGCAACAGAATGGCTTCGCAGAGCTGCGCCTCGTCGATGGCGGTGCCGTGGGGCTGATTGAAGATGTAGTCGCGAGGCGCAGCCCGAGCGGCATCAAGCTCGGCCGGCTGGAGAAAGCTTCTTTGGGTCGTCAACCACCCCTGCTCGATGGCATGGTCAACGAGTCTGGTCTTACCAACCGCGCGGGCGCCTTCCAAGATCACCAACGGCGCCGTTTCTAGGCTTTGCCGGAGCTTTGGCTCAAGTCCGCGATTTAAGTACATGGCCATGCAGGTTAGTCGATGTTCCGGTTTTTGCTAACTCAGTTAGCAAAACTTTGTAAACTGACTTCGACCTACTCTGGATTGTTCGAACGCTGTGCCGTAAGGACCGCGCCGGTTTCGGTTCTGACGAACCGAAGCCCTAACCGAGTTGCGGGGCCGGTGCCCTCCTCGCAATCCGGCAAACCTGGACACTGTCTTGGCTCAGACTTGGTGTTTTTGGATTTCGAAGGAACACTGGATGAGCAGTCATGCGGCGGAGGCAGGGAATGGGCCAGGTCACAGACCCGGTGACGGGTCTGCAACTACGAGTTGAGTTCGAGGCAGCGGCGGCGCGCGAGCTGACGGAGGGTCGCACCTTTTCGGTCGGCGTGATCGACATCGACCGACTGGAGATGGTGAATCGACTACACGGCTTCGAGGTTGGCGATCTTGTCCTGAAGGCGATCGCCGGTCGCATGCGGGCCGTCCTCAGCGGCGAGGACACGCTCGTTCGACTTGCGGGCGATTCGCTGATCGCCCTGTTCGCCAACTCCGATGCGACCGCGGCCAAGGTCACCGGCGAGCGCCTGCGTCGCTGCATCGATGACGACCCGCTGGACATCGACGGCGTGCAGGTGTCGATGACGGTCAGCATCGGCTTGACCACCCACATCGGCGGCGTGTCAGATACACCAGTCGGTGAGCTGGTAGCGCTCGCGAATGCGGCGTGTGCCGAGGCCAAGAATTCGGGCCGAAACCGCATCGTTGAATCATCTCCTGACGACGCATCTCAGATCCTGTACCTGAACGCGGCCGGACGGGCGGAGGCCATCCGCTCCGCCATCGAACACAGCGACTTCGTACTCCACTCCCAACGCATTGATTCTCTTGGCGATCTTGAGCATCCGCCCTGCATTGAGCTGCTCATCCGAATGCGGGCCGCCTCGGATCTACTGATCGGCCCGGACTCGTTTATCCCGCACGCGGAACGGACCCATCAGATCCATCTCATCGATCTCTGGGTGCTGCGCCAGCTTGTCGAGTACCTCGACACGGTTCCTGATGGGCCGCACTGGTTTTTCGTGAACATCTCCCCGGCGTCCATTGAGACACCCGGCTTTGTGAGCGAACTCACCACGCTCCTGCAATCGGGTAGTCACGCTCGGCGTATCTGCTTTGAACTGACGGAGACCGCCGCTGTCCATCACCTCGAACAGGTGGGCGCGTTTGTAGACCACGTCCACAGCCTCGGCGCACGAGTGGCCCTTGACGACTTCGGCAGCGGAACCTCCTCGCTCAGTCAGCTCCGACTCCTGCCAGTGGACTATCTGAAGATCGACGGCTCGCTCACCCGCGACGTGGCCACGGACGACACGGTCCGCGCCCTCATCGTGGCCATCGCATCCATCGCCAAGGTCAACAACATGGTCACCATTGCCGAACATGTCGAAGATGCATCCGAAGCCCGGGTCCTGCGCGAACTCGGCATTCACCTGGCCCAGGGCTTCCACATCAGCCGCCCCGTCACCTTCGAACACACCTGACAGCCACCGCAGATCTGAGAAGGCGGATGTTGTGAGCCCCAGCGAACAACTATTGAGCACGATCCTGGCGGATCGACTCAAACTGGAGACCTTCGAACACACCTGAGGAACTTGGAACGGTGTGTCTGACACCGCGCCTTGATGAACAGGTGCCTGGGGCAGAATGGTTGCGTGACGTTGAGCGATGATGACCTGATCAGTGAAGCACTTGTGGAGGCGCGTCTGGCGCTCGATCACGACGATGTTCCCATTGGCGCTTTGGTGGTGCTCAATGGAGAGATTGTCGCCCGTCGTCACAACGAACGCGAACTGACCGGCGACCCCACCGCACACGCAGAGGTTCTGGCCCTGCGTGACGCTGCCTCACGCGTGGGCTCTTCCCGGCTCGACGGCGCCACTCTCGTCACCACTCTTGAACCGTGCGTCATGTGTGCCGGCGCCGCCTGGCTCGCCCGTATTGAACGTGTGGTGTTCGGCGCTCACGACAGCAAGGGAGGAGCGTGCGGCTCCCTCTACAACGTCGGCGCCGACCCGCGACTCAATCACGAGTTCGAGGTCATCTCACGCGTGCAGGAAGAAGCGTGCGCCAGCCTGCTCACAGACTTCTTCAGCGAGCGACGCGACACCGACCACCACCCTCGGTAACTCCGCGTCAAAGCTCTGACGTCACCCGATAGCCTCGCCTGCGGAGGGTTGCCCGAGCGGACGAAGGGGGTGGCCTCGAAAGTCACTGTGGCGTTTACGTCACCATGGGTTCAAATCCCATACCCTCCGCCAAGAGCATGCCGGCTCCAACTTCGGTTGGGGCCGGCTCTCGTTTGACGCGACCCCCTTGACGCCAGCACTGACTGCAACTCGTCGAGACGGTCCCCCGCCAGCTCCCCGACGCTGTCACAGTCCTTCGATACTCTCACTTTCTGGCTCTCTCGCTCAAAGAAGGGAAGAGTGATCATCAATGACAAACGACATTCCACTTTTCGCTCCCGAACCGGAGCCCGATCCAACGCTCACGGTGCGCGAACTGGCCGGCCAATTTTCCCTGATGATTCGTCGCGAGTTCTCCTCAGAGATCTGGGTTAGCGGTCAAATTCGGAACCTGAGTCGCTCGGCCCGGGGACACGTGTACTTCAACCTGGTGGAACCACCAGAACCTGGCGAACAGTCCAACGCTTCTGTATCTGTCGTGCTCTTCGACAGCGCGCGTCAGATCATCAATCGGCGATTGGCACGGACCGGAGCAGGACGCATGGAGGACGGGGTCGAAATTCGCATCCGGGCCGCGGTCGACTACTACGTCCCCCAGGGGTCACTGCAGATCCGGATGACGTCAATTGACCCCCAGTACACGCTGGGTCGACTTGCTGCTGATCGCGAACACGTCCTCCGCTCCCTCGCACAGGACGGCCTGCTTGCGGCGAACGGTCTGCTCGCCTTCCCCGCTGCTCCGCAGAAGATTGCGCTGATCACGTCCGCTGCCAGCGCCGCGAGTGCCGACTTCCAGGACGAACTGGTTCGCAGCGGCATGCGCTTCGACATCCGCATGTTCGACACTCGGGTGCAGGGCGAAGGTGCCGTCGAATCGCTGCAACGAGCCCTCGGAGTTGCAGGCGGCACCGACGCCGACGTGATCGTGCTTATCCGCGGTGGCGGATCCCGCACCGACCTCGCGGCCTTCGACAGTGAAATCGTCGCGCGATCCATAGCCGCAAGTCCCATTCCTGTACTCGTTGGCGTGGGGCATGAGATCGACCGGTCCATCGCGGATGAGGTCGCCCACACATCTTTGAAGACGCCCACAGCATGCGGCAATCACCTGGTGCAGCTTCTGGCCGGCATTGACCACAGGTTTGCCGAACTTGGTGAGCGAATTGCTGCTCTCGCCCGGTCCAGACCACCGCAGGTGGACTTTGGTCTCCACCTGCTTGCCCGTCGAGTTATTGCTGCGAGCGACGCAATGATTACCCGTACTGGTCGCCAGACCAGCCACCTGGCCAACGCCGTTCGTCACGAGGCAGACAGTGGACTGCGCCGAGCGAATGACCGACTCGTCACGGCGACCGCTCGCCTCGCCCCGGCGGCACGTTCGTCCCTTCGCCATGCCGAGGCCACCGCGAACCGATCCGCTCGCCGAATGGGACACGCTGCACCGCGGGCGCTGAAGGACCATGAGCTCGCGTTGCGCACTCTCGACACGCAGATCCGAGCCCTGGACCCTTCGCACGCACTCGAACGAGGATTTTCCATTACCACCAATGCCGAGGGTCGCATCGTCAAATCCGTTGCTGAGCTCCCGGACACACTGATAACTCGCCTGCGAGACGGCACAGTGGCATCAACCGTCCAACATGCAACCGTCCAGCGTGACAGTGTCAGTGCGCCGAACCAAACTGACAGCACCACTACCAACGGAAGTGCCGCCGAAAGTACGGCCCCCACTCCCTCAGGAGACGCAAATGACCATCGATGAAGACCAGATTGGCTACGCCGATGCGTTGGCTGAACTCGAGGATATTTTAGGCGAACTCGAAGACGAAGGCATGGACATTGACGTACTGAGTGATCGCGTTGAACGCGCTGCGTCACTGATCAGTATCTGTCGGGGGCGCATTCAAGTCGCCCAGGACCGAGTTGGAGCGATTGTGGCCCAACTCGACACCGCACCCCCGCAGACGGCGGAACAAGACGCAGCGGAGTAGGTCCTTCTGTCTCGCAATATGCCCGGCAGTGTCCCTGCGCAGTGGGGACTTTTGCTCATGAACTGTCGAGACATCACCGGTACGCTGTGCTGGATAGGTAACGTGGGGCGATTTTGCGACCGAAATCGACGATATTTCGGGGGTTTTCACCAGTGCTACTCCTCCGGATGCGGGTGACGAATGCAACCCTTCGTTCAACGAGCAGGCCATGGCTGACATAACTCTCCCAAAAGTGGGCACAGAAAGTGCCATAGATTTACGTTCAACTGTGCAGAACGTAACGGAAGTCCCCGTCGACACGCCCGCGCCTGTCATCTGGCTGCGCGAACCGAACACAACCGAAGAAACCAGCCGCCTGGAACTGCCGCCGACCATCCGTTCGGCGGTGTCCCCCATGATCACCGCACTGCGATGGGGCGCAGTGCTCTTCGGCATGCCCACGGCAATGCTCGACTCTGTCGGTGCGGGCGATCTGTGGGTGGTCGCAACACTCACCGTTGTTCTGTTTCTGACCGTGTGGCGCACGTTTCGCCCCATCCGCCTCGCGTGGGACGGTCCCGTCGACCGCCTGATGCCCGTCCTTGACGGCATTCTGCTTGGCGCCGCTGTCGGCCTGTCGGGAGCGTTCGCCAGTCCTTTCATCTTCTGCGTGTTTGCCGCTGTCGTGGTTGGCGCCTTCGGATGGGGTCTGATGGTCGGCGCCGGTGTTCTTCTGAGCGCACTTGGCGCCATGTTCGGCGCCAGTCTCATCAGCGGCAACGGATTCAACATCGGTGAGGGCCGGGCCGTGGTGCTCGGCTCCATGATCGTCGTCGGCGCGCTCGTCGCCTTTGCCCGCAGTCGCCTTCTCGACGCCGAACGTCGTCGGATGTCGCTCACAGGCCGCCTCAACATGCTTACCGAAACCAATGACCTGCTCGGCATTCTCAACCAGGTGGCCCGCACGCTTCCCATCTCTTTGGATATGCGCGAAGCGCTTGGCGAGACACGGGCACAACTCAGCTCGACGTTCGATGCCTCAACCATCGGCCTGCTCACTCGAGACGAACAGACCGCAAGTTGGGTTCCGCAAATCGCCGATGGATGCGCAATCCCACAAATCGTCCAATCATCGAACCTCCCACGACCCATGGCCGAAGCGTTGCTCGCTCCCGGTGCTGTGATCGTCAACGAGCACACATCAAATGAGAGCCGACTCAACAACGATTCCAAGAGTGGCCTCTACACGGCGCTGCGAACTCGGGGTCGAGTCGTTGGCCTTATCGGCCTTGAGCGACCGGAAGCCAATGCCTTTGGCGACCGCGAGAAGCGCCTTGCTGAAGGCCTGGCCGAGGCGCTCGCTCTCACCATCGACAACGCCCGTTCGTTCGGCCGACTCCGCACCATTGGCGCGGACGAGGAACGCACCCGCATCGCCCGCGACCTGCACGACCGGCTCGGTCAGTGGCTGACCTACATCAGCCTTGAACTTGAGCGCATCATGAGCGGCGACTCCAAGGATCAGGACACCGAAGCGCTCGAGGCGCTCTACGGCGACGTCCAGACCGCCATTGACGAACTCCGCGAGACACTTCGCCAGCTCCGGACCGGCATCACCGCCGACAAACCTCTTGCCCAGGTTGCTGAAGAAGTCACCCGCCGATTCGGCGAGCGCACCGGCATCGACGCTGTCTTTCGCGCCCGCGGCAAGGAGACTCTCGACGTACGAGTCGAGAACGAACTCCTCCGCATCCTGCAGGAAGCGCTCAACAACATCGAGAAGCACGCCAAGGCAACGCAGGTGAACGTCAATTGGACCGTCACCGCCGGTTCTGGTGTGCTTCGCATCGAAGATGACGGAAAGGGCTTCGCAGTTGGCGATGCCACTCGCGACAGCGCATACGGCCTTATTGGCATGCGTGAACGCGCCGACGTCATCGACGCCAACCTCGATATCCGGAGCACTCCGGACCGGGGAACCACAATTACCGTACGGGCGCACAGTGAAGGGATCCGCCTGTGATGCGAATCGTACTTGCCGATGATCACCAGATTCTCCGCGAAGGCATCCGCCGAAGCTTCGAATCTCATGGACACGTCGTTGTCGCCGAAGCCGCCAATGGCGAGGAAGCCATCCTTGCGGCGCGTGAGCACTCGCCTGACATCGTCCTCATGGACCTGTCCATGCCCGTGTTGGACGGAGTGAGCGCCACCCGGCGCATCCGTGCCGAAATGCCGGAGGTCAAGGTGGTGGTACTCACCATGCACGACGACGTCGAAAAGACCCGCCAGGCGCTCGACGCTGGTGCTGGCGGCTACCTCTCCAAGGGCAGTTCGTTCGCGAACGTGCTCAGCACTGTTGTTGCCGTGGCGAGCGGAGAGACCGGACTCACCCCGGAACTTGCCAGCTCCATGCTTGCCGTCGCCCAGGGTGCGCCGCCACTTGCCGACGACACACCACTGCTGTCCGATCGTCAGGTCGAGATCCTGCAAGCCATTGCCGATGGCATGACCACCAAGCAGGTGGCACGCGATCTCGGCATCGCTCAGAAGACCGTACACAACCACCTCAACGCCATCTACCGCCGGCTTGACACCCAGAGCCTCACCCACGCCGTCCTGAGCGCAGTCCGCCTCGGGATCATCGAACTCGACTGACCCCACCTGACTCATGACCTCCCTGTCCCTATCCCGAGAAGATCAGCAGCCGCAGCCGCTGTTCAATGAGATTCTCGCGGGCGGGCGGAAGTTGAAGGTCTTCACCTCTCTGGTGTTGTCAGCTCTGGTCACCGCCGCTGTGGCAGCACCGATGGCTATCTCCGCACGTGCCTATGAAGCACCCGCTGCCGAGGACGTCGTTGCCACGGCAGATCAGATTCTGGTCAACACGCCTGACGAGGACGCGATGCCGCTCGGCGATCGCACCATAAACGGCAACGTGCTGATCGGCATGGACCATGACAACGCGGCAGCGGTGAGCTTCGCTCTCGCGCCCGAAGGCGGTGAGAACCTCGAAGTTCGCACCGACGGTGTTGGCCCGCGGTTCGACTTCTACACCGATGAACAGGGGCGAGCCACCTGGCTTGACACCCGGCAGATCCCCGACGGTCGTTACGAGATGCGCGTCACCGTGCGCACACAGAGCAACGACATTCAGAAGACGCTCACCAGCTTCGAGATTGCGAATGGGGGCGAGTCGTAATGGCAAAGATCCTCGCCGCACTCCATTTCCTCACCAACCCCACCACCGTCGCAGCTGTCGCCATGTCTGCAACGCTGACGGCCGCCGTTGCCGGTCCAATGACCGTGCAGGCGCTCGACGTTCGCGCCGAGGAACGCGCCAGCGCAGAGATCGCCGAACTCGTCATTGACGACGAACTCTTTCCGGCCGCTCCCGACGCCGGCGTGAGCTCTGACCCGGTAACCCGCGAGTTCGCATCAGAAGAACCGGTACCAGACGAAGAACTGGTCGAACCGGAGCCCGAAGAAGAAGAAGAAGAAGACGAAGCCAGCGAACAACCTGAGCCCGAGCCAACCGAAGAGCCTGCGCCCGAACCAGACGCAGAGCCCGACGAAGGACTCGAGCCCGACAACCCAGACCAGGAAAATGAGACCGGCGAGACCGGCGAAACTGCGACACCGGAACCTGAGGTCGACACCGAAGAGGACGCCAATCCTGAGGTCGCCATTGACCCGCTTCCCGCACCAACAGACCTTCCGGCAGAACCCACCGCCCTTCCAACACTGACGCCTCCCACCCCGACGGTCACCCCATCAGCAACATCTCAACCAACCCCTGTCGCCACGCCGCTGCCGGGCCAGCCGACGTTCACGCCCACGCCAACACCAACCAGCACGACCCGACCCACCGCAACCCCAACCGCTACGCCGCGGGGCACTCGCACCCCAACGGCCACGCCACGACCCACCTCCACACCCGGGCCAACCGCACCTCCCACCAACACGCCAACGCCCACAGCAATCCCCACCTCCACAGCAATCCCCACCTCCGCCACGATGCCTACGGCGACGTCTGCGGCCCGCCCCACCGCAACCACTCGCCCGACGTCAACTGCCCGTCCAACCGCAACCACTGTCCCGACGAGCACAACTCGTCCTTCGGCAACGCTCCTCCCAACGCTGATCCCGCTCATCACACCCACGCCGAGTCCGACAACGACGCCGACGGTCACTCCCACCTCCATTCCGATCCCAACCACCACAGCAATCCCCACGGCGACACCAATAGCCACTGCGACACCAATCCCCACCGCAACACAAACAGCCACTGCGACACCCATCCCCACCGCAACGGCAACCGCCACACGGGTGCCGACCGCCACACCAACCGTGCGCCCCGAACTGACCCCAACCGCAACCCGCGTCGTCGTTCCCACGGCCACTCGTATCCCAACCGCCACCCCAACCCCAACACCGCCGCCGGTCGCGTGTGCACAGGTGGTCAACGGGTCTCTGGGCGGCGACGCTCTGCCGAGCCCGAACCTGAGCCTGCCGACAGGCTGGGCCCCTCTGCCGGGGACGAGCCCCAGCACTGTCGACCCGGCCACGTGGTCTGGTGTCTTCGGTGAAACCTACGTCCCAAGCCCAGACGGCGGCACCTTCGTCCGAGCTGTCGCAGCCGCTCCCCGCTTCGGGATATCCGGCAACCCCGCAGGGATGCAACAGACACTCACGGGCCTGCGCCCCGGCACGCAGGTAACCGTGCGATACAGCATCGCCATCGGTGGATTCCAGGACGGCAGCGTCAATGTCCGCACCCTTGTAAGCGGACCGGGAAGCTGGCAGGTGTCTCTCGGAGGCTCCACGACCACCAGTCCTGTGCTGTTCGATCCGCCAGCTGACTCCACCTTCAACTGGATCGAAGCCACTGCAACCTTCGTGCCGAACGAAGAGACGGAAGTTCTCCGATTCCGTGCCCAGCGCGCATCCTCAAACCCGAATGCGGCAGCATTCCTCGTCATTGACAACATTCGGGTCACGTGCGATCCGCTGGTGCGCATTACATCCACTCCGACAGCCACCCCCACGGTGCAGCCTTCAACCAACTCCATTGTCACGCCGACAGCAACCGGACAGATCATTGGCATGACTCCGGAACCCAGCAGCACGCCGACGGTCACGCCGACGCCCGCCCCAACAAACACGCCCATTCCCACCTCGACACCGACTCCAACGGCAACGCCTGTGCCAACGGCTACCGAGGTACCGACCGAGACGCCGACTGTCACCCCGAACCCGGAGTTCACGCCGACGCCCACTGTGTTGATTCCGGTACCCACACCCACCGCCACACCGGACGCATCCCGGCCGACGCCGGTTCCAACCGCGACAAGTGTTCCGGAAACCAGTCCCACCCCGACCACGACTCCCGTACCGCAGGTTGCACCGCAGGGCGAAATTCGCTACAGCTTTACGGAGAGCCGCTTCTTCGCCTCCCGTTTCGATCAGGTTGAGGTGCCGGTCGGCATCGATGTATACGTCTTCCTGCAGCCACTGGAGTTCGAAGAAGAAGACGCCGACGTCGAGATCCGAAGTGTCCGCTTCCTGCTCGACGGCGAGTTCGTCCGCACCGAGACGCTCGCACCGTATGACCTGGGCGGCACACTGGAGACAGGCCTGGCCGGCGCCATTCGGTTCGAAGAGGAACAGATCGGTGATCGTGTGCTCACCGCAGTCATCCGCTACGACGGTTTCGATGTGGACGTGGTGTCCAGCGAGTTCTCCGTCGTACTCGACTAGCAACTCTCGCGGCGTACATCCTCCCCCAGGGTCGTTCACACGGCGTGTACCTGCTGACTTCCGTGGCACACTTGACGGATGGACACTCAGAAGTTGTCGTCTGTAGACGCGTTCGTGGTGAGAGATCTCCCGGATGCTGAACGATCCGTTGGAGCGGTGCGTGTCGCTCCGAAAATCCTTGCGGCAGGCGCCAAAGAGATGGCACGATCAATGACGTACCGCTACGCGCTGCTCAACCGCACGATTGGTGGAGCCTCAGCGGGGATCAACGCCAAGCCTGATGCTCGCGCAGAGGCAATTGCAGCGTTCAGTGCGGAACTGCTCCCGCACGTCACCGACGGCACTCTTCACATCGATGCGACGGGAGCTGTCCCCTCGGAAGCGCTCGCTGGGTTGCAGGCGGCCGATCACCGCAATGACATTCGATTGACATTGGTCCAGAACACCATCTTCGCTGATCGACTTGGCGGTCTCGGCGCTCATGCTGCTGCCGACGAGGCTCTTGGTGGTGTTGGTGCCATGAAAGATCAGCGAGTGGTCATCGAAGGGTTCGGGCCGACCGGTCCAACTCTCGCTGCTGCGGCTGTCGCTTACGGCGCCAAGGTCGTCGCCGTCTCCACCGCGAGGGGCTCCGTGGGTCGAGCCGAAGGGTTCGATCCGCTTGAACTCATCCAAGCTCACGCCGCCCACGGCGCCGAGTTCGTTCAGCACCTCGGGGAAGAGGCAAAGCCGGCGAATCATGTCATGAGCCATGAGTGCGACGTGTTCTATGCGGGTTCAAAAATGGGAGTCATCAACCACACGGCGGCTGAGTTTCTCAACACCCGTGTGCTCGTGCCGACGGGACCTGTTCCGTACACCACGAAGGCCGTCCTGATGCTGCAGGAAAAGGGCTGCATGGTGCTCCCGGACTTCATGACAACAGCTGGATCGACGTTCGCCGAGTGGGCAGCCGGAGACGCCGACGTTGCCGCAATTGAAGAGGAAGCGACCACTTCGATCCGTCAGCTCACCAGCGCGATCATTGGACCCGAACACGGTCCAACGCTGGAGGCCTGCTACCGCGCCGAATCGCACCTGCGTTCCTGGCGTGAAACCCTCCCCTTCGGCCGCCCCTTCGCCGCATAGGTCGCTTCTCGCCCCGGGCCTCGCCAGTTACGGGCTTGCGCCACGCCTTCGACCAACCCAAAGCTTCGCGGAAACCCCCTGCTGCTTCGCGAAAGCTCCCGGGTTGGGGTAAGCCTCAGAGAGTGGTGTCGATGGTGCGGTTGATGAGGTTCTCGATGAGTTCCTGGCGTCCGCTGACAGCCACCGGGTTGATGTTGTCGGCCAGTACCTCTGCGTGGAGTTCGTCGAGATCAACTTCACCGGCGAGGATCCGTTGCGCATCAGCGGTTCCCCAACCTTCGTAACGGTCCGCCACCATGGCTGCGAGTTCACCATCTTCGATGAGTTTGGCGGCAATCAACAGTGCATGAGCCATCGTGTCCATCGCCCCGATGTGGGCGTGGAAAAGATCGGTGGGATGCAGACTCTGACGCCGCAATTTGGTATCGAACATGAAACCGCCGGTTGTGAAACCGCCGCCCTTGAGGATCTCGAAAATGGCGAGGCTCATCTGCTCAACACTGTTGGGGAACTGGTCGGTGTCCCATCCCAGGCGATCGTCGCCGCGGTTCGCGTCGACGCTCCCGAAAATGCCATTGCCCACAGCAGTAGCGAGTTCATGGTTGAAGTCGTGCCCGCCGAGGGTGGCGTGATTGACCTCGATGTTGACCTTGATCTCGTTCTCGAGGCCATAGCGCTGCAGGAAGCCGTACACGGTTGCGCTGTCGTAGTCGTACTGGTGCTTGGTTGGTTCCTGCGGCTTCGGCTCGATGAGAATCGTGCCTTCGAAACCGATCTTCTTCTTGTAATCCACAACCATGTTGAAGAACCGGCCGAGTTGATCCAACTCGTGACTCATGTCGGTGTTGAGGAGCGTCTCGTAGCCTTCGCGCCCGCCCCAGAGCACGTAGTTCGCTCCGCCAAGCCGGTGCGTGGCATCGATGCAGTGCTTCACCTGGGCTGCCGCGTACTTGAAGACGTCAGGGTCTGGGTTCGTGGCCGCTCCCGCTGCGTAACGAGGTTGGTAGAACGCCTGGGCCGTGCCCCACAGCAACTTCATGCCGGTCTCGGCCATCTTCTGTTCGGCCACGTCGACCATCGTGTCGAGGCGGTCGCAGCTCTGCGCAAAGGTGTCGCCTTCCGGGGCAATGTCCCGATCGTGGAAACTGAAGAACGGCGCACCAAGTTTCGAGAAGAACTCGAAGGCCGCATCCATCTTGATGCGAGCTGCGTCCATGGGATCCATGGATGCGTCATGCCACGGCCGCCCAAACGTGCCAGCGCCGAAGATGTCAGCGCCGTCCCACGCAAATGAGTGCCAGTAACAGACGGCGAAACGCAGGTGATCTTCCATGCGCTTACCCATAACTTCGCGATCCTTGTCATACCAACGGAAGGCGAATGGGTTGTCACTGTCGACACCCTCGAATGCGATGGGCGAAGACACGTCAGCGAAGAAATCGGTCATTGTTGAACTCCAGAGGTGACTTTGCCGGCAGCCGGTGGGCATGGCCGGGCTGGCGAAAATGGATCCGTGGTCATCCTGTGATGGTAGGCGCAGGTGGACGCCCCGTTCTCCTCGACACGTTGAAGAAAATCATGTCCGATATCGGCAGAATCGCTCTACGCTGGATGCCTCTGGGGCTGTAGCTCAGTTGGCTAGAGCACCTGCTTTGCAAGCAGGGGGTCGCGAGTTCGATTCTCGCTAGCTCCACTCAGAAGGAACCCGCTGCGAACGCAGCGGGTTCTTCTGGTTTTGGCTCGGCCGGGTTTGTGGCATCCGGGACGCACATGGTTCGGGACCCCTGCATTTCACCGTTCGGTGAAAATTATGCTGGCATCACCGTTCGGTGAAGATTCGGGAAGCATGCAGTACCAAATACGCAACACAGACGACTTCGCACACGTTGTTCGCAGCCTGCGACACGACCAGCAATTGACACAGCGCACACTCGCCGATCGCGCAGGTGTCAGTCCAAAGTGGGTTTCAGATGTTGAGTCGGGCAAAAGCAGTCTGCGCTTCACCACAGTTCTCGCCCTGTTGGATACCCTCGGCGTCGACCTGACTTTGCACTCACGGGCCAGACCTTCGATCGACTTGGATGAACTGCTCGGGCTGAGCGATAAGAGTCAGAATGATCTTGAGCCGGTAAAACCCAGACAGTGAGGACGTGCTCCGCCGGTGGGCACGGGACTACGACGCTTCGATGGCGTCACCTGTCTCCTTTCTCGCCACCGAAATCGGATTCGACTGCGCTGGCGCCGTTCAGTTCTACAGATCTGACGATCGGGCGAAAGCAATGGGAGCGACTTGCCGATGACCTCGGCCTCGACAAGAAGCAGGTGATCGAACGGTGCGAAGAACTTGCGACGGCAACTCCATCTGCTTTCGAGCGTGCAATGAGTGCATTCGAAGCGAAGGGCCACCCCTCGTCCATGCCCGACCAGCTGACGAGCCTCGTCACCGAGGCAGCTCGGGTTCGGCTCGACTCGCTGGCCAGCGGCGGACTTGATCCAGCGGCCCGACCGGGAACTCAAGCCGATGAAGATCGTGCCTGCCGACGAAGACTGAGCCGTATTGCACCGTCTTCGGCGAACCACCAACACGTGATCACCTGCCACGATCTGACGGGAGGCATGCGCTAAACCTTTCCCATGCACGCTGCTGCGCTGATATTCCAAGAGACCGACGCCCCCGCAGACCTCCCCGCATGCGGAACCGACCCCGGTTTTCTGTGCCGTTGGATCTACGAGCAAACCGAAGATGAGGAACTGGCCGAGCTGGTCGAGTTTCTTCTCGGTCGGCCACTTCGCATTCTGCTCATCATCATCGCCGCCTGGATCATCAGCCGTTTGTTACGGGCCTCGGTCGCCGAGCTTTTGGAACAGCTGGCCAATCGGATTGCGGCACCAGCAGACGAACGCGAGGGCCTGAGCGAAGAACTCAGCGATGAGCAGCGACAGAAGGCGCTGGAACTGCGGCGCAACCGGTCCGACTTCATTCAACGCCAGCGTCGGTCCCAGCAACGCACACTGACCCTCAGCTCGGTGCTCCAAAACATCATCAGCACTGTCGTGTGGGCGCTCGCGCTGATTCTGATTCTGTCCGAGTTGTCGATCAGCCTGGGCCCATTGCTTGCGGGTGCGGGCGTGGCAGGCATCGCAATCGGTTTCGGCGCCCAATCGGTGGTGCGCGACTTTCTCGCCGGGTTTTTCATCATCATCGAGGATCAATATGGCGTGGGCGACATTGTCGATCTTGGCGAAGCGAATGGCACGGTCGAGGACGTGAGTCTTCGCGCCACACGCGTTCGCGATGTCAACGGAGCACTGTGGGTGGTACCAAATGGCGAGATCCGCAGGGTTGCCAACAAGTCCCAGCTCTGGGCCCGATGCGTACTGGACATTGAAGTGGCGTACTCCGCAAACATCGACGAAGCATCGGCAATCATGAAGCGCGTTGCCACTGAGTTGTGGAACGAACACGAGGCCTCCGATCGAACCATTCTCGATGAGCCCGAGGTATGGGGAGTACAGGCGCTCGGCAGCTTTGGCGTGTCCATTCGGTTGACGCTCAAGACCGAGCCTGCCGAGCAGTACAACGTGGCGCGCGAGTTGCGGGGTCGCATCAAGCGAGCGTTTGAAGAGGCCGGCGTCGCCATCCCTGACCGTCGCACTCTCTGGCACGAAGGTGGTTAGCGCGAGCTATGGCTCGGGGGCGAAGGCGATGACAGCCGAGAGGGTGATGCTCGAGGCCAGCGTGATGGCGGCGAGCCAGAGGCCGGCGCCGATGTCCGGGGTACGAATGCCGCCCGACACATCGATCATCTGCCAGACCACAATGCCGAAACCGACCAGGCTCAGGATGAGCGACCACAGTGCCTCGGGGTCGCTCCACGGGTTGTAAGCCCAGCCGAGCAGACCGAGTATCACCAGCGCTGCGCCGATGATCATCGTGATCACACCGGCGCGTTCCATACCACTCACAGCAACATCGGTTCCATAGGAAGTAGCCCACGTCATGAGCGATGCCACGACAAGGGCAATCCCCGCGCCAACGACCCCGAGATACAGCGGGTTGGCGCCCGCGTACTCCAGCTCGCCATCGCCGTCGAGGTCACGGGCATAGCCGCCCGACTCGGTGCGGACCGCAGTGTCGGTCTCTGATGTGCTCCGGGTCTTTGAAGTACTCACAACCCGAATCTAGCCGGTGGATCAGTTCGGCGACGTCCAACTCGTCCCGACGATGCTGCCAGGGATGATCCCGGCCATGGCGCCCTGAGCGGTGCCCAGCCAGTACGCGTCGATGTCTTCTTCCTGACACCTGCAGAGTCGAACCTGAGCTGGCCGCTTCAACGATCATGTCGTCAAGCGACTTGTCCCAGTGCTCTTTGAACGGGACCCATTCCAACGATGGCGAGTTGGTCGAGGGTGAACAACGTGCCATTCGAAATCGAAATGGGTGAGCCTGAAGACATCGCCCCTGTGGCCATCCACCTTCATGAGTGGTGCCGGCTGCGAAGTGAACGGGCCAGACCTACACCGTGGATGGCCCGCAATCTCTGTGTGGAACCAGCCGCACGAACTTCGCACGATTATGGCCCCCAACGGCACCGGGTGGAGGCCGATGAGATCGCCGCCAACTTCGATAAGGTCGGCGTTGAAGCGCCGTCGTTGTATGACGACCTTGAGCGTCGTATGACGGAGATGGCAGAGCACGCCAGGAAAGAGAGCTGACGTGATTGCACCGCGCCAGACCGGGCCACAGGTGTGGACTGGGCGCGACCTTGCGGCCCGCCCCGACGAGTGGACCTGGCATCTCAGCGATCAACAGATCGATGAACTGATCACTGCCGCGAAGCCCCTGGCTTCTGAGGATGGCGACCCCCAGATTGAAGTGAATGATTTTCCGCTGCCCACCATGGCCGCGGAGGTGGCCGCGCTGAGTAGGCGATTGCTTCACGGTCGAGGGTTTGAACTCCTGCGCGGTTTCCCGGCCGCCGAGATGACCGAAGCGGAGAATGCTGCGGTGTTCCTTGGATTGGGTGCTCACCTCGGTTCCACCCGCTCTCAGAATGGAGCGGGTGATCTCCTGGGCCATGTCCGCGATGTGGGCCTGGACATTGATGACCCGACCGTGCGGATCTATCAGACAAACGAACGCCAGACCTTCCACACCGACTCCACGGACGTGGTTGGGCTCATGTGCCTGGAGACTGCGGCCAGAGGCGGGCAGTCCATGCTGGTGTCGGCCGCCGCAATCTTCAACGAGATGCTCGATCGGGCGCCGCCGCTTGTCGCCCGGATGTTCGAACCGATCGCCACGGACCGGCGAGGAGAGATTCCACCCGGACAGAAGCCATATTTCGAAATTCCAATCTTCAACTGGTTCGACGACGTGTTGACCGTCATCTACCAGCGTCAGTACATCGACTCCGCGCAGCGCTTCGAAGACGTCGCACCGTTGGATGCGGAAATGACTGCAGCGATGGACCTCTTCGACGAAATCGCCAACGATCCGGAGATGCACCTCGGCATGGACCTTGAGGTGGGCGACATGCAATTCGTCCACAACCATGGTCTGCTGCACGACCGCACCGGCTTCGTCAACAAGCCGAACGCTCCCCGCCATCTTCTTCGTCTCTGGCTTTCCATCGCCGGCGACCGTGAACTGCCACCCAGCTTCGCTCAACGCTACGGCTCCATCGAGGTCGGCAACCGCGGCGGCATCGTCGCTCGATCGGCCTGAATCAACTTGTAACGGTGTGGTCTGACACCGCGCACCTGCAGATCCGCGGTGCACTCGCGGATCAATGCTCACGCATTGGGATTGCCCGGGTCGTAGCCGTCGACGTACACCCAGGACCCGCCCAGGCGCTCAAACGAGGAGCGCTCATGGAGTTCGAAGAACTCTCCCCGCACGGAGAACCGTGCCGTGAACTCCACTTCGCCCACGTTGTCGAAAGCGCCACCACCAACAACGTCGAGGACCTCAAGCCCAAGCCAGGTATGTGAGGGATCGCTCGCCCCCATTGACTCGGGTCGATGATCTGGATGCCAGGACGCCAACAGGAAATCCGGCTTCTCCTGTACGTACGCGCTGTATCGGGCTCGCATCAACTGCTCCACCGATGTTCCGAGACCAGCGCCGCTCTCATGAATCTTCGAGCAGCACAGCGCGTAGGTGTCACCCGAAGCGCATGGGCAGGAGGGCGTCAGGGCAGACATGATGAGGCGACTGTAGTCGCACTGCTTTACCCGTCGCGGGTACGAAACACCCGCGCAGGACGCTTTGACGCTCGTCGTTACCCTCACTACCGTGCTGCAATGTACGGACTCATCACGGGCAGCGGTTTCTACGACATCGCGGACCTCGTAGATCGCACATCGCTCACGGTTGACACGCCCTTCGGTTCTGCCTCTCTGACGACGGGCACCTGGCATGGTCAGGCCGTTGCTCTGCTCCCCCGACATGGTTCAGGCCACTCCGTCCCGCCGGCTGCAATCAACTATCGGGCCAACATCTGGGCCTTGCGCGAAGCCGGCGCCGAAGCCATCCTCGCCACTGCGGTGACGGGTGGCATAAGTCCGGCCATGTCGCCCGGAACTCTGGTGCTCATATCCGACATCCTGAACTTCACCAGCGGACGTCAGACAACCTTCTTTGACGGCACCTATGAACCGTTCGACGCGCATCGCCACCACACCGACATGACGCACGCGTACTCGCCACGACTGCGCTCCGCCGCGCTCGCAGCAGCAACACAGGAGGGCATCAAGCTCGTTGACGGCGGTGTCTACGCCGCAACAAACGGACCTCGGTTTGAGACTCCGGCGGAGATTGCGATGATGGGCCAACTTGGGGCAGACCTTGTCGGGATGACCGGCTACCCCGAGGTGGCGCTCGCGGCTGAGGCTGGGGTGGAATACTGCTCCTTCGGCGTCATCTCCAACTTCGCGGCGGGGCTCACCGATGACATTCCCATCGACGAGGTGTTCGCTGTCATCAAAGATGCTGCTGAGCGCCTGTACACGCTCATCTCGGCGACCATCAGAGTGCTCGCCACCCCATGACGGGTCGTACGTGCCAACGAGACGTTGCTCTCGGTGTCATTCGCATCTGCCGACGCATGAACGCGCTGGGTATCGAGCACGCAAAGATGCCCACGCTGAGGCACAGGCAGTACATGATCAGGAACGTGCGTCGTCGGAGGCCCCGGAAGAACTGGGCGCCAACTCCGCTCTGGAACTCACCCGCAGGGGTCAGGTGCGCATCATGACCGCGTGGTTCATCTCGCTCAGGGGAGACCTTGTAAGCAGGACAACAGCAACAAAGAGACGGCAGTGAACAAAAAGACAGCAGTAAACAAAGAGACAGCAGTAAACAAAGAGACAGCAGTAAACAAAGAGACAGCAGTAAACAAAGAGACAGCAGTAAACAGAGAGACAGCAGTAAACAGAGAGACGGCAGTGGACAGCGACACCGCGGTGAATCGGGCTGAGCGCCTGGTCGCGGACTACGTCCTGAGTGGCGGCAGGTTCATTTCCAACGCTGCTGTTGACATAGGTTCGGACGGTCGCATTACAGCGGTTGGGGCCAATCTCCCCGCCACCAGGGGACCGGTGAGGAACGTGGGTGGCCTGCTCATGCCAGGTCTGGTCAACGCACATGCTCACACGCCAATGACTGTGGTCCGGTCCGCTGGAGATGGACTTGAGTTGCGCCAATGGCTCCAGGAAGGAGTGTGGCCGCGCGAGGGGAAGATGAATCCCGACGATGCCCGCGCGGGCATGCTCCTTGGCTCGGCCGAGATGCTGCTTGCCGGCGTGACAACCAGCTGCGAGATGTACCTGTTCGAAGACGCCCTGGTGGACGCTGCTCACCACTCGAAGGCTCGTCTTGTCATGACTCCCGGGATCATCGCAGCGCTCTCCCCTGATGGGGATGTGTCCGGGCGCCTCGCTGAGATTGATCAGTTCTTTGACGAACACCACAACCCTGAAGGCCGCATCACCGTTGGGTACGGACCGCACTCGTTGTACGACCTGTCTCCCGACCAGCTGAGCGAGGTGCACGCGCATGCCCACACCCGCAGAGCTCTCGTGCACATTCATCTCGAAGAGACCCGATTTGAGCGTCAGGAGGTGATCGAGAAGTGGACCGGACAAACAGCAACCGAACTCCTGCAGTCGATAGGGCTCCTTGACGGTCGCCTCCTGGTAGCCCACGGCGTCTGGTTGTCCGAGTCAGATCAGCAACTCATCGCCGACGCCGCTGGCGAGATTGCCGTTGCACACTGTCCCCAGTCGAATCTCAAGCTGGGATCAGGCATTGCGCCGATCGCTGCCATGCGGGCGAAAGGCATCACTGTTGGTGTTGGCACTGACGGACCCGCCTCGAACGACAATCTCGACCTCTGGGAGGAGACGCGACTCGCACCTCTGCTCGCCCGCGGTGCGGGGCACGACGCCACGGCAATGTCAGCGAAGACTGCCCTCAGCCTTGCCACCGTCGACGCAGCACGAGCGGTGGGCCTCAGCGACGTCGGCGATCTCCAGCCGAACATGTGGGCCGACATTCTACGTGTCGATCTTGACGGACCAGCGTTCGCCGTGGGCCTCAAAGAGGACCTCGCCAGCAATCTGGTTTTTGCGGCGTCGTCGAGCCTTGTTTCTGATGTGTGGGTGGCCGGTGAGCGGGTGGTGGAGAACCGCCGGTGCCTCACCGTGGATGTTGCTGAAGCTGTCGCCGACGTTCGGGTTCGGGGACAACGGTTGGCGCGGACGCCATAAAATCTCGCGCCCGACCAACCGGCCTGCTGCCATTGCCGCACCAGGTCCCACACGCAGGAGAACAAGTCCCACACGCAGGAGAAGGAGCGCAAGGCTGATTGCGTTTGCGAATTCCATGTTCCCCCGGAAGGCGTGATGCGCTGTGTGGAGCACCCAAACCGCGTGCAGAGCCACCTCGCAATGGACCGTTCGTCGGACCCCGTCATCAGCCGCCAGCCTCTACGCTGGGACCATGCCGTTGTTCTTCAAGCTTGTCATCGCGTTGCTCATCGGCGTCGCCATAGCGAAGACCGGGCTGTGGTTCCTGAAGGCACTGGCCACACCGCTGCCCGAGCCGCCACCGCCGGGCGAACTGCGCAAGGTGAAGCACCAGTACCGCTGTTCAATCTGCGGCACAGAGGTCAGAATGACTGCTGCGGTAAACGAAGATCCGGAGCCTCCCCGTCACTGTCAGGACGAAATGGACTTCGTCGCTCCAATCGAGTAGAAAAGCCCTTCGCAAGTATCCGGCGGGAAGGCTGCCAGCTGGGCCCTGTGGACGAAATCCACGAAGTTGCCAGTAATAGAGCCAAGTTTGCGAGTTATCCACACTTCTGTGGATAACTTTGGCCATTTTGGACTCAAGACCCTGGCGCAGGGAACGACGCTCACATCTTCGCCAAATGTCGGGGCCATGGCGCCCCCAGGATGTGATTCAGCGAAACTTGGTTGCGGTCATGATGCCACCAAGGATCAGACCCAGACCACCAAGCAGGTACCAGTTGCTGGTGCCGGTGCCGAAGCCATCTTCATACGGCGGCAGGTACCCGAGGTAGTTCACGATGATGACCAGAGCGCCGATCAGCAGTAGTCCGAACATGAGAACGGGGACCCATGTCGGGCTGGGGCCGAGATCCTCGAAGTTTGTGTGGGACCTGGGCTCGTACTTCGTCTCATGGTTGACGGTGCCTTTCGGCGTGACGCGTCCCCCGGATACTTTGCGCTTGGTTGGCTTTGCCATCCCGACACCATATCGACGCCGAGGACCGCTGCACAAAACTGGTACCGAACCTGATGCGCATACGGACTACGCGAGGTCTGAGACCGTCCGCAAAAAGTTCTGAACCATGTCATGACCTGCGGTTGTGAGGACGGACTCGGGGTGGAACTGCACACCCTCGATGGGAAATTCCCTGTGGCGCAGACCCATGACAATTCCGTCGTCGGTCCGCGCCGTGACTTCCAGCACGTCACCCGGCACCGAGTCTGCATCAACGATCAGCGAGTGATACCGCGTTGCCTCAAGCGGCGAAGGTAGGCCGGCGAACAGACCGGAGTCCTCGTGGCGAATGATCGACGTCTTACCGTGCATGACCCGGGGCGCTCGCACGACAGTGCCGCCAAAGACCTGGCCGATGCACTGATGTCCAAGGCAGACCCCAAAGATGGGCGTCTTCTCACCACAGGTTCCAATGATGTCCATCGACAAGCCAGCACTGTCCGGGGTTCCCGGTCCCGGGCTGATGAGGATGCCATCAGGCGCCATCTCCTGCACCTGCTCGATGGTCGTCTTGTCGTTACGTACGACGATCGGCTCAACTCCAAGTTCGCCGAGATATTGCACGAGGATGTAGACGAACGAGTCGTAGTTGTCGATTACGAGCACACGAGGAGACATCGCGTACAGGGTACTTGGGTTGCTCGCCCTGCTCCGCTGCTTTACCGACAGGTATTCGTGGGCAGCTCTCCGTCAGCCGCCTGCGCCAGCTGTTGGTTCGACGGTCGGTGCAGGAGCCGCGGTTGGTGGCACGGCGGTTGCCGGCTCCGCTGTTGGTGGAATTGCGGTCGGGACTGCGGTGGCAGGAACAGCCGTCGGAATCGCCGTTGGAATAGCCGTGGGCGCTGCGGTCGGAACCGGGGTTGGCGTCGGCGCAATCAGTTCAAAGACTTCAATCGTGACCGAACTCCCCTGCTCAACTTCGGCACCAGGCGGTGGCGCCTGGCGACCCACCAACCCCACAATCCCCGGATCTTCTGTCGGGATACGCACGACGTCGACAAACAGGCCGTCATCTTGCAGTGTCTGCGTTGCATCGTCCTCGAACAGGTTGAGGGTTTGCGGCACCGTCACAAGGGGCGATCCGGTGGAGACGACAATCTCCACAGTGTCGCCCGGCTTCAATTCGGTGCCTTCCGGAGGAGTCGTCTCCATGACGATTCCCTCTTCGAAGTCGCGGCTCTCCTCTTCCTCGAGACTGATCTCGAGCTCACGCTCATCAAGTATGGCCTCCGCGTCCTCAAGCGAAAGTCCAACGAGCCGAGGAAGCTCCTCGGACAGCGGCCCGGACGAAACTTCGAGCGTGACCGTTGCTCCGGGCGGACGTTCTTCGCCCCCGAGTGGATCCTGACTGATGACGGTTCCCACCAGCGGTTCTTCGTCGGACTCCACCATGTTGATCACCACCTCGAATCCGCTATCTCGGAGAATTCGTTCGGCATCGTCAACCTGTATGCCTTCGACTGAGTCCACCTCAACAGGAGCAGGGCCAGAACTCACAGTGATGGTGACCTCGTCTCCCTTGCGCAACTCGGTGGAGGGAGCGGGCGTCTGGCTGATGACAAGGCCCGGCGCGACAGCTTCGCTTGCCTGGAATTCAGGGACGACGACAAATCCCTGTGTCTCAAGGTCGCGTTCCGCCTGATCCTGTGGCAGGTTACGCACGGACGGAACCACCTCGAACTGGGCCGAAACCGGGGTGGCGTCCGGATCGCCCGCAGGGCCCGATGTCTGGTTGTTGAAGTACACGAGAAGCGAGATGGCCACACCAGCGAGGCCGACCACCACAAACAGGAACGCAAGCGCTCCAAATCCGGGACGGTCCCGTCCCGGTGGTTCGTAAGCGGGTTGATGCATCTGGGCGCCGGGCTGCATCTGCGGCATCATCTGTGTGCCCTGCTGGGGCATCATCTGTGTGGCAGGCATCTGTGGGCCAGGGCCTGCTGCGGGCATCATCTGCGTTCCCGGCGGGGCAGGTGCCACGAACGTGGGAGGCGTATCGTTGGGCATTACGACCGCAGAGTCGGCTGCCAGCTTGGCCCCGGAGCGGTACCGGCCGATATCAGAACGAAGATCGTCGGCAGACGGGTACCGGTTCGCAGGATTCTTTGCGAGTAACTTCATGGTGATGGCAGCCAGAGACACCGGCACATCCACACCCACTTCAAGCGGGGTCTGCGGGGCTTCCTGCACATGCTTGTACGCAATGGTCACAGGGGTGTCACCCTTGAAAGGCGGCTTGCCAACAAGCATCTCGTAGAGCACCACGCCGAGCGAATAGAGATCACTGCGCGCATCCACCGGTTTGCCCTGCGCCTGCTCCGGCGAGAAGTAGGTTGCGGTTCCCATGACCGAACCGGTCTGCGTCAAATTGTTCTCCACACCACCGACGAGAGCCGTGGCAATGCCAAAGTCGGCGACCTTGACCTCACCGCTGTTGGAGATGATCACGTTGCCGGGCTTCACATCACGGTGGGCCAGACCGCGTCGGTGCGCCGCACCAAGCGCTGCGGCAACCTCAGAGGCGATATCTGCGGACCGGCTCGCATCCAGTTTTCCGCGCTCGCTGAGAATCTGGGCGAGACTTCGGCCCTCCACGTACTCCATCACGATGTAGTAGGTGCCGTCTTCTTCGCCCCAGTCGAAGATCCCGACGATGTTCGGGTGATTCAGATTGGCGGCAGCCTTCGCCTCCCGCCGGAAGCGCTCAACGAAGGTTGGATCTGCGGCGAACTCTGCAAACAGCACCTTCACCGCGACATGACGATCGAGGAGCTGATCGCGGGCGAGATATACCTCGGCCATCCCTCCGCGGGCAATGCGGCGATGCAGTTCGTAGCGACCCCCGAAAACGGTGGGAACCTGATCAGTCATAGTGCACCGAGTCTATGAGTTGGACCCCGGTCAACCCGGTCATGCCTCTCATTGGCCCGCACCCAGACCAAATACCGCATCAATGACCGCCTTGGCGATGGGTGCAGCGGTGACGCCGCCGGTCTGTTGTCCGCCGCCGGAAACCGCCTCAACAATGACCGAGACAGCCAGTTCCGGGTTGGCGCCGGGCGGCCCGGCAAAGGCGATGATCCACCCGTGGGTGTCATCGGGGCCAGACCCGGTAATCGTCTGCGCCGTGCCAGTCTTGGCCCCAATTTCGAGTCCTGGCGTTTGCAACGCCTGTGCGGTGCCTTCGGTGACAACACTGACCATGAGTCGTCGCAGTTGCGTGGCATCCATGACGCTGAGCGCCGAGCGCCAGGGTTTAGGCTCGTAGCTGGTCACGGTGCGACCAGTGTCCGTTTCGGTTATCTCCTTCATCACGTGCGGCGTCATGATCTCGCCGTCGTTGGCAACGGCGGCTGCAACCAAAGCCATCTGCAGTGGCGTGGAACGCACATCAAATTGCCCGATGCTCGACAGTGCGACAAACGCGCTCCCCTCATGAATGCTGATCGCCGGGTTCTGGGTACTCGCACGCAACGGCGCTCCGAAATCGGTGGGGAATGCGGAAGCGACAGCCCCCGGCACATCGAACGGCGGCGTATCGTTGAATCCAAAGGCCTCTGCCGCCTCCACCATGGCGTCCGGCCCGATGAGTTCGGCCGACATCTCCGCGAAGGCGGTGTTGCACGACGAACGCAGAATCGCTCCGAGATCGCCACCGCAGCTGCTCTGCCCAAAGTTACCAATCGGGTTGTTCCCGGGAGGCGGTGCATAACCACTGGTGACAGCAAAGCTCGGGTTTGTCGCCGTCACCACGCCGCTCTGCAGACCCGCAGCGGCGGTGACGACCTTGAACGTGGAACCGGGCGCGTCGACGTCACGCCATGCACGTGCAAGGAGCGGATTGGCCGGGTCTGCGTCGAGCGCGACCTTCGCTGCTTCGGCCTCGCTCAGATCCAGCGAACTGATCAGGTTGGGGTCGAACGTGGGCCAGCTCCAGATGGCCAACACTTCACCAGTTCTGGGGTCAAGGGCCACCACTGACCCGGCACGTTCGCCCAGCGACTCAGCGGCTGCTTTCTGCACCGCAGAGAAGATGGTGAGCTGCATGTCGGCCCGGTTGTCCGGCTCGGCAAGGAGGTCCAACGGGCTCGAGATGGGCACGTCGTTGTCGCGTCCGTCGAGCTGATCGCTGTATGCCGATTCAAGTCCGTCCGAGCCCAGGTTGAACGAGAAGTAGCCCGTCAGATGGGCGTACATTTCACCCTCGGGATAGCGCCGTTCTCGTTGAAGTTGGCCACCAACTTCGACCGACGTGGCAATGACCACTCCATCGGCGGTCACGATGTCACCCCGCGCCTCGCCGAAGTCAGCGACAGCTCCGCGAGTGTTGAGCGGATGATCAGCGAGTTCCTGCTGGTCGAATACCTGAAGCTGGTTGAGCCGCACAAACACCGCGACGAAACACAGCAGCAGCACAACAGCAAGACGACGAATCTGTCTGTCCACAATGACCGCCTACGAAGCAGACACACCGGCGCCAGCCGGGTGCTCATCGAGAAGATCTGCATTGTCCGCAACCACCGGTTTGGGCTTTCTCAGTGGACGCCGAACGCCACCAGCGGTCTCATCACTGATACGCATCAGAAGAGCGATCAGCACATAGTTCGACAGCAGAGACGACCCGCCGTAGCTGACAAAGGGCAACGTCACGCCGGTCAGGGGAAGTAGACGTATGACGCCTGCGATGATGATGAACGCCTGGAATCCAATCAGCGAGGTCAAACCCACGGCCAGCAGTTTTGCGAAGGGGCGTTCCGCCTGAATGGCGATGCGAAATCCAGAGCCGACGATGAGGACAAAACACATCAGCACCGCTGTTGCTCCGAGGAGGCCAAGCTCTTCAGAGATCGTGGCGAAGATGAAGTCACTCTCGGCGACCGGTACGCGTCTTGGGTCGCCCCGGCCCGGCCCGAGCCCGGTGATGCCGCCGCTCGCAATACCGAAGCCGGCCTCGATCACCTGGAGACCACCACCTCGCGGGTCCTGCCAGGGGTCGAGCCATCCGTCGATACGGCGCTGCACATGCGAGAACTGAGTCCACGCTGCGTACGCGCCAACGGCGAACATCGCAAGGCCGGCGAAGACGAAGGACAGCCGCTCAGTGGCCACCCACACGACGGTGAGGAAGAGCAGGAAGAACAGCAGCGACGACCCCAGGTCCTTCTGGAACACCATCACGAGAATCGCACCGCCCCACGCAAGCAGCAGCGGGCCGAGATGCTTCGGGTCAGGAAAGTTCAACGGGCCGATTCTGAACGTCGCCATGGCGAGCAGCTCGCGTTTGGTCACGAGGTAGCCGGCGAAAAAGATGGCGAGCGCAATCTTTGCGAACTCGCCCGGCTGGAAGTTGAGCGAACCAACCCGGATCCAGATCCGCGCACCAAAGGCCTCATGACCGATAAAGGGAGCGAGGGGCGAGATGAGCAGCAGGACACCGATCAGCAGGAACGTGTACCGGTACGCCTCGAGCATCCTGGTGCGTCGCACGACGATGAGCGTGCCGATATAGGCAGCGATGCCAAGGAACGTCCACGTTGCCTGTTTCGCAGCGAAGTCTTCGTTCAACCGAGCGATGAACACATAGCCGAGGCCGTTGAGGAGCCCGGCCAGACCAAGGAGCATCCCATCAGCTTTCGGGGCGAACATTCGGGTGCAGATGTGCGCCGCGAGGAACAGGGACAGCACCAGCGCCAGGAACGGGCCGATGTCGGCGGGGATGGAAGCGAAGCGGCCGAGGCTGGCCAGGACCCAGGCCGCAGTGGTTACGAGCGCGCCCATCACGATCAACGTGAGTTCGGTCAAGCGACGAGAGCTACGCATGCCGGAAATCCTTTGCCAGACGTCTGACGCTGATGATCAGCCCCGCTTCCACCAGCGCATCTTCGGTGCCGGTGGCGGCTCCGGATCGACGCCCGATGAGCGAATCTTCTGGTTTGAGCCGGAGGTGTCGGTAATGACAGCGGTGGCACCGGTGTCGGGTTCGTCCTGCTCAGGCAACTCGTCGATCACGGTTGTGGTCTCGGTGATCGGCCCGCCATCGACACCGACAACGTCCACGATCACACAGGTGATGTTGTCTCGACCACCGCCGTTGTTCGCTGCTGCAACGAGCGTGTCCACTGCCGCTCCCGGCGCCTCGACGGCGGCAAGGATCTCTGCAATCTCGTCGTCGGTCACTTCGCCGCTGAGACCATCACTGCAAAGCAGATACCGGTGCCCGACTTCGGGCTCGAGAATGAACTGGTCGACTTCAACGGTCGGCTGCGCACCGAGCGCCCGGGTGACGATGTTGCGTTGTGGATGCACTTCAGCTTCGGCGGGCGTGAGCCTGCCCTCGCGCACCATTGATTCGACAAGACTGTGATCGACCGTGACCTGTTGCAGAACTCCGTTGACCAGGCGGTACACCCGGGAATCGCCGACGTTGATGACTGCGAGAAGTTCCTTCGACTCGTACATTACGGGCGCAAGAGCACACATCGTGGTGCCCATGCCCTGGAGTTCCGGATCAGCCGACGCACGCGCAATGATCTCACTGTTGGCCAACGCGAACCCTTCCACAAGGGACGGAAGCGACGAGCCGGCAAAGGTGCTACACAGCGTTTCCACCGCAATCTGGGAGGCAACCTCGCCTCCGCGGTGACCTCCCATCCCATCCGCGACGATTGCGAGCGGTCCGTCGATCAGGAACGAGTCCTGATTGATTGCGCGGAGCTGCCCAACGTGGGAATGTGCACCAATACTGAGCTGAACGCTCATCGGAGCTCCAGCAATGTTGACCCAACGCGGATCCGATCGCCCATACGAACCACCCTAGGCTCGGACAGTTGGTCACCGTTGAAGAACGTTCCATTGGTTGAACCAAGATCCTCAACCATCCACGTGCTGTTTGCCGCGTAGACCCGTGCGTGAAGTTGGGACACGAAGGTGTCGTCCACGGATATACCGCAACCGGGAGCACGGCCCAACGTCAGCTCCTGGCCAAGCCTGTGGACCTTTCCAGCCTGAGCTTCAGGCTCGATCACGACAAGCTCTCCCACGGGAAGCGCTGTTCCCGATTTGGGAGAAGCGGCGGGCGCCCGATCGGCCGCAGTCGGGCCCGCCGGAACCGGCGGTGCAGCAGGTGCTTTGGGTGCTGCGGTGGCGCTGGGTGATGCGGTGGCGTTGGATGACGCGGAGCTGACGTTCGAGGACCCGGATCGGCCGACGGCGGCAGGCTTGCGCACCTCGGACCACACGGCCCAGAGCGTGCGCATGAAAAACAGGTACAGAAGTGCGAGAAGACCAAACTTCAAAAGGGTGAGCATCTGTTCAGACATGAGAGCCGATCCCGATCAGAACGATTCGAATCGAGCGGTGGCCGATCCGAACGCAATCTCATCGCCGGTCTGCAACTGATGCTCAACCACACGGTTGCCATTCACCGTCGTGCCGTTCGTGGAGCCCAGATCAACCAGCACCCACGCACCGTTTACAAGCCGAACTTCGGCGTGGTTTCGGCTCACGTTTGGATCCGCAAGAACAAGGCGGTTGCCGGCAACGCGACCAACGGTGAGCGACTCAGAGCCAAGGTCGATGCGGTCGCCCCTGGTCAGCACGAGCACACCGGGCGGGGCGCCCTGTGGACCCTCACGGAACTTGTTGACAATCTCAAACGCCCCGGTTGGATAGTCATCAGCCAGCACCAGATCAACATGGAGCGGCCCCATGAATCCGTACTGCTCGTCACGAGCATGTTCTCTGATGGCGTCCATAAGTTCATTGGAAAGCGCAGTTTCCACTTCAGCGAATCGCTCGTGGTCTTCGGGGGCGAGATAGATCCAGTACTGGTTCGGGACGACCGTCCCGCCGCTGACGCCTGCTGATCTGTTGTCATCCATGGCGCTCGTGATGCGGTGCGCCACTTCCAGGGGAGTCAGGCCGCTTTTGAACACGCGCGCGAAGGTCCCCTCGACCAGATGCTCAATTCGTTTCTCGAAACTACGCAAACCCACGTCACCAAGATACGCTCAACTTCGCTCTACCGAGTGTCACGCGCGAGTGGCGGAATTGGCAGACGCGCAGCGTTCAGGTCGCTGTGTCCTTCGGGATGTGGGGGTTCAAGTCCCCCCTCGCGCACTCAAAATATGCACATTTGGCCGGGCGGGGGCCGTCGTGGGACGCTGCAGGTAACTGCGGTGTCCAGTGCTGTGCGCTGAGATACCTTCTGAGCGATGGCTCTCGATCCGCGGTTCGCCAAGGCGTATGAAACGCTGCGTCAGTCGCGCATCAAGTACATGTCTGCCACGCAGACGCGCGATATTGAGAACCTGCCTGAGCTGCAAGAAGCTCGCCGCGATCTGGACGTGGCTCGTTCAGAGGTGCGGGCCCGCCGCAAGGAGTTCCACCCAACGGAGCAGGATCTTCGCTTCCAGGGGGTGCTTGGGCGCTGCGTGACCAGGGAGACGTCATTTCGTCTGGAGCGGCGATTGATGACGGATAGCCGTGACGGCGTGATCTTCGTCTGTCCGATCTGCACCGTCGAAGTTGCCACCACCCTTCCAACCCTTCACGGTGAGCACCGCGTATGGCTGGATGAGACAAACGGATCCACCCGGGCGAAACGCCACGGCGTTGCACCGGACAGCGAAGGGCAGCCGTCGGGCTCGTCCGCTCCAAAGCTGGAGGTTGCATCACGACTGAATCACCTGACGGTGGTGAGTCGTTTGTGGGTCAGCCAGCTACTCCGACAGCATCGTCATCAGGCTGGCGTGGTGATATTGCGTCAGCTCAGCGTGCTGGCAGGTGGCGTTGATGTCCGGTTGACACCAATGAGCGTGGACACGTCGGGCGATCACCCGGAGCAATCGGTGAACCTCGACAGCTCACAGTCAGCCACGAGACCCGCAGGCGAGTGGCACGCAATGCCTGCGCCGAGCCGGATGAGGCTCTCCACCTCGGTGAGCACCGCTTCTGGTCACCTCACTGAGCATTTCACTGTTCCTGTCGAGGGTACTGATGCGTTTCTGCTCACCATCCGGGCAACGCCCGGATCGCAACCGGCCGCAATACTCCTGCACCGCATTCGCTAGCGGCAAAAACGCGAAAGCGCCGGACAATTGTCCGACGCTTGATCGCTGGCCCGGTCGCAGACTGCCCGCCTCAAGACCTGACCAATTGCCGGGAACCGCCGCCCTGACAACAGATTCAGTTTGGCCCGGGGAACACAGGACGGTCTGTGGGAGCCGACACGAACCAAAGGTGACTGTCGTCACAACCAAGCTTGTTGAACGCCATACCACCGGTCTTCAGCCATCAGGTGGTGAATGAGGGTCCGGATCAGACTGTTCGCCGTCTGCGCCTGTCAGTCAACCAGCGTCAGCGAGGATCCAGGATCGACTGGGCTCTTCAAAGCCGGTCTCAAAGAAGGCACGATCGGCGATGCGTTCATCGATCGTTGCACCCTGCTCCCATTCTTCGTTGAAGGAACCTTCACCATCTGTGCTGTCTGAAGTCGCGACGGTCTCAGTGTCTTCGCTATCTGCGGCTGTTGCGGCCACAACCGAATGCTCCTGAGCTCGCTCAACGATGCGCGCTGCTTCGCCGTGGGCGTTTGCCACAATTGCGTCCGCTGCCTGCGTGCCGAGACGCACCATCTGATTGAACTCATCAGCTGTTCCAGACGCTGTAGCTGCAAGCTGGCCGCGCAGCTCATTGATGAGCGCAGCGGCCTCGGTCACCCAGGCGCCAACGCTCTCGCCGACAGCGAGGTCCTCAGGCAGCTCAGGGAGCTCCCGTTCCAGAAGTTCATTGGTGATCTCAAAGCTCATGGTTGCAACTCGCTTTCTTGTGCCGACCGCTCGCCAGACACTTCATTGTGTCCAACTGCTTCCGGATCCGCCATGGGCGATTATTCCATGTTGGCCGATGCAAAGGAGATCGGACGGGAATTCCGCCATTTGAGATACCACGAGGGAATGGGCCCCAAGAATCAGCCATAGTGGAGGCGTGAGTGACGGCGGAACAGGTACCTCGGATGCTCGCCGCATTGCGACAGCCCGACTTGTGCTGCGGCCGCTTCGCGTTGACGACGCGGACACGATGACTGTCGTCCTCTCGAGCCCCGACCTCTATCGGTTCACCGGCGGCGAGCCACCGAACATCACCACGCTGAGAGCCCGCTACACGATGCAGGTGGAGGGCTCGCTCGACGAGGACGAGGAGTGGATGAATTGGATCATCTGTCTCGGCGAGACCGGCGAGGCGATCGGATTTCTCCAGGCAACAATCGATGTGGGTCTCGACATGCCCGAATCAGAACTGGCGTGGCTTGTGCAGCCGGAGTTCCAACGCCAGGGGTTCGCCACAGAGGCCGCTTGCGGGCTTGCCGCCTGGCTTGGCGACCACCGGCCCGGCATCCTCTGCGCAAAGATCCACCCGGAGCATGTCGCTTCACAGCTCGTAGCGACCGCACTTGGACTCCGCCCGACTGGTGAGTTCGACGAGGCGGACGAAGAACTCTGGACCAACCGGCCCCACTGACGGGCCCCACTGCCGGGCCTGAACAGGTTCAGCGACCGAACATTGCCAACCATTGGTCGGCACTCTTCGGGGCGAAGACATAGTTGTACTTGCGGGTCTCCCCCATGGTCGCGCTCGGCTCTGGCGCATACAGGTGGCCGGGATACAGGATGGCATCGTCGGGGATGCGCGCAAGGCGCTTGGTGAGCGTCTCGTACAACTCCGCAGGGTCGCCTCCCGGCAGGTCGGTGCGGCCGCAGCCTTCGAGGAAGAGCGTGTCTCCCGACAGCAGCCGGTTGCGAACAAGGAACGACTGGCTTCCCGGCGTATGGCCCGGCGTATGAATGATCTCGATGTCGACGCCGCCCACGCTCACCGTGGCAGCACCGTTGTGCAGGACGACCTGGGTGTCGGTGAGTCCCGTGGTCTTGTGCACGTAGTCGGCTTCATCCGCCTGTATGTGCACGGGCACGTCAACAATGTCGAGGAGTTCGTTGACGCCTTCGAGATGCTGCCCGAACACGTTCCCACCCATGTGATCGGCGTGATAGTGGGTGGCGAGTGAACCGACAATCTGCATGTCGTCCTCACCAGCAATCGCCACCAGATCGGCCACGTTGTATGCCGGGTCGATCACGACGGCCTCGCCGGTTTCGCGATCACCAACGAGGTAGCAGAAGTTCACCATCTGCTTCGCAACCGGATCATTCTGCGCGAAGTCGCGGCCGGAGAGAAGTTGACGAAAGTAGAGGTTGTCACTTGTGTCGGGAGTGTCGATGCTCATGCCTCAAGGCTAATCCCGTACGCTGGTCTCCATGGCGGCCCCAGCTTCCACACCTGTCGATGAGCAGGCCAAGCCCTCCCACGAGGATCTTCTTGCGTCCATGACGGGCGGCATGAGCCGCGATATTGCGCCTCACTTTGCCGGATCAAATCGGCTCCGATCTGACGGTCGACCAAAGCCGGAGTTTCGCGCCGAGTTGCGCCAAATCGCCGACGGACGCAACGCTTTGACTGCTGTGGTCACCCTGGCAACGCCAGCCGCGATCGTGGCTGGTGCGGTTTGGCTTTCCCATCCGGTGGTGTGGGTCCTGTCGTTCTTTGCGATGGCGATCGCCCAGAACCGGATGTACATCCTGCATCACGAAGCCTCCCACCGTCTGCTGTTCTCAAACCGCACGATCAACGATCGCATCGGCGTGAATCTGTTTGGTTGGCTCCCGCTGGGCACCGGCACGCATCAGTACCGACGTGCCCACGCAAACCACCACCGGGACGAATTTGGCCCAAAGGAGCCCGACTTCCTGCTCTACAGCTTCTATCCCGTCCTCTTCGCCTCGGCTCGACGCAAGATCGCCCGTGATGCCGTTGGCGTTTCGGCCTATCGCATTCTCAAGCCGCGTATCACCGGCATCGTGAAGCGCCGCTACTTCCGCAACAGCTCACGGTTCTTCTCTGGACAGATCCTTGTGTTCACACTGTTTGCCCTGGCCGGTCAGCCGTGGCTGTACCCGCTGCTCTGGGCTCTCCCCTACGTGACCTTCTATCAGGTGATCAACCGGCTCCGTTCCCTGGCCGAGCACGGCGGCATGACCAGGTCTCCGGACCGACGTCATACCACCCACCATGTGCGCCAAACACTTCTTGCTCGCACCATCTTCGTGCCGTATGGCGTGGGCTATCACCTCGCTCACCATGTGGACTCCGGCGTGCCGTTCCGCAACCTGAAGACGCTGCACCTGGCGCTCAAGGAAGACGGCTACTTCCCGGCCGAAGCCGAATGGCCGAACTACCGAACCTTCTGGCGCAGCTGCATCCTTCGCTAGGAATTCCCGCACAAGCAGTGTCAGACACTGTTCGATCCAGCGGTGCAAGCAGCGAACCCTCACGCACGCAGTGTCAGCCGCAGGTCTTCCGGGCGTTAGGTTTGAGCCATGACTGAAGCCGATCTGTGTCTGTGCCGTGTCGACCGAGGCGTGGCGGTGCTGAGCTTCAATCGACCCGACTCCATGAACGGCATGACCGGAGACATGGAGGTTGCCTACTTCAACCGTCTCCGGGAAATGGAAGCTGACCCTGCGGTGAAGGTGATTGTCGTCACCGGTGAGGGTCGGGGTTTCTGCCCGGGCGCTGACCTTGCGCATCGGCCGGGAGACGATGAGCAGCCGCTCCCCAACAAGCTCCTTGAACGCACCACCCCGCTCGACATTCGCAAGCCCATGATCGCCGCAATCAACGGTGCGTGCGCCGGTGTTGGCCTGGCCTACGCGCTGCAGTGCGATATCCGCTTTGCGGCTGCGGGTGCGAAGTTCACCACCGCGTTCGCGCGCCGCGGGCTGATCGGCGAATACGGCATGGCGTGGCTCCTCAGCCACATCGCTGGTCGCGCCGTGGCACTCGATCTTTTGCTGTCCGCTCGAGTTGTCCGCTCCGAGGAAGCAGCCGAACTCGGGCTGGTCCACGGCGTCTTCGAAGGCGCAGTGCTGATGGACCACGTCATGAACTACGCGCTTGACATGGCTGCCAACGTTTCGCCTGCGTCGGCCGCCACCATCAAGATGCAGGTCAATACTGAGGTTCCCATGACCGGCCACGAAGCTACAGCGCACGCCGAGGCACTCATGCACGAATCGCTCGCTGGCGCTGACGTCGTTGAGGGCATCAGCAGCTTCCTCGAAAAGCGCAAGGTCAACTTCGCTCCGCTCGGCGAAGGCACCACGTTCAGCTGGTTCTAGCTCAGCTGTCCCTAGGCAATGGTGGGGTCGTCGTCGGTGGGTGTGATGGGCGTTGGTTCCGGTCGGGCTCGGTCGGTGCGGCGCCAGGCTTCCTCGGCGAGAGAGATCACTTCTCGCACCGGCTTGCCGAGGTGATGGGCTGCGCGGGCCGCGTCGTCGTGTTCGACCTTGACCCGACCGGCCGACACCTTCACCCGCACGGTCCGACCGTCCACTTCAACTTCCGCATCGGTGCGCCGGGCCGGCCAGCGGGTAATCTCCCGACCACGCACGCCGAGCGTGCCGGTCTCGGTGATCATGACCTGCGAAATCTGCTCCACGAGTGCACTGTCAGCCAGCGCAGAAACGGTGTGACCGGGGCGACCCTTCTTCATGAGGATTGGCGTGACCCACGCGTCGTTCGCGCCAGCCGCCAGCAGTGCCGCCACGGTGTCGGCAATCACTTCGCCGGTGGCATCGTCGAGATTGGTTTCCAAAAGCATGAGCGGCTGCCCGGCCGGCGACGCCGGCTCGATATGGCCGAGCACAACCTGCGCAAGATTCGGCTGACCTTCAGGGTCTCGAGTGCCAGCACCGAAGCCGGACGCTTCGATGCGCATGGCCGGCATCGCACCAAAGTCACTGGCGAGCGATGCCATAAGTGCGGCGCCGGTTGGCGTCGTCATCTCATACGGGAGGTTCAGGCCATAGCTCGGCGTACCCCGCAACAGTTCCACCACAGCGGGAGCCGGCGTTGGCAGGATGCCGTGCGCAGCATTGATCGTGCCGAGCCCCTGGGCGATTGGACTGCAGTAGATCTGGTCAACGTCGAGCACTTCAAGTGCAGCACACGTACCCACCACATCGACAATGGCGTCGAGGCCTCCGACCTCATGAAAGTGGACCCGGGCTGGAGGGTGGTCATGGATCCGTCCCTCCGCCTCGGCCAGTGCGTTGAACGCACCAAGAGCACGAGCCCGAAGCCGAGCCGGGAGACGGGCCTCTTCGAGCAGACCGATGATGTGCGAAGCGGTTCGGACCACCCCGGTCTCTTCGGTGTGCACATGTGCCTTGGTGCCAGCGATACCGCCGCGCTTGACGGCTTCCACAGTGAGCTTCCAGCCACCGATGGGGAGGCGATCAAGCAGTGACCGAACCTCGTCGAGGTTCGCGCCTGCGTCGAGTAACGCCCCAAGTGCCATGTCTCCGGCGATACCGGAGAAGCAGTGAAACCATGCAGCGCGCCGTGTCATCGCATTTCCCGTGTCATCGCATTGCCCGTGTCATCGCATTGCCCGTGTCATCGCATTTCCCGTGTCATTGCGTAGCTCCATCGACGGCGTTGAGCAGTCGCAGCGCAGCGTAGGCAGCGCCGAATCCGTTGTCGATCCCGACGACGCTCACGCCGGAGGCGCAGGAGGCCAGCATGGACAACAGCGCGGTGACTCCTTCGAACGCGGCACCGTAACCGACACTGGTGGGCACGGCGATGACCGGCGCGGCGGTTAACCCACCGACGACGCTGGCGAGCGCTCCGTCCATTCCCGCGCACACCACGACGATGGTTGCTTCGAGAACCTGGTCCACATCGGCGAACAGTCGGTGGATGCCCGCGACTCCCACGTCGGTGAGTCGGGAGGCTTCGACACCGTGGGCGGCCAGCACCGCGGCGCACTCGTCGGCCACGGGAAGGTCAGAGGTCCCCGCCGTCACCACGAGGATGTTGCCGGGACGAGCAGCGGCCGCCCGGTAGACGATGGTCGAACCCCAGACTTCGCCGCCCGGGTTTGCGTCGAGCACGGCATCGATCTGCGGTTGCTCGGCGCGGGTGAGCAGAACCGGACCGGTGCCATCTGCTTTGAGGAGTTCGCCCATGATGGCGGCGCACTGCTCGGGCGTCTTGTTCGGGCCGAAGACCACTTCTCCCAGACCCTGTCGCAGCGCCCGATGGTGATCGACGCGGGCGAAGCCGAGATCAGCGAACGGCAGGCGGCGAATCTGAGCCGCTGCAGTATCCGGATCGACAGCGCCACTGGAGACGTCGGCCAACAATTTCTCGATGTTTGAAGCATCCACACAACTATCCTGCCCAAACATGGCCACGACTGCCTCACCTCATCACAAAATCGGCTTTCTGGGTCCCGTTGGCACCTTCACGGAGCAGGCTCTTCTCACCCAGACAGATCTGTCCGATGCGAATCGCGTGACGTTCGCGACAATTGCCGGTGTCCTGCAGGCCGCCAACGCGGGTGAGCTCGATTTCGGATTCGTCCCGTTCGAGAACGCTCTCGAAGGAACAGTCAGCCACACCATCGACACGCTCGCCTTCTCCTCCGAGTTGCTGATTCAGCGCGAGGTGGACCTGCCCATCTCCATGGTGCTGCATGCCCACCCGGGAGTAGCGCTCAACGAAATCACCCAGGTGAGTTCCCACCCCATGGCGTTCGGTCAGTGTCTGAAGTGGCTCAGCGCCAACCTGCCAGACGCCGAACATCACACCACGGCTTCAACTGCGAACGCGGTAATGGAAGTTTCTGAGTCCGGTTCCCGAACATCTGCGGCTCTGGCAAACGCTCTGGCCGGCGAGCTCTACAACCTTGAACCTCTTGCGTCAGACATTGGAGACCACTCGGCAAACCTCACCCGCTTCGTGCTCGTTGGCAAGGAAGGCATCCCCGCGTCAACCGGCCATGACAAGACGTCCATTGTCGTGTTCCAGCGCGCCGACCGGCCCGGTTCACTCCTCGCGATTCTCGCCGAGTTCGCAGCCCGCTCCATCAACCTCTCGAAGCTTGCGTCACGCCCCACGAAGGCGCGTATGGGTGAGTACTGCTTTGTGCTCGACATGGATGGTCATATCTGCGACGAGTTGGTTGCCGACTGCCTCCGGACCATCCACGCGAAGCACGGCGATGTGAAGTTCCTTGGCAGCTATCCGGCGCTGGGCGACACCGAGCATGAGACACGTCGCGAAGTGTCCGAGAAGTGGACCACGGCCGAAGCCTGGATGACCGACCTCCTCAGCGCTGTCGAGGAATAACCCGAAAGCGGGAAAGGGAGTAGGCCGAAACCGGCAGCCGCGGGGACTTTTCTTCGCGATCTCTTTACCTTGAGGGAACCGGTTGATTGCTCCGTTCGTCAGAACAGTACGAACGACCGAGCAGTGAGGGGAAACAATGCGGGCCAGAATCAGACAGCAAACAGCTTTGGGCGGGGGCACGCCGCGACGAGGGCGAAGTGGGGTCATTGCGTTCATCGTGCTGGTTGGGCTTTCGCTTGTTGCGGCGGCATGCGGCGCCGACAGCAGCGCGCAGGGGGAGATGGTCGATACGGCGTCGGATGCCGCGTTTGCCGTCGAGGATGCAGCCGACGCGACAGAGGAAGCCGAGGTGGTCACGACCGCAGGCGAAAGCACGGGCGCCGACACGGATGCCGAACCAGCAAAGCGAGCGCCCACAGCGAGCCTCGGTTCTGGCGGGGCGGAGGCACAACCCGTACAGCCGATTGTCGATATCGGTCGCGACATCATTTACACGGCCGCTGTCGAAGTCGCTGCTCCAGACGTGGCCGCGGCAGGCAACGAGGCTTCACTGATCATCTCGTCACTTGGCGGACTCCTGTTCGGACAGACATCAACCACGAACCCGACAGCCCGCACCACCCTGACCTTCAAGGTCCGTCCCGAGGACTTTCAGACCGCACTGTCGCAGCTTGGCGGCATTGGCGATCTTCGCAATCAGACCATCAGTGCCGACGATGTGACCGAGCGCGTTGTGGACCTCGAGAGCCGCATCAGCACGTCCGTAGCAAGTGTCACCCGACTTCAAAACCTGTTGGAGAACGCGGACGATATCGAGACCATCGCCGCCATTGAACGCCAGTTGCTCGACCGGGAGACCAACCTCGAACAGCTCCGAGGCCAGCTCCGCACTGTTCAGGATCGTGTCGACCTCGCCACAATCACGCTGACCATCACTGAAGCGTTGAGTAGCCCGGCTGTCGCCGTGCGCACCACCGGCTACCAGGGCCTGGATCAGGGCAACTCCTGCCCCGGTTCAACCGGCCTGAGCACTGAGGTCGGCACGGACATCACCTGGTGCTTCTCAATTGTGAACGTCGGCGATACGCCGTTGACGAACATCACCATTTCCGAGCCGGCGCTCAAGGTGGACAGCATCGCCTCCACCACGGTCATCTGGGGCGATACGAGCGAACCACTCGAGCCCGGCGAGTCCTGGCTGCTCTCCACGGAAGGCGTGGCAGAGAACACCTTCAACTCCCGCACCCGGGTATCTGCCCAACCCATCGACGAGCAGGGCCAACAGATCGGGGCGAAGGTGTCGTCCGGCAACGACACGATACGCATCACGGTCTTTGAGCCGGACACTCCGCCCACATTCACCGATGCACTGAGCGGAAGCTGGGGTCTTCTGAAGCGTCTGGCACAGGGCGCCGTGCTTGCAGTCGGTGCGCTCATTCCCTTCGTCTGGCTCATCGCCGTCCTGGTGTTCGCCTGGCGATGGTTGGGCAAACGCAGAACACGTGCGCAGTCCGCTGCAGCGCCAATGCCACCTGCTCCCATCGAACGAGGTAACGCAGATGCAGAGGAACGAGCGCTGGTGGGTGCCACGACCCATAAAGCAACGGCAACCGATCTCCCAGATGGGAGTTCGCCACCCGCACCGGAATAGAACAACGGCAACCACGGTTCGCTTGTTTGACAACTCACTCACTCAGCACGCATTGATCGACGGCATTCATTCAGAGAATTCCGGCACCGGGAGTTCTTCTTCCTACCGACGCGAATACCCGGTGACCGCAGAGGGTCCGCAGCTTTTCCAAGGGGCTGCGGGCCCTACCTCTTTACTGCGCATCATTTGGAGAGCGGCCATCTCCGAAAAGTTCGCAAACTTTCGGCATGCTTTACAAAATGCAACCGGAGGCTTTATGTCCTCTCACGTAGAACGGTCCATGTGCAAGACGCAGGCCCCGACCACAACACAGAACAGACTCCCGCAGAATCCCCCGAAGTGATGCCGGAGGTGTTGGGGTCGGGGGCCGGCGTTCACACTCTTCCTCTGATCCGGGAAACCTTTGACTTTCCCGGGAACCTCCACGGTTCCTCCCCGTACGAGACCACGTACGAGACCCGGTACAAGGCAAGCACCGGGCAACCGCCGCCGTCGCCTATGTCGCCCCTCGCGAAGCTCAAGCGGGACTGGATGGAACCGCTTGGGTTGCCGGCCCTTGCAGGAATCACTCTCGTTGGCTTTCTCGGCAACCTTGGCGTGCGGACCGGATTTGACTCTGTGGTCGCGATGCTTGCCGTTGTCGCAGTTGCCGGTCTTGCTACGCGCAGTGGTCTCATCCAGGGACGCGGCGCCAGGCTCATGCTGGCCGGCGCTCTCGGCCTTGCGCTCTGGCTCCCGCTTCGGGCAACGCCCTGGCTCGTCAGTCTGAACGTGCTGACCATCGCCGGCCTCCTCGTTGGCGCGGTTGTGTTTGCCCGATTCGATCTGTGGGCCATTCACCCTTCGATCATCGGACGAATCATCCGACGCACTCTTCGCGTGGCGCTCGGTCCAGTGCTGCTCGCCACGTCGGCGTTCGGCGTCGCTCGCAGTGAGGCTGGGCCGTCCCGATCAAATGCAATGGCCATCGCCCGGGGCGCAGCGCTGGCTCTCATTCCTCTCGTCCCCATCGTGGCCCTACTGGCTTCCGCCGACGCCGTGTTCGCCTCCTTCCTCCGAACACCTGGCAATGTGGGTTCACTCATGGCTCACGCAGTGCTGAGTGCCGTGATGGCTGCGATGGTGGCGGGATTATTCGCGGTGCACCTCGGTGCGGAGATCGAGGCAGATGGTTCCTACCGCCGTCCCCTCGGCACAACCGAGGTCACCGTCGTTCTGGTTGCCCTGGTCACCGTCTTTTCCGCCTTCGCGGTGAGTCAGGTGATCACGGCCACCGGCGGTGCGACCCACATCATTGAGACAGCCGATCTCACCCGAGCCGAATACGCCCGTGAGGGTTTCTTTCAGCTGCTCGCGGTGAGCGTGCTCACCCTGGGCGTCCTCTTCGTGGCTCGCATATTTGCGAACGCCGACAACCCGCAAGCCAACTTTCGACTCACCGTTCTGGCAACGATCGCTTCCCTGCTCACTCTGGCGATCGTTGCCGTCTCTCTCTTTCGACTGGCGCTGTACGTGGACGCTTTCGGTTTCACGATGTTGCGGCTCTACTCGATGCTTTTCGGCGTTCTCATCGCCGCAGTGTTCGTGCTGTACATCGCACACCTCATTGCGCCGGTGGCTCGCCTGTGGTTCGTTCCGGCGGTGAGCCTGGCTGCGTGGGCACTGCTCTTTGGTCTCAACGGGGCGAATCCCGAGGCCTTTGTCATGCAGTGGAATATTGAGCATCAAGCGACGATCATCGAGTTTGATGCTCACCACGCGGCACGGCGACCGCCGGACGCCATCCCCACACTGATCGCAAACCTCGATCAGCTGTCGGCCGAGGATCAGGAAGTCGTGACGCAGGCGCTATGTCAGTGGCGAGGCGACCTCGATCCGGACTCGCAGTGGGGAATCCTGGGGTGGAACCAGTCGCGGTCGGCCGCAGCTGACGCTCAGGCATCACTCGCCTGTAGTTGACGAGTTGGTGTCTCGACCGGGCATTCGAAGACGACGCTTTCGCGGTGGGTCAACGGGCGCGGCCGGCGGGTTCGCTTCCACTCGGCCAAGTGAAGAGTCTGCCCGGGTGGAGTCGGCGGCCGGGCTTTCATAGACCGCACGCGAGACTTCCTCGCCGAGCCCCGTGAGGCGTGTGTCACCGGTATCTGTTTCGAGTCGTTCGGCATAGCGGAGCACGGCTTCGTCGCGACGGCGCTCGCGGCCAAGCGACGCGCCAAGGGACTCCAGCCGCGCAAACAGCGAACCATCCGCCTCGCGTTCAACCGGCTCCGACTTTCGGAAACGGCGGTACAACCAAATGCTGAGTGCGATGAGAAGAAGCATGACCAGAAGCGCGAGGAGCACTCTCCAGGGAATGGCCGGATCAGGGTCAGGTTCAGGCGGGCGAACCGGCGCCGTACCGTCGGGATCAGCACTCTCAGCGCCGTCTCCGGGGTCACCCGGTTCACCGTCGAGGCCGAGGAGTCTGCGGAGCGCTTCTCCGGCTCGCTCCACCAACTGTGCAACAGCGGAACTCTCGCCGCCGGGCTGCGAGTAGGGACGAGCCGAGTTTCCTGATCTGGATCCGGAGCCCGATCCGCCCCCGACAAAGAGGTTCGAGAAGAGCAACGAAACCAGGAACGCTGCCAGGGCCATTCCAAGTCCGCCGATCGTCCGCTTGATGGTGCGCGGAGTCTGCTGTGACCGTCCCGTGTCGACACGCGCCAGGAGGATGACGAGCGGTGCGGCCAGCACAATCGCCGATCCACCGAACTGGATGCCAACAACAAGCGCAAGAGGGACTCCGACTATTGGCCGTTTCCAGCCCAACCACCAGACCACCACCACCGCAACGATCCCAGCGACAGCGAGCGTGGCGACAGGGAAACTGCCAAAGCGGTCCCCCACGCTCGGTTGAAGGAGCGCTCCCGGCCCTACCCCGAAGCCGGAGATGGCGATGCCAAGAAGGAGCACAACAGGAACGATCCACCTGACCCACCAGGGTCGTTCCACTGCGGCCGCACGCGCCGGATCTTCCCGACGTTGGCTACGAGGGAGCCCTGGAGCAACCGGCAGACGCGTCACTCGAGGCCGCGTGACCGTCTCGCGTAGCGTCACCCGTTCACCCGCTTGATCGTCCCGTCCGCGACGAGCAGGTGAGGGCCCGGCCAGCTCACCGTGCCAACCGGTTCGGCCATGGCGAGACGTCGGGTGACATCGGATTCATCGAAGACAAGATCATCCACAAGAACTGGTTGCCCGATGAGCTCACCATCAATGAGAACGTCGCCCGACACCGTTGAATGCAGCGTCGGTTCCGACGATTCGCTCGGCGACTCCAACGCCCGGTCTCGTTCCAACGTGTAATACGCCTCAGGCAGCTGCGTCGTGATGAGACGAACCGGATACCCACGACGCAACGATGACCGACACACCAACGCCGTCAGATTCACGTGCGTCACCAACGCTTGATACAGGGCGCCGGTGTCCTCATCGATCTCACCGCTTCGCAACACCGTGTGCTCGTGACCGTGACGAGCCAGGTCCAGGACAACCACCACCTCGTCGCTACCGACGGCCTCGCTGCGCACATGCATTTGACCGGTCCGAGCGGTTGCCGTCCATGACACCCGCGACATGCGGTCGCCGGGTACATACTCACGAATCTGATCGACGCTGGTGACAATGCCACTCAGGTCCAAATCACCGACATCGTCAGGACCTCTGAAGACCGGCGGAACAGCGGCCGCCTCCCAGCGGTGAGCCCAAACCAGACCAATGTACGTTGCCGACGAACACCAGCGAACGAATCGCCGATGACGGCTGCACCCCTTCCCTGCTTCGAGAATGGCGCTTGTCTCGTCGGCCATCACCACGACCGGCGCGGGGAGAACGTCGTGAACCTGCAACGGGCTGAGTGTCAACGTCACCGCGTGAGATCCAGCCGGCACCTCTGCACGAAACGCAATGCCGGCGTCCGCAGTGCTGATGAGACGGATGGGCGTGACTGCTGCCCGCCGATCCCGCACCAGCTTGCGGCTCAGGAACATGTCGGCCACCACCGCGACGATCAACGCGGGAAACATTCCAATGGCGAGGCGACTGTCGTTCGCCTGCAGGATCGCGAACGCCGCAGCACCAAGTACGAACCATCCAGCAATCGTCGGACGGAACTGCACCTTCAATTTCGATACTGGCACTGTCCCTGCTGACATGGTCCGAACAGGTTCAGTGTGCGTCAGTCGGCACGGGAAGGCGTTGCACCATGGCGTCGATGCCTTCCTGATCAAGGCTGCGAGGCAGTCGATGACTCATGACCGCCGGCGCGGCTGCCTGCACATCTTCGGGCGCCACGTAGTCACGTCCGCTCATGAAGGCAATACCGCGGGAAACAGCCAGCAACGTCTGACTGACGCGCACGCTCAACCAGATGGATGGGTCCATCCCACGGACCACATCGACAACAGCGAGGACGTAGTCCAGCACCGAGTCGCACGCATGTGTCTGCGCAACCGACGCGAACACGTGTTGCAGCTCGCCTTCGCCGAGCACAGCGCGAGTTTCAGACAGCCTGTGAGCGCCTGTCTCGCCGGTGAGTATTTGACGTTCTGCCGCTCGCCCGGGAAGACCGAAGTTGAGCCGAGCGGCGAACCGATCGAGTTGAGCGTGGGCCATGGCATGCGTGCCGGCTTCTCCCATGGGGTTCTGCGTGGCGATCACCATGAACGGATTTGGCAGCACCATTGTGTCACCGTCCACCGTGACCTGACGTTCGGCCATGGCCTCCAACAAGGCCGACTGCGCCTTCGGTGTGGCCCGGTTCAGCTCGTCGACAAGCAGCAGGGACGTGAAGATCGGACCCGGTCGGAAGTGCCATTCGGCGGTGTTCGGCTGGAACACGTGCACCCCGGTGATGTCGGTGGGCATGAGATCCGGCGTGCCCTGGATGCGACCGGTGGGGACGCCGAGCACTGCGCCAAGACTTCGGGCGAGCAGCGTTTTTCCCACGCCAGGTCGATCCTCAAGGAGAAGATGCCCGCCACTGAGCAGTGTGGCCAGAGCGAGCTTCAGATGCTCACGTTGTCCGCTGATGGTTCGGCCGAGCTCGGTAAGCAGTTCATCAGGAAGACCAACCGTCGGTGGACCTGGGGCATCCATTCAGGCGAAGCGTTCTTTGAGCCGCGCCATTTCCACTGCCACGAGCGCTGCTTCTTCGCCAACGTTGTGACCGCCTGCTCCCTCGCTTCGGGCCAGCGCCTGCTCTTCGTTCTCAACGGTGAGCAGACCGAACGCGACCGGAACCGCGGTTGCCAGCTGCACCTGTTGGATGCCTTCGGCCGCACCCTCGGATACAAGTTCATAGTGAGTGGTCTCGCCCCGAATGACGACACCGAGGCAGATGACCGCATCCACCTGACCGGACTCCGCCATGGCAAGCGCACCGAATGGCACCTCGAAGGACCCGGGCACGGTGGCTTCCACAATCTCGGTCACACCGAGAGCCTCAAGTCCTCGACGCACCCCGTCGGCCAGCCGATCAACGATTGCCGTGTTCCAGCGCGCGCTGACCACACCAATACGAAGGCCGGCGCCATTCAAACCGTCCGGGGTCGCTGCCCGGTCATCTCCAGAAGCCATGCGAGTGATCGTAGAGCAGTCGTCGCGAATTTCGTGCGTCAAGTCAGCACGCGAATCGCTAGCCTTGTCGCCGGAAGGATGGCAGAGCGGACGATTGCGTTAGTCTTGAAAACTAATGGGCCTTCACGGGTCCCGGGGGTTCGAATCCCCCTCCTTCCGCCAAAAGCGTCAAGTTCGAACCCCGCCGCCTTTCATAGGCTGCGGGGTTCGCGAGATCAATAGGAAGAGCGCCCCTCGGGCGCTCTTTTCTATTCCACTCGATCTGAGCGACAAGCGCCCCTGGCGGTCTCGTTCACGGCCTCGCCCCGATCCAGGGTTCGTAGCTGACTTGAGCGTCGCTGATCGTCACCGTTCGAGTTGACGCCGAGTCAGGCACCTTCGACACCCTCGCCCAGGGTGCAAACCTCGCCGTCAAATGGGCAACTCGCAAGCCCATCGCACCCGTTCTTGCTGACGCCGCCAAAATCCTCGCTGCACCAGGCGCTTACTGTGCCACCTCGAAGGGGTTCAGAACTCGCACGCCAGTGCTTGCGACATCTGCCTGATTTCGCGTGACGAGTGTCAGATCGTGATGGAGCGCGGTCGCAGCATGCAGGCCGTCGACGACTGGGATCGGGTCTGGGACCCCAAGACTCGCCCACGCTGAAGCGACGGCAAGATCGACGTCAAGAATCCGGTCGGCGTAGTCGTCAACAATCTTGTCAAGCCACGCGCCAAGTGAGACTGAGGCCTGCGCATCACGCCGAGCGATGAGTTCAACGCCCCGCTGTAGCTCGCCGACAACGAGCACTGAAATCCAAATCTCTGAGTCGCGCTCGTTGTCGAACCACGAGCGCACTCCCGGGTTGGCTCGATCACCTTTGCGCTGCTCTGAGATCACGTTGGTATCAAGCAGGAATCGCGTCACAATTCGACTTCACGCGGCAGCGCGTCGTTGCGCTCGAAGTCCTCGTCATTGCCGACATTGGGAATCGTCGCAAGGTGCACCCCAAGGCTGGTGGTCCGCAGCGCTGCTCGCAGAATGTGCCGGTGTTCTTCTTCCGCGGAACGCCCACTTTCAGCGGCCCTCTTCTTCAGTCGTTTCACGACATCGTCATCAAGGTCCCGAACAATAAGTTGCGCCATCTCGACCCTTCCCTGTCGACTGATATCAACGATATCAAATTCTGGAGTCCAAGTCGCATGATTTTGGTGTTCGAACGTTGGCCCGCCCCGACCGGTCGGCGGCCTCGCGAGCTCGGAGGGCAAAGTCGCCCGATACGTGGTTACCGCGCATTCACCTTTCTTAACGCTTTGGACCCGAGCATAAAGAAAATGGTCGTTTCCTTTATTTGATGTGCAGTCTCGTCGTGGATGAGAACGACTACGCGGCGTCAATCTTCGGCGGTCCCCGCTCGGTGGGGCACCCTCATCCGAACATCACTTACAGTCCGAATCCGATTCCGAGGACACTGACGATCTCCGACTCGAGTACTCGCCGCCTTGGTGACGCAGAGGCGGCATTGGGTCGACTTGCTGGCGTTGGTCGACTACTTCCAGACCCCGATCTGCTTATTGTCCCCTACGTGCGGCTGGCTCCCGAGATTTTGGCAATACTGAACGAGGACTGATCGCCCGGGTTTCAACTCGCGACAACCTGAGATTCGCCCCCGGTCACGCATTCTCTTGGCGGCCGTCGTGGTAGTACCTGGGCGCCCAGACCGAGAGTGGGTTTTCGCCCGGGTCGGTTGGCATCCGCCAGGTCGCCACGCGTGCATCGGCCATGGACAGGGACCACAACCCGCGAGGCTCGTCGTGGGTGTCGGTGAGATACGCGTTGCCGAAACCCTCAGGGACATAACGCATGGTGATGTCGCGATAGATATCGCGCCACGCATCATCGTTGCCGACGTCGTGTTCGAGCGTGGCCTCACCCTTGGCAATGACCTTGCGCATAGAGCCGTTGGATTCGTCAATGGTCGCGCAGACCTTCGGGTTGGCGCGCAGGTGGTCGAACCACTCCGAGCGGGCCCGAGGAGTGAACCAAATGCGCTCGTCGCGATACAGAAACCAGATGGGCACCACCGAGGGCATCGAATCGCTGTCAACGGTGCCCAGCCGCAGCAGTTGGCGCGGCTCGCTCAGGAACACCGCTACTTCTTCGGATGTCATCTTTGGCATGGGACTACCGCGCTAGCGGCGGGTGACCTTCACGGGCAGGTTGAGGTAGCCGTTGACGAACGATGAGAACGCCCGGTTGGGTTCGTCCTGAACTTCGATGCGTTCGAAGAGCCGCAGCGCTTCTTCCCACAGAATGCGCAGTTGCAACTCGGCAATCCGGGCGCCCATGCAGAAGTGGACGCCGTAACCGAACGACAGGTGACGGTCGGCATTCGGTCGCTCGATGTCCAGAACATTGGCGGTGTCGCCAAAGATCTCTTCGTCCCGGTTGGCCGAGCAGTACCACATGAGTACCTGGTCATCTTTGCGAATCTGCTTGCCACCCAACTCCACGTCAGCGGTGGCCGTGCGGCGCATGTACGAGAGGGGCGTCTGCCAACGAATGATCTCGGGCACCAGGTTCTTCACGAGATCCGGATTGGCGATCAGCTTGTCGTATTGATCAGGCCACTTGTTCAGGGCGTAGACACTGCCGGACATGGTGTTACGCGTGGTGTCGTTCCCGCCGACTATCAACAGGATCAGATTGCCCAGGTGCTCCATGGCCGACATGTCTTTGGTGTGCTCACCGTGAGCGAGCAGCGACACGAGGTCATTGCCCGGGTTCTCACGCCGCTCCACCCAGAGACGACTGAAGTACTCGGCGCACTCGTTGAGCTCTTCGCGCCGCGTTTCGTAGGACTCGAAACCGCTGCCTGGTTCGGGCGTGGTGGTGACGGCGTCAGACCATCGGGTCAACTTGCGCCGGTCCTCCAACGGGAAGTCGAACAGTGTCGCCAGCATCAGAGTGGTGAGCTCAACCGAGACGGTATCCACCCAGTCGAACGTCTCGCCTTCGGGAAGCGATTCCAGCACCTTGACGGTTCGCTCGCGAATGAAATCGTCGATGTTCCTCAGGCTGCTGGGAGCCGAGATGCCACGAACGGTCTTGCGCTGATCGGTCTGCTTCGGAGGATCCATGGCGATGAACGCGTTGAACGGCACGACATAGTCGGGCCGCGGCACACCAACCGGGGGCGACAAGGTGATGCCGTTCCCCGACGAATAGTTCTTCCAATCACCATCGACAGCACGCACATCTTCCCAGCGCGTAACCGACCAGTACCTGCCGGCTGAACCCAGCTCGTTGAAGTGGACCGGGTCTTCTCGGCGCAGGCGAGCGAAGTGCTCGTGCCAACGATTCTCCCTGAAGAGATGCGCGTTGAACGGGTTGATCTCCTCGAGCGACAGCTCCGCGGCAGGTGGCACGTCGCCCGCAAAAAAGCACTGCTCCTGTTCGGGGCTCCGAAACACTTCGGCTGCCAACCACTCTTCGCGTGAGGTCTGGACGTCAGTCATGAGCGACTCCTTCTGATGCACGAACCAGTCCTTCCACCGTAGATCGAGTCCGACCATCGAGGTGACGGAGCCCGCGAACCAGGGACGTGAAGCCACTGAGCGAGATCGGCGAAGGAACCTGCACCCCGCCGGACCGTTCCTCGTTCCTCGGCCCATCCGCTCGGGTCCCAGGCACTTCGTGGTTGTTGCTCTGTGGCGGGGCGCCCTGGCGGGAGTTGCGACGCTCGCAGTCCTGACCACCCGGTGGTCCGTCTGATACGAACGAAGCAACGCTGCGTAGCTCGAACGCCAGGGACAGCGGTAGTTGCAAGTTTTGCTTGACAAGCGAACGTATGTTCTGTATGTTTCATCGTATTGAGGTCTTCGTGATCTCCACTTCCCCCTTAGTTGAAGCGTTCTGATTTCGCAGCGGTTGCTGTGGTGAAGGGTGGTGTGTGATGAGTTTGGCGACGGCGTATGACAGTTTCGCGAGTGACCGTTTTGATTTGTTGTTGCAGCCGTTCTTTGACGCGGTTGATGCGGCTGGTGAGGCTGATGCGTTGAGCGCTCTTGAGCGTTGTCGCCGTCGG